>TARA_R110000868_G_scaffold10639_5_pt1 | contig 22024 bp, 21 predicted proteins | sample TARA_R110000868 | Tara Oceans TARA_R110000868 (sample SAMEA4397489) | marine metagenome | biome: Polar Biome; feature: [SRF] surface water layer (ENVO:00010504); material: water (ENVO:00002006), including particulate matter (ENVO:01000060) such as... | depth 5 m | reverse complement strand
CGCGGGGAATCCGCTGACGGTGAAGGTGTAGGCGAGGCTAAAGGGGTTAGACATTTACGCAACCTCCATAACATCAGCTGTGACTTTGTTAAGTTGGTTGGCTGCCACATGAGCCACTGTGCCCACTGAATTATCAGAGGCTGAAAGTAGATGTTCATTGCTCATGGTGATGTCATATACTTTATTTAACTGTTGACCGGTCCAGCTGGACCAGCCTAAACATAAATTGTCTTGGCCTAATTGGCATTGTTGTTCGGGTTCAGGGTTGACCTTTATGATCAAATCAAATTTCATGGTCGCTTTGACGTAACGGCGGATTAAATTGCCTAAGCGTTTGGCTTTGGTTTCAGTCGGCAGCAACTGCATAGCAGCGCTATTATCAATAGGGCCGATATGAATACCAATTTTATTGGTCACATCCAGCAATTGTTCACCAATAACAATGTTGTCGCCCAAGCATAAGTTATTACCGCCATTGATGCGGTTCATATTAGGAATGCGGATCAGTTGTGGTTGGAATGACGTGACATTAACAGGTGTGCCGTCGAGATATTCTTGTAACATGTAACTCAAACTCACGGCATTATGTGCGCGGTCGCCAAACAAACCAGCATAAGCGAACTCTCGGTCATCTTCAGTCGTAATCACACCGCCTGACAGTGCTTGCAAGTAATTTAAGTAGCGATTAGTTTTGCCGCCGAGTTGCACGTAGGCATGGTATTTTTTCCAAACGAGATAATACAGCGTGTAAATACGTTGATTGACAATATCGAGAAACTGTCGCAAACGTTGCGCACGCTCATTGTCTTGCACGGCTAATGCGGGGATAAAGGTTGGCAGGGGTGAATCGACACCATACAACCCCATAAAGTTAACTTCAAATTCAACATTACCTTGCGTATCAACGTGTGTACGTTTGATGTCAGCACCGGGAAAGCTGACTTCAGGTGCAGCGCGCATGCGAACCTTGCCGCTGTCTTCCGTGGTAATGCTGTCGTCGCCGAACCAACCTTCTTCCAACAAACGCAGCGCCTGATGGATAGGATATTTATGGCTGTTTTCGAGTACGTCTCGAATAACTAGCGGGATGCGTCGTCGAGTTGCGCTTGCCATACCCATTCCTTATGACTTTTTTGTGCTATTACCCGTGTTTGCACGAACATATTAATGTCGGCATACATGGTGAAGAAGTTGTGCAGCACATTGGCGAATAAATACATATCGCCTTCTGAATAATAGTTGACGTCTTGTAGCGTTAAATGAAATTCAATACCGCGACGCAATGCGCCACGTTTAATCACTTCAATCGTTTTAATATTTAATGCTTCAATACCCTCGATACGTTTACGGTTTTCAATGCGGCCACTCCAATCATAAATGGAGAGTAAACGCTGTAATGCCTCAACCGTTTCGATAGTGTGATAATTCAATGACATATGTGAAATCAATTGCCACTGAAAATCTTTGCGCTCAGGAGGCATCAAGCACTGGCTAGGGCGCAATAGATTTTTAAAGCTCAACATTGCAGGGAAGCCCGCCATTGGCACATTAACACTGCCTTCTTTTAAGAACTTACGAGGATAATCACCATTATATTCTGTTACATGGCAAGACAAGCGCTCTTTATTAAATAACTTATCACCACCGATGGCCAAGGTTAATGCAGGATGTTTTTTGCGATATTCGCGGCGACTCACATGATAATGCACACTGTCGCGCTGCATACGACTTTTAAACGAATATAAAGAATGGAACACTCTGGGTTTATGCGATTTTTCAGTGGTGCCGATGACTTCATTGACGCTGTAGACTAAAATACTTTCACGCGATCGCGCATCAGCAACGAGCGGATACTCTGCACGTTCGTGATTTAAGGTTAATGGTTCCGTCGTGCCATCATGTAAGTTAATAGCAGGCACACAATGTAAACGGAAAGCGTCTTTAGCTAGCTTATGCTCACGTGGCATCACTGAGTCGCTTTGAATGATCAATTGTATTTTTTGGCATTTGTTTGGCCAAGCCACTTGTTGTAATCCGTTAACTTTCACAAATAAGAATTTTTCTCTGAAACTGAAATAATCATGTAACAAACGAAAACCTGGAAAGCTGCGTCCACTTAATGGGAGTAATGAATCGGTGATACCTAACCGACTGCCGGTTATGACGTTGGTATGACCTAACACTCGTGGCAACATTGTGGGCATATCAGGGAAGTTAACTGACACTTTTTTGCAATTGGCGGTGAGTGCTAAATATAAATTGACGGCTAAAGCGGGGTCAGCATGTAAGTAGAACTGTAGGTCACTTAAATCTAACTCGCTGAGTTTGACGCCAGCATCCACTTCTAATGTGATTTTAAAGACGGTTCCGCCTGACTGGCCATCAGAGACATCAAGATCTTGCACTCGGATAGGGTTAACCGACACGTCACCGACCGAATGAAATTTACAAATGGTATTTTCATTGCCGACTTGGCCACTGGTAAATAATGTTTTACTCGCAATGGTTTTAGTTTGTTGCAATTGTCCAACGCGTGAAGACATTTCCATAATCGTGGCACAGGGAAAAGGTTTTAACAGCTGTGGAGCTATTTGGTGTAATAGTGATTCACTGATTTCAGGGATATCATCGTCAATGCGCTCACGAATTTGACCCGTTAAAAATGCGACACCTTCGAGTAAGCGCTCGACATAGGGATCTTTGTCGCGTAATTCATGCATGTTGAGCATGCCCGCTTGCTCGGGATGTGCTTCAGCGAATTCCTGTGCTGACTCATGTAAGCGTCGCATTTCAGCTGCGTATAATTCAGGGGTCATAATTTGCCTCGTTTCCAGGTAGTTAATAGCGTCATAAGTACTTCTATTTTTTAATCAAGATTTAGGGGGCTGTGTATTGACAGCAATCTCTCAACCACACAAAAATCCCCCTAATCCTTAATCCTTAATCCTTAATCCTCAATCCTAATACCTCTTCTCTTCTACTTTGGCGCCACCGCCACTCATAAAGAATGTCGCGTATCTGACACTGCCACTGTCTTTAATTCTGCCGTTAATTTCTAGGCATACGACACATTCTTTATTGGTTTCGGGTTTATACATCACTTGCACATTTTGCAAGCGTGGTTCATATTTTTCGACACATTGTTTAATGATGGCTAAAAATGTATCCACTGCATTGGGTAAGCCTTGATAGATCATATTAATGTCTGGCAAGCCATAATCTTTAGCGTGGGGTAATGAACCTTGTCGCGTATTCAATAAACGCATTAAATGGGCACGCACACTCAACAATAATTGTTCTTCATCATGCTGGCTACCGATGGCTTCGCCATCGGTATATTCGCCAGTAATTATGTCAAGTAGTGCGTGCGTCATCGTTTTATCTCACCAATACTATGCAGATGTTTCTTTCCAGTCATCTGTTGATGTGATATTGCCGTCTTCCCATGTGCGCGTGATTTTTTGATACGCAACATTCAAGTTAACTTGCTCAGGGATACGCATTTTATCTTTATCACTGTTATCGCTAGTATCAGGCTGAATTATTTCAGCAGAGACAACGCGAGCGTGCTCTAGTTTTTCCGTATACACTTTATTGCATTTCCCACTGACAACACGATAAGTGTCCAGCGTTAATGACGGCCATGTGTCACCGTCCGCTAAAGCTTTGAAGTAATAAGGGGTTGCCTTATCCAACATTACTGTCATGTTGTAAGTGTCGTGATTACGTACACCACGATTTTCTTTCGTGCGTGGGTCAATAGGAATTTCAACTTTATTTGCACGCTGAAATACTTCAACCGTATTTTCACGTCCTTTTTCAGTTACACTTCCATCGATCTGGCCACTGGTACCGTTGATCGTCATATAAGCAGATATTGCCATTATTTTCTCCTAGGTTTACTTAAGTTACACTTAGCGCACATGCGGATGCACGTGCGCTAACTCGGTTATTTACCAGCTTTACCAGCTGGCATTTGTGACACAAGTGATAAACGAATATCCATACCTTCAATTTGAAAATGCGGTTTAATGAACATGCTGACACTGTAATAACCTGGGTTATCTTCAATATCGTTCACTTGTATCGCGCCTTCGCGTAAGGGATGTCTTGCCACTAAATCAGGGTCTGGGTTTTTCATCGTGGTGACTAAAGTTTGCAACCATTGGTTGAGCTCCGCCTCTAACACCGTTTTATCTTTTGCTGCACCAATGTTTTCACGCTGTAGCACTTTCAAATAATGCCCAATGCGTGAAGCTAAAAACACATACGGTAAGCGTGTGTTAATACGCGCATTGGCAGTAGCTTCAGGTGTTGTGTATTCCTTCGACTTTTGTGATGAGTTAGCAGAAAAGAAACAAGCGTAATCGCTGTTCTTATAATAACTCAACGGAATAAAGCCCAAATTAGCAAATTCTAACTCACGTGTTTCAGAAATGACGGCTTCTGATGGGATCTTCGTTTGCAAACCACGACCCGCATCATATTGATGTAATGGTAAGTTTTCGACTTTACCACCGGATTGCGGACCACGAATATTGACGGTCCAACCATTTTGCTTGAATGAATTCATCATATTGGCAGCGAAGGCATAAGCTGCTCCACCCCATAAGAAGTTTTCATGGCCTTCTGAATTCACTTTTTCAGCATAACTGAATGCACGTACAGGATTTGACTCACCGTATGGCAAACGCAATAAGAAACGCGGCATGCATAAACCCACATAACGAGAATCTTCTGTTTCACGGAAGCCATTCCAACGGATAAATTCAGCACGGTCCATATAGCTATTGATGTCTTCGACTTTCATGACATCGTCGATGTCTGTTTTGCCGAAGAATTTAGCACCAGTACCACCTAAAAAGGGTGCATGTGCCGCAGCAGAGACTTTAGAAATCTCACGTAGCAATGACACGTCAGGCGCACCTGAGTCAAACTCAAAGTCTGAGACAATCGCTGCGAAGGGTTCGCCACCCGGGGTGTCATACTCGTCGATATAAACATGCTTATACAAACCTGACTGGCTCGCATCGGGTGCATCTTCAAAATCTACGCGCAATGTATCTTTATCAACATCTAAAATTTCAATTTTGCTGTTCGCTTTGAAATCCGTACGGTTAACTAAATATTGTAAACTTTTCCACGTTGACTCAGTCTTTTGGAATGCTTCACTATGCACGACGGTATCGATTTGGTCGCTTAGCATTTCATCAAGCTTAGCAATATAATGATCTAACAAGACACGATCGATACGTTTAACATCGCTCTCACCTGATGCTAAGCCTAATAGCACCTGTAAAGCAGCAGTTAAACGTTCATCAGTACTTAATCGAATAAGTTCTGCGTTATCACTGTATTGTTGAATATCAATTTTATTCTTAACAGGTGTTAAGTTGATTTTCTCACACAAACGCTCGTAGACACCTGGCGCTTCTAGCGTGGTTGTCACCGCGTCTGCTACGGTTGATTCTTGAACTGACATAATCATAACTCCTACGATTCGTTATTTTCAACTAAGCCTTCAAGCTCAGTACGTAAGCCTTGCAATGACGCTTCATCTTGCATGATCGCTTCTAACTCTTTACGGAAAGTGGTGTTATCCAGCAAGTTAGATTTCAAATCTTTTAGCAAGTTGCGCATAGCAAGTATACGTTTGGTTTCAGGTATTGCTTCAGCAATTTTCTCGGGATGAAAATCTTCAAATGCGCCGAACTTAAGGTTGATGCCTAAGTCACTGCCATCATTTTTGATTTTATTTTCCACGTTCAAATTGATTTCCGGCGACAAATCCTTCATCACTTGATCCAAGTTATTCTTATGAACATTAATACGTTCACGCTCAAGCACTCGGCCTTCGGTTTTTCCATTACTGAAATCACCAACTGCAAGCATCTTCATAGGCAATTCTTTCTTTTCAGTTGCCCCACCTGTCTCGACCTCTAGCGCGATATTGACTCGTGCCTTTGGTATCTCTTTTTGAAAACTATCAGCCATAGTTATTCCCCTTTTGTTAATAAACCTAGGTGGAGCGATCCACCCTCTACTCTTACACTAAGCAATTGCCATCGCAGCTGCCGTATCCGTTTGACACATCAACGTAAACAATTCATCTAGACGTTGTTGTGCGCGTTCTTCATTTAACCCATCACCCTTTTGCGACTTCGCTTTAATGGCTTTGCGCAATTCAACCCAGGCAGCCATTGCTAAGTTTGGCTCCCAATCAGCGAGTTGATATTGCGCGGCCATATTCACTAAGCGCTCTAACACGGGAATAGCTAAATCTTCACGGTTTTCTTCTATACAAAACCGTCCTAATGCTAATTGATATTGAAAATGCGTACGACGATCGCGGGTCATCAATTCATTGATGTAATGAATTTTTCCGGCTAAATCTTTATCGCCCATTTTCGCGCGTAGGCTATTCACAACATCATGGAAACTGGATTGCGTCGACGAGCTTTTTTGAGTGCCACTGTTGGCCGAAACTAATTTTTCTAACCATGATTGGCATTGCACGCTAGCAAAAGGACGGTTGTCGTCAAAACTCAGTTGACTTAAATTCGGGATACGACGAAGTAGTGCTTGCACGGCTAGCTCAATAAACAAGGCCAAGTCATCTTGCCCCATATTCCGCGCAGCTTGACTGGCGTGGAACTGCAAATCTAAATACACATCGCCACCCTGCTCCAACATCATTTCTTCGCAGTATTGATATAGCTCTAGAGGTTCACCAGCATTGATTAAGCTTTGCAAATGTTCAATCGCATAAAACTTGGGCGCTTCTAGGTAAGTCACATGATTGTTGTGTGGCAAACTGCGTAAGTCACCCCAACACAGTGCACGCACATAAGCAGCGGCACGGAGCCATTGTTCTTGGCTATATAAATAATCGATTTGCTTGCGAGTGCTGATCAACAATTCAGTTTCACTCGCACATTCAGCGACACCAGCATTAGATTCTCTGATTTCTGCAGGCTTATCATCAGACTGCTCGACCACCGCTTCAACTGGTTTAAATGTCGCAGTTTGTTTTAATAGAATTGTTTTCAACTGTCCGAAACAATTGTTGTAATCTTCAGACATGCCACTCATGAGATTATTTAGTTCATCAATAGCAGATAACAAGGTATCTAATTGTTCTTTACTCGCATTGACGACTTGCTCTTGAATAAAAGCGTGTAATTTTTCACTATCCAACCATTTAACAGCCGCTATTCGTGCACTCATTTTAGTTGGGTGAATAGTATCGGGGTATTGTTTGATTAAATCAGTTAATAGTTGCATCGTCTCAAGTAATCCCGAGACACCATCAAGATTAGCTCGTGCAAAGGCTAAGTAGACAATGATACGAATATCTTTCGCTTTATCACTTAAAACGGTTTCGCTTAAGCGACGGATTAAACCAAAATCGGTATTACCAATTTTTCCGGCTTCATTCTTAACTTGATAAAAATCATCATCATAGAAGGGATCTTCACCAACGCCATTATCACCAATAGGTAATGTCAAATCAGCCATGAGATGCCTCCCGGCGCATATTGGCCCAAAAGTGAATCACTTCGATTAAGTTAGTAGTAGCATCAATGCTGTAATCTTCACGCAATTCTTCAGGTAGCACTTGTAGTTGCTGTAAGGGATCTACAATCACAAAATTATTCTGCTGGTGCGTTAATACATCGTGCAATACGGCATCGGTTAACGCGCCAAACTGAATCATCAACTTCGATTGTTCACGGTTAACTTGCCAAAATAATTGTTTAATTTTTTGCTGAGAACCTAGCAATATTTCAACAATACGTACCCAAAAACAAACTTGCGCCCCAGCATTGGCATTTCCAATAGGCAAAATGATTTGTAAATTTTTTGCCTTACCTTGTAGTCTAAGACCTTCCGCCAAACTATATAAAAAGGCTTCTGGCATCACATGCATATTGGCGGGCATGATTTGCTGCCACAAGTCACCATAAGTCGTTTTGATCAAAGCTTTGTAAGCAATATTTTCAATAGCTCGTCTATCTAATGTTTCAGCTTGTTGCTGTAGCGTTTGAATCGCCTGCTGTAAATCTTGGTTGGTTTTTCCTTTCCAGTCTTGCTGACACAACTGTTGTGCTTTACCTAGAAATTCTTCAAACGCAGCCGGCAAACTACTAAATTTTTCAACATTATCTTCGCCTTGTAACTGTCGAAACACCACAAAAGGATATTCGCGACCAGACATGTCGATGCTGTCTTGAAAATAGCCTAATAAAGCCGGTGATTTTTCGTTCTGCTGAATCAAAAAATAGTCTTGCAATTGCAATGGCTGTATTTCCACCCCAGGATGCTGTCGATTAGCTTGTTCAAATGCTGTTTGTAGCACGCGCTCTAAATTAGCGACGGCATCGGTATTCATGCCCAAGCGCAAGAACTCCGCTTGTGTTGGCAATTTACCAAAGCATCCCACTTTGTCTAATTTCTGCTTAGCACGACTTTCACCAAACCATTTTTTGACTAAGTTCTTCATTAATATTCCGTTACTTGTTGCGTTACGCTACTAGGCAATTGGAAAGGTGTTTTCACAAAACCTTTAATTGCACTGGCAGGGCCATTGGTTTTAAACTTCATTTTCACATCCATACTTTGACCATCGCTGCTCTTCATGTGCCATGCAAGTAGGTAACCACTGCTTGAACCGCTCACGCTGGCTTGGTCAAGTAATTTAAAGATGCCCCAAATACCCGTTCCATCCAATTGCGCCTGTGCATTTTCACCTTTACTCACTAACAATTGGCTATCTTGCTGCGCTTGGCTCAACGCCCACTGCATGTCTTGCCATTGCTGAGGACCATTCTGATAGTTATACGCTTTACCATTAACACTTAACGTGACTTCGCTGACATCAATTAATGGGATAGGGTAAAGCGAGAAGCTAAACTTCGGTTGTTGAATACCATTACTAAACAACACCGAACTGATTTCTTGTGCTTGGCTTAAGCCTGGCAAGAAACTAGGTGAAAAGCCCATGCCAACGCCCAACCATTTATTAGCAACCCAATTCATGCCTTGTTGCTTCACAAAAGGTTGTAATGATTTGTGTACAAACTTCCATAATGCACCTTGCTGCAAGCCAAAGAATTGTTTAATGCTATCCATATCGGCATCTTGCTGACTATCTTGCTGGAATGGGAAGCGACCGACGATATCACCTTGATAATTCGGTAATACTTGGTTTTCCCATTGCGTTTGCACATCTTTCGAGGCTTCAGCCAACAATGCTTGCCAAGTCGCCCGTACGGGACTCACTAATACATTATCAATAGCCGTTTTTTCTTTTGAATCGTGAACATTCATTAACATTTTGCTAATAGTGGCACGAGTTTGATACAGGGCATTCTTTTGGGTTTTACCATTCAAAATTTGCGCAGCGTATTGCTTAGCTTGCACGGGTGCATTGGCAGCAATCGCTAAATTTTGAATTGCGCCACGTGAACCACTGATATTTTTCAAATATTTATGCAAAGCTGGTGGCACAGATTCATCACCATCAACGCCACCAGCGAACTGTCGTAAAGCTTGGAAAGGTTTAGCCAACTCAGGTGCGATACTGCTGTCACTAGGCGTGTTAGGTGCATCAATATTAATAGCAACCGCTTGCATCAATTGCGCCATAGGACCATCGGTATTCGCTAAGTTTTTTAAACCTTCGACAGCATCGTCTAAGGATAAAAACTGATTGACTTGAGCTGTCGACAACCAGCTATACCACGCATCAACATAATTATTGAAATATTGTGCGCGAAGAATTTTTTCGATGTGATGCTCGACCACACCATTACCTTTGCCGACAGGCAGAGCAGGCTTAACATCTGTAGAAGATGATAGGCTAATAGGCGCACTCAACACCCAATCACCACTGCTGGCTTCGACAGCTGCGTGATGCAACACGGTGTAAACGGTACTTTTCCATGCTGCAGCTGTATACATGCCTGGAATCGTATTGGCATTCGTTAACATGTCAGCATTATCACCTTTAACCAAGTCGGCCATTGAGACAGCTGGTAGGTTGGCTTGCAATTGACTGCTCAACTTTTCATACACACTGAGTGCATCAACTGGACGATAAAGATTTTTACGTGCCTTGCGCACTAAGCCTACGCTAGGCTGCCACGCATGTGTTACCGAGTTTTTGCTTAAACCGGTTTGCTCACTGGTGATAATTAAATTGGTTAACTTAGCTAGCTGCCCAGCATCAATGTCATTTAATTGGCTGTCACGTTTAAACTTGCCACGTAATTCTAATGCCCAGACACGAGCAAGGTATGCAGCATCTAGCTTGCTACTGTCACCTTGTGGCATTTGATAGCCCATCAACAAATAATCACGTAACGTTTGATAGTAATCATCATAATGCTTAGCTTTGCTAGCAGCACTCATGCTACTCCAGCGTGAGTTATAGCTGGCTAAACGTTCACGCATAGCGCGTGGCACGGTCATCATGAAATTATTTTGCAGGGTGCGTAATAAGACTGCTTTTAATTTCCCAACATGTTTATCACCTTCATATAGGCCCATGCGGTCATGGAAAGGGATGAGGTCACTATGGTCGACCAGTTTATTGTATTGATCGAACACGGCGAGTTGCGAAGAAATAATATCAGTGCGTGTGGCTGATGAATTAGCGATGGTTTGCTGTAATTGCTTCACGGCATCTACGCTGTCGGTTAGTACTCGGCTACTATCAACGTAAGCCACACCCCAAAGTACGACAGCCATCACAACGACCAAGCCACCTAAACCGATGAAACCGGTTTTCATCCAGCTACGCAATATCTGCATGCGGCGACTAAGGATAGCACCAAATTTATTTTCAAAAATGACATCACTTAATAAACGACGGATGAAATAACTGTGTGAGGCTTTTTTATCCACGCTATCAATCGCACTTTGTGAAAAGTCTTGCTCATCACTGCCGATATCACGCTGAACGGCCACGCCTTCTTGACAACCACTGGTAAAATACACGCCGGCTAAATTAATATCGTTTTGATAAGGGTTGTCGTTAATCACGCTACCAAAGAAGCGATAGAGTTTTTCTGCAGCGTCTTTAAATTGTGCGGGAAAGTCGAATAAATTGCTTTTTGCGCGTGCCGTTGGCTCCATTGCTAATTGTTGGATACGTACTTGAGTTAATTTTGCATATAGTTCGGCAAACTTTTTTTGAATCGTATCGATAACATCACCGCTAGTGGCGTTATCTTTTTTATCTTGCAGTAAATTAACACCCCAAACTTGTTCGCACTCTTCTTCGCTAAAGTTTTTATAAAAATCAGTAAAACCTTTAAGCAAATCACACTTGGTGAATACCACATTAACGGGTAATACATAGCCTAAGTGTTTGGTTAACTCTTCAATGCGATCACGCACGATGTTGGCATGCCAATTTAATCCCGCTTGGTCGGCAGTTAAAACTTCTGGCAAACTCACAGCGACGATGACACCGTTAATCGGTAGTTTGCGACGACGTTTTTTCAATATCTCTAAGAAACTGACCCATTCATCTTGATCATTCACTTCTGTCGTATACCGACCAGCAGTATCAAGGATGACGGCATCATCAGAGAACCACCAATCGCAATTACGCGTGCCACCGAAACCGGTGATGTGGATATCTTCGTCAGATGATAATGGAAAGTTCAAGCCTGAGTTACGTAATAATGTGGTTTTACCTGCCGCTGATGGGCCAATGATCATGTACCAAGGTAAGGCATACAGCGCTGCACTGCCTTTGCCCACGCCTAATTCAGATGATTTCAACGAAGCAATAGCTTGCTGCATTTTGGTTTTCAAAGCGGCGACATCGGCATCGCGTGAAGCACTTTGATCGGTTAACTCGTCTTCCAATGCTTGACCGCGACGTTTGCTCAACCAGTAACGAATGCCATAAAATGCAACAACACCGATGGCTAAAGCCAAAATCAAACCTAAGCGAACACCAACGCTGTGTAAACCCATGCGTGGACCTAAAGCCCAGATGATCACCATCACTGCTAACAAACCGACAATGATGCTGAATTTTTTGATAAAACCCGCGCTACTCACCAATGAAATAATACGTTTTAACATGCGGCTACCCCTTAACCCGTTGCAACAATTGTGCTTGATACGTTTGCAACTCTTTTACCGTATGGTCGGCATGACTGTGAATGGCTAATGAAAAGCCAGAATAAATGAAAAACACCAAAGCGATGGTAATACTCGCGATACTCCAATAAGGAATATGCTGGCCGACTTTCGTCATAATCGATTTTTTGATAATACTATTGCCTGACAACACATTATCTTGAGCACGACGATAGCCATCAATTTGTGCTTTCACATCGACCAACAAGGCTTGACGTGCTTCCATACCGCGCATGCGATACAGGCCTTCAAAACCTAATTGAATACAAACGTAATACAGTTCAATCAACTGTAAATTCGTTTCGCCACCTTGACGTAGACTCGCTAAATGCTTAAAGAAACCTTCACCTGCCACATGTTCGTTGAAAAATTTCCATTGCAAGGTTTTGCTCATCCAAGCTTTACGACCTGGCCATGCAGATGACAACACTAATTCATCAATAAAAGCCGCTAAAGCATATTTGGCTTCGCTAATCGTTTCATTGCTAATATTTTTCTCACGCGCACGTTGTTCGAACTTGGTGAAATAACTTAATACATCTTGATGAAAACTATCATCAATGCTGGCACCCAATTCAATGCTGCGCAATTTTGTCGTTAATGAAAATAAATCACTAGCTGATTCCAACAATTGATTCACACGACTGCGTGAAGGTAGGTGGCTGGTTTCTGTTGCAATAGTCGTTGACATCATAATTACTCCTGCACCGTCACGATATCGATTTTGGCTTGCTCAAATTCATCGGCAATAAAAATACCCAAACTGCGATCACTCACGATTTGATCCCAGAATTTGCCATAAGCATCGATACGGAAATATTCATAACCACTTTTCACCGGTAATTTATTCGGTGTGCGCTGCATGTGTGAAGTGTGAACGCCAGGCATCGCTGAAGCGACAATCCCTTCAATCTCACCGCGTGAGCCGACTTTGACATGTTGGCTAAAGCGATCGATCCAGCTAGTGTCATCGACTTTGTCCATGTACACAGCAATAAAGAAGGTATGCGTATCCAACAAACTGCTATCGATACTATCGATGATGTACAAGCTATCGGCTTCACGCACTAATTTGAGCGCTTGCATTTTCGCTGGCATGACAGTATCCATCAGTGCTAACAATTGTTTTTCTAACTCGGTAAATGTCGTACTTAAATTGTTGTGCTGATAAGCAGGCAAATCGCTGGCTTTCGCGTCTTTATTGAAAGCTGACAACTGCCCGGCTATGCGCACTAACGTGCTGTATAAGCGCTCGGGATGTAATTCGTCGTGTAATTGCAAATGCTTTAATTCAGGCATCGCGCTGCTCAATGATTCGAGCAATAAAAAGTGTGCTAAATCACTGTGGCCAAAGTCGGTCACATCGCCGCTGAATTGATCGCGGCGCTCCGCAAGCACACGTGCTTTTGCTTCGGCCAATTCAATCATCCGGCGCAACACATTGTGTAATACGCGGCTGGCTTTAATATGAGTGACGGTAGGAATGAACTTTTCAGACAACGCGTAATGATCGACACTCAAACGCTCAACTTCCGAAATTTTAATCGCAGAATATTGGCTATGCGCTTCATCACCACGCAATAAAAACAAATTCGCTTGCCCAATCATCACTTCACGCACACGGCTGCTATCGTATTTGTCTTGCACGTTCGCGTAATTCGCTAACCACGTCGGTGAACCTTGATTGTCGGTATAACCGGCCACGCCATTGACTTGACCATTCATTGGCATACATAAATATAATTCCACGCTGTCATGGCTATTTTGCGTTAAGTCATAAACTAAATTATCTTGCTGCTGCATATCATAATGGAATAAACGACCATTCGGAAAAATACCCGTCACTGACTCAACACGGAATAAACCATTACGTAATGATTCCATATCCAATTTCATTTCAGTGATGCCCCAACCTAATGGTGCATACGTTCGGCTACGAATCATTTGTGCCGATTCGTGATAAGCATCCCACTGCTGAAAATGTTGCTGACCGAGGAAAACACCTTCAGCCCAAATTACACGGTTTAATACTTCACTCATGCTCTACTCCACATCCATCGTATCGCCGTGCAAGGTGATATCGTAATCTCGACCAAACACTGCTACGCCAGGAATTGGCAACACGGCTTTCCACGTGTCGCCATTGCGCTCACGGAACACCGCAACAAAGCCGATGTATTTGGCATCTTCGTTATAGTTAATAGAAATCGTTTTGGTCGCATTCGGCATCGCGGTAATATTTTTTTCCGACACCAAGCTTTTACCCAACGTTTGTTGGTAGTTTTTCCACAAGCCGTCAAAGCTCGCTTGCTTAAACGCTTTGTCGTCACGCAATTGATAAACCTTCACCAACACGGGTAACGATTGATTGTTCATATCAGGATTCACGGTGTTATCGGCATCGACATTTAAATCGATACTTGATGAACACGCACTCAAGGTAATGACGGTCGCGAGGATAACAAACCCTCTAAAACTGTTTTTAAATATTGTTTTCATAATAAAACCATTTAGCCATGGCAAATGATCCCCTTGATGCGGAACAATTTGCGATTTTAACTAAGCGGTGGTATTTGACATTGCTCGCGCCTAAACGAGACTGGGTCAATTACACTGCGCTCCCCTTTAACGCAGTAACAATAGTTTAATGCAAATGAGATGTCAAGAAAGAATTTTAATGTATTTGTTTAAGAGTGGGCTTGCATGCGCCAATAACTCTCAATTCGTTTTTAAATACCGCTAACTAATTGATGTATAAAAGAAAATAAACATGCAAATAAGAGTTCGGCAATATCGCCCAAGAAAATAATTTAATGCATTCGACATGCAAAACATGAAAATAAGTGGCCTACCTACCTATTATGTAAAATCATTATACTTAGCGTCTCGATAATAATAGTGTAAGAGCGCCATGTCTTATGCTTCGGTAGTATCTAGCACTAGTTCTTGCCCGCAGTTATGCAACTATGGCACCAGCAAAATTGAACTTGCTGCTGGTCTTCATGCGTTGCTAGAAAAAATATAGCGTTCTAAAAAACTAGCTTGAAATACATCGCCGCAAATAATTTTTAACCATGCACAATTTTCACAATCTGTGCACTAAGGTTCACCGGTTATATTATATTCATTAGCGTTATAGTGATGTTAGCAATTACAGTGCTAAATATTTAACTAGCCACGCATGCACCTTTAACCTGCAAATAATTTTTTAGCGTCATGGAAAATCATCGAAACATGCCAAACAATTGCAGCCTATGAAAGTATTGCAGATCTAAAATAAACCTCTATACTTAGGCTTCTAATGAAATAATAATTACAATTATGTCTACAACATCGAATGCAGTCTTGATGAATCTCCATCGACAAGTGATGCAACAACAGAACCATGCACTCGTTATTCATACGATTCGGGCATCATCTTTATATCAATTTGACGACCTGACTAAAGCGCTTTGGAAACAGCTGCTCGCGAAATATGATATTCACACACTAAAATTTTTCTACGAACTCTGCCAAAGCTGCGTTAGCTCGGGCATCAAACTGTTTACCAACAACAAGTCTTTTTATTATTTTGTGTATTTACTGCTTTATGAAAATAAATTTACCGCGATGTATTCTCACCCAGAAGGTTGCTCGGCAACTACCTGTCGTGGTGAGGTCATGGCTCGAGCATTCGCACAAAAAGGGAAAAATAAAGATCAGATTTATGCCATATTTTTAACTGAGCTTGATGCTGAATCTAATGCAGTAAACACATTAGCAATGCTGAAAAAAGCGTTAGACACCAACCCTAAGAATGACCTCCACACATGCTTTGCTGCACAACGTGGCTTAACGAGTAGTCGGGCAACCATTAATAAGATAGTGAAACGTAGAGATCTGGAGCTAGCTAGAGCAGATGCTGCAACACTCGCAGCGCCACAACAACAATTGCCAGCTAATCGTCATGTTGCCACAGAAGTAAGGCCAGGGGTATTTGCGCTGCAAAGATTACCACTCCCACAACAAACTCCGCCCACGAGCGAGTAAAGACGATTGATTTGCTGGATTGGTAGGATCTAATAATTCTAGCTTCATCTTAAGCTTATCCGCATCTACTTTATGGCGTGTCTTTAACTCGTCAAGCTTTACCTCACCATAACGTAATGCATAGATGAGCAAAGGATTGCTTAAACAAAAATCGGTAGGTTTTGATTGTTGAGTTCTTTTAGGCTGCCATGTAATGAGATCCCCTAGTTCTGTTGGCGAAACTAGACCTTCAATCACCGCTGAAAACAAAGCTTCTGTGTAATACAAACCATCTAATTCTAGTAATATATCGTGGCCGTCTTCATATATCCATCGTTCACGCTCGCCTCTTAGCTGAAAAATAACCTCTCTTATACATTGAAATGCCTGACCAGATAAGTCTTGATTTTCACTTACTAGCTGGGCTATCTCTACATTTAAAGATGAAGCTCGAGACTCATTAAAATATCTAACTGCATAATCCATGCCCCTTTGTTTATTCTCAATACACCGTTTATTATCACGAATACTAGCGAAGACTGGCTTTAATTTCACAACTAAGTCACGAATCGACAATGCAGCCTCAATCTTTAGTACACTTTGCAGTAAACTGACGCGCAAAAAATTGGAAAGCTGATAGACCTGTTCATACTCGACACCCCTCCCATATCCACCACTAACGATATACTCCTTCACGCGCCACCACAAATTATTATCCTGACTAATCATGTTGGCAATTCGCAGATTCTCAGTCGCTACTGGCGATAACATTGCTGGGTGCAAGAGATATAAACGCGACCTCAAAGCTTCATCACTGAGCTTTACAAGCTGTAGGTCGAGACTGGTATCAGACCACGGATAAGTAGTTGGCAGAAAAGACACGGGCATCGGTTGTTCGCCTTTCATTATTATTGTTAGGACAGGATTTTATTATAACTCGCTAACTATTTAAGCGACGACAGTATTGCCGCTCCTCCAAACATCTCTAGTAACAGTATTCACTGGCATCACCAAGTTCCATCAGGCAGAATGGGTCAGTCTCACCGGCACAATCCCAATGGCCCTGCAAGATCGCGGGCATAACTAAACATCTGCTCACGATTAGCATAAGTTAAGTTGTACCAACGATCAGACGTAAGAATTTTTTTTCGTAATGCATAGACAATATTGTTTAGCGTTAAATCTTTCGCCTGGAACGTTGCATCATCACAAAATATAACTTTAGGAGGTATTTGCCAAAAGAGCAACAACCCCTCTAGCACCACAGAAATAAACTGTGTTGAATGCACCAAACCATGAAGCCGTCCACCACCGACTAAAGCGAGGTGCCCATCAACGCTAGCCGCCTGATGATACATGCAATCAAATAGTTGCTGAAAGCGTTGTTCATGGTCTGGCAGACTATATTTTCTTATAAAATCACACAAATTTTTAGCTAACATAGACAGACTGCCCTGCACTGCGTCATTAGGTACTATTGATTGATTACCTCCTCGTCGGCTTACAACCCCGCTAATGTGCCCCTCATCTTCATGGTAAACCTGTTCATGGTAAACCCCTTGACTTCTACTTATTTTCTCAATATCAACAGCTTGTTCCTGTGTCCACACGCCTTGCATGACACTCACCTGCAAAAAATCGCAAGTTATTTGTGGTTTTGTTTGATCACGCAACCTTCTATCCCACAGAGTGACATGACCCACTGCATCGCTAGTCGCTACCACCGCCATTCGTAAGCTGCGTTTGCACAGTCCTCGCAGCAACTCTAGATCCATAACATCGGCATATGCTAACAAACCGCCACCATGCATATCACCTTCATACTCATGGCTTGCCAGCTTTACAACCTCTGCCCACTCAGGCTCGGTAGCCGTGTCATAATTACACTTAGATTTTTGACTGATCCAGTTATAACTAAACATATCTTTTTACACCTTTATATTTATTGATATCATTTTGCCACACCATTGATACCCTGTACCTTAACGCCTGCTTAAATTACCTCTTGATTTATACGTTTTTGTGACCTTTATCGCCAATTGCTCAACCAAGAAAAACAATAATAACATTTTGTTTTAATCGTTAGAATTGCGATACAATGCATGCCATGAAACCATTTGAAACTGAAGTACTACACGAACACCCGGATAACCATGCCCGCATCACAAAAGTGCTAACGCCGCATGGGGACTTTACACGCCATTCAGAAATAGCTTGCACCCATGCTATTGGTTTGTTTTCCTAAGCAATGCACAAACTAACCCCACCATTTTATCTTTTTCTTTGGGGTTGCTTTCAGCAACGAGTAGCGTAAGTGCTGTTAATGCCTGCGGTGTTATCCGGGCGGTGTTTAATAACTTGGCTTTCTGCAAAAACCAAATGAAAGCATAAGCATCTAACGAAAACCATGTATCGGCGAATAATGTGATTAACTCCAAGATGCTAGCATGATCAGCCGTCACTCCTGTCGGTAATAAATTTTTAACATCGTCTACTGCTGCTAAAAACTGTTCATGGTTCGTTTTGATTCGTCTACGATTAATGGTGTAACCATCTAAAATATGTTGCTTCAGTGTTTTGGTTGCCCATTGGCGAAAATGTGTGGCTTGCTTGGAGTTGACGCGATAGCCGACACTTAACACAGCATCTAAATTAAAATATTTTACTCGATACGTTTTGCCATCTTTCGCAGTTGTTTCCAAAATGGAAACAGCTGCTTTTTCTTCTAATTCCTCAGAAACAAAGATATTCTTCAAGTGCTTAGAAATAGCAGCCTTTTGCACATCGAATAGCTCTGTCATTTGCTGCTGAGTTAGCCAAATAGTGTCTCGCTGCATATCAGCTTTTAACTCAATAGCACCTGATTTTGCCTGATAAAGTACAACTCCGTCTTTATTCTTTTTCATTCGCCTCAATCTCCATAGAACCCATCATGTTTGGAATTAATTATAGATTAATTACAGAAACAATATCAAATACATTTATATTATTTAAAATTAAGACAAACCTGATGTTATTTATTTCTTGCCAATTTCCTATACAATGCGCCGCATGAATACATTTAAAACTGAAGTGCTACACGAACATCCTGACAACCATGCGCGCATCACAAAAGTGAGCACACCACATGGGGAATTTACCACGCCGTGCTTTATGCCGGTGGCAACGCGGGCGTATTTGAATTTGATGACACCCCGGGAGTTGAGTGATGCGGGGTCGCAGATTATTTTGGGTGGGAATACTTACCACATGTTGTTAACGCCGGGGATGGATGTGATTCGTGAAGCGGGTGGTATGCATCCGTTTATGGGTTGGCAAGGACCGATGTTGACGGACAGTGGTGGGTTTCAAGTATTTAGTTTGTCGAAAGATTCGGACTTGTGTCGCATTGATGATGATGGTGCGCATTTTAAGCACCCTAAAACCGGCGAGATTATTCACATGACGCCGGAAGTGTCGCTCGAGACGCAAAAAATTATTGGCGCGGATATTATTATGGCGTTCGATCAATGTACGCCGGATACGGATGATAAAAAAGTCGTGGTTGAAGCGATGGATAAAACCCATCGCTGGTTGCAACAGTGTGTTGAGTATCAAGATAAGCATCCGACTTCTGCTTATGGTAATCGCCAAGCCTTGTTTGGGATTATTCAAGGTGCGTATTTTCGTGACTTACGTGAGCAATGTGCTGAAACGATCGTATCACATAATTTGGATGGTATTGCGATTGGCGGTGAGAGTATCGGTTTCGACATGCAAAAAACAGTTGAGATTGTCAGTTGGGTGCGACCTTTATTACCGCGCGATAAATTACGCTACACCATGGGTGTCGGCATGGGTCCGCAAGACTTATTAAACGTGGTAGAACAAGGCATTGATGTGTTTGACTGCGTGGCACCCACACGCAATGCACGACACGGGGCGTTGTATAACGGTCGCATCGTCAAAAAAAATAATTGGATTGAATTTGTAAGTGACGAACCACGTGCTAGACTCAACATTAAGAAAGCAATCTACGCCAAAGATGAACGTCCCATCATGGAAGATTGTGATTGCTACACTTGCCAAACAGTTTCGCGGTCATACATGCATTATTTGTTTCGCGAAAAAAGTGTAGCCTATAGTAACTTTGCCTGCATTCACAATGTTCATGTGATGAATAAAACCTGTGAAGCGATGCGAGACTGTATCAATGGAGCTGCTGATGCGTGACATTCAAGACATCCCCTTTGACGAAGCCCTGAATCGCTATTATGAAATGCGTGAAGCTTATCTGCATGATGATACTGAAAAACTCGGCGAACTGCGGGCCATTCATCCTGAAATGTTTGAAGAGAGTACAGCGAAGCAATTACGTGAGACGGCTTTGTTAGCGAAGCGGTTTGAGCGTGAGCCACGGCATAATGATATTACTGATCACTGAGTTTAAAGCTTAAGAGATATTGTTGCCGCTTAGCGGCATTTTTTTATCCACCACGTCGTCCCGTGGCTTGACCACGGGACCCAGGAAATATTTTAGATTAATACAATCCTAGATCCCGCGGTCAAGCCGCGGGATGACGATGGCGAGTAGCCGCGGGATGACGATGGCGAGTAGCCGCGGGATGACGATGGTGGGTAGCCACGGGATGACAGAAATAGTCGTTCGCAAGCATAGCTTGCTTAGCCGCCTTGCATGGCTTTGATGATTTCAATTTTATTGTTGGCTTGAATGATGGTGTCTTTGTATTGACTGCAAGGGATGATTTTTTCATCTACGGCAATCGCATAGGTGTTTTTTGGCAACTGTTGTTGCGCGATTAAATCACTGAGGGTAGTGTTATCTGCTAGTTTGATAGTTTCGTTATTTAATTGGCATTGAATCATAGGGTCTACTCAGCGTTATATCTTCCCTTCGCCCCGCGAGGAGAAATCTAAGCCACCATCGCGACTTTGAGTTTCTTCATGGCATTGGCTTCGAGTTGGCGGACGCGTTCAGCGGAGACGCTGTATTGGTCAGCCAAGTCATGTAGGGTTGATTTCTTATCCGCTAACCAGCGCTGAGAAATAATATCGCGACTGCGAGCATCTAATTCACTCATGGCCGTTTGCAAAACATTGGTTTGATTTTTTTCGCTGTCATTGGCTTCGATTAAACGTGCCGGATCAGCATTCGCCGCTTCTAAAAACAGCGAGGGTGAATAAGTGTTATCTTCATCATCATCGTCGGATAAATCGAATGACATATCGTGAGCATTTAAGCGCGATTCCATTTCCAGCACTTCTTTGGGTTTAACACCTAAATCTTCAGCCACACCTTCGACCTCTTCTTTGCTGAACCAACCGAGGCGTTTTTTCATGCTGCGAAGGTTGAAGAACAATTTACGTTGTGCTTTAGTGGTGGCAATTTTGACGATACGCCAATTACGGATCACAAATTCGTGGATTTCGGCTTTGATCCAATGCACAGCAAAAGATACCAGGCGTACACCATGGTCTGGATCGAAGCGTTTGACGGCTTTCATGAGACCAATATTGCCTTCTTGAATCAAATCAGCGAGGGATAAACCATAACCTTGATAACCGCGCGCTACGCGGATGACAAAGCGTAAATGACTTAAAATCAATTGCTTAGCTGCATCCAAGTCGTCGTTATCGCGCAATCTTAAGGCTAACGAATGCTCTTCATCGGCCGTTAATACCGGGATTTTATACGCTTGCTGGATGAAGGCATCGACACTATCGATAGGCGCCAATGGGCTAAAGTTTTTAGTGATGGGTAATGTTGTTGTCATGAGCATAATTTTAGCACTTTTTGGTAAAAGATGAAGGGGATTTACGGAATATTTTCAGATAATTACCTTCTCCCGCGAGGGTG
>TARA_R110000868_G_scaffold304437_28_pt1 | contig 22028 bp, 19 predicted proteins | sample TARA_R110000868 | Tara Oceans TARA_R110000868 (sample SAMEA4397489) | marine metagenome | biome: Polar Biome; feature: [SRF] surface water layer (ENVO:00010504); material: water (ENVO:00002006), including particulate matter (ENVO:01000060) such as... | depth 5 m | reverse complement strand
GGGACCTTACAGGTAATTAATGTCATACGCTGTACGAAATACCATCATTTTACTTGTAACACTATTCTTAATTGTTGGGTTAGGGTTTGGATATACTAAGTTTTATTTACAGGGTAGAATTGGTTCATTAGAACAAGAATTATCAACAAAACAACAAGATTTTAACTCAAAGCAAAATATTACTAACCAGTTTTCTGAACTAAATAGAAGATACGAATCTGCTTTGGAGGTTATTGCTAACTATGACAAAGCACTATATAAATCAAACAAACCTGATAATGTTTACAATTTTCTAAATTTGATAAATGAAGGTGGAAAAGATCCTATCTTTTTTGATTATGTATATTCTGATTCTATCCCAGATAATCAATATGGGGTTATTAGATCTTCATTGTCTGGTTATGGAGAATATGTTGCTTTCGTGTCTTTTATAAATAAAATTGAAAATAGCCAGCTCTTAAATAAAGTAAGTGAAGTTATTATATCCCCAGGAAGAAGTGATGAGGGGCCATCGGGAATTAATTTTTCGTTAACACTAGAAAGCTATTATCAAAAATCTCAGTTAATAGACTCGGATTCTACAGAAATTCGGATATTTGAAAATGATGACATTTCATATTACAATCCATTATATCCACTTATTCAAAATTCTGTTCCACAAAATATTGAAGGTTTATTGAATGCGGAAACATCAAGAATTGTAGGTTTAACAGCTAATAGAGTATTTATGATAGATCAAGAAGGGAAAGTAGTATCTCTTAAAGTTGGTGACAATGTATATCTGGGTTATCTTTCAAAAATTGATATTGAAAATAAAACTGCTACATTTAATTTAAATAAAGGCGGCATTCAAGAAGTAGTTACCTTGGAGGTAGTGCGATGATAAAAATAAAAATGAAGTTTCATCAGATAGTTTTTTCTTTTCTTTGTGTTATAGTTTTATTTGTGATGCCCTTTTCTCATGGGATTCTTTATGCGCAAGATGCATATCCAAGAGAGTACACAAATCCTGACGATATTATTGCTTTCGATAAGTCGACGTCCTATGTAGAAGCCATGGAAGTGATAAACCAATTTCTTCAGGAAAACAGAAATAAATTTATAATTGATCAATCAGGAACTGCTGGAACAATTGGAGTAAATTTACCTGCTATGCATTGGGAAGATGCGTTAACTTTTATTCTTAGATTAAAATCTCTTGGTATAAAAGAATTTGACGATTATATAGAAGTTGTTCCTCTTGCTGAACTTCAGGATCAAGGACCTACAAATGTACCCCAAGCTACTACTGAAAATCCGAATGCTACTGTTGGACTTGTAAACCTACAAACAAGGGAGGTGCGAATTAACGCTACATTCTTCGAGGGAAATAAAAGAGCTCTTCAGGAAATTGGAATTGATTGGTCCTCACTAACAAGTAATGTACCCGATAATATTAACGACATTGTAACTGGAGATGGAATTGAACCAAATCTAAGTGTGCCTCAAGGCGTAGATTTTGATAACCAGTTTGTATCAGTTAACTCATTTAACGCATCAAATGTATCTCAGAATGTATTTAATGCACTTGTAAACCTAGGTGAAATTGGACCAGGAATTAGAGTTCAAGCTTTATTTAGTGCATTTGAAGCAGACAACTTGGGTGAAGTAATTGCTACACCTTCTGTAAAAGTTGTTGATGGTCAAGAAGGTAGAATTCAGGTGGGGCAGGATTTCTCTATTAAACAAAGAGACATTGCCGGTAATGTTACGGATCAATTCTTTAGTACAGGCACAATTCTCACAGTGACTCCAAAAGTTGTGAGTTTTAGTGATACTACATTTATACATCTTCAAATTGCTGTTGAACGTTCTTCTGCTTTACCTGATGCTGTTAGTACGATAATAAATAAACAAGAAGCAAATACTGAAGCTCTTTTACTTGATGGTGAAGCAACATCAATTGCAGGTCTTTATCGTACAGAAGAAAATAAAGTGCGAAGAGGGGTACCAATTCTAAAAGATCTCCCACCTTGGTTTTTCGGTCTTAGATACTTATTCGGTTATAATTCTAATGACTTTGTTGAAAATGAGCTCATAATAATTGTACAAGCAGAACTTGAAAAATCTTTAGGAGAACGCTTAAAAGAACGAACATTTAATACTCAAAGAGAAGTTTTAACTCAAACAAAAGAATCTCATCGAGCAGCATTAGATAGAGTATTTGAAAATCCTCTCGCTTTAAAGAATACAGTAATTGATACCTTAGCTACAGGGCAGAAAGAATTACCCGTGGATACAGTTGTTACTGATGGTCCACCACCAAGTATTAATGATTCTGAAATGAATTTAACTGAAGAAGGGGAAATGATAGTTGGTGCGACAGATACTCAAGAAGAAGAATTAACTGACGAACAAAAGAAACTTGCTGAAGAACTTAGTTTACCTATTGATAATCCAGAGTTAATGGTAGTTGTACCAAAAGCTTTTAGTCTTGATGAATATCTTACAAAGAAAGAAAATGGGGAAGAAATTGAAGACGATTTATCAAATAGTCTAAAATATTTTGTTATAGGTGGATCTTTTATTGTTCAAAGTAATGCAGATCGTTTTTACAAAGGATTAGGCGAACAAGGTTATGAAACAAGAATCCTTTTCCACCCTCAATCGAGATTTAACTTTGTTGCCTATAAAGGCTTTTCAAATTTTGATGAAGCAGTACTATATCTAAGATCAGTTCGAGCAGATATTAACTCTGAAGCTTGGTTATTTACTAAACCTACGAATTAGTAAATCTTAAATATGCTTTTGAAGAAAGCCAATTGAAATTTTATTGAATTCAATTGGCTTTTCTACATTACAGACATGCCCACATCGTTCAATAATTTCTAAAAAGGCTTGTTTATGCTCAGTTACTATTTGTTGAACAGGAGGTAAGAAGAGATGATCTTCATCGCCCATTACATAAAGCATTGGGGTACTCGTTTCTTTCTCTTTAAAATATTTAAGAAGTGGGTTTATTGAATGAGTAAGTTTAAACCATCTTAAAAACTCTTTTTGGTACAATTTTTTAGCTTCTCTAATAAATAAACTTCGCGCCTTTGCATGTCTTTTACGGGGCATTATAATCCACGCAAAAAGTTTATATAACCACATATAAGGAATTACTTTTTTAAAAAGATTACCCATAGAAACTAAAAACCTTGACCTAATAGTAAGTCGAGTAATTGCCCCACACAAAATTGCTGATTTAACTCGCTCAGGTTCAAGTTCACTCAAGTTTCGAATAATTATTGTTCCTAATGAAACACCAATAAAATGAGCTTGCTTAATACTTAAATGATCTAATACCTCAAAAATGTCTTTACTTATATCATCGAAAGTATATTCTTGATCGTAATACTTCTGAATGAGATCTTTCGATTTTCCATGACCTCTTAAATCGACTAAGAGTACATTGAATTGCTTTTTAAAAGCTTTTAATTGCTGAAACCAAATAGAAGAACTTCCACCTGCACCATGTACAAAAACAACCCAATCATTGCTAGAAGAACGTTCATATTTTTTGTAGTACAGCATTTACTAGAGGATATTTGTTTTTTTTGAATAATGAATTTATATATACATAATGCTAAAGTAATAATGCATATGTATACTAAGGAAGTTAATCAGAAATACAACAATGAGTATAAAAAGTAATACGATTTCTTCAACAAATGTTTCTAGTTTATTAATTCCAGGACATAAATATTCTGTTAAAATTGCACAAAATAGGTCTGAAATCGAAGAAGCACTTAAATTGCGTTTCGATGTATTTAATATTGAACTTGGGGAAGGTTTGGATTCTTCTTTTGATCAAAAGATGGATGAAGATGAATATGATGCTCAATGTCATCACTTACTTGTAGTAGAGAATAATTCTGGGAAAGTTATTGGTACCTATAGAATGCAGGATAACGTAATGGCTGAATCTGGAAATGGATTTTATACTCAATCAGAATTTGATCTTACTAATTTCCCTGAGGATATATTACATAATGTGGTAGAACTTGGAAGAGCCTGTATTCATTTAGATCATAGAAGTGGAAGAGTATTATATCTACTTTGGAGAGGATTAGCGAGGTATCTAGAACTTTCAAATAAAAGATATTTATTTGGTTGTTGTTCAATAACAAGCCAAAACCCAGCAGAGGGAGTAGCTGTGTCTAAATATTTAATTGAAAACAATCATATGCATTCAAAGTATGAAGTTCTGGTTCAGGAAGACTTTGAATGTACTAATTCAGGCAATTCATTCTCTTTTTCTGATGTAATAAAGCTACCTCAATTATTTAGGTTATATATTGATGTGGGCGTGAAAGTTTGTGGAGGACCTGCTCTAGATCGTACTTTTAAAACAATTGATTTTCTTATTCTCCTAGATAAAGAGTCATTATCTGATCAATCTAAAGCTCTCTTTTTATGATAGAAATTTATAATTTCTATCATGATATATTTTAGAGCTATTGGAAAGCTGATTCTATTTATACTAGCTACACTTTATTACTATCCGATTATTGTGTTCGGGAGTATCCTTATTTTTCTTGGAGTCGATAAGATAAAGTGGGCTGCTAAATATCGGAAAAAGTGGGCGATTGCAGTGTCTAAAATTTTAGGTATGCAAGTCAAGGTGAATGGGAATCCACCTATTGCGCCATTTTTCTTGGTTTCTAATCATTTAAGTTATGTAGATGTTTGGGTACTATTCTCTCAACTTGAATGCACGTTTATTGCTAAAAGTGAGGTTAGAAAGTGGCCAATAATTGGTTTTGTGCTAGCAACGACTGGAGTTTTATTTATAGATCGTGAGCGTAGATCAGATGTAAAACGAGTAAATGATGAAGTTTCGAAAAAGCTTACCGCTAGTCAAGGTATTGTGCTTTTTCCGGAAGGAACAACAAGTGCAGGGTCTGATATTCTACCTTTCAAATCATCACTTTTTCAATATCCTGCTTCAAAAGAGCTCCCGGTTTCATGTGCCTCAATACATTATGAAACTCCTGAAAGCGAATTACCTGCATATAGATCAGTTTGTTGGTGGGATGACACTCCATTCTTTAAACATATATTTTATCTTTTTGTGATGAAAGAGTTTACTGCAACTGTTACATTCAATGAAGAAACAGCTATAAATTCTAACCGTAAAATATTAGCAAGTTCAGCCGAAGCAATAATAAAGAGTACTTTTGAACCTGTAGTAGATCCTAAGACCTATGCAAAAGCAAGCATTAGTAATTAATTCAAACATCTTTTTTTTAAATCAAGGGATAGAATTATTGAATGAAATTTCAAATGAAATGTATGCTTCAAATAATGGTATTTATAACAAAAGCGGTATTGGAAGACATTTTCGTCATATTGTTGAACATTATTTTAGTTTAGTAAACGAACAAAATTCTTTTGTAGATTATGATTCAAGAGAGAGAGATTTAAAGCTGGAAAGTGATCGAGAATTTATGATAAGCACTATGAAAGCGATAATTTCTTCTTTAGAGGAATCATTAAAAGTACCCGAATATTTAAAAAAAGAAGTTAGAGTTCGAAGTAACGAAGGGATAGGAGAGGAAGATTCGCCTCTTAGTACATCTACTATACGAAGAGAGCTTCAGTTTCTGATTAGTCATACCGTTCATCATTATGCTTTGATAGGCTTAATCTTAAAAACAACAGGATTTAATCCTTCTCCAGACTTTGGTATTGCTCCCTCGACTTTAAAATATGAACAAGAGAATGTTATTAATGTTCATGCATCATAATTTCTTATCAAGTGGGATTTATTAAAGCCCAAGAGCATACATGGAAAATAGGGTTAGGCTTATATTTACTTCTAGTTCTATGCTCGCATCTCTATATAAATTTTTCTGAAGTTGAAAAAGATATTTCTTCAGAGAATTTAAAGGATGCTTCTGATTATTCTATCCTTTACTTCAAAGATCCGTTACTTTTTACTGGATTAGAAAAAATAAAATCTGTTAAGGAATTTTCATTAATAGTGATTTCTTATAATCCAGTTAAAACTGAGTATACTTTTTCTAATACTGCTGAATATGCTAATCACATTTTAGATTCTTTAGAAATGGAATCAGTACAGATTATTGGAGAAGGGATAGGAGGAGGAGCTGCGATTCAATTTGCAAGTAAATTTCCCAAGAAGGTAAAATCTTTAACTTTGTTGAACTCTAATGGAGTGGAAGAACTTGAATTACTTGGAGGATTTCATTTAAATCACACAGTATATGGAGCCAAATTAACATTCTTCAAAATTGTTAGTTTTTTAACTCCACATTTTGGCCAACTAAAAAACTTAGAAAAAAGAATTTTAAGTTCTAAGATTCAATATGATTCTAATCAGAGATTAATTCGCCCAGCTTTAGAAAATATATCTGTCCCAGTTTTAGTTCAACATACCTATGATGCAAAAATTCTAATTCAGAGTTCAGAAGAAACGTATCGATTAGTTCCACAAAGTGTGCTTAAAGTATACGATGAAGAAGATTCGACACTACTAATAGATGTATCAGATTTCATTAATAAAAATGAAAGGAGTAATAACGCACTAGAGATTTCTGCAGAAAGAAGAATCCAATCACTTCTCCCATTTAATGAAGAAAATGGGGTTAAAGCAGAAGGGGAAGCTTTAGCAATTCTAATGTTAGTCATTATATTATCAACATTGGTCTCAGAAGATCTTACCTGTATCGGTACTGGTTTAATTATTGCAAGAGGCTTGATTGGATTTTGGCCAGGAGCTCTTGCGTGCCTTTTTGGAATATTTTTTGGTGACATTCTACTTTATTTAGCAGGAAGATGGCTGGCTACAAGTACTCTTCACAAAGCTCCATTGAAGTGGTTTATAAATGAAAAAGATATTCACAAATCATACCAATGGTTTGAAGCAAAAGGTCCTGCCATTATTATTGCCAGTAGGTTTATTCCCGGTACAAGATTCCCAACATATTTTTCAGCTGGAGCTATTGGTGCTAATTTTTGGATGTTCATTCTTTACTTTGGAGTTGCTTCAGTTATTTGGACGCCTACGCTAGTAGGACTTGCTGTACTGTTGGGTAAACAAATGATGACTTACTTCGGTCTTTATCAGGAATATGCTTTATGGGTTTTACTCGGACTTCTTTCGATTATCTTTGTTCTCTTTAAAATTATTATCCCACTATTAACTTTCAAAGGAAGAAGAATCTTGTTTGGAAAGTGGCAACGGATCACAAATTGGGAATTTTGGAGTCCATTTATTACCTACACTTTTGTAATGATTTACGTAGTTACTCTTTGGTTAAAACACAAAAGTGCTACTATTTTCACACTTGCGAATCCTGGTATTCCTGAAGGTGGTTTTATCAAAGAATCAAAAAAGGAAATTTTAGATGGTATAAAAGCTAAAGAAATGGTAGCCAACTATATACTTTTAGAAAAAGGTTGGGATTCAGATCAAAAGCTTTCAAAAATCCAAAATTTCATGAATAAACACAGTCTTGGTTTTCCGATTGTAGTAAAACCAGATATCGGAGAACGTGGGAGAGGTGTAGTCATTCCAAAAAATGAAAAGGAACTGAAAGATTTAATCCCTCAACTAGACTCTAATCATATAGTTCAGCAGTTTATTGAAGGAAATGAATATGGTATTTTTTATTACCGTTTCCCAAATGAGAATACTGGAAAAATATTTTCGATCACTGAAAAGGTTTACTTAAAGCTCAGAGGGGATGGAATACATACCTTAGAAGAACTTATTCTTAAAGATAAGAGAGCAGTTTGCTTAGCAGAAATTCACTTTGATAGACATGTTAATGAATTATATCATATTCCTGAAAAAGGTCATTTAATTCCTCTTGTTGAGCTAGGAACACATGCAAGAGGAGCAATTTTTTATGATGATAACAATTCGATTACTTATGAACTTACCAAAGAAATAGACCGAATAAGCAAAAGTTTTAATGGATTTTACTTTGGTCGATACGATATTAAAGTTCCTTCAAAAGAAAAGCTTAAAAGGGGAGAAGGTCTTACCATTATTGAGCTGAATGGTGTAACATCTGAGTCTACAAATATCTACGATCCTAAGCATTCTTTTTTCTTTGGAGTTAGAACACTTATAAAACAATGGAAAATTGTTTACGAGATTGGTAGCCAGGTTAAGTCTCAACATCCCGATTTAGAGACCCCATCTATTAAACACATGTTACGTTTACTTAGCTAGAAATTCACTCGTTTAGAAGAGAAAAAAGATTTTAGTAAATATTCTGAATCATGTTCTAATATGCCTTGAATTACTTCTGGCTTATGATTCAAAGTATTACTTTTTGTAATGTTAAAGGCACTTCCGCAAGCACCAGCTTTTGCATCAGATGCTCCAAATACAACAATACCAATTTTTGACCAAACAAGTGCTCCGGCACACATAGGACAGGGTTCAAGTGTCACATAAAGTGTACAATCTCCAAGATATTTTTCACCAAGAGTATCACAGGCAGCCGATATTGCTAACATTTCAGCATGAGCAGTAGGATCATTCAATCGTTCTACTTGATTATATCCTTTGCCAATTATAGTATTTTTATGAACTACAATGGCACCCACTGGAACTTCACCTTCTTCAAAAGCCTGTTCTGCTAGCATAATGGCTTTTGCCATAAATTTTTGATGAGGTTTCCATAAAGGGTCATTTAAATTATCCATTTTAACTTGATTGATGTGTTAGCTTTTATATACCTTCGGATCAAATTAATTCAATTCAATGCAAAAAGTAGAAGAAAGTATAAAAGAGTACCTACTCAAAAATATTCGCACAATACCTGATTTTCCTAAACCTGGTATTCAGTTTAAAGATATTACCACACTTTTAGCAGATAAGAAGTCGCTACAGCTTACTTCCATGCTGCTATGCGAACCATTTAAAGAATTGGAAGTCGATTATGTGGTTGGTTTAGAGTCTAGAGGATTTCTTTTTGGCACTAATATGGCTCAAGATTTAAATGCAGGATTTGTACCCGTTCGTAAACCTGGAAAACTTCCTGCACACACAATTTCTGAAACCTACGCGTTAGAGTATGGAGAAGATTCTCTAGAATTGCATAGTGATGCATTCAAAGATGGATCGAAGGTTATTATTCATGATGATTTGATAGCAACCGGAGGATCTGCTTCAGCAGCAACTCGTTTGGTAGAACGACTTGGCGGTATAGTAGTTGGATATTCATTTATTATGGAACTAAGCTTTTTAAATGGGAGAGAAGCACTTCGTAAAACTGCGCCAGTAGAAAGTATAATTATACTTTAACCTAAGAAACAAAATCTGATAATTGATCTATAATTGATTAAATCACAAATTAATCAAGGAGGATCAGATGAAAGCTCTTCAAAAAACATCGTTTGGTGTAATAATGCTTGGCATTCTATTTTTTCAGGCTTGTAATAAGTCGCTAGTTGTTAAGAATGTAAACTATGCCCAACAAATTGAATCAGTTCTCATACCCGATGAAGACGGAACTGTAACAGACATTCGTTACGGTATCAGCTATTCAATTCTACCATTTCAATTCGAAGAATTTGAAGACTCAAGTTCAGTTCAAGTTACAGAAGTTAGAATGATTAGAAATAATCAAGGCTATTATTTTATTACAGCTGATAGGTTTAAGCATGTTTATGTGATGGCTCCGAAAAGAGGTGAGTTAAAGTTAGAGAAAAAAATCTTAGTCGATGAAGAAGGACTTTTAAATCCAGCTTTTAATTGGAGAGAACCAGTTGTTCAGCTGATCAATGATTCAAACAAGGTTGTAATTTTATTAAACGAGAAAGGAATTTTTAAAGGAGAGGTTTCATCATGAAAAACTATATCAAAATGATTTTCACACTATTATTTATCCTCCTAATAAGTTCCACTTTATTTGCCCAAGAGAGCGATTATAAAATTACATCTGATTTTAAAACAAATTATGATTCAATTGCAATTGCTTTATCAAATGCATCTACAGTCAAACAAGTTGACAGCTTAAAACAAGAAATTGTCCTTTTAGACGATGAATATTTTAAATATGATGAATTAATTGATAATTCAATTTATCCTAGTAACTATAAAGCACAAATTGATGAGCTTAAGTTAAAATCTAGTACAGCAGAGCACCGTCTTTTAATTATTGAAAATCAAAGCGAACGATTAGCCAAACTGAGCCAAGAAGTGGCTTACTATAAATCAGAAATTGCTTTTCTTAATACTAGGGCTGATTCTTTGCGTAAAGCGATAGCTAGATCAGAAGTTAGTGAAGAGCGGCTAGCTGGATTAGTAAAGCGTTACCGTAAGAATTTAGAGCTTAGAGACGAGCTGGTTATGGATGTTGTAGATTCATTAATGATTACTTATAGCGGAATCAACTCGATAAAAATTAGTGAAATCTCTAATCAAGTCGAATCTGGTAGAATAACAGGTACGAATCCTCTAGAAATGTTAAAGAATATTATTGATGAAAACATTGAGTATGCATCAAATACAAACAAAGTTCTTACTGTTGAAGATCATTTACGAATGTATGCGTTGCAGCACCATTTTGAGGAAGTTTGGAATCGTGTTGGAAATAAAATGATAACAGCATATGGTGGTACCGAGAATTCAGAATGGAATACCGCTTTCACTTCTAAAATTAAAGACTGGAGAATGGTTACCTCTCAGAAAATGTGGAACTCAATGGATAAATATTTAGAGTTTTCTGATGTTGAACTGGGTGCCTTTGATAATAATTATAGCTTTTTTATTGCCCTCGATGGCTTTGTAAAAGAAGCTCAGAAAAAAAGTAACGACGAAATTATATCAAATGAAAGTTATCAGGATTATAAGAAGTTTCAGCAATTTTGGTCTGGAAAAGTAAAAAATGAGTGGAGTAATCTCATTCAAAATACAGAAGTATTAACAGTTGCTCAGATTTCATCAATTGATGAACAATTAAGTAGTTGGGAGGCCGAAGCAAGACCAATTCACCCTTTCTTATTAGTCTTACTTGTTTTAACATCAATATCGCTAGGAGGATATATTCTTGTAATGTCGAAATCAAAGAAGTTTAGTTGATAATAATAATTAAAAGTCGCACTCTTAGTGCGACTTTATTATGTATAGCAATCAACAATCTTATTTTTTATTCTTATGAAGAAAACAAATAGACGCTTTTTTATAGTATTAGTGCTTTTCTTATTGGTATCATCTAGTACTCAGGCATTTCAAACAGAACCTACAACACTTATTTTTGTACGTCATGCGGAAAAAGTTGACGATGGAACCCGAAACCCACCTTTAAGTGCAGAAGGAAAAGAACGTGCAGTTAATTTGTATCATACTCTTTCAGATTATACAATCAAAGCTATATATAGCACAGCATATAAACGCACAAAGATGACCGCACAGCCAATAGCAGATTCACTAGGGTTAGATATTCAAGAGTACGGATTTGATGAAATAAGTGATTTTTTAACTCAAATAATTGAAGAAAATTCAGGTTACACAGTATTAATTGTTGGGCATTCAAATACCACACCTTCCTTAACGAATATGGTTTTAGGTACTAAAGAATTTGAACAGATTGAAGAATCAAAATATGGAGACATCTTTATAGTAAAAACGTCCGAATTTGGTAATGGAGAAGTAACTTTAAAAGAGTTTTAAAGATTAGGGTAGAGAGTAATATTTCCTACCTAGCCATTCAGTAGCTAGTAATACTAGTACAAGAGCAAACCAAAAAAAGGATCGTACTGGATATGAATAAGATTCTATAGTTTCTTGTTTTTGATTAAGAATTTGATCTTTATTTAATTGATTCCAAAATTCACTTAGAGTGTCATAAACGAAGAATGAGCCATTGCTTTCATTCGAAATTGCTTTCAATAAAGCATCATTTCTAATTGTATTTACAATCTCAGAGTTTGAATTTTGAACAAGAAATTCTCCAATCTGCGAATCAATAATACGATCTCCTTTTCTAGCTGTAGCTTTGTAAGAATAGATTCCAGAGCTCAGAGAAGATATTTCTAGTTGATAGCTCCCGTCACCTTCATTACTCAGAGTAAAACTACGTTCATCACTTGTATCGGATGATTTTAAGTTGATTTCAATGGTTGCTCCAGATTCTGATTCACCACTTTCATTATTAAGGTTGGCATTGATAACCACATTTTCAGATAAGTTAAACGCAGATCGCGATGGAGCTATTTTTAGTCTTCGTTCATCTGGGTTATTTGAAGACCAAGTTGCAATATTAATAAAAAGCTGAGTCACAAAATCTCGTTCGCTTTGGTTGGGACTTTGATACAATTTATACCAACCCCAAGCAGATATCGCTGCTTTACGTAAACTACCTCGTTCAACTACACTCAAAATTTTATTAGGGGTTTCAATTCCTTGAAATTCAAGGCTAAATAAGTCTATTCCATCCGGAGGGGTAGAGATTGATCTGAGCGAGCTAATTACTGGTGAAATATTTTGATACCCAATTTCTGGAAGCTCCATTATTGGATGGTCAAGGTTTTCAGAATTCGGGACTATATTAATCTGAAAAAGTTGATTTCCGGTATTTTGAATAAGTTCTAATTCAGAAAAAAGATTTGCTTCATTTTTTCTACTTTTTGGGAGCTGTAGATAAATCGAAGGCTTCTCATTATAACCTTGAAAAATATTAGTATTAAAACCTGAGCTAGGTAATCCATGGAAAATAAGTAAGTCTTGTTCATTAATGTCTTTTAGTTCTTTTTCAACAAACCTTGAATTTCCGAGCCATGTTAAAGTAGAGAGTTCAATGTTTTCATCACTTTTCAGTATTGAACGAAGCATTTTTACATCTGGATGTACCTCAAAAGATATATGTAGAATCTTAGTTTTATTATCTGAAACATCAATGGAAAGGGTAGAAGTATTATTTTCTTTACTCCATTCATCTTCAAAACCATCAATTACAACCGAAAATTGTTGAAGTCCCTGTTCAGATAGTTCTATTTGTAATGGAATAGAAATAATTTGGCCATCAATTTCAAAAATTACATTCTTCTCATCCAATAATTTACCAGAAGAATCTAAAATTTTAATTGACGTTTCTTTCTCAAAAAATCCACTTTGTGATAATTCTACTTCTATAGCGTGCTTTGTATCTGTATAGCCATTAGGATTATACGTTACATTTTTAATTGTAATATCCTTAACTTTAGATGTATCTCCTAATCCTATGGTATACAATGGAATAGTTATATCAGATATTAAAATTATTGGGTTTCTTCCAAATGTAATTATACCATCACTTAAAATAATTCCTGCATCAAAATCGTCCTCTAGTTCTACAACCTGAGAAATAGCGGAGGCAAAATTAGTTTCACTTTGATTTAGTTTTAAAGAATCTGGAGATTGAATTTGTTTGGTGGAAGAACCAATCGTGAAATACTCAAAATCTATTCGTGAATTAGATTCTAGGTTGAGTTCTTCTAAAGCTTTTAGATAAGATTCTTCACCATTATAAGTTCCTTTTCTAATAGTTGTACTTTCAGAATCATCTAATAACACTAAAAGCTTAGGATTCTTGAGAACTATTTCAGATGAAAAGAAGTATGGATTTAAAAAGAGAAAAAGCAGAATTAAAAAAGCACAAGATCGTACTGAAATAAATAAAAACTTTGGGATATTGGGTATACTCTGAAGCTTTCTATAGGATAAAAAAGAAATTGCTATAAGTAGCAATCCTATCATGATTACTAAAAAAATAGGTAAATTATTTTGAAACCCTTGAAAATCCACATCAACCCGTTTTTTTTATCTTAATGAACATCATCAAGAAGGCGCGTAATAAGTTTTACAGTAGTAAAACCTTCAGCTTCAGCAGCGTAATTATTAACGATTCTATGTCTTAAAACAGGGATTGCAAGAATTCGAATATCTTCTTCTGTAACATTATATCTCCCTTGAGATAAAGCGCGGGCCTTTCCCCCTAAAATGAGATATTGAGAAGCTCTAGGACCAGCTCCCCAACTCATATATTTTTTGATATAATCAGGTGCTAACTCTGAATCTGGACGAGTCATTCCTACAAGTTTAACCGCATAATCAAGAACACTATCTGGAACTGGTACTTCTCGTACTAGAGATTGTAATTCCTCAATCTTTTCTTTCGCAAGGATAGAATTTAGCTTAAACGTTTGTTTAGAAGTAGTTTGACTAACTATTTGTTTTTCTTCTTCAAAACTTGGGTAGTCGACCCAAATATTAAACATAAACCTATCTAACTGGGCTTCAGGTAAAGGATAAGTACCTTCCTGTTCAATTGGGTTTTGAGTTGCAAGAACAAAGAAGGGAGTATCTAAATTATATGTAGTTCCAGAAGCTGTAACATGATATTCTTGCATGCCCTCAAGTAATGCCGCTTGAGTTTTTGGCGGTGTACGATTTATTTCATCTGCTAAAACAATGTTAGCGAAGATAGGTCCTTTTATAAATTTAAATTCTTTAGTTCCTTTATCTTTATTTTCTTCAATTACTTCAGTTCCAGTAATATCTCCAGGCATAAGATCTGGTGTAAACTGGATTCTATTGAATGATAGTCCAAGTGTATCAGCAAGTGTTCTAATGAGTAACGTTTTTGCAAGACCAGGAACTCCAACAAGTACACAATGACCCTTTGAGAATAGACTTATAAGTAATAGGTCTATAATTCCTTCTTGTCCTATTACAGCCTTATGAATTTCCTTTTTTATATCTAAAAAAGCTTGCTCAAACTCACCTGCAAGTTTAACAGGATCATTTAATTCAATGTTTATAGCCATTAATTTATCTCCATTTCTTGAGGAACTGGGATTCGATAATCAATATAAAATTCATTTTTTAACTCATCGATCCATTCAGAATAAATCCGATATTGCTTTTGCTGCAATGCTATCGATTTTAACCGTTCATAATCCAATTCAAAATTAGCAACATGTTCTTGAATTTGACGATCTAGACGAACAATCCTATAGCCTTTACCAGCATTTGCATTATTTGGGTTAAATGGTTTAGGCTCTGAAATAGTTCCTATTTCATCCATTACCAAAACAATTCTATATAGTGCCGGATCTAATCTATTCAATGGAATAAGTCGTTCTCCAGTTTGAGGGTCTTGAATCTTCCCGCCTGAAACTTTCGTAGCTGGATCTTCACTTACTCTTTGAGCAAAAGCAGAGAAACTTAAATCCGGTATGGTTAACAGACTATCACGGATTTCGTTTAGACGATCTATTGCAAATTCATCATCTAATTCAGATGCATCAACACTAATTAATATATGTCTTGTTTCAATTTGATCACCAACTCTTCGAATTAGTTGGATTACATGAAACCCAAATTCGGTCTCAACAACACTTGAAACTTGACCTGGTTTAAGAGCGGAAGCAGCTGCCGAGTATTCAGATACTAAATCACCAAGAGCCATCATAGGAAGTAAGCCACCTCTAGGACCAGAAGGACCATCGCTATGCCTTATTGCAAGTTCTTCTATCGTTTTGCCATAGTTTAAAACTGAGTCTCTCAATGATTCAGCAAAAACTTTTGCAGCTTCTCGCGCATTTTCTTTTGCTGGAGGTAAAATTACAATTTGAGAAAGAGCAACTTGTTCTGGAATAGTAGGGAGTGAATCTTTTGGGATTGATTCGAAGAACTCTTTAACTTCTGGCCGAGTGATTTTTATAGATTGAAACTTTGTACTACGAACAGTCTCTGTTATCATTTGCTCTCTAAAATCACTTCTAAAGTCATCTTTCAATTGTATAATTGACTTACCGAAAGCTTGTTCAAGCGCTTGTTCGCTTCCAGCTTGCTGAATCAATTGATTTACCCGTTGATCCATTTGTTGATTAACACGCTCGTCAGGAACTACTACAGAATCTACCTTTGCTTTTTCTATTAAAATGTAATTTTCTATCGAAGTCTCTAAAAACTGATACCAAAGAGTTTCTGAAAACTCAATTTGTTGCCCATAACTTTGAGATTGACGAAGGTAATTAACTACATCCGCATCGATATCAGACTTCAAAATAGCGTGATCATTTACTACCGCTACTATCTGATCAGCTGGTTGAGGAGATTGAGCATAGGTTTTGAGTGCTGGAGCGCTAATTAGTAAAAAAAGGATCGTGTATAAGATATGCTTCATTATATATTTGTACTCACTAAAGGTAATTTACTTGATTTAATTTTGGTGTATAACGTCAAAACTTTCTATTTCATTATTCGCTTGAGCTTGAAGATAAAGATTCTTTACATAGGTATTGAAGGCTCTGCGTCTTTTTTCAAGGATTAACCATTCTTTAATTTGATCAATAAGCCAGTCAAGATCTGGATGATCTCCTTTAGCACGTTCTTCAAGTAATTGTACAAAGTGATATTGATTTCCAACTCTTTCAATTACACTTATTTCAGACAAACCTATTACTCTTAGATAACGATTCAAAATATCCACATCTCCACCTGCAATAGATTCGGGCCAGAAACGCTCTGATTCTCGAATAGAAACCTCTGAGTTTATAGAATAATCATTTGCTACGATTTCCCATTCAACACCTCTTAAAAGATCATTTCTTGCGTTTTGTGCATTTGTCAAAGAAGAAGCAATTATATGTCTATAACGAACATAACGTTCTTCAAGAACAAAACTATCTTTGTTTTCTTGATAATAAGCTCGAGCTTCTTCGTTATTAACTTGAAGTTCCTGATCAAGTTCACCAAGGATATAATCTTGAGCTACTTTAGCAATAAAATCGTTTTCAATGGTATGTAATCGATTTTGGACTTCAGGTTGTCTATGAACTCTTAAGCGATATGCGTCTTGGAGAATAATTTGTTGTTCAATCCATTCATCTCTATAGTTCATGAGGGCTTTAACACTATCATTTTCAAAAATATGAATTGGAATAGCTTCTCTAGCGTCAGAAAATGTTAAAATAGCCGAACCAACTCGTGCAAGAGCTGGTTCGTTCAAATTAGATTTTCTAGTACAACTACCTAGAAAAAAAAGAAGCCCAAAAAGAACTAGACGATATATCATTGAGAACTATTTTCTGCCTGATATGCCTTTTCAATGTTTGCTGGATAGGCTTTCACATTATACGTTTTCCTAAGATAAGAGAGCCATCTTTCTTCCCGCACTGGTTGATAATCAGCAAGTAGTTTATTGAATGCTTCTTCAAAGGTCATTTTTCTTCCTGGTAAAACCTCATTTAAATAGAAAAATGCTTTTCTATTATTATACTCAAATATTTCAGAGACGCTATTAGGTTCCATTTTACTAAGTTTATCGAATGGCTCACCTTGAAATGAACCTGTAGAATCACTTGTAATACCTACTGAAATACCTTTTGTTTTAATGCTATCAGGAGAATTCCCAGATTTAATAAATTTAATAGCTTTTTGTAACGTAGTATCTCTTCCAGAACTTATTAAGTGGTAATAATACCGTTGGTTATAAGAATAATCTAAAGGATTTTGTGAATAAATATTCATCAATTTAGTAGTATCAACAGTGGAAGAGCTCCATACTGAATCTTCATTAATTTGATATACAACTAAACCATTTTTATAGTTTTCTGTTTGACCATCAAAATCAGGTAATTCTCTTAGAGTAAGCGCAATAAGACTATTGTCGACTACATACTCTTGAAATGAGGTATACCAATTCCGAGCATAATTTTTAGCATAAGGACCTTTATCTGAAGACACTAAATAGTCTAAAAAATCCTGAGTTGTATATGACTTACCATCAAATGAATAAATAGTTTTTGATCCAAGCTCAGTGTTTAATGAAATATCTGATAAAGCTGTAGAATCTAATTTGCCAAATAAGCTAACGGTTTCATATAAAACACTACTATACTCTTTGCCCTTATAGTTTTCTTTCAACCAATTAACCACAAAAGCATTACTAGTTCTAAATGTTCTAGATTCTTCTAACTGTGTCATTATGAATTCATCATAAGCTTCTGGAGATGAAAAAGTTTGAATAGAATCTATTTTTATGATGTGAAAACCGTAATTGCTTCTAAATGGCTTTGAATAGGGTAGAGTGGTATCTAATTGCATCACGGAATCAATAAAAGCACCGTCATATCTTGCCCCGTAATTAACCCACCCAATTTTACCACCTCTAGAAGCTGATTGAGTATCTTGTGTATATTTTTTTACTACTTCGTCCCAATCGTTTCCTCTTTCTAATTCGTAAAATGCGGAATCCAATACTGTTTTATTTTGACCTCTTTGTAAGAAAATATGTGATATTTCTCGAGAAGGTTTCCTGTCTCTTTTATCTTCTAAGAGTACAATATGGTAACCAAATTGAGTTCTAAAAGGCATTGAAATTTCACCAATTTCAAGACTATATAGAATATCTTCAAATGGTTTTACTGTTGTACCAACTGAAAACCAAGGTAAGTCCCCGCCCATCGATCTTCCTTGATTTTGTGAGGAGTATACTGGATCCAACTCGTTGATAGTACTACCATTGAGAAACTTATTTCGAGCTTCCATAATCTTATTATACACTCTTAATGTGTCGTCTGGGAATGCATTTTTATCTAGGGATATCAATATATGTGAAGACTTCAATTCCTTTGAGTATCTATTTTTATAGTCATTGAATAGCGTCGGTCGAATTTTATTTTCTATCCAATATGCATATGCAGCCTGCTTAGAATAGACTTCATATTCGCTCAGAATTCTTTCATCTTCAAAATATCCTTCGTCTTTCGCAGACATTATTTTAGCTTTGTAATCAAGATATATCGGGAGGAATTCAGATATATCTTCTACAGAATAATCTGAAGAAGAAGATCCGGAGCTAAAATTGTCAATTAATTCTTTATAGGTTACTTGCTGGTTTCCAACTTCTCCAACAATATTACTGGGAGGAGTACTTGATAATTTTTGATTAGTATTAGTACTGCTTCCTGCACAGGAAATAAAAACAAGAGCGCTTACTACGCATAGTGTTCTCATATATCCAAGTTTTTCCATAATTGATGACTGTGTTTCTTTATTTATCGGTTAGTATTTTAAAAAAGCATTCCAGCTATTGTAGCTGTCATTAAGTTAGCTAAAGTTCCAGCAAAAACGGCTTTTAATCCAAACTTTGCTAAATCTGATTTTCTACCAGGTGCTAATCCACCAATTCCACCGATTTGAATTGCAATCGAAGAAAAATTAGCGAATCCACATAATGCGAAAGTAGCCATGGCTATTGTTTTAGGAGATAAAGTCGCAGCAGCCACTTCTTCAGCTAACATCAGATATGCAATAAACTCAGTAAGTACGATTTTAGTACCCAATAATGCACCCATAGAAGTAGCATCTACCCACGGAATTCCAATTAGCCATGCAGCAGGAGCCAACACCCAACCCAATAACATTTCAATGGTAAGTGGACTTCCTATTGCATCGGATAGACCGGTAAGGTCGCTAACCCATCCAAAAAAACCATTGAACATTGCAAGTAATGCGATGAATGCCAATAACATAGCTCCTACATTTGCGGCAAGCTTTAAACCTACACCAGCTCCAGTTGCGGCGGCATCAATTCCATTAGCGTCTGTTTTTTCGATCACCATTTGAATATCTCCAGCGGTGGCAGATTTTTCGGTTTCTGGATACAAAATTTTTGCAATAACAAGTGCAGCAGGAGCGGCCATTAAACTTGCGCCTAATAATCTTTCTGCAAAAAGCTGTTGGGCTACTTCTATTGCAAGCCCGTTTGCTTCTGCAAATGACGTTCCAAGCATTGCAACGTATGCTGCCATTACGCCTCCAGCTATAGTAGCCATTCCTCCTGTCATAACTGCAAGTAATTCAGATTTAGTCATTTTTTCAATAAATGGCCTTATAACAAGAGGGGCCTCGGTTTGCCCGACAAAAATATTTGAAATTACCGAAAGTGTCTCTGCTCCAGAGGTTCCTAATAGTTTCTGCATTCCTTTGGAAAGAATTCTAACGATAAATTGAAGTACTCCATAGTGGTAGAGTAGGGCTGTTAATGAAGCGAAAAAGATAATTGTTGGAAGTACTTGAAATGCAAAAATTACACCAACACTGTCTTCGTATTCAGGTCCGTGACCTAAAAAGCCAAATAAAAACTCTGCCCCTGCGGTAGTATATTTTAAAACCACGACAAAAAAGCTAGCAATAAACTTAAAGAAGAGCATAGGCCATCCTAATACACTCCATATTTCAGAAAGAGTGTCTGCCTTAAGAATAAAAATTGCTAAGACAAATTGAATACTGAGTCCCGTAATAACTAATCGCCAGTTAATATTTTTTCGATCTCTACTTAATAAATAAGTACCACCAATTATTACTGCCATTCCCAATATTCCACGTAAGATATTTTCCATTAGGTAAATTATTCGTTATTTGTTTTGTTCTTTGAATTCTTTTTGCACTGGATTTATAAAAGGGCGTATTGGTTTACCTCTTCTAACATCAACACTAGGTCTGAAACAATGCCTTGCACGTGGCTCATAAGCATCATATTCGCCAACAAGAACAGTATTTTGATTTTCAACAACTCTTTGAGAAAAATTTGCAAGTACACCACTTTCTGAGCAAATGGCATGGAGTTTAGTTACAAATTCAGCAATTGCTAAAAGATGTGGCATTGGACCAAAAGGGCGGCCTTCGAAATCCATATCCAAACCAGCTATTATTACTCTTTTTTTATCATTTGCTAATGAGTTAGCCACATCAATTATACGTTTATCAAAAAATTGAGCCTCATCAATACATACAACATGAGCGTTACCAGTTAATAATATGATTTGATCAGCAGTATCTACTAATATACTTGGAAGAGATGTTTCATTATGTGATACTACTTCAGTGTCACTATATCTTTTGTCAATAGCGGGTTTAACAACAACCACATTTTGACCAGCAATATGTGCTCGTTTAGCCCGACGGATGAGTTCTTCAGTTTTTCCACTGAACATGCCTCCACATACTACTTCAATCCATCCAAAATCTTTTGGTGCTAACGATGGCTCGTTGATCATTATTATTTTTGTATAAGTTGAACCTAATTTATTGCGTAGGAATATATCGGGCTAAATATGAAATGGAAAGTAAGAATTATCAAAATCATTATTTCACACATAATTTTTACATACACTAATTTTTTTATACTTTTTGAATATGAAAAAATTCGTTTTAAAAAAAGATGAAGTTAGCCTGAGACCAGAAGATTATTCTATTCCATATTCTGATTTATTGAACCCTCAGCAACTTGAGGCAGTATTTTATGATAAGGGACCAGCATTAGTTGTAGCAGGTGCAGGAACTGGAAAGACTAGAACATTGATACACAGAGTGGCTCGATTGGTTGAAAGTGGGATAGATCCTTCTAATATATTACTACTTACATTTACCAGAAGAGCTGCGAATGAAATGATAAATAGAGCTAGTTCTATTTTAGATGAGCGCTGTCGGAGAGTAAAGGGTGGGACATTTCATTTTTATTGTAGCCAGATTTTACACCGCTATTCAGAGCATATAGGATATCCCAATAATTTCACAATAATAGATTCTGCAGATGCTTTGGAGATTATCCAGTTTGTGAGAAACAAATTAAATCTACATAAGAAAAATAAAAGATTTCCAAATAAAAGCACTCTTTATTCGATTATTAGTACATGTAAGAATAAACATCTAGACCTCAGAGTTGTTCTGATGGATAGCTACCCTCAATTTATCGACCACCTAGATAAGATTGAGGATGTAATAAATGCCTATAAAGTTTACAAGTCTCAGAACTTTGTAATGGACTTTGATGATCTTCTTATAAAATCAGTGGAACTGCTTACACAGCATAATGATATAAGAATTAAAATAGCTGGCGAAAACCGATTTGTTATGGTTGATGAATACCAGGATACTAACAAGCTGCAAGCTTCATTAACTCAATTATTTTCTAGTGTACATAGTAATGTTATGGGAGTTGGAGACGATGCTCAAAGTATATATTCAT
>TARA_R110000868_G_scaffold11516_5_pt1 | contig 22037 bp, 21 predicted proteins | sample TARA_R110000868 | Tara Oceans TARA_R110000868 (sample SAMEA4397489) | marine metagenome | biome: Polar Biome; feature: [SRF] surface water layer (ENVO:00010504); material: water (ENVO:00002006), including particulate matter (ENVO:01000060) such as... | depth 5 m | reverse complement strand
CCCGGTTCTGATCCATGTCGTGACCCAGAAGGGCAAGGGCTATGCGCCCGCCGAGGCTGCGGATGACAAGTATCACGGCGTCGCCAAATTCAACGTCATCACCGGCGAGCAACAGAAATCCAAGCCCGGCGCGCCCTCCTATACCAAGGTCTTTGCCCAGCAATTGATCCGTGAAGCCGAGACCGATGACCGCATTGTCGGCATCACGGCCGCCATGCCGGGCGGAACCGGGCTTGATCTCTTTGCCGAGCGTTTCCCTGATCGCTGTTTTGATGTCGGCATCGCCGAGCAGCATGCGGTGACCTTTGCCGCCGGCCTTGCTGCGGACGGGATGAAGCCATTTGCGGCGCTTTACTCGACCTTCCTGCAACGCGGCTATGACCAGGTCGTCCATGATGTCGCGATTCAGGGCCTGCCGGTCCGCTTCGCCATTGACCGCGCCGGCCTCGTCGGCGCCGATGGCTGCACCCATGCCGGCTCCTTTGATGTCGGCTATCTTGGCCAACTTCCCGGCATGGTATTGATGGCCGCCTCTGACGAGGTCGAACTGGCGCGCATGGTCGCGACGGCCGCGCAGATTGATGACGGGCCCTCCGCTTTCCGCTATCCGCGCGGCAACGGGCTGGGCCTTGAAATGCCCGCCATTATTGAACCGCTCGAGATCGGCAAGGGGCGTGTTGTGCGCGAGGGCAGCAGTATCGCGCTTCTCTCGCTCGGGACACGCCTCGAAGAAACGCTCAAGGCTGCGGACCTGCTGGCAGCGAAGGGTTTCTCGACCACGGTCGTCGATGCCCGTTTCGCCAAGCCGCTCGACGAGGATCTCATCCTGCGCCTGGCGCGCGAGCATGAAGTGCTGGTGACGGTCGAGGAGGGCGCTCGCGGTGGCTTCGGTGCCTTCGTCCTGCATCTTCTGGCCGAGCGCGGTGTGCTGGATCATGGTCTGAAAGTTCGCACATTGACCCTGCCCGATATCTTCCAGGACCAGGACAGTCCGTTCAACATGTACGAGCTTGCCGGCCTGAATGCCCGTCAGATTGCTGATTCAGCCCTGTCTGCGCTGGGGCGCGATGGCGTGATCGGCAAGTCTGCAACGTCGCCCATGCTGGCGGAATAGCGCCGGGTATCGTCATGAGTGCGGACTGCCTGAAAATGCCCCCGGATGAGCTCTCCCGGGACGGCGTGTCGATCTGTCTGGCTGAATATATTGAGGCGAAGGCACCCACTTTCGTGCCCATCCTGCGCTATGACATCATGGCAGCAGGCCGGATCGCCGGCGAACTTCGCGTCCGCCTAGGTGATCATGATGACCTCAAATTTCATTTTGGCCAGATCGGTTACGAGGTGTCGCAGGCCTTTAGGGGGCGTGGATACGCCACTATGGCCTGCCAGCTCGGACTGAGCGTGATGCGATCCTTGGGCTATGACGAGATATGGATCACCTGCAATCCGGAGAACACGGCATCGCGCCGGGTCTGCGAGAAGGCGGGCGGTGTCTTTGCCGGGATCTTCGAGATTTCCCCGGACCACGTCATGTATGCGCACGGCATCCGGCGCAAATGCCGCTACCGGTTCCCGCCGTGATACGGGCGGATATCTATCTCGTGCAGCACGGCCTGATCGAGACCCGCGCCAAGGCGCAGGAGGCGATCTCGGCCGGCAAGGTGAGTGTTGATGGCGTGGTGATCTCCAAGCCCTCGCACAAGATTGCCGCGGGCGCGGATGTTATTGCAGAGCCAGCCCATCCCTATGTCTCGCGGGCAGCGCTCAAGCTCGTCGCCGGGCTTGACCAGTTTGAGATCAACCCGTCAGGGCGTGTCTGCCTCGATGTCGGCTCATCGACCGGCGGGTTTTCCGAAGTCCTGCTGGAGCGCGGCGCTGCAAGAGTCTACGCCGTCGATGTCGGGCATGATCAGCTGCATCCCCGCTTGCGCGCGGAGGCGCGCATCGTCTCGCTCGAGGGGGTCGATGCCCGGACGCTGACGGCGGACTATTTCGGCGAGGCACCCTCATTGGTGGTTTGTGATGCGAGCTTTATATCCTTGCCCAAGGTGATTGCCGCCGCTTTGGCGCTGGCTGCTCCCCAAGCAGACTTGATCGCATTGATCAAACCCCAATTCGAGGTTGGCAAGGCTTCCGTTGGCAGGGGAGGCCTGGTGAAAAGCCCCGTTGAACGCCAGCGAGCTGTTTCCGAAGTGAGGGCGGCGCTCGATGGGTTCGAGGGCTTTGTGGTGCGCGCGGTCATTGAAAGTCCGATAAAGGGAGGCGACGGCAATCAGGAATACCTAATTGCCGCGCACCGTGATGTCCAACCCTGAAACCTCATGCGCCCGGCCGTGCCGGCGACGGGTCAGTTTTGTGTGTAGGTATCGTAGGGACGCCAGATATTATCGGCACCCTGGCACATATAGACCTGGTCCATGATTGACTGGCCATAGGCATCGAGCCGGCGTGTCGAGGTCCACTGGCAATTCCAGTCCTGCGAGGTTGCCGTGTAGACGCGCGCATCCTGACCAGGCTGGGCAGCGCCGAGCAGCTCACCGCTGGATCGGGTGTCATAGCCATCCGTGTAGCCATAACCGGCATCATAGCCGTTGTCATAGCCGTTTCCATAGCCATTGGCCGATCCGTAGCCCTGGTCCTGACCATAGCCTTGCTGGTAGGCGGGCTGGCCATAGCCATCGGCTTGCGGCTTGCCTGGATAGGGATTGTAAGTGTTGGCATTGCGGGTCCGTCCGCAATCATCGCCACCGGCAATGCCTGCGCCGACCAGTGCGCCCACGCCTGCACCCGCAAGGGTTCCGACCTCTTCGGCATTGCCGCGGTCGGTGCGATAGCCGCGGCCATAGCGGTCACCCCGGTAGCCGCCGCGACCGTAACGGTCGTGATGGCCGCGTCCGCCGCGACGATAATTCGGCTGATTATTGGAATCATCGGCCAGTTCATTGCCGATCACGGCCCCGAGAATGCCGCCGATGATCGCACCGGCGACCTGGCGGCCCTGCCGGTTGGCTTCACAATCATTGGCGCGCTGCGCCTGGGCCGATGCCACGGGTGTGACGAAGGCCAGGACAGAGGCCGAGAGCAGAGCGGTTGTCAGCAGTTTCATGTCAGTCTCCTGCGCGGTTGGGCCCTTTGGACCCGAGTGTCACACATACCATAATTCCGGCCCGATGAGCCCAGCATGAACGGCGGCTGGCGGTCTGCACCGGCGATCTGCAATTGCGATGCCGGAGGGCAGACAGGCGAGGGGCCAGGTTCTCACCCGGCCCCGGTCTTCTCATGCAGTGGTGCGCGTCCCGCTATTGCTGCCGGGCAACCTGCCAGTCGCCATAGGGGTCGCGGCACATGCGGACCTGGTCGTAAGTATACGTTCCGTCCGGCATGTAGATTTCCGCATCACCCCAGCGGCATTCGCTATTGCCGTAATTATAGGTGTCACGGATCACGATGCTGCCACGCACGCCGGAATAGGGATTGCCCCAGTAATAGGGCTGCCCGTTCTCGAAGGCGTAGTTCATGGCGTACTGGTACTGGACCTTGTCGCAGTCATCGAGCCGGCTCACGGCTGAACCGAGGACGGCGCCAAACCCGGCTCCGAGCAGGATGCCTGCTCCGACATTATCACCATCCGCTGCCGCGCCGCCGATTATCGCGCCGAGCAGGGCTCCTACAGCGGATCCGTTGCCATTGCGATCATAGCGGCACGCGCCATCATAATAGGCGAATTGGCGGTTATTATAGCCGTTGCTGTAATAGCGCGTATTGTACCGCCAACGCGTCGACGGACCGTAATGACCGTAATAGGGCGAGCTGTTCCAGCCGACATTCAGGTGATGGACCCAGCGAATATCGTTGCGATGGTCGGTCCGATAGAAATTGTGGCGACGCTGGGCAAAGTCACGGCGCCGGGGATCAGGGCGGAAGCCCGCGGGCTGGCGACCCGGGTGGTAGCCAGGCCCGCGATACCCGCCTCGGCCAGGATGAGATTGGGGCCGACCGCCAGAATTGCCTGACCAGTTATGGCCGTTCCGTCCGCCGTTCCCGATCATCGGTTGCGGGCGATATCCGCCACTACCGGCGTGACCGCCGGGCCGGTCCGGGCGTCCGCCGCCGGTATGGGTATCAGGTCTGCCAGGGCGCCCGCCACCGGTGTAGCCGCCAGGTCTGTCCGGGCGTCCTCCGCCCACATCGACATCGGGTCTGCCCGGGCGTCCGCCACCCAGATTGCCATCGGGTCTGCCAGGTCTGCCACCACCGGCGGAACCGCCTGGTCTGTCCGGGCGTCCGCCACCAATCTGGTCACCTGGTCTGCCAGGCTGCGCGCCACCGGTGTAGCCACCGGGTCTGCCAGGGCGTCCACCACCGGCATCCGCGCCTGGTGAGCCGCGCCGCCCCCCGCCGCTTGCACCAGGAGCAGGTTGGACTTGGCCGCCGCGCCCTTGCCATTGATCGCCGCGATTTAACCTGGTGCCCGCCTGGGGCGAAGGGCGCTGTCCGCCATTGCCGCGTTGCGGCGCTGCTGCCGGCGGGCTGGATGCCTGTGGCCGGCTGTCGGATCGTCCACCGCGCCGTTCGCCACCGCGATTGCCGCCCCGATCTCCGCGCGACGATTCCTGGCCTCCGCGTGAACTTGATTGGTCACGGTCCGCACCGCCGCGATCATGCCGGCCCTGGGCATCCGCGCTCGCGGTCAATATCGAGCCAGGCATCAAAACAAGAGCAGCAGCAGTGGCAGCCAGAAGACTGAATTTGCGCGTCATCATCGGGCGTTCCTTCCGTGAAGCGCGCGAGGATACAGCACGCCATCTGGCAGAACATTAACCAAAGCTTGATGAGCCGTAGATGAACATTGCCTTCATCTACGTGATCTAGAAGGCCGATTGCCCTGCATGGCGGAGCTTCTGGTCGGCCAGCACGATCGCCGCCATGGCCTCGCCCACCGGCACGGCACGAATGCCGACACAGGGGTCATGCCGGCCCCGGGTCTCAACGGCCGTCTCCTCGAAATTCCGGTCCAGTGTCCGGCGGGGAATGCGGATTGATGAGGTCGGCTTGACGGCAAACCGGATCACGAGGTCCTGTCCGGTGGAAATTCCGCCAAGCACTCCCCCATTCTGATTGGACAGGAAGACCGGCCCATCCTCGCCCATGCGCATCTCGTCAGCGGCCTCCTCGCCGCGCATCGCCGCAGAGGCAAAGCCGGCACCGATCTCGACGCCCTTGACCGCGTTGATGGTCATCATTGCCGCGGCCAGTTCGCTGTCCAGCTTGGCATAGACCGGAGCACCCCAGCCGGCCGGAACGCCGGAGACAACGACCTCAACGATCGCCCCGGTCGAGGAACCGTCGGCGCGCAGGGCGTCCATGTCATCGGCCCAGAGGGCTGCGGTCTCGGCGTCGGGGCAGAAGAAGGGGTTGTTGGCGACCTCGTCCCAGTCCCAGCGGCTGCGATCAATCTTGCGCGCGCCGACCTGGACGAGGGCAGCCCGGATGCTGATCGCGTCACCGATCACCTTGCGGGCAATGCCGCCGGCCGCAACGCGCATCGCGGTTTCGCGTGCCGACGAGCGGCCGCCGCCGCGATAGTCGCGCACGCCGTATTTCATATCGTAGGTATAGTCGGCATGGCCGGGCCGCCAGCGATCCCGGATATCACCATAATCTTTTGACCGGGCATCCTGGTTCTCGATGATCAGGCTGATCGGCGTGCCCGTCGTGACCGGCCCGCCCGTGCGATCATCCTCGAAGGTTCCCGACAGGATGCGGACCTGGTCCGGCTCCTGGCGCGGCGTGACATGGCGCGAAGTGCCCGGTTTGCGCAGGTCCAGCCAGGGCTGAAGATCATCTTCGCTCAGCGGGATGCCGGCCGGGCACCCATCGACAACGGCGCCAATGGCTGGCCCGTGGCTTTCGCCCCAGGTGGTGATCCTGAACAAGTGACCGAATGTGTTGTGTGACATGGGAGATCCGCGTTTTTTTCGACCATAGTCGCCCGCGAAGCGCGCGTCACGCTGCGGACTGCGCCTTGCGGATCCAGCGTGCGAAGCGGGCATTGGCGGAAGGGCGCGAGAAAGCTTCGATAAATTCGTCCAGCTGTTCAAGATCCAGCGGATCGGCCTCCCTGGCCGTCGCTTCGGAACCCCGCAATATCCGGATCTGGACGGTGGCGTCCGGGTCGCCGACGGCTGACAGACAGGCCCCGTCGCTCACGTCTGGCGGGATGCGCACAATGAAGGTGTGCTCGCCGGATCGCAGCGAGCGCGTCAGGCCGCGTTTTGCCTGGGCTGGCGTGAGCTGCACTTCGATGCAGGCTGGCAGGCGATGCTCAAGATAGCGGATCGCGCCGACAATATCGGCCAGCTTGCCCAGCGCTTCCGGGGTTGGGTCGGTGATGTCCGGGTGGAGCTTCTTGACCTGGTCGCGGAAATTGCGTTTTGCCGCAACAATGCCGGCGCCGGGCTCGAGGCCGAGCACAGCATAGGCCGTGGCAATACTGAGAACGCGCGATGTCATCCCTCGTCGATAGCGCAAGAAGATTCCTGAAAGGTTGACGCGGGCCGCAGCAAGCTTAGGAAAGCGTCAAACCACGGAAGGGTCTCACAATGAGCGACAAGAAGCTTATACCGCCATCGCCGGACGCCGCAGCCTATGCGGAGACCAATGAGGCCAATTCGGTAGAGATATTCGACCGCGATGAGCCTCTGGACCTGTTCGCCGAATGGCTGCTCGATGCGCGAAAGAAGGAAGTCAATGACCCCAACGCGATGGCGCTGGCGACCGTTGATGCGGGCGGGATGCCGGATGTCCGGATGGTGCTCTTGAAGGATGTCGATCAGGGCGGGTTTGTCTTCTACACCAATCTGCAGAGCGCGAAGGGCCAGCAATTGGCGGCCCATGCATCGGCGGCGCTCTGCTTTCACTGGAAGTCGTTGCGGCGGCAGATCCGCGTGCGCGGCTCTATTGACGCTGTCACCGGCGAGGAAGCGGATGAGTATTTCGCCTCACGCGCCCGCAATAGCCGGATCGGTGCCTGGGCTTCAGCCCAGTCGAGGCCGCTTGAAAGCCGGTTTGCCCTGGAAAAGTCTGTGGCTCGCGAGGCGGCGCGCTTCGGCTTGGGCGAGGTTCCCCGTCCGCCGCACTGGTCGGGTTTCCGTCTTAAGCCGCTCGCCATCGAGTTCTGGCGGGACCGGCCCTTCCGCCTCCATGACCGCCTGGTCTTCACCCGGCCGGATTTATCCTCGCCTTGGGCGACCAATCGGCTATATCCTTGAGCGCAATGTCCGGAACCGACCAGAAGGGGGCCAGTATGGCGCGGTCCGTCGAAATCCTGCGTTTGGTGATTGATGTCGCCTGCGCCATCTGCCTGACGCTCGCGCTCGTGACGCCGGTCTGGTTTCTGGTTGCCGCTTTCGGCACCAAATGGGAATTCTGGGACTGGCACACCGGATTGCAGTCGATGACGCTGGCATGGGGCATGCGCTTGCTGCTGGCGGGGCTGGTGGCATGTGTCTTCGCCGCAATCGCGATAGGGGTGCATGGCTTTGTCGGACGGGCGTTCTACGGAAACTGGCTGAGTGTTCTCGCTGTTGGCCTGATTGCGGTCAGCGGGACCGCACTGGCCTGGAATATCAACCGCTTGCGCGCCGCTGATCCGGTCATTCTGGACGTCACGACGGACTTCGTGGATCCGCCGCACTTCTCGGTGGCCTTTGTCGGGCGCCGGTCTGCGCTCGATCTCGGTCTCGATTATGCGGCCAAGCTGACCGGCGAGGGCGAGCCCTATCCAGACGTTCAGACGCGTCTCTATCCCGAGATCGCGCCGCTGCATCTGGCCGCGGCACCTGAAGACGCTTATCGCTACGCCCTGGAAACAGCACGCGAGGGCGGGTGGCGGATCGCTACGGCGTCGCAGTCCGCCGGAATGTTCGAGGCGGGTGCCGAGGGCTTCTGGTACGGTTTCCGTGACGATATGGTGGTTCGCATCCGGCCGGATGAGGCAGGCGGGAGCCTGGTCGATGTCCGCTCACTGGCGCGTCAGCCCGTTCCCGATGGTGGCCGCAACGCCCAGCGGGTCGCTGATTATCTCGCCGAACTTGCTGCCGGTCAGGCTGGCTCGCAGAGCCGGTAATCGGAGGCCAGGCTTGGCTCGCCGTCGCAGGTCGCGCGGCCGGTTTCCACCAGATGGATCACATGGGCCATCACAGAGTGGGCTGCGGCTGGGTGCAATCGCTTGTCCACCTCCGCATAGATGGCGGCGACCATCTCGGGGATGCGGGTCTTGCCGGCAGCCATTTGCTCGAGGATCTGGGTTTCGCGCGCCAGGCGATGGTCGATATAGGACTGGACGAATTGGGATGGCTGCTCGACAGCCGGTCCATGGGTCGGCCACAAACGCGCGAAGTTGCGATCCCGCACCCGGGCCAGCTCTCGGAGATAGTCGCCCATATGCCCATCGGGCGGGCTGATGACGCTGGTCGACCAGGCCATGACATGATCGCCGCTGAACAGCACATTCTCTTCCAGCAGCGCATAGCAGACATGGTTGGATGTATGCCCGGGTGTGTGCAGGGCCTCTATTGTCCAGCCCTTGCCCGTGAATGTCTGCCCGTCCACGATCTCGACGTCGGGGCTGAAGCCGATATCATCGCCGGCCTCAAGGCGCACTTCGCCGCCCGCGGGTGAAGCGTTCTGGGCACCAAAACCATAGACTTTCGCGCCGTGTTTCCCGGCGAGCGGATGGGCGAGTGGTGAGTGGTCGAGATGGTGGTGGGTCACAAAGACGTGGCTGACCCGTTCCCCGTCCAGCGCAGCGTCCAGGGCAGCCTCATGTACCGGGTCATACGGGCCTGGATCGATCACAGCGACCTCACCGGAGCCAATGATGTAGACACCCGTGCCGGTGAAAGTGAAGGGGCCAGGATTGGGAGCGACGACGCGGCGGATCGCCGGCGAAAGCTGCTGACATTGGCCGTACTCGAAGTCGAAATCTCTTTTGAACTGGATACGGGTCATGAGACGGGCGATGTTTCCATTGTGTGTTTCTGCCGCAGGAAATCGAGGAAGGCGGCGGCGAGGCGCTTCGTAACCTGAATTTTGTCATCCATCGCCATGGCGACGGGCGGACCCATGTCGGTTTTGTTGACATCGACCACATAAAGCCGGCCATCGGCTTTGTCGCGCAAAACGTCCAGCCCGCCCCAATCGAGATTCATCGCGCGCGTGAAATTGCTGAGCTGGTTTTGCTCCGCCGGGGTGAGGACGGTGCTCGTCTCGACGAGCTCGACCTCCTCATTGGAATTGCTGAAGCGATCCTCGACCTTGCGGCGCTTGAGTATAACCAGCGGGATGTGCCCGCCGACGGTCGGGCAGCGCAGGTCCTCAACGAGACCGCCCTGGACGGAATTGTCGATCACGCGTTGATAGACCAGGCCCGGCTCAGCCGGGCAGGGGCCCTCGATGAGCCGGCCATCATGCGCCCCGTTTGCTTCCGACTTGCAGACCATCAGTCCCTGCCAGGTCGAGGGCTCGATATTCAGTGAGTAGCCGAAACACTGTTCGAACACCTCACCGACATGGCTCTTCGCGATGCTCTGGCAGTGGCGGTTGATGGCGCGCGCTTCAGAGGGCCAGTCGATCGCGGGGCAAGTTGTGGAATCGTCGAAGAAGAAGACGGCGTCCGCCTCGCTGGCAGATTTGGCGATCCGGGCGCCGGCGGCGTGGAGGACGGACCAGATAAGATACCAGGGGCGCGGCCGGTCCGGCGCGAACCAGATCCTTGGCCCGGAACGGGATGAATGCCGCAAGCGCCAGGCCTCGACCACGAAATAGAAGGGGAACCAGGAGAGGACCTCACCAATAAGTCCCGGACCGAGACGCAGGCGAGCGCCAGTCTTCTTGACGGTCACAACGCCATCCTGGAACTCGAAATCCCGCCACCAAAGCGCACGGTGCATGGGTATGGCCCTTCCGGTTCCTGCGCTGTCCATCGTAAAGATAGCGGCCCAACACGCAAATCACGCTCATTCACAATCGGCGCGAAACTTGCGTGATCAAAGCGTCGTGTTGGTTTCGAGGTAGAGAATTTGAACGTCGCCCGGTTTCTAGGCAAGCGCCTTGTGCGCTTTGGATGGATGCTGCTACTGCTGGCGTGCTGGCAGTTCATAACTGCGGTGATCTCGCCTGCCCCTCCCACCGCACGAACTGCAGCTGTTCCGCCCTTATCCGCTGAGGATGCTGCAGCACAACAACATTGGCTTCATTGACATCCCGACCGGCAGAATGAAACTGCGTCAAAACCCGGATTGAGCCGTATTTCGTATGTTTAGTTTCGTTTTCAGGCGAGTTTTGATCGCCATCCCTACGATTCTCGTGATCACAGCGGTCGCGTTTTTCATGATGCATGCGGCTCCCGGCGGCCCGTTCGACCTCGAGCGGCCCATGCCGGAGGAGACGCGGCAATTGCTGCTGTCCCGTTACGGGATGGATCAGCCGGTCTGGAAACAATACATCGATTATATGGTGAACCTGTTTCACGGCGACTTCGGCCCATCGCTGAAGGTTCGTGACAAGGACGTCGCCGAAATTCTCGCCGAGGGTTTCCCGGTCAGCGCCACGATCGGTATCTGCTCCATGGTGCTGGCCGTCATGTTCGGTTCCTTCCTCGGTTCCGTTGCGGCGCTGCGTCAGAACACTGGCAGCGACTTCGCCGTGATGACCTTTGCCATGGTCGGCATCAGCATCCCGCCTTTCGTCATGGGGCCGATCCTGGCGCTGTTCTTCGGCCTCTATCTGGGCTGGCTCCCGACCGGCGGGCTGGATCCGCGACTTGGAATGACAGCCGAGCGTCTGATCCTGCCGGTGGTTACGCTCGCCCTGCCGCAGATTGCCGTGATCGCGCGCCTGATGCGCGCGAGCATGATCGAAGTCCTGCGCTCCAACTATATCCGCACCGCCCGGGCCAAGGGCCTGTCACCGACATCCGTCGTGATCCGGCATGCGCTCCGTTCGGCGATCCTGCCGCTGGTCAGCTATCTCGGGCCGGCTTCTGCAGCGCTGATTTCCGGCTCGCTGGTGATCGAAGTCGTGTTCCAGCTTCCCGGGATCGGAAAGCATTTCGTCGATGCCGCGCTGCAACGTGACTACACCATGGTCATGGGCGTGGTGATCATCTACGCAACGCTGATCATTGTGCTCAATCTGGTCGCGGACCTGCTCTACGGCGTCCTCAATCCGAAAGTGAAGTACGAATAATGACCACATTCGCCCCACCCGACGAAAAGGCCGCCATGATTGAAGGCGCGGCCGTGAAGGGCCGGTCCTTGTGGGAAGACGCGCGTGCGCGTCTGATGCGCAACAAGGCGGCCGTTGTCAGCCTCATCATTCTCGGCGTTCTCATCGTGCTCGCGCTACTCGGGCAGATGGGTGTCTGGGTGCATGACTATGACACGATTTACCGCGATGAAGTCTGGGTGCCCCCGACGTTCGAAAACTGGCACATATTCGGGACCGACGCGCAGGGTCGCGACATGGTTGCCCGGACGCTGGTCGGGCTGGGTGTTTCGCTCATGGTCGGCATTGTCGCGACCGTCGTCTCGCTTGTAATCGGGGTGACATGGGGCGCGACGGCCGGCTTTATCGGCGGTCGTGTCGATCAGATGATGATGCGCTTTGTCGACATCCTCTATTCCCTGCCTTTCATCTTCTTCGTGATCATCCTGATGGTCGTCTTCGGGCGCAATATCATCTTGATCTTCGTTGCGATCGGCGCTGTCGAATGGCTGACGATGGCGCGCATCGTGCGCGGTCAGACGATCGCCCTGAAGCGGATGGAATTCGTCGAGGCGGCGGAGGCGGCCGGCGTGTCGCAATGGATGATCATCCAGCGTCACATCATTCCCAATGTGCTTGGGCCGGTCGTGGTCTATGTCACGCTGATGATTCCGGTCGTCATCCTGGCGGAGAGCTTCCTGAGCTTCCTCGGGCTGGGCGTGCAGGAGCCGCTGACCTCGTTGGGGCGTCTGATTTCGGCCGGTGCGCAGGATATGGAAGTGGCCCCGTGGACCCTTATCGTGCCTGCCGTAACGATGATGCTGACGCTGTTCTGCCTCAACTTCATTGGTGACGGTCTGCGCGATGCCATCGATCCCAAGGATCGCTGAGCCGCCAGCCTGCTCGCGAGAACAAAAGAAAAGGCCCGGCCGCGATAGCGTGCCGGGCCCTTTTTTGTTCTCGGCCTATTGCGAGCGGGTGGTCCGGAACCAGCGGCCGTCTTCGCCCAGCCGCATCATGTAGGATCCCAGCGCTGCGGCCCGAATGGTCGCGCCGCCAGCCCCCGTTTCGCTGCGGGGAATATGCGTCGAGTCGGAATCGAGCTGCTGCCACACCTGGCCATTCTCAAGCGTGACGATGACCTTGCGTGAACGGGAAAAGCGGACGCTGGCGACGGCGAGGTTTTCGATCCGCGCAATCTGACCGTCATCATCACGAGTGACCACCCGGTTGCTCGCCCCCGATTGCGCCGCGCTGGCAGCGTCTGCGGCTGCGAGGTCGCGGGCCTCGCCCGATGAGCCGGGCAGAGCGAAGCGGGGCAGGGAGGGCAGGTGGAAGCCGGGAATGTCGAGACCGAAAGTCGCTTCCTCGGCCGCTTCCACTTCAACCCGCTCAATGGCGATAACATCGCCACTTTCCGTGCTGCTGTGCAGGGCCGCGACCGCGCTGTCGAGGCAAACCAGCCGGGCAGCGTCATCGCTGACAGCCTCGCAGGCAAACAGGTCAGACAGGGGCGAAGCGGGGGCTTGCGCAAGGGCGGCGGGAGCGAAACCGAGTGTCGTCGCGAGAAGGAGTAATCGAGTGTTCATGTTCAATCATCTATTAGCTGATAGACACAGACTATGCGTGACCCGCTCACCACTGTCGACCGGCACCTGTTGTTGGGTTAGACAGTCAGGCAGTGAACCGCAGTCCTAATCTCGGAGGGGAGACCGAAATCGTGATCCGCAATAATATCCTGTCGGCAGCCATTGTCTCATTGTCAGCGCTCGCGCTCGCCAATTGTGGCGGCAATTCAGACGCGCCCAGCGATACGGTCGTCCTGCACCGTGGCAATAATGCAGAGCCCTTGTCGCTCGATCCTCACAAGGCGAGCGGGACCTGGGAGAATAACATTATTGGGGACATGTTCATTGGACTGTTTACCGAGGATCCCGATGCGGAACCCGTTCCTGGCATGGCCGAGAGCTGGGAAGTAAGCGAAGACAGCCTGGTTTGGACCTTCCACCTGCGCGAGGCCTTCTGGTCAGACGGTGTGCCGGTTACAGCAGACGATTTTGTTTACGCTTGGCGCCGGATTTCCAACCCTGAGACCGGTGCGCAGTATGTCTCGCTCCTCTACCCGATTTCCGGCGTTGCAGCTGCGAGCCGTGGCGAGATTTCGCCTGATGAAATCGGCGTGGTCGCGGTCGATGAGCGGACCCTGGAAATCCATCTTGATAATCCTGCCCCTTACCTTCCCGGGCTGTTGACGCACTACACAACCTTCCCCCTGCCAGCCCACATCGTTGAACAATTCGGAGACGAGTGGATCCGTCCGGAGCACGTTCAGAGCAATGGGCCCTACATGCTTGAAGACTGGCGGACGAATAACTTCGTTCACCTGGTGCGCAATCCGCTCTTCTATGCCGACGCGGACAGCTGCATCGATGAAGTCTATTTCTACCCGACCGTCGACAACAGCGCCGCAGGGCGGCGGGTTCGCAATGGCGAACTCGATCTGAATATGGAATTCCCCGGTCAGCAAATGGACTTCCTGCGTCGTGAGATTCCGGAATATGTGCGGGTCCACCCTTATATGGGCACTGTGTATTTCTCGCTGAACACGACGCGCGAGGAATTCTCTGATCCGCGCGTGCGCAATGCGCTCGGCATGGCGATCGACCGCGAATTCATCACCAACGAGATTCTGCGCGCCGGCCAGATCCCGGCTTACTCCCTCGTGCCGCCTGGTGTCGCCAATTATCCGGGCGGTGTTCGCGCGCAGTGGGCGGACATCCCTGTGGAGCAGCGTCGCGTCATGGCTCGCGATCTGTTGATCGAGGCCGGCTACGGTCCGGAAAACCCCTTCCGCTTCGAATACACCTACCGCGCAACCGGCGATAATCCGCGTGTCGCGCCCGTGGTTCAGAATGACTGGTCGGCCATTGCCGACTGGGTCGAGCCCGAGCTGATCGTCAATGATACACAGATCCATTATGACAATCTGCGCGCCGGCGATTACCAGGTCGCCGATGGGGGCTGGGTCGCGGATTATAACGATCCTTACAACTTCCTCTTCCTGGGCGAATTCCGCTCCGTGCCGATGAATTACTCCCGCTACAATAATCCTGAGTATGATGCGCTGGTCGAACAAGCGAACCGTGAGCAGGATCTTGTCGCCCGGGGCGTGATGCTGGCCCAGGCCGAGCAAATGCTGATCGACGATATGCCGATCATTCCGATCGACTTCTACGTGAACAAGAATCTTGTCAGTCCGCGCGTGACCGGCTGGGTCGACAACCTCACGGATATTCACCGGACGCGTTACCTGTGTTTTGCCGATCTCGACACCAACGGTGCGCAGGCCGAGTAATCAGGCCTTGTCACCATGATGCTTCCCGACCTAGCTTGGCCTTATCAAGCCGGGTCGGGGGGGATCATGTCAGGCAGCGATACACTATCCGATGCCATTATTGCCGGCTCGGCCGGCGGCGAGCTCGCCGACGCGATCCACGCATCCAAGCGCAAGAAGCGTAGCCGGCCGTCGGCCTTTTCCTCGCCTCATGCGCCCGGCCAGTGTGCCAATTGCGGCACCACTCTCGCCGGACCGGTCTGCCATAGCTGCGGCCAGACTGCAGACACCTTTCATCGTCCGATCTGGGAACTCTTCATGGAGATCCTCGACGGGTTGTTCGGCTTTGAAGGCCGGCTCTGGCGCACCATCCCACCCTTGATGCTGCAGCCGGGCAAGATCACCCTGCAATACCTGTCTGGCGTCCGGGCGCGGTATGTCATGCCCTTCCGTCTGTATCTGACGGTCAGCGTGGTATTGTTCTTCATCCTGTTCGCATTCCAGGGATTGGTCCCGAATGCGCCAACGGAGGTCGGCCCCGGTGCGGATCCGGCGCGGGCGGCGCTGCAGGAAGTCGCCAATCGCGCCCGCGATGGGAGCCTGGATGCCGAACTTGCCGGGCAGGGTGTTTCCGAAGCCAATCGGATTCGCCTGGCCGAGACGCTGACGAATGCCGAGCAGATGCTCGCGGGCGCCCCCGGCGAGGGCGAACCCGGCGATGCCGAGCGTCAGGCGCGTGGGCAGGAGGCTCGTCAGCAGAGCAGGGATGGCATTCGCCGTGCGCTCCTGCCCGAGGACTATCCCGCCGAACCAGACGCGGGGACTTCCGAGCCTGATGCCGGCGCTCCCGTTGGGGAGACGGGGCTCAATATCGATGGCCATACCGTGAATGAGGTCCCCATTGAAGCCCGGCGGCAAGTTGCCGACACCCTGGACCGGATTGTCGATGATAATGGCCGGGCGCTTGCCCTGGCCATGCAGCGCTGGGCACCGCGGCTGATGTTCGCTCTCTTGCCGCTCTACGCTCTGATGCTGGCCTTCATGCATTTCTACAAGCGTGGGTACTACTTCTACGACCATCTCGTCGTCTCGCTGCATTTTCACGCGGCACTGGCCTTGATGTTCATCACCTTCCTGATCGCCTCACGCCTGATCGGCCCGGGTCTGCCGGCGGCGATCCTGTTCGTCTGGTCGAATTATTATCTCTACCGCCTGCATCGCGTGGTGTACCGGCATGGCCGGGTGTCGTCCCTGCTCCGCACGCTGGTGATGGATCTGGCCTATTCAATCGTCCTGAGTATCGGTTTTCTCATCCTGGTGATCCTAGGCGCCATGACAGCCTGATCCAGGTGCAGGGCAAAAAAAAGGGCCCGCCGGTGAGGCGAGCCCTATTCTGCATACGCAATGCGTCCAGCCTAGTTCGGCTGTGGCTCGGTCGTCCTCAGCTGCATTTGACCAGGTTGCACCTGGGTGCGGGCCTCCAGCAGGGCCCTCACTTCGGGCATATCCATCAGCGCATTCATCCGCGCCGCTGTTTCAGCGGTTTCAGCTGACATGCCGAACAGTTGGGAGAAAGCCTCAAACGGGGTGGGCTGGCGCGGGAAGCGGACCAGCCGGACGTCCTGTTCCGGGGCGATGCCGGCCAATTGCTTGGCCGCATCGACCGCATCACGGAAGCCACCGATCTCGTCGACCAGGCCCAGATCCAGAGCCTGGGCTCCGGTCCAGACGCGACCGCGGGCGATCTCCAGCACGCGCTCCAGCGGCAGGTCGCGACCGTCCGCCACCCGCTCGGTGAAGTCCGCATAAGTGTCGGCCATCTGGCTGCGGAAGGCTGCGCGCTGGGTCTCCGTCCAGGCTTGCTGGCCGGAGAAGGCCGTGGCGTATTCGCCGCCGACCGACAGGGACTCGGAGTTGAGCCCGAGAAGAGCGAATGTGCCGCCGAGGGCGACCTTGCCGCCGAGCACGCCGATCGAGCCGGTCAGCGTCGTGGCGTGAGCGACGATATAGTCAGCAGGGGCGGCCATGTAGTACCCGCCGGACGCGGCATAGGTTGCCATCGATATGACGACAGGCTTGCCGGCTTCGCGAGCCCGCACGATGGCGTGCCAGACCTCATCGGATGCGATGGCGGAACCGCCGGGCGAGTCGACCCGGATCAGGATCGCACGAACGGAGGTGTCATCGGCCGCGGCCAGAATGGCCTCGGACATGGCGTCGCTGCCAATGCCGTCGCCACTGCCGAACGGGCTCTGGTCGGCTTGGCCTGTGACGATGGCGCCCTGGCCTTCGACAAGCGCGATCGCCGGGCCCGACTGCTCGGGCGTTATCACGGCGTGATAGGCCGTTATGTCGAGCATTTGCGATCCACTGCCGGCGCGGGCCAGCGCGGCTTCGCGAGCTTCGACGACATAGCCGAGATGATCCACGAGGTTGGCCTCGGCTGCCTCTTCTGCAGAGTGCGGCGAGCTTTCAAAAATGCCACGCAGCGTGTCGGGATCAATGTCGCGGTCGCTGGAGATGCCGGCAATTGCCGTATCAAAGATCGAATTCATGTAGGAGAGGGCCGCTTCCCGGTGAGCATCGGTAAAGCCGGTCTCGGTATAGACATTGGCCGCGTTCTTGAACTCGAAGAATTGCTCGAATTGCGGCTCGGCATCGAACTGCTCGAACATGCCGGCGAGGAAGAGAACTTCTGATGCCAGGCCAGCAGGCGTAAAGGTCGCCGTATCCTGGAGCCAGAGGTCATCGGAACCGGAGACGGCGAAATAGCCGGTGACGGAAGTGCCTTCGAAGCCTTGGGCATGTGTCACGACAAATTTACCAGCGGCGCGGAAATCGGCGATTGCGTTGCGGATCTCCTCGGCCATGCCTGGTGCCAGCCCAAATTCATTGGCCCGGATGAAGAGTCCTTGCACGGCGGGGTCAGTTTCAGCGTGCTCGAGCGTCTGGACGATGTCGACGACCGAGAGTGGCTGGGTGAAGGCAAAGGGGGAGCCGGAAGGCGAGTCGAGCCGCGCTTCGCGCAGGTCCAGCTCCAGGACTGTACCCGTTCCTGGCAGGACAGGCTCTGTCTGCGAACCGGCAATCAATGAGGCGAACATGCCGCCGACCAGAAAGACCGCGAGAATCAAGGTGAGCAGCGAGCCGACGACAACGCCGAATATCGAGCCAAAGAATGTTATCCAGAACTGTTTCATTGAGGGTCCTTCCAAACCGGATGGGCGTTTGATCGGACAGTTAGTGCAAGAAGCAGTCCTGTCCACCGCAAACATATGGTGCCGCGACGGCACAGGCGCGAGTGTCGCTCATGCGGCACACTGGGGGGCGTTATGGAAAGCATGGGGCAGGGGGCGGGAAAGTAGTGGTCGGAGTAGCAAGATTCGAACTTGCGACCCCCGCCTCCCGAAGACGGTGCTCTACCAGGCTGAGCTATACTCCGAACCGAGGCGCGGCTTATAGCCAACTCTGGGAATCCGTGCAACGCGACAATCGCAGCCGGTCATGGCCGTTTGGCCAGTACCGGCAGGCGCGCGCAGTCAGTCTGGCAGCCCCTGTCAAACTGGTGGTGAAACCCCGGCGATTATACTGCGAACCCTGACCGTTCTGCTGCAGATGTGTATGGCATTGGCTGTCACCGCATTGCGCCGTTGCATCCCACCCTCCGAGTCGGTATCTAGCCCGCTCTGTCGTTTACGACGGATCCGGTTGGGGCGTCGCCAAGCGGTAAGGCACCGGTTTTTGGTACCGGCATTCCCAGGTTCGAATCCTGGCGCCCCAGCCAACCTGATTTTCCCATTTCGACATGTGTGAATTGCCCCCTTCCGGGGAGACGGACTGATTCCCTCCGAGGGGCCGTCGGCAAGCTTGCAGTCGGCCCGGGCCAGCTGAGTTCACCGTCACATTGATGTGAACATACAGTGACGCTCCGGTAGTCCGGGATTCAGGGCGAGGCTCCTGCACCCGCTTGAAGACAGGCGAGTGCGACACGCGAATGATTGACAAAAAATAAGCGTGAGAAGCGAATTTCGCTGCTTTCTACATCCATTCAGTCGCATTCCAGCCACATTGGTGTATTGATCGTTGCGCTTGGCTGGTGATAGCGTCCTAGGTAATTTCAAGGGGCGCGCATGCGTCTGAGGAGATGGTGGGTCAAACCACCGCAGTGTCTGGGTGGGCTGTGAGAGCAGCTGCGGTATCCATCCATTCAGGTTTGAGCGCTAGGCCAGGTCGTCAGATGGCACCCGGTTCGCGGCTTGAATGAAACGTAGGGGGCCAGGCCAACAGACTGTATGTTGGTTTAGCATCTAATTTAATGTGGGCGGGGAGCCGTGTCGGCGACCCGCGATTACCATTGTGAGGCGAGAAATGGTGGACTTGAAGAAATTGGTTCGCGCGTCGCTCATGGCGGCGGTTGCGGCGAGCGCCGTTGGAGGAGTTGCCTCAGCGCAGCTCGACCAAACGCTGCAAGTGGCACGTGAGGGAACGAGAGACGGTGCGGCGACCCAGTCGCGCATCGATCAACTGGACGATCAGCGCACGGATATCGAACTCGAATACCGCGCTCTGCTCGATCAAATCGAATCGCAGCGCCTGTTCGTTGAACAGCAGCAGGTGTTCATTCGTTCGCAGGAAGCCGAGCAAGGCTCGCTGCAAACGCAGATTGATCGCGTCGAGAATATCCAGCGTGACCTGTCGCCGATGATGCGCGAAATGGTCCAGAACCTGGAGCAATTCGTCAATCTCGACCTGCCCTTCCGCCTTGAAGGCGAAAATGGCCGTCTGGCCCGTATCGAACGGCTCTATGAGCTGATCGATGATCCGGAAATCTCCCCGGCCGAGCGCTATCGCGTTATCCTGAACGCCTATGACATTGAAGCGTCGTATGGCCGTTCGCTGAACTCCTATGATGAAGTCATCCTGGAAAACGAGATTCCGGTGAATGTGACCGTTCTCCAGATCGGCCGTATCGCGATGATCCGCAAATATGACGATGGCCGTATGACCATGCGTCACGTTCATTCCGATGAATGGGTTGCGCTGCCAAGCAGCTATGAAACCAATGTGACCCGCGCAATCCGGATCGCCCAAGAAGTCACCACCCCGTCTGTCTTCCTCGCGCCTCTCCCGGGGCCGACGGTCGCTCAGTAACGGATTGGAACGGAGAGTTTAGCGATGAAGACCACCATGAAGATACTCGCCGCCGCCGTTTCGATGGGTGTGGCGCTCACTGCCGGAGCTTTCGCTCAGACTGCGCCGGCCGGCTCGATCAGTGAATTGTTGGCCCGCGTGCGGACAGACGCCCGTGAAGCCAGCCAGGAAAACCAGACCCGTCTGCGTGAATTCCAGGCCAGCACCAGCCAGCAACAAGCCCTGCTCAACCAGGCGCGTGCCGAAATGGCTGCCCTGGAACGTCAGGCGGCTAACCTGTCGGCTCAGTTCGAAACCAACCAGGCCGCGATCGATGTGCTCGCGGAAGAGCTTCGCCAACGCCAGGGTGCGTTCGGTGAGCTTTTCGGTGCCGCCCGCCAATCGGCTGGTGAATTTGCCGCCATCATCAATGCTTCGCTCATCTCGGCTCAATTCCCGGGCCGCGCTGACGCACTGGAAACCCTGGCCACCAGCCGGACGCTTCCAACCCGTCAGGAGCTGGATTTCATCTGGCGCCGGGCAATCGACGAGATGATCAGCCAACAGGGTGTCGTCACCTTCAATTCCCAGGTTACGGGTATTGGCAATGGCGCCTCGGTTCCGGTGACGCGCGTTGGGCCATTCCTCGCTTTCACCAATTTCAACAACAACCAGCGCTTCGCGCGTTGGAAGGAAAATGAAACGACCGGTGCTTGGAGCCTTACCGACCTGCCGACTCAGCCTCCTGGCAATCTCGTCTCCGGTGCGTCGACCCTGTACAATGCCGATCCCGATGAAATCGTGATGGGTGTGGTCGATCCGTCTCGCGGTGCCCTGCTGGACATCTACAAGGACGTTCCTGATCTGAAAGAGCGTATCAATCAGTCCGGCATGGTCGGTCTGGTGATCATCGCCCTGCTCGCGATCTCTGCCGTCTTTGGTCTGTTCCGCATGTTCGCGCTGCTCAGCACCCAGGCTGCAGTCAACGGTCAGAAACGCAAGTCGAAAGCGGTCAAATCCAACCCGCTCGGCCGCGTTATGCTGGCTTATGAAGCCGCCAAGGACAAAGACGTCGAGACCATGGAGCTCAAGCTCGATGAGGCCATTCTCCAGGAATCGCCCAAGCTTGAATTCGGCCTCAACTTCCTGAAGCTGGCTGCGGGTATTGCACCACTCCTGGGTCTTCTCGGTACCGTTACCGGTATGATCAAGACCTTCACCCAGATCACGCTGTTTGGTACGGGCGATCCGAAGATCATGGCGGGCGGTATTTCCGAAGCCCTCATGACGACGGTGCTGGGCCTTATTGCCGCCATTCCGCTGTTGTTCATTCACAGCTTCGCACAGAGCTTTGCTCGCGGTGTGCAGCAAGTGCTTGAAGAGCAAGCGGCAGGCATGGTTGCGCGGCACGCTGAAGAGCGCGCCCAAGGCTGATCGGAGGAAGCGTTATGGATTTCCAGGCCGTAAATACCGGCCTTCAGGAGTTCCTCGAGCGCGGAGGCCCCGTTCTGGTTGTTATCATGATAACGACCTTTGTAATGTGGGCTTTCATCCTCGAGCGCTTCGCCTACTTCTACTTCGCCTATGATGGGCAAGCAGGAGCGGCGATGCGGGAGTGGTCCGCACGGACAGACCGGAAGTCTTGGTCTGCCCATGCGATCCGCGACCAGCTCATCTCGGAGGTTAAGCAGAAGTGCGACCAGAATGTCGAGTTGGTGAAAACCCTCGTCGCGGTCGCCCCTCTATTCGGATTGTTGGGAACAGTGACCGGCATGGTCTCCGTTTTCGACGTCATGGCGATTTCGGGCTCTTCGGACGCACAGGCCATGTCGGCCGGCGTGTCCCGGGCCACGATCCCGACCATGGCGGGGATGGTTGCATCCCTGTCCGGACTGGTTTTCGCCAACCAGATCGAGATCCTCGCCAAACGCCGTGTTTCACGGCTGGCAGACCGTCTCGAGATCGGTGAGGGGGGACAGTCATGAGGCGTCGGAACAAGCACAGTGACGACCAGGCCGAGGTCAACATGACCCCGATGCTGGACATCGTTTTCATCCTGCTGATCTTTTTCATCGTGACGGCGACCTTTCTCTCGGAAGAGGGGATTAGCATGGTGCCGCCGGAATCATCGGAGACGCCGCCTACAGATGCGTCGCCGCCAATTCTGGTCCAGGTCGACGGGGATAATAATATCTTCGTCAACCAGGTTCGAACCGATGTTGATCGTGTGTTGTCGGCCGTAAACCGTTTCCGTTCGGAAGATCCGGGCAGTGCGGTTCTGGTTGATGTCGAGGATGAAGCCGAC
>TARA_R110000868_G_scaffold79514_3_pt1 | contig 22063 bp, 10 predicted proteins | sample TARA_R110000868 | Tara Oceans TARA_R110000868 (sample SAMEA4397489) | marine metagenome | biome: Polar Biome; feature: [SRF] surface water layer (ENVO:00010504); material: water (ENVO:00002006), including particulate matter (ENVO:01000060) such as... | depth 5 m | reverse complement strand
TTTGCGCTGAAGTTGCAGTACAACCGTATTCTAAAGAATAACTGGGGTGTAACGCTCATGGCCCAATCCCAGATTTCCTCAAATTTTGATGAAATGGACTTTAGTGAAAAAGACCTGTTCTTTAACGGCGCATTAATATTCGACAAATTAAACGAAGAAAAAAGATCCATGTGGAGTTTCGGAGTCATTAATGATGCCCAGTACGGACTTTACTTTCCTATACCCACAGTTTCATACACTAAACGAATCAATGATTCCTGGGCTTATAAACTGGGGGTACCTGATAGCCGAGTAAAATGGACCTGGAACAAAAACAGTAGTTTTGAAGCATTTACTGCCTTGGACGGATTTACTGGCAATATTAATGATGATATAGAGATATACAAGGAGGATTATTTGGGAACTCTACGACAAACCAGTGTGGTAATCGGATTGGAATATAACTTCAATTTTTGGCGCAATTTTCAATTGAATGCAAAGGGTGGCTATACCCTTTACAATCATATGGAAGTTCAAGGCTATGACAACGAGGAGATTTATGATTTCAACATGGTTAATGGTTGGTATTTCAATGTTGGTATGAGTTATAAACTTGGAAAAAAGGTGAAACTAAAAAGTCCGTATTAAGCTTGATCAGCGGCAAAAATAATTTTAACGGGTTCAACTATAGAAAGTTGAATCCGTTTTTTAATTCAACAGGAAGAGCGTAGAATTTAACCTCCTTTTTAGGAATAAGGTCTATTGTACTCCTGGATTTTTGAATGGCTTTTTGCGCAAAAAAGGGATTGAGAATTTCTTGCTCGAAGAAAGGAAACTGCAATAAAACCTCCTGGGAGAATTATTAGTAAGTATAGATGAGCCCTGTAAACACTACGTTTACGGGGCTTTTTTGTTGGATTTTTGTAATCAAGGATAGAACAGAATTGAACTAAGGCAAATCCTTTCTCAGAATTTACAGGGAATAACTACCAATAAGCTTAAAACAAAACAGTTAGGGAGAGAAATTCTTATGCCCTCATTCTGCAACCTGACCACTAAGCAGTACATATACCTTCAATTGGGCCAAATTAATACCAAAACATTTTGAACGATATCATTAAATCTGACCCGCTTAATAATCAGGAGGAAGAAAGGGAGAGGGTAAGAAAAACTGTGGTTAATGCAAGATGGGCGGAATGAACAAAAGATAGATCGATTAAAGAAAGAGAAAGTAGTTTGTTTTTTTTCTATTTACAGCCACGGTGTTTTACCTGGTCTGGGAGGTGGTAATTTATTTCTAAAACCTCACACCATTAGCTAAAATGAAAGTTATAATAGGCTACTGATCAATAAAAAGGAATGCGATGTCAAAACTATGGCCAAGCATTTTATGGTGTGTGGCCGACCTTAAGAATATTGGTCTGAGAAGTTAAGGTCTGTAACTCTATCGGAACAATTTTAAATGTAATAAGTAACAAAGAGAATTTAATTAATATGGCACAAAAACAATATTTCAAAAAAGGGTCTTTTGGGAGAAAATATATCTTGTTCTTAATTGCCCCATTTATTTTTACATCATGTAAGGAGCAGCAAGTGGGGATGGATAGTCCAAAAGCCAAACCCAATGTGATTGTAGTCATAACGGACGATCAAGGTTACGGAGATCTTGGGTTAAATGGAAATACAATTATAAAAACCCCTGCTATTGACAATTTCGCAACGGAGTCCGTCCGTCTTAGCAATTATCATGTAGGGACCACCTGCGCTCCCACAAGGGCCGGATTGCTAACGGGAAGAAATTGCAATAGAAATGGTGTTTGGCATACCATAATGGGGGCTTCCTTGCTAAACAGGGAAGAAATTACCATAGCCGACGTGCTACAGAAGAATGGGTATAATACCGCCATGTTCGGCAAGTGGCATTTGGGGGACAACCATCCATTTGCGCCGCAGGAAAGAGGGTTCGATGAGGCTTTTTATCACGGTGGTGGTGGTGTTGGGCAAACACCAGATTATTGGGATAACGACTATTTTGATGATACTTATTATAGAAATGGGACACCTGAAAAGAAGGAAGGATATTGTACCGATGTATGGTTTAATGAGGCAATGAATTTCATTGAAGATAAAAAGGAAGAGCCTTTCTTCTGTTATCTTAGTTTAAATGCGCCCCACAGTCCTTACAATGTACCCGAAGAATACTACAATTTGTATAAGGATGCAAAGGGCATATCGGAAGAGCAAAAGCGTTTTTATGGTATGATCACCAATATTGATGACAATTTCTCAAAACTACTGAAGAAGTTGGATGCCTTGGGCATTGCCGATAATACCATCCTGATATTTACTACGGATAATGGTACTGCCCAAGGGTATACTATAGATGCCAAGACTAATGAAGTTCAAGGTTACAATGCAGGTATGAGGGGCACTAAAGGGAGTGAATATGATGGGGGGCATAGGGTTCCTTTTATCGTAAGATGGCCAAATGGAGGACTAGGTGGAGGCAAGACCCTTGATGATTTGGTGGCCCATGTAGATGTATTGCCAACGATCATGAAACTAACAGGGCAGCCTTATACGCCCACTAAAACCATGGATGGTATGGATGTAAGTGACTATCTCTTAGGAAAAGAAGACATTCCCAATAGGTATCTGGTAACGGATACCCAGCGTGTGCCTTGGCCTGTTAAAGGGAAGAACAGTTGTGTAATGGAGGGTAAATGGCGTTTGATAAACGGTACGGAATTATACAATATAGCCCTTGATCCCGGGCAGGAAATCAATGTTGCGGACCAACACCTGGAAAAGTTGGAGGCAATGAATGCATTTTACGAAAGTTGGTGGGATGATATAATTAAGGAAACCAAATATTCCGTGATTGATTTGGGCGTTGGGGAAACAGATGTACTTACCTGTCATGATGCCCGTACCATAGGGTACTACCCGCCATGGAACCAACAAATGATCCGTGCAGGAGAACCTATGAAACCCGCCCCCTTTTCGGTAAACTTTACTTCCGCTGGCAAGTATAGGTTCCACCTCAGGAGATGGCCGTCTGAAAGTAATTTGGCTCTTGGTGCTGAAATCAACGATGCTGTACCAGCCACCCTAAATGCAGAAGGCAAGGTGGCCGGGAAATCAATGCTATTTAAAAAAGCACACCTAAATATTGGTGAAAAAAGTATTGATGTTGCGGTTGATAACAAGGCTGGAGCCGCTACTTTAGAAATGGATGTGCAGCAGGGCGAAACAGAACTAATGGCCTATTTTGATTTGGTGGATGGAACCCAGAGCAATGCTTTTTATATAGATGTGGAAAAGGTGGAATAGGCCAATGAGCGCCTAAAAATAAAATGTGATATACACTTTCCGAATGAATTACCGCAATAATTAACTGATTTATTCATTCCAATCGAGGGGCGATTTAAGCAAATTAAAAATGTAAATACCTGAAAATAAAGTATTTAACAATGCTCATATCTATCATTGGAAATAAGCAACACTTTGAGCGAATAGAGAAAGATGCTAGGGACACGATTACATAATTTCGTAAAGAATCACAATTTATATTTTAAAATATGCCAACAACTTTAAAAAAGGTAATCCTAATAATGTTTACTATTTGGGTCGGAATTTCCTATGCACAGGAAAAGAATGGGGCCGAGATGGATGAAATGTGGGGAGATCAGAAGGAGGTTAAGGGGGCTTCGGATAAGTCAAGAATAGCGTTATTCGACGATGGTAATTACGCCATGTTTATTCATTGGGGGATTTATTCCAATATCGCCAATAAATGGAAGGACTCTACTTATTATGGAATTAGTGAATGGATAATGAATCCCAGAAGGGCCAATATTTCCGTGGAGGAATATAAGAACGAGGCCAAAAATTTCAACCCGGTAAACTTTAATGCCAAGGAGATTGCCAAATTGGCCAAGGATGCCGGTATGAAATATATTGTTGTAACCAGTAAGCACCATGACGGCTTTGCAATGTTCGATTCCAAGAGCAATGACTTCAACATAGTAAAGGCTTCCCCATTTGGAAGGGATCCTATGAAGGAATTGTCGCAGGCTTGTAAAGAGGAGGGGCTTGGTTTTGGTTTTTACTATTCCCATAATCAAGATTGGACTTTTCCAGGGGGCAATGGGGGACCAACAACAAACGCAAAAGGAAAGGAAGTAGGATTTGATTATTATTTTAAACATAAATGTCTACCGCAGGTTAAGGAAATTACTAAAAACTATGGTGATATAGCTATGGTATGGTTTGATACTCCCGGGAATATGGAGAAAAAATATGTAGCCGAATTGGTAGATGTGGTTCGTAAGAACCAACCCAATGCCATGATTTCTGGAAGGGCAGGCCACGGATTGGGAGATTATAAATCCCTGGGCGATATGAACATTCCCGTAAAAAATATAGGGGGCCTATGGGAAACGGTAGATGTAACCAACGATTCTTGGGGATATGCTTGGTATGATGAGAATTGGAAAAGTCCCAAATTAATACTGAAGAATATAATTTCAACAGTGGCAAGGGGAGGAACTTATATGCTAAACATTGGGCCAAAGCCAGACGGTAGTATACCAAGTGAGGCTGTAACTACTCTTAATGCTTCTGGGGAATGGATAAGGAAATATCCCCAAACCGTATATAAAGCAGCTGCATCGCCCTGGGGGCATGCATTGCCTTGGGGAGATGTTACCATGACGGGCAACAAACTAAATTTATGTGTTTATGATTGGCCTTTAGATGGGGTCATAGCCGTGCCAGGGCTTAACAATAGTGTAAAATCTGCAAAACTCTGGGTAAACGGGGAACAGAAAACCATTGGGACCGAAAAGAAGAATGGATGGGTATTGTTTCAACTTCCTGCGCAAAGACCTGATAAACTCATATCCGTAGTAGAAGTGGAATTGGAAGGCAAACCCCAGGTAGACCAAGTAGTAGGTGTAGATCCTATATTCCCCACATTAATTCCGGTAGATTTTGCTAATGCCAAAGGTTGTGAGATACAGGAGAAAAAATGGATGGAAAAATTCGGAGAATGGAAGCACATACATCAGGCCGAAAAATGGACGCCCGAAAGTGAAGTAATATGGGAGGTAGTTGTAATGGAACCGGGATATTATCAGGTAGATCTCAATTATGCAGGGGAAGGCCGTATGGTGTGGCGTGTTAGTACGGAAGAAGAGGGCTCCATGATCCAAAACGAACAGAATTCTTCCGCTATCTATAATTTTCAACCTATAGGGCATGTAAAATTCATTACACCCGGGAAGCATTTTATAGCTGTTTCATTTGTTGATGGCGCAATAAAAACGGCAAGTTTAAAGGCTATTAGACTTACTTCTGTAAATAGTATGGATTAAAATTAACCGCTTAATAATCAATAATATGAAGGGCTAAAGGAACAATTGGCAAATAAAGAATTAGGCTAAATTCTTTAAAGAAAATCAGAAACAATAAACAACTAAACTAAAATCAATATGAAAAAACCAATTTATGATTTGAACAGTTTCAAATTGTTCACAATCTTTCTATTTGCGATATTTCTTAGCGGGGATATCTATGCAAATATCGGATTCGCCAACAGTTTAAGAACGACCTCGACAGGTAATGAAATTTTATTTCAGACTATTACCATAAAGGGAACTGTTACAGATAACCTAGGAACACCATTAGGAGGTGTTAATGTGATAGTGGAAGGTACAACCCGTGGAGTACTTACAAACTTTGATGGTGAGTATGAAATAGAAGCTGAAAAAGGGGAAGTATTGGTCTTCTCATTTTTAGGAATGAAAACAACGACCGTTACCATTGAAAATTCGAGCACAATTAATGTTTCATTGGAAGAGGACGCCTCTCTACTTGAAGAAGTTGTTGTTGTGGGTTACGGAAGTCAAAAAAGGTCCGATCTTACTGGGTCTATAAGTTCCTTACCCGGGGAAGGCTTGGATAAGTTTGTCACTGGTAATGCCAGTCAGGCACTCCAAGGCAGAATGACGGGTGTAAGAATTGAATCTAACGGAGGTGGTCCTGGTGCTTCCACAAATATTGTAATTAGGGGTGTATCAAGTTTTACAGATTCTAATCCATTATTTGTTATAGATGGTATGTTTTCGGACAATATGGATTTTTTAAATCCCTCCGATATTAAATCCATTGAAGTTTTAAAAGATGCTTCGGCCGGTGCCATATATGGATCAAGAGCAGCTAACGGGGTGGTGATCATAACTACCAACAATGGAAAAGGGGCAGAAGGAATTAAAGTAGATTTGGAAACAAGTGTTGGTTCCCAAAGTGTCATCAAAAAATTGGATTGGATATCAGGGGTAGAATATGCAGCTTTGCGCAATACCTTGGCGGACGTAAACGGATCGGACAGATTTCCTGGGTATAATGAAAAATTGGATCCAAATGTAAATACCATTATAGACGATATTGCCATGAGGTCTGCTCCACTGGTCAATACATCCGCAAGCGTATACGGAAACCAGGGGGATGTTTCCTTCAACGTTTCTTCAAACTGGTTAGATCAGAAGGGTATCATAATAGCTTCCGATTTCGATAGAAAAACCTTTAGGGCCAATATGGGAATCAAAAAGGGGAAACTAAAAATAGATGAGTCATTTGCCGTATCGCGTACCTTTGACCGTCCCAATACGATTTGGAATTTAAATGGGAATATTCTACCTACAATCCCTTTTTTAAATCCAGATAATGAAGGCGGATATGGTGGAGCAAACCTGGATGATCACGGATTTGACGGGAACAATCATATTGGTCGATCATTACTTTGGGATAGGCATATTCAACGGGACAACCTTATTGGTAGCCTGGCAATGGAATATGAATTATTGGAAGGTTTGAAGGTAAAATTAAACACCGGGATTACTTACAATAAGACCTTGGATTATACCTTTTTGCCTACTTTCTTTATTTCCAATCAAATTGGGGCCAACCAAGCTACTCCGGAGTTAAGGGAATTTACTAATGAAGCAACCAGAACATTGGTGGAGGGAACCCTTAACTACGATAAAAGTTTTAATGACCACAATTTAAGTGCCTTGTTCGGTATTACTAGACAAAATACCAATCTTCAGTCGGGAGGAAGTATCACTACTGGATTCCCTTCCAACGATATCCGTGAAATAGGAGCGGCATCTACGATTTCTAGATTAACTGGAGCAGAATATATAAGTACCTTAAGTTCCATGTTTGGTAGGCTCAACTATAACTTTGCGAATAAATATTTTTTTAGCGGCACCTTCCGTCGGGATGGCTCTTCTAGATTTGCAGAAGATAAACGCTATGGTGTTTTTCCTTCCGTGGCACTGGGATGGACTATTTCCAAAGAAAATTTCCTAAAGGATAATGAAGTATTGAGCAATTTAAAATTAAGGGCCAGTTATGGTGAGCTTGGCTCTCAAGAAATTTCGGATTATGCCTATATACCTGTCTTAAACATCAATAGTGATGCTGTATTTGGAACAGGACAATCCAGAGTTCCAGGGGTTTCGCAAACGGTTTTTGCCAACCCTAATCTGGTGTGGGAGACCACAAAATCAACAAATGTTGGGTTGGATCTGGGCTTTATGAACAATCGAATAAGTCTAACAATGGATTATTTCGATAAAACATCCGAGGACATTCTGGTTTCTCTACAGATTCCACCATCCTCAGGAACAACTGTACCGGTGGCACAGAATGCGGCATCGATACAAAATTCTGGTTTCGAGCTGGCCGGTACCTATAAAGGCGGTTCTGGAGATTTCACTTTTAATGTAACACCCAACATTACATTTTTACATAACGAGGTTTTGGCATTGGGTGAAAATATTGCCCCCATAACAGGAGGTGAGTTTTTAGGGACTAGGGCAACAAGAACTGCCGTAGGTGATGAAGTGGCCAGTTTTTATGGCTATCAGGTAATTGGGATTTATCAGAATCAAGCAGAAATAGATAGTGACGGTGCCATGGCAGATGCCAATGCCGCACCAGGGGATTTTAGATATGCCGATATTGATGGGGATAACGAGTTAACTACAGACGACCAAAAGGTTTTGGGAAGTTATATGCCGGAGTATGAGTATGGTATCGCTATGGATTTTGCATATAAAAACTTTGATATGAACCTTATTTTTAATGGTGTGGCCGGGGTTGAGGTTTGGAATTTTGGAAAAAGGAAAAATCTTTTGGACCTTAATAGTAATATGACCAGAGAGGCCTTGAACTATTGGAGACCCGATAATACGGATACGGATATTCCTAGAATAGGCGGTGGGGCCAATAACACAAGGCCGTCATCCTTTCAAGTCGAGAATGGGGATTATTTTAGATTAAGAAACCTTCAAATAGGATATTCCTTTTCTAAGGATTTGTTGGAAAAAGTTAATTTAAGAAAAATTAGATTATACGGGTCTGTTCAAAATTTGTTTACCATCACCAAGTATTCTGGATATTACCCAGAAATTGGAAGGGGCAAAGCAGATGAAGATAGAGTAGTGGATAATAATAACACTATGTTCTACAGTGGTGTTGACCAATCTACCTATCCTACGGCTAGAACAATAATTTTAGGTGTACAGTTAGGCTTTTAATCAATTCATAAAAAAATCAAGATGAAAAAATATATATCCATATTATGCTGTTACTTAATTCTATTTGGATGCAGCGACAATTTTCTAAATCAGGAAAATCCAAATACATTGACACCAGATCAATTTTGGAAAACTTCCGAAGATGCGCAAAGTGCCATTATTGGGGCTTATAGCCCTTTATCCACTATTTTCTGTCATGGCAGATTATTTTCTGGCTATACGCAAGTACGTTCAGATGCCGTACATGCCACAGGAGATTTTGCCTTTGCAGGCTCCTTGTTCAATACCAATCCCGGGGACGGAAACTTCACTGCTGGTTGGGGTGAATATTGGAAAGTAATATTCCGGACCAATATGATCTTAAAAAACGTGCCGGAAATAGACATGGACAACGATCTAAAGAATAACATTTTAGGAGAAGCCTATTTCTTAAGGGCCTATAGCTATTTTGTTTTGGTAAATTATTTCCAAAATGTTCCTTTGGTAACTGAACCCGCTGCTTCATTGGCGGAAACACAGCAGGCACAGGTAGATCCAAGTTTGGTATGGACTCAGATAAAACAAGATTTGGGCGATGCCATCCCATTATTGCCCAATGAATGGGGTAGTGAAAATAAGGGAAGGGTTACCGCTGGTGCAGCAGCAGCACTTTTAGGTAAATCACAATTGTATTTGAAAGAATGGGGAGATGCCGCTACCCAATTGAAAAGGGTTATCGATGGCGAGTATGGTACCTATGACCTGGATGTGGACTATTCCAATAATTTTAGGGAAAGTGGAGAAAACAACATTGAATCGCTTTTTGAAATTCAGTTCGATCTAACCGGTGCTTGGACAGCTGGTTGGGGATCAGATGTTCCCTCAACGGCAAGATATAACTCTTATGGTTTTGATATGGCTCAGGGAGGTGCATCTGTATTAAATACTTGGGTGCTAGATCTGTTTTTGGCCGAACAAACAAACGACGCGCAAATTGATCCTCGGGCCTATGAGACCATGGTCTGGGATTACCCAGGTGCACAGCATTTTAATGGTGCCCTATTTGCTACCAAGTTTGCAACTAATTTAGCCGATGATCCTCAATACGTTAAATCCGCAAAATATGTGAACCCTAATGGCGGGGGTCCGGTACCTGCATTCAACACCTTTGGAGTGAACAAAAAAATCATCAGATTTGCAGATGTATTGTTGATGTTTGCTGAAGCTGAAAATGAGGCCAATGGTCCAACCACTGCGGCCTACGAAGCTGTAAAACGTGTAAGGGACAGGGTTAATATGCCCGAGTTTACTGCAGGGATGGACAAAGATGCCTTTAGGGAAAAGGTTCGGAATGAAAGAGTTCTTGAACTTACCTTAGAAGATATCAGACAATTGGATTTATTAAGATGGGGGCTACTTCCCGATAGAATTGTAGATAATCCCGATTTTAGAAATGGGAATCTTTCCTATAAACCGGGAAGGGAGTATTTCCCTATACCACAATTGGAAGTGGATACAAATCCCAATATAAACCAGAATAAGGGTTATGAATAAAAAAAAGGGATTCTTAGAATCCCTTTTTTTGTAATTTGTGTTTATGAATAGCTTAAATAAAAAAAGAAGCCTAAAAATATTGGCCTATATCCTATTTCCCGTAATAGTATTTGTTTTTTCATGCCAAGCTAAAAAGGAAGGCCAAAAGGTAAGCCGGACAGAATTTGTGGAAATAAAGGATTCTGAAAGTGGGATCCTTTTCACTAACACCATTGTTGAGAATGATACTTTTAATTATTTCAAGTTCCCATATATGTATATGGGGGGCGGAGTAGCTATTGGCGATATCAATAATGATGGACTATCCGACCTTTTTCTTACCGGCAATATGGTTTCAAACAAACTCTATCTCAACAAGGGTGATATGCAATTTGATGACATCACGGCAAAAGCTGGTGTAACTGGTGATGGAAAGTGGAATACGGGTGTTACCATGACCGATATTAATAATGACGGGTTTTTGGATATTTATGTGTGCGTTTCTGGAATTGATTCTGATAAGGAAAACCTATTGTTTATAAACAATGGGGATGACACTTTTACGGAGTCGGCTGCGGAATATGGTATTAACGATAATTCCAATTCTATACAGGCTACTTTTTTTGATTACGACAATGACGGCGACATTGATCTTTTTGTGGCCAATTATGCATTGGTGCCCATAAGTCAGGGTAATTTGTTCTATGATGAAAAAATGAGAAAGAACGATCCCATAGAAAGTGGGCACTTGTATAGGAATGAGGGTGATGGAAAATTTTCGGATGTAACCTTAGAGGCCGGAGTTCAAAATTTTAGTCTAACATTGGGTATAGTAGCCTCAGACTTTAATAATGATGGATGGCAGGATCTATACCTTTCCAATGATTTTAATGTGCCGGATTACTTCTATATAAATAATCATGACGGTACCTTCAGAGAGGTCGTCAAAGATGCTACTGGCCATGTTTCCATGTTCGGTATGGGCATTGATGCCGCAGATTTTAACAACGATGGTTTTATTGATCTGATACAGTCAGAGATGTCACCGGAGGATTATGTGCGTGCCAGGGTGAATATGGCAAGTATGGACCCCGAAAGTTTTTATCAAAGCGTTGCTTTGGGCATGCATTACCAATACATGCAAAATAGCCTTCAATTAAATAATGGAATAAATGCCGAGAATATTCCGGTCATGAGTGAAATATCCAGATTTGCCAAAATGGCCTCTACCGATTGGAGCTGGTCCGCACTCTTTGCCGACCTGGACAATGATGGCTGGAAGGATATATATATTACTAATGGTACAAAAAGGGATGTTAATGATAACGATGTAAATAATAGGAGCAATACCACTTCCTTTAGACAGGCCTTTAATTTTAAGATCACAGATTATAAAAGTGAACCCTTGGCGAATTATGTTTATAAAAACAAAGGAGGGTATGCCTTTGAAAAAGTAGGAGAGGAATGGAAGTTGGATGCTAAAGGATTTTCCAATGGGATGACTTATGGTGATCTGGACAACGATGGGGACCTGGATTTGGTAATCAATAATATTGACCAGAAAGCTTCCCTTTATAGAAATGACACTGAGGGAGTTAACTATTTGAGGGTTGCCCTGAAAGGACCGGAGAAAAACCCCTTGGGTTTGGGAGCAAAGGTTACAGTAATACATGATGAACATAGGCAAATTCAGGAAATGACTCTAACAAGGGGCTTTCAATCGAGTGTGGAGCCCATATTGCATTTTGGAATGGGTGATAACAAGATCATTGATACCCTAAAAGTGGATTGGCCCGATGGAACAGAACAGATTATAATTAATCCTGAAATCAATAAATTAACCTTGTTGGAACATTCCAAGAAAGAAGGTATGTCTGCGAAGGAAAATCGTGTAAAAAACATTATTAATGATATTACTGCCAAATCCAATATTGATTTTGCCCATGAAGAGGATTTGTATGATGATTATCAATTAGAACCTCTTATACCCTATCGATATTCGATGCTTGGCGCTACTATAGCTGTTGGGGATGTTAATGGGGACGGACTGGAAGATTTCTATGCTGGGAATGCCGCGGGATCCAAAAGTGCCCTATATCTTCAAAATGAGGATGCCACTTTTCAAGAATTAAATGGGCCTTGGTCACAGGATGCCGGCCAGGAAGATCTAGGTGCTCTTTTTTATGATTTTGACAATGATGGTGATCTAGATCTATATGTGGCTAGTGGAGGCAGTCCAAATCAGGACCTAACAGATCGTTTATATGTAAATACCGAAGAAGGTTTTATAAAGTCGTTGTCATCCTTGCCCCAAATGAGTTTTGCAGGGCAGTCAATAGCCATTTCTGATTTTGACCATGATGGCTTGATGGATGTTTTTGTTGGAGGCCGTAATACACCTGGAAAATATCCTTATCCCACCTCTAGTGTACTTTTGAGAAATTTAGGAGGCAAGGATAGGAATTTAAAATTTGAGCGGGTAGAGAAGCCTTTTGGAAATGGTTCCAATGAGTTAGGAATGGTTACGGATGCGGTGTGGGCCGATTTGGATGGTGATGGCTGGGAGGATCTTATTTTAGCCGGAGAATGGATGCCCATTACTGTATTTAAAAATAATAAAGGGAAATTGGAGGATTGGACGGATGAGATGGAGCTATTGGGCACTGATGGCTGGTGGTATTCGTTAAGGTTGCTGGATGTGGATCTTGATGGTGATTTGGATATCGTTGCAGGTAATCTTGGTCTCAACTATAAATATCAGGCCTCTGATACATCACCTTTTAAGGTGTATTCCACGGATTTTGATGAGAATGGAAGCAATGATATTGTTCTGAGCTATAAGAAGAACGGTAGAAATCTACCCTTAAGAGGTAGGGAATGTTCATCACAGCAAGTGCCGGCCATAGCCAAACGATACGGGACTTTTGTAGAATATGCAAATGCCGATTTGGAGGATATATATGGAGAACAAATGCTGGAAAATTCGCTTCATTATCAGGTAACTTCATTTGCCCATTCTTGGTTTGAAAATGTAGATGGGAAATTCCAAAGACATAACCTACCACCAAGGGCACAACTGTCCGTAATAAAAGATATTGAGGTTATAGATTATAATAAAGATGAATTTCCAGATTTATTACTGTTTGGAAATCTGTACCAGGCCGAAGTAGAAACACCAAGAGGTGATGCTGGGGTTGGATTGATTCTTGTAGGGTCCAAAGATGGGTATATGGCCATTGAACCAAGTAAAAGCGGATTGTTTATACGGGGAGATATTAAATCTGTAGTGCCTATAAAATTAGCTAATAATAACAATGGCTTCCTTTTAGGGGCTAATGATGCAAATTTAAGATTAGTGGATTATAAGCCTGAATAGTTGCTTTTAAAATTGTTTAAAAAAGGGTGTTTGCCGGGTAGAGCAAGCGCCCTTTTTTCTTGGTCTCTAAATTCCCTTGGGTATTTAGCAATAGGAAGATATTAAAAATCGGATGGGGATACCCCATGAAGTTTTTTAAATGAGGTAGAGAAATAAGAACTGGATTCTATACCAATTTGATACATGACCTCGGCAACTTTTGCCCCATCATTCCTTCTTAATAATTCAGCAGCCCTCTGCAACCTATAATTTCGTAGATAAACGTTGGGTACTTGTCCAGTGAGTTGTTTTAGGCGCCTATAAAAATGGGAGGTACTTAGGCCTATTTCGACGGCCAATTCCTCTACTCCAAAATTTGAGTCCGATATATTTTTTTCAATGGCATCGATGACCTTGTTTAAAAATTCTACATCCCTAGTGGAAATTTCAATGTCCTTTTTAGGGAGTAGACTGTTTTTTGAAAAATATTCCTTTAATCTTATATTGTTTTGAATAAGTTTATGGATGCGCAATTCCAAATGTTTAATGGAAAAAGGTTTGCTGATATATTCATCCGCACCAAATTCCAATCCTTTTATTAAATCTTCATAATCGCCCAGTGCGGTCAACAATAAAACCGGCAAATGACAAATTTCTATATCAGATTTAATTCTTTTACATAACTCGAAACCATCCATTTCGGGCATCATAACATCACTGATTATCAGGTCAGGTTTGTGCAATTTAATTTTTTCCAATCCTTCTACACCATTGTTGGCAATAACAATATTGTATTTATCCGATAAGGAGGTCAATAAAAAATGTTGTACGTCCTTTTCATTTTCTACTATTAGAATAGTATACTCTTTTTGAATACCGTTTGTTTTGGCATTCATACTATCCGTAATATCAGCTGTTGGTAACGGAACCCAATCTTTTATAAAAGATTTGCCAGAATTGGTGTTGTCCAATAACTCGAATTCTTCCTCGGTTTTTGACGGAATGATTACCGAAAACCGGGTTTCTTTAAAAGGTTCGCTTTTTACGGTAATAGTTCCTCCTAACAGATTAACTATGGAGTTGCAAAATGCCAGACCTATACCGCCGCCACTGATATTTTTCCCGGTATCATCTCCCAATTGATAAAACCGATCAAAAATATTGGGTAGATCCTCTGCGGGAATTCCCTTTCCGGAATCTACTACATCTATACGAATCATTTGGTTGTCATCTTTGTAAAATGTATCCGCTTCTATGAAGATATTACCATGGGGCGGGGTGTTTTTAAAGGAGTTCGATAACAAATTAAAAATAATTCTTTCTATTTTTTCAACGTCTATAATAACCTCTTCATTGGAGGAATTAAATTTGTAAAAGAAGTTGATGTTTTTTTCTTTGGCATAATTCTCAAATGCTTCGGTGGTGGGGTATAGAAAATTGCCTAAAGTATTTTTGCTCAGGTTCAGGTTGGTAAAGCCCTGTTCAGCTTGGCGAAAGGTTATTAGCTGATCCACCAAACTAAGAAGCCTTTTTGTGTTTTTTTGAATAATGTCCAAATACTTGGTGTTTTTGGCATCGGTATTTTGTTCAATAATTCGCTCTAATGGCCCTGCAATCAACGTTAAAGGCGTTCTGAATTCATGTGATATATTGGTAAAGAATTTAAATTTCCCCTGATTGGATATATCCAACCGCTCTTTGTCCAATTTCTCATATTTTAATCGTTGCTTTAATTTCTCATGCTCAACAAAATAAATGATGATACCAAAGGCAGCAAAAAATATTAGGGTCATAAAAATTAGTATACTCCACCATGTGTTATACCAAACTGGCGTAATTTCGAGCTTTAAATTCGTTGAATTGGTACTTCCGTGTCCATCACCATTGGTTCCTTTAACTTTAAAAATATAATTGCCTGGGGATAAATTTGTGTAGGTCACGGTCGTTTTTCCTTCATCCCTTTCTACCCAATCATCATTAAAACCTTCCAATTTATAGAAAATCTTATTTTTATAGGGAGAGGTACTGTGGTTGACCAAGACATCGAAAGAAATTATCTGCTCCTTTTCATTTATGGATATACTTTCGGATTCCGAAATGGACTTCTCCAGAATTATGTTTCCTTTGTATTCTTCCCCGATACCGATCAATTTATTATTAACGGATAATTTAGTAATAGTTGCTTTGGGAGGTAATTCATTTAATTTTATGGTAGAAGGTTTAAAAATGGTCAGGCCGTTTAATCCCCCAAAGTAATAATACCCCGATTTCCCTTTAAAATAAGCAGATTGTCTAAAATTGTTGTTAATTAAGCCGTCCCTGACGTCAAAGATGTCTATAACGCCTGTCAATAGGTTATACCTGCATAAACCCATATCCGTACTCATCCAAATAAAATCTTCTCCTTCGGGCAATATTCCATAAACCGCGTCATCCGGCAAAACACTACTTTTTCTAAAATAATCAATACTGCTAAGTGCCCCGGATTGATCAAAAGAAAATTTATTTAATCCACCTCCAAACGTTCCCACCCAAATATTTCCTTTCATATCTTCATACAGTGAGAAAATATTGCTATTGCTCAGACTTAATTCGCTTATATTATTTGCGTTATAAGAATTGATTATATCTATGGTTCCGTTAGTTACGGTACCTATTAACAATCCATTATCGGTCCCAAACCAATATTTACCACGGGAATCTTTCAATATGGTATGTGCTATTCTAGTGCCGATTTCAATGTGCGACCTTATTTCTATTTGTGGTTTTTCTTCCTTATCAACTTGTTCCCATGGGTTGTGAAGCACAGTTATTTGATTTCCGGCCAATATAATCTTATCCTTTTCCGTTTGTTGGATCGTAAAATAAACTTGGTCGGGAAGTGGAACCCCATTTTGTTGTAATTGTATTCTTTTAAACCTTCCCGTCAACGGGTTGTACACAACAACGGAAAAATCCGACCCGAACCAGATATACCCTTTCTCATCCTCATAAATACATCTAACAATATCCTGTTTAGATAGCGGAAAGTCTTGTATTGCTTCAAACCTAAGTTTTTGCACCTGACTGTCGTTTACGAAATTCAAACTTCTAAAAACGGACTCATTGTAACTGGAGACCCAAAGGCGGCCTTTACTGTCCTCTAATATGGAGTTAATTAAATTGTCCGAAATGGAATAGGGGTCGTAGGGATTATGGGTGAAATTAATGAACTGTTTTTGGGATGGATCCAGTTTGTTGATGCCACCTTGGGCGGTCCCTATCCACAAAACGTTGAAATTATCTTCCAAGAGGCTATTTATATAGGGACTGCTTAGACCTAATTTATTCTTGGGGTCGTATGTGAAATTTTCAAAACTATCCGTATTTTGATTATATTTTGCTAGGCCATGCTCTTTAGTGCCTAGCCAAATTATACCTGCGTGATCTTCCAAAATATCGTTTATAACAAGAATGGAATTGGAGTTGTCCTGGATGCTTAAATGTTCATAACTACTAATGATATGCATTCTGTCACCCTCCAAGATAGCCTTAAAAAGGCCCGAATCCGTACCGATCCAAAAGATGTCCTTAATTTTTTTTATTACTGTTATATTGGTCCCGGTCAAGGCAGAAAAGCCGGTATGCTTTTTTAATTCCAGTGTTCCATTTTCTGAATCCTCTATTATGGAAAACCTAAGCAAACCTTCCTTGGTTCCCAAAAGAATAGAGTTATCGTCTAAAAAATAGTAGTCATTTATATCGGCGATATCTGAGTATGGTTCCAATACATTTTTTGAAACCTCATACACACCATTTTCAATATCGATTGCTGAACAGACATAAAGTTTATTCTGAGTGGCTACCCATATACGCTCCTTAGAATCTGAGGCAATATGCCTAATTCGGGTGTTGTTATTTATAGTTATGTTGTGAAATTTTTCCAACCATGGAATGTAAACATTTAGGCTCGTGTTGGTCCCGATCCATAACACGTCGTTTAGATCATTAAATAGATAGTTTATATAGTTATTGGATATACTATTAGCGTTGGATTCGCTGGAATAACTTTCAAATTCATAGCCATCGTATTTAATAAGGCCGTTGGGCGTCCCAAACCATAAAAAGCCGTATTTATCTTGTTCTATAGCATGTATGGTATTTTGATTGAAACCTTCCTTATTGGTGAACCGATCAATTTTCTGTGAGGAAATTATGAAAGTACTGGTCGGAGCTAGAGCTAGTTCCAAAAAAAATATAATCGTTAGAATTCTCCAAAACGGTTTCATGGTGACAAGTTAAAACAATTTCAAAAAATAAAGGATATTTAAGTTTCAATCCTTGATAGAGTTTAGTTCAATGGCTAATTGATAATTCAAAAGATTTATTATCAAAAAGTTTGGTTTCATTGGGTTCGGTTTTAACCATAATTTAAAAATCAGATGTGGGCGTATCATCCAAATTCGTTAAATGACACAATACCTATCGTGGATTTTATTTTAAAAAAAGAATTGTTGCGTTTCAGGCTAGCAGAAAAGCAACTTTAACAACTATTAGGATGTGATTATTTATTACTGGCCGCTTGGTATGGAACATTACTTCGGATGAAGGAAACGTTGTTTAGAACCAACAGAACTCATCAGAGGTCTACAATTATTATGAAATGGGACTTCTAAAATTTGAAAGGCCGGGAGAGCATACAATAACCGTTTCTTTGGTAGATGGATATAGGAAAAGTACCAGTCTCAAAGAAATACGATTGACCCCTTTGGGGAGTCTAGAATAGACAATGTAATTTTAACTAAATGTAGGATTGGTTTTTACTTTGATTCTGAAAGCCATCACAATAGATTATTATTCATATAATGCATGCCAGTTATGGCACCACAGCTATTCTTCCCACCACCTTAACGGGAGACAAAGATCATTTACTAAATACCCTGGAAGTTTATGAACAGGCCCATAAAATCAATAACAACGGTGCTGAATTTTTAGGGCTACACATAGAAGGACCGTATTTCGCCATGAGCCAAAGGGGAGCACAGGACCTTAGGTACATCCATGATCCCAATCCGACAGAATATAAGTAAATACTACGAAGATCCAACCATATTGCACGTTGGAGCGCCGCACCTGAACTAAAAGGGGCATTGGAATTTGGACGCTATCTTAGGAAAAATAAGGTGCTGGCTGCCATCGCCCATACAGATGCTATTTACGAAGAGGTGGTAGAGGCCGTAGAGAACGGATATTCCTTGTCTACCCATCTCTATTCCGGTATGTCTGGAGTAAGCCGAAAAAATGCCTTCCAATTTGCCGGGGTAATAGAAAGTTCATTATTGATGGACGAATTGGACGTGGAAATAATTGCTGATGGAATCCACCTTCCCTCCCCTACTAAAATTGATTTACAAAGTAAAGGGTCCCCATAAAATAGCACTGATCACAGATGCCATGCGCGCTGCAGGATGTCCACCAGGAGAAAGTGTTCTTGGACATAAAGACCATGGATTAAAGGTTATTGTAGAAGATGGTATGGCCAAACTCCCCGATCGCAGTGCGTTTGCCAGTAGTGTTGCCACTGCTGACCGCCTAGTTAGAAATATGATAAGAATGGCGGATGTTTCCCTGCTTGATGCCATTTTGATGATCACCAATACTCCTGCGCGTATTATGGGTATCGATCATAAAAAGGGAAGCTTATCTGTTGGAAAAGATGCCGACATCGTTATTTTTGACCAAAATATACAAATCCAGGAAACCATAGTTGGAGGAAGACACGTTTACAGGCAAACATAGGACAATCTGCAAAAATAAATGCTTTTAGAGCCCAGTTTAGAGGTGTGAAGAATGTAGAATTCTTCCTTTATAGATTAACCACAATATTTGCATAAACACAACAATTGATCCTGATCCTCCACTTCTTCGAATCAACTGCATTATTGGACACTTCTTAAAACCAAAAAAGCCCTCAACTTGCGTTGAAGGCTTTTAGCGGTCCGGACGGGACTCGAACCCGCGACCCCCTGCGTGACAGACGATTAAAATGTATTTTCTACACAAATAGTCTCATCCTTCATCCATGGTGCTGACAAACCATATGTCGGGGCATACTTAAGTTTTACCATAGCAGTTTTATAATCAAATGATTCTACTGGCAAAATATTCATTCTCCAGGGCATTTTAGGGACATCATTCCCGTCGTAAACACCAATTAACGGCGTTTCTTAGTAGTCTCTGGTACATGGGATGAAATAAGGCTTCTCGTGTATGACCAGGCGCTAGGTGACAAAGTCGTCCACTGCCAGGCTCATAGTACCAACCAGCGGCGGCAGGCTCAGCACCATCCGCTCTGCTTTGCAAGAGCAAGTTAACCTTGTCTTTGTCGTAGGGCGGTGTGTGCTGCTCATCGGCGATTGAAAAATCTTCAACACCCTTAGTAATGGGGTGATTATGATCAACTACTTCAACACGAAACCGCTCCAATGGTCCGTGCCCAATATAGTGTCCACCCACTAAATCAAGATAGGCGCCATCCTTAGGATACAAACCCATTGAATTGTGCAGGTTCAAAAAAGCTCCACCATTGTCTACGAAATCTACAACCGCCGATTCCTGCTCTGGCGTCATCCAGATATAATTCGAATCTTTGTCAGCGTTCGGCCTTAGAAGCCCGTCACGATAAATTACCAACAAATCAATTTTACTTAAATTCTCTGCTGTCAGGGCGCGAACATCCACCGTGAAATGAGGTGTGACACCCGTAGCTTCAAAAACGAGACGAAGGCCAGGTGGGCTGTAGCCCGGCTCATGTGGTTGATCAGCATAAAACACTAGAGCTTGCGGATTTTCCTTGGAACGTTTAGGAACTTGCCCATTGAAAGGGGCATTGGGAATGGTCATTTCATTGTAAACATGGTCCAAATCTTCACGCCGTGGAGCATCATATGGATTCCAAACCATGTAATCGGGCTGAATACGTACTTCGCGCTGCAAGTAATGGGATTCAAAATCTGTTATAAGTTCCCTAGGTCTACCTTGCGAAATCACATAACCAATTTGCCGACGCAATTCAACCAAATAACGTCGCTCAAAATCTATGGCTTCATCGCCTACCCATGAACCGAATCCGGGAATAACATGCCCCGCAGCCAATGACTCGAGTTGTTCCAAAACTGTGATCCATTGTGCCGTGTTAGCATTGGTCAAGTCTGTATGAGGTCCATTGACCACCAAAGGCCCGGTAAATAGAATACCTTGAATGGGTAAATGTACGGCTGCTCCATAAGGACCGACGATTCCATCCAATGGCATAAATTTAATGGAAATGTTATTGTCCCCGATTTCCCTAACAGTAGACATTCTACGTATAAGTTTATCTCCGATAACTTTAGTTGCTGCTAGTGCATTCCCAATAGCATCGCTTGTCAGAACCTGTTTCACTCCAAGATCGATCAAGGATTTCACAATCTTTTCATCTCCCTCTTGATATTTAGTGAGCACCAATCTATTAGGTGTAGTTCCGGAGATTCTCTTTATCTCGTTTAAAAACACCTTTGGTTCCAAACCTCTTGGTAGGTCTACCAGCATAGATCCATCTGATAAGGAAATCCATCCACAATTTGCATTTTTATACTTGTGGGCGAATCCGGCGGCGTAAACACCGGGAACAAATTCCTTTAAATGGGGTAAGACAGGCAACTCCCGGTCAGCACCTTTATCTTGAGCGATCCCATACTTAGGAAATAAGAACATACTAATCAGTGTTAATATTAAAATTGTATTTTTCATATTATTATTTAAGTTTAAAATTCATTCTTTGCACATCTATGCTTTAAAATAAAATTGAAGCAAAACATCTTACCTTTAATTTTTCATTTTGATGGGATAGGTCTATATCCTTAATATTTAGTTATCCAAATCGCCTAATTACTGTGCCCAATTAGCTTTCATGTCTCATTTTGTGCCATTTTCAAGAAGGTCACTGCTAGCTTCAAATTGTGATATTTAGAATAAACGAAGCACCCCAGTAATTAGGACATTAACATTGCTAAAATATTAGCTTATGCCTCATTTTACTTTCTCATATCGTGCAAAACCTTGCTTTATATAACCATAAACAACGAATTCGTATAAACTTTTAGAGTTACATCGAAAATTAGGCATGTTTGCCGTTTAAGGGCTTTTTTAAGTTGTGTGTTTTAAGAAGGGGTATAAATTGCTACATCAGCGGGGCAAGGTGCATACTGAGTGTGCGTAAGCTCAATTGCCCCGGTTCCCGGCTTAATACGCAAACATTCAACTCGGTCAGCGTCTTGGCTCGCTACAAGCAAATACCTCCCACTGGGGTCCATGGTAAGATTCCTGGCGTTGGAGTTAGTCGCTAACGCACATCGGCTCGAAAAAGTCAATTTACCGTCGTCAGAATCCACATTAAACACCGCTATGCTCTGGTGGACCCTACAGATGTAGTAGTAGTACTTTCCGTCGACGGACAAGCAACCTTCGGCTCCCCAAAAGTCAGCCTTGCCAAGGTTTTCGGGGTTTCCTTGCGCGTTAAAGCCTTCCGGATAACAGTGCACGGTCTGAACTGGCACAAGTCCTTTTTCATCATCAACGGAACATACGA
>TARA_R110000868_G_scaffold292327_1_pt1 | contig 22066 bp, 23 predicted proteins | sample TARA_R110000868 | Tara Oceans TARA_R110000868 (sample SAMEA4397489) | marine metagenome | biome: Polar Biome; feature: [SRF] surface water layer (ENVO:00010504); material: water (ENVO:00002006), including particulate matter (ENVO:01000060) such as... | depth 5 m | reverse complement strand
AGGCATGGGTGGTGGTAAGGGCATGGGCATGATGGGGCAAGGCGGCAAAGGCATGGGCGGCCGTAAGGGCATGGGCATGATGGGGCAAGACGGAAAAGGCATGGGCGGAGGTAAGGCCGAGATGAGCGGTTCTACCGGCCAGCTAATGAAGATGAAGTTCAAAATAATGGAGATGAAGATAAAGATGATGGAGATGAAGATGCTGGAGTTGGAGATGAAGATGATGGAGGTCAAGTGAAGATGATCGAACGACAGCATCGACGCCCCTTTGCTTTTGTCGTCATCTTCGTTTTGATCGTGTTGGCTAACTCGGGCACGGCTGAAGAGAGCCCGAAGTCCCAAGGAGAGCTCCTCACCGCCGATCAGGCGCTGGCGCAGTTGGAGCAAGGCAATCGCCGCTGTGTGCAAGGAAAGTCCACGCATGGACACGACGTGGAGAAATGGCGGGAACGATTTCTTCTCAAGCAAAAACCATTTGCGACAGTGCTCGGCTGCAGCGATTCCCGCGTAGCCCCTGAATTACTGTTTGATCAAGGGTTCGGCGAACTGTTCGTGGTCCGCGTGGCCGGGAACATTGTCGACCCCAATGTCGTCGGCAGCATTCAATATGCGGTGGAACACCTCGACAACAAACTGATTGTCGTACTTGGTCATCAAAACTGTGGCGCGGTCACTGCTGCGCTCGCGCCGCCGGATCAAACGAAAGACGAACCGCCGGAGCTGCGCAAGCTGCTGGATCAAATACGGCCGGCCATTGACTCCGTGGATCGCAAGCAGGAACGGAAGCAACGCGTCGAGGCCAACGCGCGAGCGTCGGTAAAGCAACTTCTCGAAGTTCCCTCGATTGCGAAAGCGATGAAGGAGAAGCATGTCAAGGTCGTGGGCGCGGTGTACCACATCGATTCGGGAGAGATCATGTTCCTCGACGACTAATTCTTTAAAAGTATCATACGTTATTCACGAAATTCGACCCGGAACACGAAAGATAATGAATGCAAATCGGGATGATGGGCCGGGGGTCGGACTCGGGCGAAGGCCTGTGGATGATCCAAACGGCCATCGTCGAAGGTGTGCCGGTGCTCACCATGGCGATGTATGCCAGATTCGCCTCTCGCGGCGAGGCGGATTTCCAGGACAAATTGCTGTCGGCGAAGCGATTTGGGTTCGGCGGACATTTGGAAAACCAGACAAATAGGAACGTATCATGAACATGCCTCCGTCTGACGCTGTGGTTATCTTCGGGGCCACCGGCGACCTTGTTTACAAGAAGATTTTCCCGGCGCTCTATGCGATGCAACAGCGAGGATACACGTGGTGCCTGAGCTTGGCGCGGGCTTGTGGCCGCTTCCCCAAATGACACTGTTGCATCCGCTCACTTTTTGGATTGCCCAGTGGTGGGTGGGTCTCAGCACAACGAAAGGAACTTTATGATGAATCATATGAACGGATGGATGGGCGGAGGAATGTGGCTGTGGACGGTGATCGGTGTTCTGGTAGTCATCCTGCTGGTCGTCGCAATCAACAACCAGTCCAGGAAATAGTCACGAATTCACGACCTGATAGTGAAATGAACGGCTAAGCACGAAAGAAAACCAATGCTGATCAAGTTATCCACTGACATAACTGTGATTGATGCGGCGGCGGCCTTGCAGGCTGCCGTCCAAGCCAATCACTTTGGCGTCATGCAGGTGCATAACCTTAAAGAGACCATGACGAAGAAAGGCGTAGAGTTTGATCGTGAATGTCTGATCTTCGAGGTTTGTCAGCCGCAACAAGCGAAGAAGGTCCTCGATGAAAACATGAGCGTCTCCACCGCACTGCCCTGCCGGATCTCCATTTACGAGGAGGGCGGTAAAACCATCCTGGCGACCTTGAAGCCCACCACCCTGCTGGCGATGTTTAACACGCCGCAACTCAAAGACGTGGCGTAGGAAGTGGAAGACACCATTGTTAACATCATGCAGGAGGCGGCAGACTGACTGACTGAAACAACTTAACCCCAGAGAGTAAATTATCATGAAAACATCCCTAATCATCCTCATAGTGCTGGCTGTGCTGGCACTGATTGCCGTGATGTTCGTCGTCAGCATCTACAACAAACTCGTCGCGCTACGTAACCGTTTCAAAAACGCCTACGCGCAAATTGACGTGCAGCTCAAGCGGCGCTACGACCTGATTCCAAATCTGGTCGAGACCGCGAAGGGTTACATTAAACACGAGCGCGACACGCTCGAAGCCGTCATCGCGGCGCGCAATGCCGCATCGTCCGCCAACACCGACGCCGCCGCCAATCCCGGCGATCCGGCAGCCATGAAGCAACTCGCCAGCGCTGAAGGCACGCTCACCGGCACGCTCGGCCGCCTGTTTGCGCTCTCCGAGGCATATCCCGACCTCAAAGCAAACACGACCATGCTGAGCCTGATGGAGGAAATGACCTCGACTGAGAACAAAGTCTCCTTCTCCCGGCAGGCATATAACGACTCGGTGATGTTCTACAACACGCAGCGGGAAGTTTTTCCCAGCAGTCTCATCGCTGGCACGTTCCACTTTACCGCCGCCGAGCTGTTTGTCATCGAGCAGCCGGAACAACGGGAGGCACCAAAGGTGTCGTTCTCTTGAAGAGGGACGTGACTCATGGATTTTTTCGAACATCAGGACAAAGCCAGGAAAAACACGAAAGTGCTGGTGATTTACTTCGTGATCGCCGTCCTGTGCATCATCGCGTCGGTTTATCTCGCCAGTCTGCTGATTTTCTATGGAACCCACGCGAAACAACAGCCCGGCGCCCCGACGCCAGAACTTGTCCTGTGGGATCCCAAGCTTTTCCTCTACGTCGTGCTTGGCACGCTCGGCGTCGTCCTCATTGGTAGCCTCTACAAAACCGCCGCCCTGGCCAAGGGCGGCAGTGCCGTCGCCGAATCACTCGGCGGAAGGCTCCTCAACCCCAACACAACCCATCCCGATGAACGCAAGCTGCGGAACGTGATCGAGGAAATGGCCATCGCCGCCGGCGTGCCCGTCCCCAAGATTTATGTGCTCGACGACGAAAAGGGCATCAACGCCTTTGCTGCGGGTCACGCGCCGGGCGACGCCGCCATCGGCGTCACGCGCGGTTGCATGACCTTGCTCAACCGCGATGAATTGCAGGGCGTCATTGGCCACGAATTCAGTCACATCCTCAATGGCGACATGCGCCTGAATCTCCGCATCATGGGCGTCATCTTCGGCATCCTGTGCCTCGCGGTAATTGGCCGGGTCCTGATCTACTCGCGCGGCGGCCGGGACCGGAATCCGCTGATGCTCCTGGGGCTGGCCCTCATCGTCATTGGCGCGATCGGCGTGTTCTTCGGCCGCCTTATCCAGGCCGCGCTAAGTCGGCAACGGGAATTCCTGGCCGATGCCTCCGCGGTGCAATTCACCCGCAATCCTGCGGGGCTCTCCGGGGCGCTGCAAAAAATCGGCGGCGTCGGTTCGCAGGTTGAATCCGCTCACGCCGGTGAAGCCAGCCACATGTTCTTCGGAAACGGCATGGGTAAACCGTTTCTCGGTGCGCTGGCCACGCACCCTCCACTCGACGAGCGCATCCGTGCCATCGATCCGGGCTGGGACGGGAAATTCAAGACCGCCGGTGTCTCCGCAGTTGAAGCAGAATCTTCACGCAAGGCGGCGAAACCAACGTCCTCAAGATCTCCGTTTACGACGATTCCCGGGATGCCCGGCACACGGGCTGGCGACGGAGGGTTCGCCACCAACGCAGTCCTGATGGGAGCCGTGCTGCCGAACGTTGGCAAGCCAACGCCGCTGCACTTGCGCTACGCCGAGGAGTTGCGGAATTCATTTTCAGAAAAGGTCCAGTCCGCCGCTCGCGAACCGCTCGACGCCATTGCACTTGTTTACGCGATGCTCCTCAGTCCGGACGACGCCTTGCACGTGACGCAACTCACGGAACTTGGCAAGCGAGCCGCGCCAGGAGTAGGCGAAAAAACCGCCGCGCTCTGGCCAGAAGTCGCGCCCATCGACTCGCGCGCCCGTTTGCCGCTCGTGAACCTCGCTTTGCCCGCGCTGCGTCAGCTTCGGCCCGACGAGGTCGAGCAATTCAGCCAGGCGTTGCAATGGCTCATTGAGAGCGACGGGCAGATCGAAATCTTTGAGTTCGTCCTTCAGAAAATTGTCCGCCGCCACCTCGCGTCGCATCCGGGCGAAACCCGTCCGACCTCCATTAAATACCACACACTTAAACCGCTCGTACGGGATTGCAGTGTCGTGCTCTCCGCGCTGGCGAACATCGGCAGTCGCAAAACCGGCGAAGTCGCAAAAGCATTCCAGCAGGGCGCGCCTCATCTGGTGGAGAAATCCGACGGGCTGCAACTCCTGCCGCGCGAAGAATCCGGGCTGGAACAACTGGATACCGCGCTTGACCGCTTCGCGTTGGCCGCTCCGCAGATCAAAAAGAATTTAATCGAAGCCTGCGTGCAGGTCGTCGGCGCGGACGGTTCGATCCAGGAACGCGAAGCCGAATTGCTTCGCGCCATCGCCGACACGCTGGATTGCCCGATCCCGCCGTTTGTGGACATTGCCGAAAGCTAAACATATGACCGGAGACGCCCTATGAAAGAACACGAACACATAACAAAGCACAAGCCCGAAACCAAGCCGGCGCAAGACCAGTTGGCGAACAAGGTAAACGCCGAAGGCACAACGCCGCACGCCGGTTCGAACCATGCGGACCACCACAACCACCAGGATCATCATGCCCAGATGGCGGCTGACTTCCGAAATCGGTTCTGGATTTCGCTGGCGCTGACCCTGCCGATTCTGCTCCTCTCACCGCTGCTCCAGAAACTGGTGGGGCTGCGTGAATCCATCCATTTTCCCGGCGACCTCTACGTACTGTTTGGCTTCGCCTCGGCAGTCTTTTGGTATGGTGGCTGGCCGTTCTTGAAAGGGATGTACAAAGAACTGAAATCCCTGCAGCCCGGGATGATGACGCTGGTTGCTGTCGCCATCACGACGGCTTATCTTTACAGTAGCGCCGTAGTGTTCGGTCTGACCGGCAAGATGTTTTTCTGGGAGCTGGCCACGCTAGTCGACATCATGCTGCTGGGGCACTGGATCGAGATGAGGTCGGTGATGGGTGCCTCAAGGGCACTGGAGGCACTGGCCAAACTCATGCCCTCCGACGCACACAAACTGATGCCCGATGGCAGCGTGAAAGATGTGCCGCTGAGCGAACTGGCGGTGGACGACAAAGTCCTCATCAAACCCGGTGAGAAAGCCCCGGCGGATGGTGTCATTGTGGAGGGAGAGAGTTCGGTTAACGAGGCGATGCTCACCGGAGAATCAACTCCGGTTACCAAGACGACTGGCGGCAAGGTCATTGGCGGCTCCATCAACGGCGAAGGCTCGCTGACCATCGAGGTCAAAGGCACCGGCAAGGATTCGTTTCTGTCGCAGGTCATCGACCTGGTTAAGCAGGCCCAAGAAAGTAAATCGAAGACCCAAAACCTTGCCAACACCGCCGCGATGTGGCTGACCGTGATTGGCCTCGGGAGCGGCGTGCTCACCCTGGTGATTTGGCTGGTTTTCATGAAGCATGACTTTGCCTTTGCCATGGAGCGGGCCGTGACCGTCATGGTCATCACCTGTCCGCACGCGCTCGGCCTGGCCGTGCCGCTGGTTGTGGCTGTCTCCACGGCCCTGGCGGCCAGTAACGGCCTGCTCATTCGTAATCGGGTTGCCTTCGAGGGTGCCCGAAAACTGCAGGCCGTCATTTTTGACAAGACCGGCACGCTGACCGAGGGTCGGTTTGGCGTGACCGACACGCTCATGTTCAGTGAGGATTTCGACGAAGAAACGCTGCACAAGTACGCGGCCTCGGTGGACACGAATTCCGAACATCCCATTGCCAAGGCCATTGCGGCTGCTTCGGAAAACAAACTGCCCGTCGAAAGCTTCAAAAGCATTCCCGGCAAGGGGGCCGAAGGCAGGGTCGACGGCAAAGACATCAAGGTGGTTAGCCCGGGCTTCCTGCGCGAACAGAACATCGATCTTACTGACAAACGCGTTGAGTCATTGCAAGCCGAGGGAAAGACGGTCGTGTTTGTCCTCGTTGACGGAAAGCTGAAGGGCGCGATTGCGCTGGCAGACATCGTGCGACCCGAGGCGAAGCAGGCCATCGATGCCCTGAAGGCGCTCGACATCCGCTGCATGATGCTCACCGGCGATAACAAAGCGACCGCCAAATGGGTCTCGGACCAAGTCGGACTGGATGAATACTTCGCCGAAGTCCTGCCGCAGGACAAAGCAGCTAAAGTCAAAGAAGTCCAGTCCCGGGGCGTGTTGGTGGCCATGACCGGCGACGGCGTGAACGATGCCCCGGCGCTGGCCCAGGCTGATGTGGGCATTGCCATTGGAGCCGGTTCCGATGTCGCGGTGGAAACCGCCGACGTGATTCTGGTGCGTAGCAATCCACTGGATGTCGTGGCCATCGTGCAACTTTCCCGCGCCACATATCGGAAAATGATTCAAAACCTCGTCTGGGCCACTGGCTACAACGTCTTTGCCATTCCTCTAGCGGCCGGAGTGCTCTACGCCTGGGGCGTGCTGCTCAGTCCCGCGGTGGGTGCGGGGCTGATGGCTGCGAGCACGGTGGTCGTAGCCATCAATGCGCGACTGCTGAGACTGAAGGCCGAGTCTAAGCCTGAAGCCAAAAAATGACCAAGCTATCGATGAATGAGAATACGAGGATTCGATGTCCGCGAGACAACGTGAAAACAGGAATTCAAAGACGGTGACCACAACAACTAAGAAGGGAGCACGACCGTGAACGAACCGATTGCACATTCCGGAACCTGGGGAATCGCCCTGATCGTGATCGTACTGGCCTCCTGGCTTCTATACCGCTATCTCGCGCCCAAGACGTGGAAGGAGTGGGCGAGCGCCGGGGTCGTCCAGGCCTTCATCATCGCCCTCTATGCGGAAATGTATGGCTTTCCGCTCACCATCTATCTGCTCGTCCGATTCTTCGGCCTCGACCAGACCAATCTCAACGCCAGCCTCTGGTCCACCCTATTGGGCATGGGAGAAACGGGCATGATGATCGCGATGATCTTCGGCTACGCGATCCTGTTCATCGGCATCGGAATTTTCATGGAGGGTTGGCGCGAGCTGCACCGCGCCCGCCAGGAAGGACGGCTGATCACGGACCGCCTCTACGGGCTCGTGCGCCACCCTCAGTACACCGGGCTCTTCGTCGCGCTTTTCGGCGAAGGAGTCGTTCATTGGCCGACCATCTTCTCGGTCGCTCTATTTCCTATCATCGTCCTCGCTTACTATTTGCTGGCGCGCAGTGAGGAACGCAAAGTTGAGGATGAATTTGGCGAGGCATATCGCGAATACCGGAAGCGCGTGCCGATGTTCATCCCGCGCTGGGGGGAATGGCGCAAGCTGGCCACGACCCGGGACGATACGCCTGCCTGAAATATTTCAAGACCTCGATAAACCGAATTCGAAGTAATCATGACAACGAACAAGAAAGAACAAAGACCATGAACACATCCAAGACTGAAGCCATTGATCCGATCTGCGGCATGGCCGTGGACACTGCCACCGCTCTCCACGCCGAACGCGATGGAAAGACGTTCTATTTTTGCAGCGAACACTGCCGAGAAAAGTTCCTGTCAGCATCTGGAGATTCCAAGCCGGACGACAAGTCCGGTGGCTGCTGCTGTGAGTAAAGCCCTGCTACAAGCATTCAGAACGAGGCAAATGCGGTATTCGCTCAAATATAATATACAAATTGCCACAGGTTCCGAATAATGAAGCAGACACTGATAATGGTGGCCGGCTGCGGCCTTCGGGGCGATCATGCTCTGCCACCTGATGGACTTCGGCATACACAAGGATGAAAAAAACGGAGGACACGATCATGAGCACCGACATTCATCAGAGGAACGATCGCGGATCCGGGAACGCCCGGCCGACATCGGCTTCCCGGCACACGCACTCCACACCGCATCTGAACCCCCAATACCTTGGACTCGCCTTCGGCGCGACCGGTCTGGTGTTCTATCTTGGCTGCATGCTCATGATGGCCACAGTACCGCACGACAAGGTGGTGATCGTTTTCAATAGCCTGCTGCACGACCTCGGTGTGGGGCCAATTCTAAGAATCAGCGTGCCCATCTCCCAAGTCTCACTGGGCCTGGTCACTACTACGTTCATCCTGGGCTGGTTCGCGGGGGTCTTGATCGCTGGGATATACAATCTGAGTCTTAGCATGAGGAAATGGAAATAGTATGGAAAGTGCGCCCGACAGAACTACGAAATATCAGGCGGACAGCCTCTCGCTGATCGGCGCCATTGCCTTGGGGACCGGCGTGATGATCGGAGCCGGGATCTTCGCGCTGACCGGCCAGATGGCGGAGATGACCGGAAGCCTGTTTCCTCTGGCGTTCCTTTCCTCCGCACTGATCGTCTCGTTCAGCGCCTACTCCTACGTCAAATTATCCAATGCCTACCCCTCCGCCGGCGGCATCGCCATGTATCTGGAGAAAGCGTATGGCAAAACCTTGACCACCGCCTTCCATGCCCTGTTGATGTATTTTTCTATGGTGATCGCCCAGAGCTTTCTGGCGCGAACCTTCGGATCCTACACCTTGCAGCTGTTTGCCATCGACGACAGCAGCCTGCTGGTTCCCACGCTTGGGGTAGGGCTGTTACTGGTGGCCTTTCTACTCAATCTGGCCGTCACCGGTTTGATTCAGGGGGTCGCCTCGGTGCTCGGCTTCATCAAGATTGGCGGCATCGTTTTGTTCGGCGTGGTCGGGGTACTGGTGGCGGACTCGGTGGAAGTGAATTTCTCCGCGGCGGATCCCGGGGCGTCGCTAACTGGTTTTCTGGGTGCCACGGCGCTTGGCATTCTGGCCTTCAAAGGGTTTACTACCATCACCAACAGTGGTTCGGAACTCAAAGACCCGCGCCGGAACCTTGGCAAAGCTATCATGATCTCAATCGCCCTCTGTGTGGTGATCTATGCGCTGGTCGGTTTTGCGGTCTCCAGCAACCTGTCACTGGGTAAGATCATCGAAACGCGCAACTACTCGCTGGCCGCCGCGGCCCGGCCGGCCCTGGGAGAATACGCGGTTTGGTTTACCGTGATCCTGGCCATGCTGGCCACCTCGGGCGGCATCATCGCCAGCGTTTTTGCGGTGTCACGCATGCTGGCCATGCTGACGGAGATGAAGCTGGTTCCCCATAGCCACTTTCATATGCCGGGGAGCATCCAGAAGCATACGCTGGTCTATACGATTGTGCTGGGATTGCTGCTGACGGCGTTTTTTGATCTTTCCCGCATCGCGGCGCTGGGTATTATCTTTTATCTGATCATGGACGTTGCCATTCACTGGGGTGTGCTGCGCCACCTGAGAAAAGAGGTGGGGGCCAATCCAGTGATCCCGATCATGGCCACTGTGCTGGATGTGATCATTCTTGGCGGCTTTCTCTGGGTCAAGGGCGCCTCTGATCCTTTAGTTTTGATCGTGGCAGCAGCCGTTATGGCGGCGATCCTGATCATGGAGTTTTTCTTCCTCAGAACACGACCGTCCGAGGGGCAGCCGGACCATAAGCATTCCGGATGACCCGGCAAACAGATGAAAAAAGTAGAAAGTGAACAATGTTGAAGGAAGACCTCCACTTTCGTGAAGCTCCGCTCTCACCCGCCCGGCAAGCGTGGTTGATGCTCGTGGGCGAATTGGCGCTCGTGATTCGACGAAAGCCACTGTGGCCGGAGGCACGTCTGGCCCGCTGGATCCTGCCGTTGGGATTCGTGGCCACCACCCTGACTTTCGGGTCGATGTTCGCCAGCCCGGCCTATACCGGCGCGGGTAGGTCTGGAGCAGTCCAGCGGGCCAATCAAGCGGGTAGAAAGCCCTCGATCGAGCTGCCGCGACCGGAAATGCATCGACACCGGATTGACCTGGGAAAGCAAGTCAGGCGCGGAGTCGCACCACGATTTCGGGTAAACACATTCGTTTCTAAATCCAGAAAAAGACAATGACACTATGAACCAGGAAAGAAACATGACCATGAATGAATCGAAATCCATGATTAAAGACCCTGTCTGCGGCATGACTGTGGACGAAGCCACCGCGATCCACGCCGACCGCGACGGACAAACATTTTACTTTTGCAGTGAACACTGCCGAGAAAAGTTCCTGTCCTCGCCCGCTGATGCAAAGCCGGATGACAAACCAGGAGGTTGCTGTGGATAACAACACGCATACCACTCTCTCAACCGCGCGGCTGAGCCCCACGCGATTGGGCTGGGCATTCGGAGCAACCGGAGTAGTGTTCTACCTCGGCTGCATGCTCACGATGGCCATCGTACCGCGTGAGAAGGTGGTAGTCCTGTTCAACGGCCTGTTGCACGGATTCAACGTCGATCCAATTCTGAAAACCGGCGTGCCTGTCGGCGAAGTCGTGCTGGGATTGATCAGCACGTTTATCCTTGGCTGGATTGCAGGGGTGTTAATCGCGGGAATCTATAATCTGGGTGTTCGCAAATCCGGATAGGACGATTGCGGAATTTATTGTGAACCCATGACCGAGGCAAAACACAAAGCAACCGCAGCAGACTGGAAAGTACCATTCTGACGAACCACACCGGTGGATGGTTCGGTCACGCACTCGTGACAGGAAAACGACATGACGAATCACCGGGCGAACCGCCCGAAGCAACCGTCCAGCAATGAAGACATGGTGGACTCGCTCCAGCGCGATGCCTTCGGATATTTTCTACGCGAGAACAACCCTGCGAACGGCCTTGTGCTGGACAAGACGCAAGCGGATGCCCCCGCGAGCATCGCCGCAATTGGGTTTGCACTTGCAGGATATCCAGCAGGCGTCGAGCGTTTATGGATGACGCGCGCCGAAGCAACAGAGCGAACGCTGGCGGTGTTGCGGTTTTTCTGGACCAGCCCGCAGGGAACAGCACCGGACGCCACAGGCTACAAGGGGTTCTACTACCACTTTCTCGATATGACGACTGGCCGCCGCGCAGGGATGTGTGAGCTTTCAACCATCGACACCGCTTTCCTGCTCGCTGGAATGCTCACCGCGGCAATCTATTTCGATGAGGATTGTGAGGACGAGCGGGAGATACGCACGTTGGCCGATGCGCTCTACCGTCGTGCCGATTGGCAATGGGCGCGTAACGGTGGAGCGACAATCACTCACGGTTGGAAGCCCAAAAGCGGTTTTTTGAAGTACCGCTGGAATGGGTACGATGAGGCCCTGCTCGTATACGTGCTTGGCCTCGGTTCGCCGACGTACCCGCTGCCAGAGGAACCCATGATTCGCTACATTGAAATTGCAACGCAATCTCCCGTGTCGTTAAACCCAGCTGCATACGCTTTCAGAACTTCGAGGCATCGTTCCTTGGAATAAATCAACATGTAAAATCCTCCATGAAATGAAATCTCACCAGTCTACCTACTTTACCGCATTCTCCTTGGAGTAAAATGTGATGCGATCTAGAATGGTGGGTCGGTCTCAGTGAAGATGGGAGACGTCTCAAGACTGAGTAATCGGAGATTCAAAACGAAGATTGCAATACCAGTCGTTCGTATCTGGACGAAAGCGCAAATTGCTAACGTTTCGGAATCAGTCCAGTTGTTGGTTGCCAGGATTGAATGAAATTACGTATCAATGACGTATTGCTATGCGAATTATTTTACGCATGTCTTACAATTCTGCATTGCCACTGCCTGAGACTTATTGGTTTACAGATTGGTTAATCCGTGATTGACGATAGCGTCAACGCTATCGATTCCAGTCATTGTGCGCCGGTAAGGTTTGCAACACGACTTGAATGAATGGTCGTATTTGTGTGAATCACAAAGTAGATGCCTATCACACATTTTATTGAATTTGGCAAACGGGTAACTCGTATTTCAAATAAGGATCACATCAGAGCTATATTGGAAGTTAGGCATGATGTGGATTCAACGGCGTGCTCGAATTCGGTGGAATGGGATCGTCGGTTGTCATCAACTTATCGTATAGATCCGGTGGCAGCACACGCATCACAGTAAACAGCCCTTTGACACCTTTATACCAGCCTTCGCGCATCCCGTGGGTTTCGCGACGATCGGTTAATTTTTTCATGTCTTCCATTGTCATCGGCATATTATAGTCATTCGCCTTTTCCATCTGCATCTTACCAGCATGCTTACCTTCCATTTTCATGCTCGACATCCCCTTCATGATTTGCGGATAGCCGGGAACCTCGAAACCCGGATCATTCTTTTCCTGGCGAATGATGGGCCCGACTTGCGATACCATATGGTTCATCATGTGGTGAAACATGTGGCAATGCAGTACCCAGTCACCGGGATTATTGGCCACGAATTCTACATCCCGCGATTGAGCTACACCCACGATCACTGTATTTCCCGGAATCCATGCCGTTTCCGGAATACGTCCCCCTTCAGTCCCTGTCACCCAAAAAGTGTGTCCGTGCAAATGCATTGGATGCTGATGCAGCGTACTGAAGTTTAGAAATCGAATGCGGACCCGTTCGCCTAACTTACAAACCAGTGGTGTCGTGTAAGGGCCACACCGCCCGTTGATTGTAAGAAAGTTCCAGTCCATGGAGACCGTATTGGGAATGTGCGCGTTGGGTAACATCGAAAACTGCTGAGTCATTAACACGAAGTCACGATCCACGGTAGGTTCAAAAGCCACTTTGGGATGAACAATGAAAGGCACCACCATTCCGATTGCTTCTTGCATCGCCACATGCGGATGCAAGAAAAAACTACCTTCCTGATGTACGTCATATTCATAGACAAAGGTCTTGCCCGGTTGAATCAGGTCTTGTGTAACGGCAGGTATTCCGTCCATACTAATGGGGAGTTCCAAGCCATGTGAATGCAGAGTTGTCGGCTCTGGCAAATCATTACGAAAAACAATCCGTACTCGTTCGCCTTGATACATTTCTAATACAGGACCGGGAAACTGGCCGTTAAATCCATACGCGTCCATCCAGATCCCCGGCAGTACTTCTCTACGGGTGGGGGTCGCCTGCAAATGGAACTCGCGCGCACCATTTACAATTTTCCCGCTCAATGTTTTCAAATCAGGTGCAATCACATTGACTGGTGGCTCCCCCGCTTTTCGCAATCCGGGCACGAGTTTCCCTCGGTCAGTCGGACTACCAACTGGGCCACCAGTGCCTGGATGCATACGGGGATATGTGCCTCCCTGACCTTGATATTTATCGGAAGAAGCTCCGCTTTCCGATGACTGCCCCATAGCGGTCCCCGCAGCAAACAATCCGGCTGTGGCTGCCGCACCCTGCTTTAGAAAGTCCCTGCGGTCATTTTGAGTACCCATTGATAGGCCTTTCATTTTGTTTTATTTCGTTTTGCTAAATGATCGTTGTTCATGGTCTCTTACGATTACCGGGGTTTGGGAACGGCATTGATATGTCCGCCACCCACTGGCGCAGGAGGCTCGGCCAGTCCACCTGTCAATAACATACCGCTAATGGCAATCTCACTTTCATGATACTTTAATTGACTCATGATATAGTCTGCCTGCAAATTGAGATAGATCTGCTGTGCCATCAACACATCAGGCCAGGGAGCGCGCCGCTCCTTATAACTGTGATGTAACAGATCGTAGGCTTGCTTACCCTTAGGTAACATTTCATCTCTGTAAGTTTCTACATGCTGACACGCGGTCTGATAATTTCTAAACTCTGTTGAAAGCCTGCTCATCAAAGATAATTCCAACCGTTTCACATCCGCCCGAGATCGGTTGAGATCGGCTAAGGCCTGATCCACGGTGCCTTGATTTTTGTCGAAGATGGGAATAGGTAACCCGACGGTGACCCCTGCTACTGAATTATCGGTCTCGAAATTATGACCGAAATTGACATCGACCAGAATATTAGGAATCGGTTGGACACGTTCACGCTCTACGGTTATTTCGTCATGTTGCACACGTTCCCAGGCAGCAACGATTTCAGGACTGCTTTCTAATAACTGATTGAGCGCCGAATTCCAGTCATAAAATTCCTGAGGAGGCTCAAGCCTCCCTCTCAGAGTTGTACATTGTAATTCAGGAGTACCCACCATCGCCACTAGATTTCGCCACTCCTGTTCCAAGTCGTTCTCAGCCGCCTGCTGTTTCAATTGTGCGCGATGCAAGTCGACTTCCGCCTGCAACAGGCCGGACTGATTCGTCTGTCCTAGATTAAGCATCTCTTTATGTGTTTGTAAATTATCTTTCGCATTCTCCAGAAGTTTACCTTGGACTGCGAGTAACTGCTGCGCTGCCAGTGTCCGGTAGAAATGAATCCGCACGTCATTCAAGACCCGCGTGTACTGGGCTGATAAGTTGGTTTCCGCAACTGCGACCTGCTTTGTCCATTTCGCGCGACTGAGCTTCAGCTTACCACCTGTGACAAATTCCTGTGAGACGAATGCCCCCTGTAATTCACCAGCCGTGCCATTGATGCCAATTTGATCGCTGGCATATCCTACAACCGGGTTTGGGTAGAGCCCCGCCTGATAGGCTGCGCCACGCGATGCTTCAACTTGCGCTGCCGCCTGGACCAGTGTCGGATTATTGGCTTGTGCCAAAGCTTCTAGCTCATCCAGTGATATCGCAGTACTTTGGTTTGTTACAACATCACCCGGCATGGGGAGAAGAAGTGGATCGTATTTCTCTACTGGTAACTCAATTGACTCTTGATGCGATACGAGTCGCGTTTCAGTCTCAGAGGTTGCATCATATTCTGCTTCCGCATCATCGCGCACAATGACTTGCGAAGTATCATTTTCTGCTGGTACAGGTTTTTTACCTATTTGATTAGCAACATCCCTTTTCGTACTGGCTGCACATCCACTAATTGATACTATTGCCAGTAAGATAGAAATTAGATTCTTTGATTTCACCACAGCCCCCCGAAGTCTAGAACTAGCCTCGCAAATTCTTTACACGCGATTCCCTTAACTTATAGTTATCGGCGAGATCTGTACTATTGTTTTATCCAAATATATCGATTTCAACGGTTTTATGTAGAATAGAATGACGGTGCCATCTAAACATCATGTACAACGATGATTACGATAATATTCTTTTCTCAGCTAGAATTAGTAAAATCCAAATCGACAATATCTAAAACTCTTAAGTGCGCTCTTGGGTTCGTTGGAAAACAGGAGCTATATAGATTGTAACTAATCTAGCTACCAAGACAGCAAAAACGACATACTACAATAATGTGATCGACAAAATTGATTTCACCAGAATAGTCATTATGACCAAATATCCTGTGAACTCAGTTTGTATATTCCGGTTTTTTGGATTAGGTAGTTTTTTCGATTTGGCTATTGATAGAAAGCCTGAGCTATCTCACGACATAATGACGTTCAGTTGCTCACGCTCACAACTAGGCCTATCGCAGCCACAGCAAAAAAACATCCTTGCAATTTTCATGCTCCTTCTAAAAACAGGACATTAAAAAACTAACTTTCCCCCGGTAGGCGGGACCAATGATTACACCATCTAATGCAGTGTTTATACGTGTTTCAAGAAATAACTGCGTATGGTGTATTGCAAACGGTTTTTTTCAGATCGGTGTCCATGCAGGCTTTATGCCAAGCAGTTTCCGCTGCATCCATTAATGCTTCGAAGTCCGCGTAAACCCGATTCGACCAGAAGTCACTCTTCAGATAGTGCCAATGGTTTTCAATGGGATTCAATTCTGGGCTGTAGGGAGAAAAGACAAACCAATGTGATGTTTTCAGGAATCATCAACACCTTCGACCAATGAAAACCGGCACTATCCCAGATCACCACGGCATACTCATCAACGGGAATGGTCTTGGAAAACTGCTCAAGAAATATATGGATCATTTTCATATTCAAGCATGGACTGAGTAGCCCTTCCGCCTGACCGGTTTCAGGACAGACCACGCAAATCACCCACATATAGTCGTACTGAGTTTACCGCATCACCCGAGGCCGAGAACCTTTGGGAGCCCAGACACGAGTGAGGGTTCCTTGTTGTCCGAAATGCGCTTCGTCCTGGAAAAAGATTCTCAGCTTTTGATTCGGGTGTTGCACGGCTATGGCTTGGACTGTTTCGGGGAACTTTTTTTAAAAGCCTGCTGGCCGGATTCGTCGGCGTTTCTGTGCTGGGGGCGAGGATTCAATGATTCGTATCCCAGTTGATGCAACATGGACTTCCCCAGGAATAGTGGGCGCCTGCCTGAGAGTGTATACTCTCTGAGAGGAGTTCAGTATGTCCAGAAATGCTAAATCATCGTCGTCAAAACCTAAGGTATCACGACGCGTTTATTCCGAGGAATTCAAGCTGGATGCGGTGCGTCTGGTGACTCAAGAGGGCTATTCAATCGCTGCAGCTGCCCGGAGCCTGGGAGTCCACGCCAGCCAGATTCGTAAATGGAAAGAAAAATTCATGCCCCAGGACAAAGAATCGCCTTCGCTGACGGAAGATGAAAAAGCAGAACTGAAGCGGCTACGCGAAGAGAATCGTCGTCTTAAAATGGAACGGGACATTTTAAAAAAAGCCACCGTTTTTTTTGCGAAGGAAAATCAATGAGTTTTGCCTTTATCGAAGAAAACGAGCAGTCCTTTGAAGTCACTGCCATGTGCCAGACCTTTCAGGTTTCACGGAGCGGTTACTATACCTGGAAACGACGCGAACCGGGTGTCCGCCAACTTCGTCAGCAGAAGCTGATTGAGGAAATCCGTGCGATCCATCAGGAGAACCAGCAGGTTTACGGCTCACCACGGATTCATCAGGAACTCCAGGAGCGTGGCTGCAAATGTAGCGTGAATACCGTGGCAAAATACATGCGGGAAGCAGAAATTCATGCCAAAACGACGAAGAAATTCTGTGTCACAACGGACTCGAATCACCATCTGCGGGTGGCTGAGAATCTGTTGAATCAACAGTTTGACTCTCCCACACAGGCCAACCAGATCTGGGTGAGTGATATCACGTATTTATGGACTGATGAGGGCTGGTTGTATTTGGCTGCCGTTCTCGACTTATATACGCGAAAGGTTGTAGGCTGGTCGATGTCAAAGACCATGACAGCTGATCTGGTAAGCGATGCCTTGAAGATGGCCATCGGCCGGCAGCATCCCGGGGAAGGATTACTGATTCATTCTGATCGCGGGAGTCAATATGCCAGTGATGCGTATCAACGGTTGTTGAGAGAACACGGGATCAAATGCAGCATGAGCCGGAAGGGGAACTGCTGGGACAATGCCCCCATGGAATCCTTCTTCGCAACTCTGAAAAAGGAACTGGTCTATCAGGAGCGGTACACAACCCGTCAGAGAGCGCGTTTGAGCGTCTTTGTCTACATCGAAACGTTTTATAATCGCAAGCGAAAACATTCAGCCTTGGGCTATAAAAGCCCCGAACAGTTTGAACAGGCCACCTAACCTTAACACCGCGCCCACTATTCCTGGCGAAGTCCAACAAGTAGTAAACCGCAACCAGCAAGCAAGATTTTTCAAACTCATTTTTTAAGGTCTGTCGTAAATCCTCGCCTCAAAACGTGCAAACTTCGTTCACGTCTGTGGGACCCGTATCAAGTCGTTTTTTGAATGTTTTCTGTTCTACCAGAGTGAGCAATGCATTGCGGCCCCGTCCCGGAAGATCCTGTAAACCCATGAGTCTCCGTTGATTGAAGCGTTGCACCCATTTCTAGCAGGTTCTGCGCGACAGGCTCAACGACAGCGCTATTCCCGGAGCCGTTTAACTTTGTGTGGTCAGAATGATGATTTGAATTCGGCGAGTAATTCTGGAATTCTTTTCTGATCGAGCAGGCTTCTTGAGTTTCTCCAGAGAAACATGATCCTTCACATACATGGTCGTCTCCTGTAGTCGGGGAATGGAATGACCGGATTATAGATGGAAGAATAGGAAGACGCAGTAGAAAAAGTAGATGGCGCGCAGAAATTAATTGAGGTGCGCATTACTTCCTCTTTCTGGTTATGACCAGAGATGAGTTGATCATGAAAACCAACTCGCATCTTAAACTCCATATAAGCACAATACGCAACCGGAACAATGAACGTCGTGAAGGTTGATTAAGTAAACCGACTGATGCACGCCCAGGACCAGGACGGTTATTGATCTGGAGTCGTTCAACCCAGAAGTTCACTTGCTCCGGCAGATCGACCGCATTGTCGAACCAGCATTCATCCGCAAATTGACCACTTCTTGCTGTGTCGTCGTCCCTGAAAAAGTCACTGTGATCTCGACGGGTGAACTATCCCGACTCATGCCATTGAATTGGACTCAGACTGGTGCTGGAGCGAGTCGCTGATTGGAATGCATTTCCCCAAAACGAGCCTTGTCCCCGCTCCACAGCCACAAAATTAGCGCAGACGTGATCGCCCGCAGCAGTTTCTTTAAGTTCGACCCGGCTGCCGCCAACACCGCGTTGAATTCATCTCCCATCAGGCCTCTCAAAAAGCAGCGGCCCATTCGATTGTCGCTCTTGAGGTGTCCGATTTTCGGCTCGACCGCACTACATCGCTTGCGGCGTTTCATTTAAGTTCGCGTCAGTTTTCGTGTGCTGCTGCCCGCAGTGTGTACCTGTGCCAAGCCGACGCAGCCATGTCCACGATAGCCGTTATCAACGAAGCAGTCTGTCACGTCGACCTGAGTGATCTGTTCTGTCGTGGCGATCGCCTGTTTCAGTGTGTGCCCATCGTAAGGGTTCCCCTGGCAAAGAGTAATTCCCACAATCCAGTTGTGGCGATTTGTCGAGGTCACCCAAATCTTCTGGCCAAATTCGTAACTCTTGTGATTTTTCCCATTGCTGATGCACTTCATTTCCGGTTCGTGCAGGCTGTAATTTTTGTGCTGATCCTGTTGCTGCTGAGCATGCACACGCTCGCACAGGATCAACAATCCTTCCGAGCCGCATCCGACTGTGGCACTTTGCGTCGCATGTCCCGAATCACACGACCCAGCCAGGTCCTCAGTTTTCGCAATCGATTTCGCATCCGCTTAAACTGTCTGGCATGCGCGTAGCGACCGACCATCTGGGCTGCCTGCTTCGCGACGCGGCAGTAAGTTTGCCGCAATTTGACACCGTGCTGTTTCGCTACCGCAGACAGATTGTTGAGCGCCTTCAGGTACAGCTTTAAATCAGTTGGATGAGTGATGTTCTTTTCCTGAACCGTTGTGTCGACATTGACCTGAGCCAGTTCTTTTTTAGTGATCTGTTTATCTTTGACAGCAATCGTAACTGTTTCGGTTAGCAGGGCCAGAAGCTTTTCTCCTCCCACCCGTTGCCGCCATTTCACCAGGCACGTCAAGTGTAATGGCCCGTCATGCTGCATCGTCGTGAAGCCACAATAGTATTGTAAGTATGGATTCTCCACCCAGCGGTCCAACAGCGATTCGTCTGATTCGTTAAACATGTGCTTCAGATAATGCAGTCCGACGAGCAGCCGAATGTCTTTGCCAGGCGCTCCCATTTCCGAACTGTAGCAATGAGCAAAGGCGACATCGAACCGCTGCCAGTCAATTTTTCGAGCCAGAATACAGAGCCGATGATCGAGATTGAGCAGCTGATCGAAATGCGCTTGAAAAAGATCGAGCTGACTGGATTGGGCACGCGGTTTAGGCTTCATGGCAGACTCAAATTGCAAGGTTTTGGAGCTGAAAAACAGAATCCCTTGCAATCTCTATGTTAGGCTGTTTGACATTTCCAGTCTAAGAATAAAGATTCAAAACTGTATTTCAGGGACGACTAAACAGCATTTTCTATGCCAACTCTAAATAAAGAGACGCAACTAACTGACACACAGTGTTTTATATTGAACTCTCGCAAACAGTTTGTTGTTGTCGTGGCGACGGCGCGTTGAGTCAAAACGATCACGCTGCCTCACCGAACCACCGTGCGTTCACTATATTCGGAAACTGACATTGCTCAAATTCGCTGTTAATGACGATAATCCCGCTCTCAAACGTTCTTGGTGGCTCTGGTCAGACTTCCGTTGCCTTATCCCCGTCGATCAAATCCGGAATAATCGTTGAAGTCCGGCTAGTTAAAATACCGATATTTACTGTAGTCCTGTTAAATTGTCAGTGAAATCGGAGCCGGTGATGTTCGTCAAACGAGTGCAACAGTATGCTGCCAAAGCCATCATCTGGTTGACGGTTGCGATGTTTGCACTCCCCGCGGCCCCCGTTTCAGCTTGCCATTGTGCCATAGGCACGGCGGCATCGAACTGCAATTGTTGTGGCCAGTTAGACCTTAACCAATCCAAATCGCTGTCAGGCCATTTCTCCAGAAAGAGGCAGAACGCTTGCTGTTCTGAATTCGGTAACACACCAAGCAGTTGCTGCAAAAAAGGATTATCGACAGCATCTTCCGAGGGTTGTTCGTGCGAGAACTCATGCTCCTGCAAGTCGGAGAAACATCCCTCACGACCTACGAATCCTCTTCAGCCGGAAGAAGATTCGCCCTGCAAAGTCAGCGGCGACGAGTTCGACGCTAATATGCTGACGCCAATTGCGCTCCCTGCCGTGCACTGCAATCAAGAACGCAGTACTTATCACGGTTCGCTTGATCGCTGCATTGCTCTCTCTCGCTTCATAGTGTAAGGCTTTTCGAATGGGGATGGTCTCGCGCCGATCAGTTGTGGTCGTGCCGTCGATAATCTCCGTCCAAGGCATGAATTCCCGTTTTGGCAATAGCTGCGGAAGTTGATAAGACTTCAGATTGCGCTCCCCAAACGCTGACGAACTCGGCTTCGTTGGGATTTCCGCGGCGGTCGTTTGGAATTACTGAACTTCTTTAAACCCTCCATTATACCATAAGCAGAAAGGTTCTGTAATGTTTAAAACTATGACCGAATTGCGATTCTGTAAAGCAGATTTCCGCAGTTCAATCGATGCCTCATTGTGCCGCATAAGTGATTCAATCGCGACCGCGACCGGATACTCACCGATTCGACCGCGCGTGCTTGTTGTCGAATTTCGAGACGAAGTTTACGCTGGATTGAAAGTCGTCCTTGAAGAACACGATTGCCGCGTCATACGGGCGGAAGTCGGTGCGGCCGTGGCTGGCTCAATCGCCCAATTTTCGCCCGATCTTGTGCTGGTCAATGAGTCCATGCCCGATGAGAGCGGCTGGTTGGTTGCGTGCAAGCTTCAGGTTACGTGTCTTCGATTACCCGTCTGGCTATATGCGGTCCAGTGCCCACAACCGACCACTGCTTGGAAAGAGTTCTCCAGCGTCGACCGAGTGATCGAATACGGCGGCGTCTTGCTTCGGCTTGTCCAACACGTTCGACAAGATCTCGTTAAATGGCTGGCCACGGTACGTATACTGCGTGCCGACCAGTAGTGACTCCGAATTGAGCGAATTCCGCCGACTATAATGGTTCCCATATAGCAGTCCTCTCTCGTTTCTTATAATTCCGTTTTTCTTCTACTCAAACAACAAGGAGGTTATTATGTCAAGAATCCTGTACGTGGTTGTCTTGTTAGCAGCCGCAATACTCATCGCTGGTGCCAACGGCTGCCGATCAACCGGAGGAGGAAATAGTGGTTCGGACGGCCATGCTGGCCACAACCATTGAATCCTATTTGAGGAAACCATTCCTTTAGAAGCGCGTCCGGTTGTCTCCAGGCAGCCGGATGTGTTCATCCTATGATTTGACATAACATCGGCCAATCGCCAATTATCAACTAATATTACAGTAACGCATTTATCTTAATTGAGTAGTCGCGGTATTTGTAGTGTGAGAGTCGGGTGGCGGCTAGTTGTCTACGTCGTCAGTTGGGATTCATAGCATTGTTTGGTATCGCCTTTGATAATGGCGTTCTAATGACGACTTACATTCAACAAACACTAATGTTTCGTAAGATTTATGATGTCGAAGATTTATGCAACGCGATCTATGAAGCGGCAGGAAGGTCATTTCATAATATTCGTCAAAATAATATGAAACTAGAGGACATCTCAAAACCGTTTTAATAGTGTAAATAAACAAC
>TARA_R110000868_G_scaffold19297_1_pt1 | contig 22070 bp, 21 predicted proteins | sample TARA_R110000868 | Tara Oceans TARA_R110000868 (sample SAMEA4397489) | marine metagenome | biome: Polar Biome; feature: [SRF] surface water layer (ENVO:00010504); material: water (ENVO:00002006), including particulate matter (ENVO:01000060) such as... | depth 5 m | reverse complement strand
GAGAAGCTGAACGGGAACGCCCCGATGGCCTTCATCGTGACGTAGACGGGGTTAGCGGCGACGGGTTGCCCGTTCGCGCGGGTGTAGTAGAGGCAGCGCCAGTTGCCGGACCCGTCCGAGACGAAGCCCGCCGTGTCACCAGCCACCGTGACGATATTCGCCGCCGTCGGCAGGATGAGAGACGTCGCGTTGTACGTGAGCGTCAAGGCGCCCGCGAAGACGACGTCTCGATAGATGCCCGAGGCGACCGTGCCCATGCCCGTGATTGGCGTCGTGCCCGTGATGTTGACGTAGTTGGAGGCTGCCGCGCCGATGGCGCAGGTCGTGGCTGAGGCCACATCGACCCGCACGGCGCCGTTGACCGCCGCCGCTGACATGGTGAGCGTGCTGCTGAGTGTGGCCCCGGCAGCCGTCAACAGCCCGGTGGTCGTGAGGGCGTTCGTCGTCTTGTTGAACACCAGACCGGCGTCGCCGCCGAATACGCCGCCGTCGTTGAATTGGACCTGCGTGTCGGATCCGCCGACGGCCGCCGCCGTGGTCTGCGTCGTGTTGTCGGGGAACACCACGCCCCCCGTCGACGCATCGAGCGTGTGCGCCGTGAGTATCGTCCCGTTGAAGGTCATGTTGGCGCTGCCCGCCAGCACGCCCGCGTTGTTGTACTGGACCTGCGTAGTCGAGCCGCCCGCGGCTGCCGTCGTGTCGTTGCGGACCATGCCCGAGGCCGAGCCGTCGCAGGAGATTTGCACGTTGTCGCCGGCGTTGATCGTGACGTAGGTGCCGCCCGCGGCCGACTGCACGCGCACGGCGTAGCCGCCCGTCGTGCCGTTGCGGACGACCCACTGGCCCCCGATGCTGGAGGGGACCGAGTAGGTGACGATGCCGGCGGGGGTGCCCGAGACTACGAGCGAGAGGGGGATGCACTGCGCCGCCGAGAGCACGACCGTCGTGCCGCCCAAGCCGGTGGAGTTCAGCAGCGTGCTGGCGCCGAGGGCGGAGTCGATGTAGCCGAAGTTGGTGTTGAGGGGCCCCGTGCCCCACGTGTTGGCGTTGGAGTTGTAGGTGGGCTGGTCGAGCCCCTTGTTGGCTGTGGTCATGAAAGCGCCTCTTCAGCTATGGAGAGCGCCTTGGTGATGGCCGCATCAGGCTGCTCTAGGAGGGGTTCGGTCGTCGTGTTGTGGCCCTTCTTGGCCTTCTCCGCAGCGCGGATCAGCGACATCGCGATGCTGGAGTGATTGATCTTCCCGATCCGCCCGCCCTCCGCGCGATTGGGCCGGCTCTTTCGCTGTTCACCGGCGGGCCCTGTCTGCTCCTCCCGCACTGCCATAGTCGGGATGCGGGCCGCCTGCGTTACGCGATTTATCGCGGCGTCCTTCTCCACCATACGCCGCAGCGCGACCGCTCTGTCAGCTAAAGGCGCGCCGGTAGATGAAAGGACATCCGCTACTGCGGGGGTGTAGCCCCGCGAGATAAGAGGAATGTTCTGGCCGCGTGAGAGGCGAAGCACGGGGCCAGCTTTGAATTTGTCGGCCACCTTCGACACCGACGCTTGAAGCGGGAACATCGCATCAGTCAAACTAATACCTGAACGTCGACCCGCCTCTTCCCCCGTCCCGAAGTGCCTTTCGTACCCGCCCTGCGCGCCGCGCGCGCCGTGCTGGGCCTCACGTTCCGCCACAAGCCGTGCGGTGTTCATGAAACCGCGCTCGCGCTCGCCGGCTTGAATGAGCCGATCTATGGCTCCGGGGCCGAAGGCGGTGTCGAGCAGCTCACGGCGAGGGTCGAGTTCCGAGCGCCCAGCCACACGGCGAAGCCCCGACAGGTCGTCTGCCCCCCTCGTTATCTTGGTTTCAAGTTCCTGCCGCAGACCCGCGCGCAAAGCCTCGCCCAGATTGACAACGTCGGCGCTGGCCCCCGGCCGCGCGGCGTCGCTCAAAATTTCCATCGCCCGCTCGGTGGTCAGCGTGCCGCCCCCGAGGCGGTCTGCCGTCCCCGAAGGGCTTAGAAGTTTTCGCCCCGCGTCGAAATGATCGACTTGACGGTACAGGTTGCTGTAGGCCCCCGCCGCCTCGTTGTAGCCGGGGATCCCGCCCAGAACATCGCGTATCTGGCGGTGCGCAAACGCATAGGCGTCCTTCCGGGGATCGCTGCTGCTCCTGAAAGGAGCGTTCGGGGGCCCGAAATCCACATGTTGCTGCAGCGTCTTGAGATAGTTCTGCAGCGCCTGCGCATCGACGGCGGCTGAAGTGCCCACAGCGTCGAGGACATTTTGCAAGACAGCGCGGGTGGGATCATCGGGCAGGTAACGCTGCATTTCGGCAGCGATAGCCTCCCGAGCCGTTGAGGTGTTAACAGGCGGCGCCCCCTGTAGCGCGGCCGTCATCGGGTCGCGGCCTTCTTGGCGGCGTACGGCGTCGATGTTCCGCCGCATGGTTTCCACACCCGGCGGCGGCGGGCCCAGCGTGCTATCGACTTCGGCGCTGACACGCGCAGCGCGCCCGTCCTCGCGGGCGTTTACGCGCCCCGTGATCGTCTGCGTTCCCGGCCGCCCCTCGCCGACAATGTTGGATCCTGCTGTCCGGTAAGGATCCATATCGAGGGGCATCTCGCCGTTCGCCCCCCGCGGCAGCGAGAGCCCCCGGCGCTCTTGCTCCGAGAGATAGTGCCTCGCGCCAACGGGGAGGCTCTCGGCAGAACTCCTCGGCGCTACGGTCTTCTGAGCGCCGCGCAAGGCGGGAAGAATTTCAGGCGCCGCCGAAAACAGCGCCGCCGGCACTACATCGCCGGGGGTTACAGTCTCGCCTGCGATTGCGCGGTTGGCGGCTTCGGACAAGCCGCCGCCCATCATCTGCGTGCCGATGGCGAGCGGCAAGCCTACGCTTGCGGCCGGCGCGACGGCACCCAGACCGAGGCCCACTGCCGCGGGAATAACGGCCTGCGCGACGCCGCTCGCGACGTCGAACGCATTCAGAAAGTCAGGGCGGTCGATGTGGTACGTCTTGCCTTGATGCACCGCCAGCGGATTGCCGTAGCGGTCTTCTGTGATGCGCACGCCGGGGACACGCTTTCGGATAAGGTCGATCCGCTGTTCGGGCGAGCTGGCCAACAGCGTCTTCGCATGTGTGAGATGCGACCCCATCGGCATCTCTGCGATTGTCGGATGATCTTCGTATTTCGGCCGCGGCGGCGGCGCCGCATAGTCTTCATACGTGCCCGGAATGAGCAGGTTCGTAAGGGGGTCGTACTGGGGAGCCTTCGGCGTACGCGGCGGCGTGTTCATGAAGCCTTCGCCGAGCCTCTGGCCGTAGGGGACCTCGCTCGGGTCGTGCGTGACATCGACAGGCGCGCGCGTCGGCGCGCGGGGATCGTCTTCGATTTCAAAAGGAGGCATTACTGCGGCCTCTTAAAGCGAAGCCCCGGGGCGCCCGAGTGGACTTCGTAGCTCTTGTCCGGGTCGACCCTTTGCAAGTCAGATGCCTTGAAACGCTCCTTCTTCGTTTCCGGGTCTACCGAGTGTTCGATATCACGCAGCACGAAGAGATCGCCGGGGCGCAGCCCCGCGGCTCCGATCTGCGTCTTCAACTTATGATCCCCCATGTCCTTGGGCACGACATACACGACGCCTTCGGTCAGTTTGCCCAAGGGCGGAAGCTCGCCTCCCTTGATATTGCCGAGGAGGCGATCTGCGGACTCGCGGAAGAGTCCCGGCGGGTGCGCTTCCCGCCAACGCTCCAGAAAGCTGCCAAAATTTCGAGCGCCTTTTTCGCGGGCGGTATTCCAATCTTCGCGCAGCGCATTCTGCCAGAGCTGTTGCGCCATGTTTTCCTTCAGGAGTGTGACCGCGGCGCCTCCGGGGATGTTAGCCGAGGGAGTGGCGTCGGACGCTACGCGCTCAAATTGTGACTGCGTCGGCGTCGCAAAGGATGTGCTTGTTTTTTGAATTGCGGCGTCAAGCGCGGTCTTTGCGGCTACGTACGCCGCGGTAGTGTCGGGTTCGCGCTGCACGATATCCGCCGCCGGACCGAGGCCGAGGCCGCGCAGCATGTTGGCCACGCGCGCCTTGTCCGTATTCAATCCTCCCGCCTCTACGACTTTAAGCGCGTTGGCGAACTTGAGCATGCTGGCCATGTTGACGTCTGCCTGCTGCCCGGTAGCGCGGCTCATGAAGGCCTTTTCTTGCTCCTCTGCCGCCCTCTGCGCGGCGGCGTAGTACGAGTCCGTCCCTTCCAGAATATACGGCTGTTTCGGCAGGCCGGGATCGCTCGGAAAACCGCCCGTCTTTGAATGGGGCAGCACGGGGATCGACGTGCTGACGCCGCCAGTACGCGGGTCAACGCTACCCGGCGTCATCGGCGGGATTTCCGGTTCAGGCGTAGCGTCAGGCGTTGTGCCTCCGAGAGGGACCGGGCGATATTCCGTCCCTGAAGGGGTTTTCTGCTTAGGCGTAAGGAGGTCGTACTGCTTCTGATATTGCTCACGCACGGCCCCCGATGTCATCGGGTTGAGTATGCGCGGCACAAGTGCCCCGGCGTCGTTTGGCGGCACCGGAACTGCTTCGACATCAACAGGCGCAAACGGATCCGGGCCGCCGCCAGCTTGCATGGCCACTCGGCCGCCAGTCTGGCGCGGTAACGTCGGCTGCGACATCTGGTTAACGCCGAGTTGACGGACGATGTCCGCTCTCTGCGTCTTGAGCTGCCGGACCTGCCCTCGTAACAGGTCTGCCGTTGCCGGGGGGATGCCTGCTTGCCCAAGCTGCATCTCTTTGTCGCTGATGAGCCTGTCCAGCCCGTTGTATTGATCTGTGAGAATGCCGCGGCGTTCTGTCGACAGCATACCGCCGGTCTGGCCTTGGATCCCCGCAACGACTTTAGCCGTCTCAATTTGGAGCTGCTTTTTCAAGTTTTCGTCGGGCACGATGGTGCTGTAGCCGTCAGCGGCCAGCAACGGCTGCCCGCTAGCGATCTTCGCTTTGGCGGCTTCGATCTGCGCGGTGAGGCGCCCCCGTTCTTCAGGTGATGCCCCCGCGAGCTGTTCATACATGAATTTGATGTCAAGCGATTGGTCAAGCTGCCCCAGAGGTCCTGAACTGCGCTGCGGCGTGGACATCGCAAGACCCTCGCCCGATATGCCGTACAGGGTGTAAAGTTTTGCGGTGAGTTGCTTGACGATGTCGTTGTAGCCAGACACGTCAGCCTTGGCGTCATTCTTGAGCACGTTGATCCGCTGCGACTGTGCTTCCCAAATCTGACGCTGGATGGCTTCTGCAGTGTCGACATCGGCGCGCTGTTTGGAGACGTCGAGGCCCTGCTGCTTGAAGGAGGCATTTAGCGCCATCGGCGCGCCTTCGGCGATGCCCTGCCCTATCGCGACGCCGAGGTACGGCGACGGCGACGAGAGCATCTTGCCGATGCCGCTGGCAAGCGGCATCACCCAGTTCTGGTTCTTGTCGTACCAGTCGCCGGCGCGATCAAGGAAGTCGCGGTCCTTCGTCCGCGGGGCACTCGGCGGCGGCGAGACGCCTGTTGCTGGGGGATATCCGGCGAGATCGCGGTCGTCAGCGGTGCGCGGATCAACAACAGGTGCAACACCCTTTGGGGGAGGTGTCGGTGTAGACTGAGGAGCGGGCGCGGGGGGAGAGCCGCGCTGAATTTGCGCTTTGAGAATAGCCGCCTGCGCCGGGTCGTTTGGGTCGACTTGATCCGGGTCGATAACCTGAACGGGAGTACCTCCTCCTTCGTAGCCAGAGCGCCCCACGAGGCCCCCCGCCGCGAAGCGGTTGAGAGGGTCAGGCATTTCAAAATTTTCGTCTTCGGGAACGAGGCCCATAAGATCGTCGGCGTCGCTAATTTTCGGGGCGAGCCCCTTGCGCGGCGGTTCCGGCATTTCGGGGCGCATGTGCGCCTCGGCCGGTGGCGCGCCGCCCATGATCTTGGCGACGTAGTCTTCGGTCGACATGTTGACGTCGCGCGCGCCGTCGGCGCGCGCCTTGGCCAGCGGCCGGCCGCTGTGCCACATCGAGGCGGCGTCGGCGAGGTTGCCGTGCTGGTTGAGGAATTTGCCGAAATGATGCTCGAAGACGCGCTCCTGCGCCTCCGGGCTCTTCAGGAATTCGGCGGGCGTCATGCGGCGCCCGAGGGCCTCCTCGGTCCAGCTCGGGATGTTGGCGGGCATCACCTGATACTTGCCGTGCGCCCGGCCCTGCTTCGGCACTTCGGGTCCGAGGATTTCGTAGTTGCCGCCGCTCTCGACACGCGCGATCCGGCGCTTGGCGTCGGCCATCATCGCCGGGTCAACGCGGCCGTCGGTGGCGTAGCCGATGCGGCCGCCGTCCTTTGCGAACATCGACGCGACTTTCAAACCCGCGCCAATTGCGGGCCCAACTCCGGGGATGAAATTGGCAAAAGTTCCCGCAAGACCAAGAGCATCTTTTGCAGTGGTATCTTTCGTACCGCCGCCTGCGCTGTCACTCGTGTCGAGTTTATGCACCCGCAAATCGGGCGGCGTCTCGGCGGCGGCAGCCACCTCGCCGCCTTCATCGTAGCCGATGCGGCCGCCGTGTGCGGCAAACATCTTGGAAAGCGAACTGGCAATATTGACAGCCGAGCTTGCAGCGCCGAGGCCATTCTTGACATCACCCATCGCGCCGCCGCCACCACCGCCGCCACCACCGCCGCCGCCAAGAGTGTGGGTAGGCAGTTTGGCAGGCGTCACCAGCTTCTTTGTAAGACCGGCGAGAACCGTGTCGTCGCCGCCGCCGGGGATTGCTGGCGTTTCATCCTCTGCTACGCTGCTACCGGGCAGGCCGTCGTCGTTGACTGCGCCGTTAGTCGCGTAGCCAATGCGTCCGCCGCGCGCGACAAACGCTTCTTCCCTCGGAAGCTCTTCAAGCGACGCCGTTGTAATTTCAGAAGGGGCAAGGCCCGTCGTCGCCTCGGCCGTTTGCTGCGGCGCCGCTGCGCCCAGCCCCGGAGCAGCGCTCGTCCGCACGGGCGCCGGCTCCGGGGTGGCGGGAGCCGCGCTCGGCTGTGCGGGGGGAGCCAAACTTTCGGTCTTAACGCTTCCCGGCGAAGTTGACGCCGCGTAGCCCTGTTGCGCCGGCTGCTGACTGGCGCGCTGCTCGCGCCACCAGTCGCCAATCCCCTTGTATGCCTTCTCGCCGAACTTGTAGGCCTTCTCGCCCGTTTCGACCGCGCCGACAGCATCCTTGATGCCGCCCCCGACTACCTCGCCGGTTGACTTCGGCGGCGGCGGCGCCGGCGCGAGGCCCGGGCCCTTTAGCAGCGTAGCCGCGGGCGGCGGCTTCAAATTGGCGCTCCACCCCTGCTGCTGCCCCTTGGGCAGCGATTTACCCGCGGTGCCGTAAGGCAGCGACCCTGCACCCGGGTTCGCAAGCATCTCAAGAATCTGCTGCGATCTTGCGTCGATACCCGGCGTCACCGCGCCCGATAATGCAAACGCGGGGCGGGGCGCGCCGAGGCCCGCCATGCTCGGGTGCACCGCGCCGCCCTCGGACGACGGCATCAGGCCGCCCCCGTAGGCGCGCTCGGCGTGCTTCGTCGCGGCGTCGTAGTCGACGGCCTTGATGCCCTTGAACTCGCTGACGGCCTCCGGGTGATGCTTCTCGACGTCCTGCGCCGAGAGGCCGATCTGCGGCTGGTTCGATCCCTTGTACTTGAACTTGATGATCTTCTGGCCGTCGTGGGTGCGGCCGATCTCGGTGATATCTTCCTTGACGCGCTCGTCCGAGAAGAACGGCGTCGGCGAGCCGGTGACGCCCGACGTCGTGCTGCCGTAGAGCGGGCCGCCGCCGTAGGCGATGTTCGCGAGGAACTGGGCGATCTGGAACGGGTAGCCCTGCTGCTGCTGGTACTGGTTGTAGTAGGCCGCGTTCTGCTGCTGCTGCGTCTGCTGCTCCAGCGTGCCGGCGCCGAGTAGCGCCTGTCCGCTCGCCAGCCCCGTCTGCGTGCCCTGCTGGCCCAGTCCCGACAGTCCTTGGGCCACATTCTGCCCGTAGCCGAGAAGCCCCTGCCCGAGGCCCTGCTGGGCCTGCGCGGCCGCCATCGGCTGCTGGAAGGCCTGCTGGCCGATCTGGAGGAGCTGGGGCGAGAGCTGCTGCATCGCCGCCCGGTTGGCCTGCCCCGCCTGAAGGCCCACACCCTGCTGCTGCTGGCCCGCCTGCAGGGCCTGCCCGTAGCCTTGCGAGAGGAGCCCGGCCTGCGTCTGCTGCGCGGCCAGACCCTGCTGGCGCGCCAGATTCGCAGCCCCAATCGAGCCCCGGTCGCCGCCGAACGCGCCGCGCATGGCCTGCGAGCCCATGAGCTGGCTCTGCTGCTGCTGCTGCTGCTGGTACAGACCCTGCATCGTCGGTGCAACAACCGACTGCAGGTAGGGGTCCATGTACTGCCCGATGTTGAGCTGCCCCGGGTTCACCGCCTGCGCGCCGGCCAATCCCGCCATCGTAGCCGCGCCCGTGTAGGGCGCGCCCGCCGCCTGCGCTGCGTCGATATTCTGCCCCGCCTGCCCGTAGTAGGGGAGGGCGGCCTCGGCCGCGCCGGTCAGGGCCGTGGTCGCGGCCTGCTGGTAGGGCTGGTAGCCCTGCCCCGCGTTGGCGATCTGGGCGGTGCCGGCCTGCTGGGTGGCCGTCAACGGCGCGACGAACTGGCCCCCGTAGGGCTGGAACGGCTGCTGCGCGGCTGTCTCCGCGCGGGCGTTGACCGCATCGTAGCGCGCGCGGACTTCGGGAGGGATTGTCGTCGTCTGCTGCTGGTAGGTCGTGCCGCCGGCGCCGCCCTTGCCGCCACCGAACGCAAGATGCCGCCGCGCAACCGGCGGGGCTTCGTCGCGGCCCATGAAGTCCTCGAAGGGGGCCCCGTCGTTCCAGATCTTGCGTTCAGAGAACATCAGTGTTCAGCCTTGTTGGTGACGCCCGACGGCAGCCGGCGCCGCTTGGTGTTGTTGGCGGCGGCGGTCAGAACTTGCAGGTTCCACGGCACGTGCAACCCTCGGCTATGCGTTCCTTTGATAGGATAGATGTGGTCGACTTCGTGAGCCACCCCGGTTTGCGTCGTCCGAGCCAGCGCGATGTCGTAGAACTCGGCAACCTGCGCGCGCTGAATAGCCGTAAGCCACGACGGTGTTGCCTGTTTCACTGCAGTCTTCCGCGCCGCTTTCCCCGCGCGCAGGGCGTCGCGGTTCCGCGCGCCCCATTCACGGGCGTACTGTTTGCGCGCTTCAGTGTTACGTGCGTAACGAAGCTGCTCGACGGTCACGCGACACGCCTTACACGTGCGCCTAAGTCCGTCGGGAGAGTTTCTGACACGCCCGAAATCCGCGCACGTTTTCACCTCACTGCAGCGCGCGCACGCACGCGGCGCGTCAGGGGGTAAAGTCACCGCTGTGGGGCGCGCGTATTTTTTGGCGTAGCTAGCACGTCCATACGCGCTGACGCAGTTTTTGCACCACGCAGTAGGGGAGCCATAGACAGTCTTGTAGAACTCGATGACGTCTTTAGCTTCGCGGCATTTCGTGCAGGTTCTCATTTGTTGGTCACCCCGGTTTCGGCGTGACACAACCAATATGCACCAGCGGGCTTCCCGAAGATGCGCTCGTACAGGCGCACCTTCCCCTCCGTCCGGCTGTTTGACAGGATGCCAATCATCAGGGGCATCTCAAGTTTCGCCGCCGCCGCCTTGGCGAATTCGCACAGCTTGCGCGCGCGGCCGCCCTTGGCGCTGCGGTACTCCGGGTGAACGAACACGCCGCGCTCCTCCAGCACGACCTGATCGCTGTACCAGAGTTTGCAGGTGCGCATGAGGATGCCCCCCTCGAAGTGGTCGGCGCCGGGGGCCCCGATCACGCCGCAGATGCCGCCGTCGCGGTTGAGCGCGGGCCACACTTCTGCAAGAAGTTTCTGCGGATCCGGGTGCACGAAACCGTTCTCCTCGCTGCCCTGCAGACAGAGGGACATGAATTGGTGAACATCGTCGGGTGTGCCAACGCGGACGTGGATGTCGGTCATCTGCTTCTCCTCAAGCATTGACGGGGTTGCGGGAGTGCTCACTAATCGACCTTTGGACCCGGAAGATTCTCAAGCGTCTTGATGGTCTTCGCCCTGAACCGCTTTACAAACTCGTCGAGTATCTTGTGACCGTCATCGAGGGCCCCCTTCCCTAGCCGCGCGACGTCCTCGGGGTGGATCACGTACTCGCCGCCCGCGGCGACGATGGGCACCGTCGCGCTGCCGCCCTCGGCCTTACCCGGCATCGGCGCGTTGTAGGGCAGCACGTCCTCGACGTAGGGCTGGTCGCCTTGGGCGTCGTAAGGCTCGCCAGATTGGCCGTAGGGCGCGCCCGCGCCCGCCTTCGAGGCGCTGTAGAAGGGCGTGCTGAAGATCGACTTCGCGACCTTGAAGCCGGCCGTCGTGTTGCCCTCGCCCATGGCCGAGATAATGTCGGCCGGGATGACATAGGCCCCGGAGGGGACGTGCATGGGTAGGTGGTCGGTGCGCCCCGCGACGGCGCTGTGGATCGCTCCCGTGTGAACCCCGCCGCCGGTGGCGCGCGTCTTGCGCGCCGTGTCCAGCGCGGCGGCGATGGCCTGCTCGCGCGGGCGCCCGGCGTGGAGCATCTCGCCGATGTTGGCGCTGATCGTGGCCTGCGATGAACCGCGCTTCAGGGGCACTTAAATACTCCGGGTAACAGGCTACTATACCGCGCCTTGCGAAGACCCCAAAGATGTCACCGTGTCAGGACACTTGAACTACTGACACGATGATCGAAGGGACGCTTGGTTGAACCGGCGGCCCCACGGCCGCCGCCGTAGCGTAAACGCCGACCGACGTGTCGGTGCCCGCCATCCACAATTCGTAATAGTCGCCCGCCGTCGTGCATTCGAGGTTTATGACTACGGCGAGAATAGTGGGTTCGCCGTTCAAGCAAATGACTTTTGTGTTGCTGGCCGCGACGTTGGAGCCGTTTTTACGAAACCAAATCGAGCAGCTTTTGTTTGCCGCTGTCGCCTGCACCACGGCCGACACCGAGAACAGGTAGGTGCCGATGGCCGGCAACGTAATGCGCGAAGTGGTGACCAGCGTGATGCCGTCGGCGGCGCCCGTCGTGTTGAACGCAATGACTTGCGCCGTGTTGGTCGCCGCGATGGTCTGCGTCGCGGTGTCGTAGACCGTGATGTGGGGCGTGGGCGGAGTGCGGTATGTCATCAGATTATCCGCCACCCGGTATTGGTCGAAACCAGCGAGATGCTCTGATACTGCACCGACAGGATTTGCGAAGCGGCCCCGTCGATGAATTCGCCGCCGGCGGCGGCTACGGTGATGACGCCCGCGCCGCTGTTCTTCACGGTGAAGATCTGACCCTGAAGGCCTATGGCCGTGGGCAGGGTCACCGTGAACGTGTTGGCCGTGCAGTCGACGACGCAGTCGTTCGCCGTGACCGTGTAGGTGCCGCTGATGGGGGTGTACTTGACCTTGAGGGCACCGCCGAGCGCCGGCTGGATCAGCGTCAAAAAGTCAGCCATCAGGCGCTGGATGCCGTTGATGGCAACGACGCCGTTCTTTTGCGTCGTGAGAATATCGTCAAGCGAGGCCATTAGAACTTACCCGCTGGCGTAACGCGATAGCGTGGGGCGCCGATGCGCCAGAACGTGTCGACGTCGTTGCTCTCGAACTTGATCGACACCAGCCGCCCGCGCAGTCGGGGGGTGATGTACTGGGTCGCCTGTGTCAGCGTGTAGGGGCCGTGGACGCGCGGCGTCTGGCTGGGATAGTCGGCGACATAGAATGTCATCAGGAGCGAGGCGTTCTGGGCACCGTTGTAGTAGCCCCACTTGAAGTCGGGCCAGACCTGATCAATGAACGAGAGCAGGTCGCCGTCCTGCAGCGTGAAGTAGCCCGTCTGGAAACTGGCCGCCAGCGGCTGGCCGTCGGCATTTGGCGACGTCTCGTGCTGGAAGACGAGGCCCGTCGGGGCGCCGCCGATGGGCGGACCCAGCACCGACTGGTTGATCCACGCCGTGCGCGAGAGGTAGCCGTAGTCCCAGCTGCTGGTGCCCGCAGAGTATTTCACGTAGGCGTCGATCTCGCCGCCGCCCGCAGTCGTCGGGAAGAACCACGAGATTTCATTGAACTGCGAGTTGGGCGCGCAGCGAATCTTGTCGACGTTCGCCGTGTCGAGCTGCTGGAACACGAAGTCCCACACGGTGCAGGGAAGGTCGCGCACGCCGTCGCTGTAGATGTAGAACTGCGATGGGCCCATCCAGAACGTGACGTTGTTCAGGAAGCCGAACGCCTTCTTGGCGATCAGGCCGCAACCCGTCGCCAGCTCGTTGAAATTGTAGACGTCGGGCAGGTTGACGTACTGCATCGCCCAGAGCGCGAGGTCCGTCCAGAGCAGGCCCTGCTGCGGCCCCTGCGCGCCGCCAATGATGCGGCTGCCCTTGGTCAGGCGGTAGGAGCCCGCCTGATTGACCGGCGTAGCGATCCACGAGTTGAAGTTGTTGAGGTCGCACCACCGGATCAGCAGGTGATCCTGCACGCCCGTGAACGTCGAGGCGAGCGCCACGATCTGACGCTGCGGCATCGCAAGGAAGACGCTGTGGTTCGTGATAGGCGCCTGCGGGATGATCTGGGCGTTCTGTACGCCGGTCGCGGGACCCCACTGAAATATCGGGCCGCCGGGGTCGGCGTCTACGGTCTGCGTCGGCGCCCCGTCGGGGGAGGCGATCAGGATTTCGCCCCAGTTATCCAGCGACCAGTCGTCGGCGGTAATTGGGAAACCCACGGCAGCCGAGGGGGTAGTCCCGGTCGAGTAGCCGCCGACAGAGTACCCGCCGGTCGAGTATCCTCCACCGGGGGGAAGCGGCCCATAGCTGATGTAGTAGACGTAGCGGGCGTCGCCGCCGTTGATTGATTCGGTTTCAGTAGTCTCCGGGTCTTGGGGCGCCTGAATTGTGAACGTGTTGACGGTCGGCACCGTCAGTACGGTGTAGTTCCCCTCCAGCGTTGCGCTGCCGACTGCCGTCGCTATCAGGACAGGGTAGGTATCGCCAACCGCGTAGCCGTGGTCATTCAGCGTGACCGTGATGATAGACGTCCCGGCCGTTGAATCGAATACGGCGACGTCGCCCGCGTTGGCGATATTGGCAGTGGCGAGCGCGGGGTCGCCCAGCACGTCCGTCGCCGCGATCTGATACGTGGTGGACGACGCCGCGATGCACGGGTAGACCCCGAACAGGATCAAGCCGCCGACGCTGATGTGCGCGGGGATGAACACCGCGTCGTAGGCAGTGATATTGCTGCCGCCGCTGTCAACGGTCCCGGGGACAGTCTGCACCCCGGTCGTGGCGTTGGCGTAAGACACCGAGCCGGCGCTGGAGGCCGTCACGGTCGCGGTGGCGTTGTAGCCTCCGGGCGTCACGCCCGCGACGACGACCGTCGCGCCAACGGGGAAGACATATGTCCCCGCGTAGGTGATCGTGGCGGTGGTGCCGTCGCCCGAGGCGCCTGTCGTGGCGGCGCTGAAGCCGGGGTCGGCTATGGTGACGATGTCGCTCCCGAGTGTCGTCGTGCAGTCGACCGCAGTGTTCTGGACGTAGTACTGCGGGGTGATCGGCTGCAGCACACCCCCGTCGACATCGTAGACGTACAGCGGCGCGCCGACTGCCGGCGTCGACACTGACGTCTCGCACCCGATGGCGAGGTAATCGTTGGCGAGGTTGTCGCGCCAAGCCCACAAGGCCCGCGGCACGGCAGGCACCGCAGTGGGGTAGAAGCGCGTCCAGCCCCCGAGCTTCTGCACGAGGCCGAGGTTCTCCCGGTCGCGCATGAAGCGGATTAGTTGGGTCTGGTTGATCGCGGCCTCGTTCAGCGCGGGCGTGCGCTGCGTGTCGACCGTGGGGATCAGCTTCAGGCTGGCGTGCATCGACTACCCTCGCGTCGGCGTCGCGACAACCGCCGGTGACATCGACGACCACGCACCCGCCTCAAACCGCTTGCGCGCTTCCTCGACCAGCGCGCTCTTCAGCAGGGTCTGGTACTGCGTCTCGTAGTTGATGGGCATGCCGGCGTCGTTCGGCTGGCTGGCGCCGAGGGCGAAGTCGCGCTGGTATCCGCTGATGAAGACCATGGAGGCCATGAGGAACAGGTCGGGCAGGTACGTGCTGACGAAGGTCGTCGTGTTGGACGCCGAGAGCGAGTCGGGGCGAACGGTGCCGACGATTTCCACGCTGTAGTTGGCGTCCGGCCACGGCGCGATCAGCGCCGTGTTCTGGTTCAGCATCGCCATCCACTGCGGGACGCCCGTCGCGCTGGGCGAGGCGTAGACCGTGTCCATCCAGACTTTGGTCGTCGGCAGCAGGTTGACGCGCGTCCCCGCGTTCGGGTCCGAGGTGCCGTCGGGCGTAATGACATTGATTTCCTGCACCGTCACGAACTGCGTCAGGGACCATGTGATCTGCCGGCTTCCTGTCGCGCACGAAAAACCGGGTGTGGCGGTGACAGTCGAAAGCAGGTCGAGGTCGCGATAGATGCGGTTCTCGGCGTAGGTGATGCACTGCGGCAGGTTGGCGACGAAGTTGACGTCCGCCGGGTCCACGACAGCGAGGTTGGCCAGCTCAGTGACGAACGTGGCGTAGGTCAGTCCGGTCGTCATTTTACCCCCTACCCGCGGGCGAGTTTTTCAAGCGCATTGGTCTTCTGCGCGGAGCCGGCAGAGCTGCCGACCCAGTATCCTACCACCGCGGTAAAAGAAGTACCAAGGCTGCCCAGCATGATGTTGGCGAGCGTCTGGGAACTCTCGGGGATTTCTTGGCGGATCACGACGTACAGCATCGCGAAGAAGCCAACCGTGATCAGTATGCTGATGATCGGTGCGCCCCACGCAATCACTGATCCAGCCTCAACGAGCTTTACCGTCTGGTTGCGGGCGCTCTGAACGTCCGCGAGCTGCGCCTGCAGGGTGTCGAATTCCTGCCGGCGGGCGTCGGCCTCAGCCTGCATGACCGCCATTTTGAACTGCAGGGCGAGGTTGGGGTCGGCGGCGATGGCCCTCTCGATGCCGGCGGCGTCGGAGGTTCCCAGAAGATCTTGGGCGATGCCTGTGATCTTCGTCACCGCGGCGCCAGTCTTGTCGCCCATGAGCCACGAAGCGACGGTCGGCGCGAGGCCGAGCAGCAGAGGAAGGAAAGGCATTAGGAGGGTGCCCTTTGTGCGTAGCGGAGATCGCTCAAGAACCCGCGGTGGTAGCCGGCGATCAGGTCGGCCTTGTCGGTCCCGTTTATGATGCGCCGCGCGCCAATCGGGTCGTCTACCGTGTCGTTGAAGTACATCTCAAGACACTTGCCGGTGAAGTCCCCGACGGTGCTGTCTGCTTTCATCATGCCCTCGAACATGATGGCGGCGGCGATGCGCGGGTCCATGGCGAGGTCGAGATTGGCCAGCAGATTGACGCCCAGCAGGCGGCCCATCTTCTTGTAGTTATCTTCCCACGTGAGCTGCACGTAGCCGCGGCCATACCACGGGTAGTATCGCAGGTTCCGCCGGCGCCACTCCTCCGACAGCCAATAGGCCTCGCGCACCGGCTGCATCGTCATGTTCGTCTCGTGATAGGTCGTGGCGAGCATGTAGGCCAGCCAGCGAAGGTCCGTCAGTTTGCGCACCTCCCACTCGTCGAGGATGGCATCGATGCCATTCACCTGATCTTGAGTGAGAGTGCCGCTGAACAGGTCCGGGCGGATGCCGTCGAAGAAGGCCTTCCTGTTTGTGCTCACGGGATCCTCGCGGGAATTTTCGTTTTGCCTACCATGTCAGGGCACCGTTACGCGACGCGCACCATGACCACGCTGCCATTCCGGTAGAAACCCCCCAGCGGCACACCCCCGGCGGCGGCCCCCGCGTCGTTGGCGTAGTCTTGCAGCGTCTGGCCGAAGCCGCCGCCCATTATGAACGACGCCATTTGCGTGAGCGCCACTTTCACCGATGTGCCCGCCTGAACAGCTTCAAATAGTTCGTTGCCGTTCAGCGCAATGGCGGCGGGTAGATTGGGAATCTGCAAATTAGACATTATGTCAGTGGTCCTGTCTCGGGGACGTCGGTGTTGCCGTAAGGCAGGCCCGGGTCATCGTTACCCGGCGCGTTGGGGTCGGTGCCCGGCTGCTCGTTGAGGCTTCCCGGCGACGCGCCCGTCTGCTGCGTGACGCGGGTGTCGTCGTTCTGAGTGATGCGTCCGTCGTTGCCGGGGATCGGGATGCCGGTCCAGAAGTCGACCGTGTCCTGACCGCTGGTCGTGCGCCGCGTCGTGGACGCCGCAGCGAAATCCTGCACACGCGAATTCATGATCGGCACCGGATCCGCGGGGATCACGATGGCGCGAAGCTGCTGCTGCTGGTCATCGTTACAGGTGCGGCAGACGAGAACGCGCGTGTTCTGTAGCGTCGCGCCGCGCCAGTCCATTTGCCAAGCAAGGGCGATGTGGTTGTAGCGGAAGCCGCATCGGTCGCAGATTCCGTGGGCTTGCGGGTTGCTTGGGCTTGTGCGAGCGCGGCCAGAGCGAGATGCGTAGCCCATGGATCACCTCACGGCCGGTAGTAGCCGAACGTCATCGGCGTAATGTACACCGCCGACTGCTCGATGTTCTGTTCTGCCGCGATCTTGTAAGTCTCGTCGGCGACCGCCTTGAGGCCCACCGCGACCTGCGGGTTCCACACCTTGGCGAGCCGGTAGGCAAGCCCGTCGGCGAAGGCTTCGAGCCAGAGATACGGGATTTCGGCAGTCTGCCCGCTCGTGAACGCTGAATCCTGCAGGCGGCGCACCCGGTAGTATTTCAGCGTCGTCGTGCTGGCGCCGTCCGGCACCGGCCACAGCGTGACGGTAGGGTTGATCAGGCGGTCGAACCAGAAAGACGTGGGGAAGCCCTGCTGCTCCTTGTTCGGGTACGTCGCGTACTCCGAGCGGCTGACGGGCATGATGATCCGGTCGATGTTCGAGCCGCTGCTCGACGTCACCATGTAGGCGTCGAGGATCATCACCGTGTTGGCGTCGACCGCATACGTCGAGACGCCCTGCGTCACGGGGGTCGTCACGAGGTCGACGGCCCACAGGTTGACGCCTTGGTTCGACCACGTCGCCAGCATCATGTTCGTCGCCATGCGGGCGCTCTGCATGTGCTCCTGCACGAGCGACGTCGGCCTGATCTGGCAAAGATTGAACGCGTAGAGCGTCAACTCGCCGAGTGAAGGGTCAAACGTATAGGTTCCCGAGCTGGTCATGCAGCCGGCGTATTTGCTGGCGGCGCGCCCCCCACGGCCGTCTCAACCGGCTGCTGCTGCGCGTTGGCCTGCTGCGCGATCTGCTCAAGCACGACGGCGGTCTGCTGTTGCAAGGCCTGTAGCGCGTTGCAGATGATGTTGATGGCGGGGACGGAAAGGTCGAGTTTCATCAGACGGCCACCCACGGCAGCGGCAGCACCTGCGTCGTCGGGTTCTTCTGCGCCTCAATGCTCTGGTCGAGCGCGGCTTGATATTCAGCCGTCTGCTCCGGTGTCCATGCGTCAAGAACCCAGCCCACGACCTGCTCCTGCGTCAGGTCGGCGTATGGCGTGAACGGCGTGCCTTGCGTGTAGGTGATATCGGTCGTGATGAAACAGGACGCTGTGTATTCGCCGTCAGCGGCGACGTAGCTGGCGATTACACGATAGACAACATCTACCTCGCCTTCGGCTTGCGGGTAGTTGACCAGCGTGGTCGGCGTAAGAGTGTAAATAGCAGGCATTAACGTCTCCTATTGCCACGTAACAATTGCTGCGCCAGCCGGAGTTTTGGGTTGCAGCCACGCGCCGTCGTAAATCCAGAATTGCTTATTTGTCGTGTCGTAGTAGAGCGGGACCATTCCCGTAAACACAGTCGGTACGCCAGTTGGCGCACCAGCCCCCGAAGGGATATACGGGAATCCCGTCGTCGCAGTTGTCGGTCGAGACGCACGGCCCAGCAACGTCGTGCCGTTGTCGTAAACGTCAAACGATAAGTTGCCGCCGTTATCCGTGAGGTAGATACCGTGCGTCGTCGTGCTAGCGCCCGGCCCGACAATGCGTAGGCCGATGGTGGTGCCCGGATCGGCATTGTTGATGCCCACTGTCGCGGCGAACAGCGTCTTACCGCTGATCGCAGCCGTCCCCGTCACCGCCAGCGCATTGCCGCTGAGGGTCGCGCCGCCGAGGGCGAGGGTCGCGGCTTGAAGGCCGCCCGCGATGTTGCCCGCAGCGCCCGTGCCGACACCGATGATGCCTGCGGAGATGCGGGAGAAGGCGGTATCCGGTGTCGTGCTAGGATTTGAAGTAGGCGAGAAACCAATGCGTCCAGCGGCTTTAGTACTAATATCGCCTGCGGCTTGCTGATCGAGCGCGAACCCTACGCCCACGATGCCGCCAGCAGCCACAGTGATGGAAGTAGCGGCCCCCATCAACAGCGAGCCGCCGAGAGCCGTCGTCCCCGTCACCGCCAGCGCATTGGTGCCGATGGTCGCGCCGCCGAGGGCGAGGGAGGTGCCGGTCGCGATGCCGAGAGCCGGCGTGATCAGAGCCGGTGAAGTCTGAAGGACATTCACCGTGCCGGTGCCGGTGTTGGTCATCTCGCCCAAGACACCAGCGTTGTCGTAGAGGACTCGCCCGGTCGTGCCGCCCGCGATCAGCGTCGAGCCGACCGTGACGGAGGTCATGCCGCCTTCCAGCTTCTGCCAGACGCTGCCGGACCAAATGACCCAGTCGCCCACGGTCCAGTCGGTGATGCCGTTCAGGTTGGTCGTGCCGGCGACCGAGACGATGTAGTAGCTGCCGCCGGGGCCGGCGGGCGCGGTGCTGCTGGCCAGCGTCGGCGTATTCGTCGAAGCGTTCCACGTCCCGAGATAGTAGGTCGGGCCCTGCGCCTCGGTGATCGTGAGGCCGCTGCCGAAGAGAGAAAGGCCGCTCACAGAGAAACACTCTCGGCCTGAATGAAGGTCGCCGTCGCCGTACCGCTGCCGCTATTCAGAAGGATGCGCGCGTAGCGAGGGGCGAAGGCGTAGTTGCTCTGCGCGGTCGCCGCAACGCTCACGACGTTGGTGTCGGAGCTGTTGACCCACGCCATGCTGGCAGCGGCGACCGGGTTAGTCGGGTCGTTGGGGTCGTCGAGCGACTGCTGAACCGTATAGTTGGCCGTGCCGCTCACGGCGACCTGAAGAGCGATGGCCGGCGAGGCCCACGAATCGAACATCACCCACGGGGACGAAGCCACACCGTTCGTTCCGATGGACAGGTTGCCGGTCAGCGTCGCGCTGCAGTAGGCGCTCGTCACTGTCTTGTAGTCGAGGACGGACGCCACGGTGCTGGCATTGACCAGCGTCACCGTCTCCGAAATCAAGTCGCCGGCCCAGTTCGTACCCGCCAGCAGGATCGTCTTTGTCGTCTCATTGGCCGTCGTCGTGAACAGGATACGGCGCGCGGCGTCAAGGATTGCAACACCGGCCGTGACCAGCGAGCCGTTCAGCGTCAGGTTGCCGGCGCCGGCGACACCGGACGCCGTGCGGATATTGGTGGCGCTCGCGCTGGTGAGGGGGCCGGCGGTGACAATAATCGGGCGCATTTACGAGGCTCCTAGCATTTCACGTCCCACTTCTTCAGCGCAAGGTTGATGCGGCTGTTCGGATCGTGGGCGGTTTTTGAGGATGTCAGCTTTTCCTTCATCCCGCACATGCGGGCGCGGAAGCTGTCGCGGCGCGCGGCGGACGCCGGGCTGCCCTTGGCCTGCTCCGCGGTGACGGGCGGCTTGATGTTGTATCCGGTAGCGCGCAGAGACGCCCGGCCGGTGGCGTTCAAGCCGCCTGACGGGTTCTTTCCCTCGCGACGCTGCCATGCCGGTGTGCGGGCCATCAGGCACCTCGAAAAAGAGGACGGGGGCCGAAGCCCCCGCCGTAGGTCAGCAGCTGCTCTGCTTGCTACCGCGGCCCCGAGCGGGGGTGCCGCTATGAGCCGAGGAGAGCGGGTTCATGTTTGAGCCCGTGCGGCCGCCGCTCTTGCGAGGCATGCGGCCGGCGTTGAGCTTGGACATCTTGCCCTGCATCTTCACGGTCTTGCCGCCGCGCTTGCGCTCTTCGGCGGCGTCCGTGACATCGTCGGCGCCGGGACCGTTGTACTTCCCGTTCTTCCGACTGAGGTCTTCCTTGTAGGCGGCGACACCGCCGCCTGCTTCACGGTTCTTGCGATGACGAGCCTTCATGGCTTACTCCATCAAGTGGGGTTAACGGCGATGCCGCTGGTGCCAGCCGTCGGGGCCGCGCCATCGACATAGATTTGACCGCGGCTGGTGGCATCGGTGCCGAACTCGGTGATGCCGACGAGAGTGCAGTTCGTCATCAGCAGCAAGCCACCCGCCGACGCCGGAAGGGTCGAAAGACCGTTCATCGTCGTCGAAGTCGACTGAATGTTGTTGATGAAGGTGCAGCGGTCGAATTTCTGCCAGCGATCAATGCCTGCCGCAGCCGCCACGATGATGCCCAGCGTCGTCGCGGAACTCGTCTGGAAGGAGAAGTTGCAGCCCCTGAACGTGTTACGCGCCGTGCCCCCGGAGAACGAGAGCGTGGCGTTCGCTACCGTGCGCGTCACGGTGTCAAGGCCAAGCTCGCAGCCGTCGAAGGTATTCTCGCCCGTACTGCCGCTGATCAGCAGCGAACGGCTGCTGGTCGACTGCGCCGACGCCGCGTCACCCGCGCCGCCGAACATGACGTTCGAGTAGTAGTTGCGGCCGCCGCTGTCGGTCCACGCGATCTGGCTGGCGCCACCGGTCGAGAAACCGTTGAACACCGAGAAGTTCGCGAAGATGCAACCCGTCGCCGACACCGTCACGAAATTGCCCGACCCGAAGGTCGCCATCGTGTAGGTGCCCGTCGGCGGCGCGATGCGCGCGCGCTGGCTGACCATGGTCGGAGCGCACATGCCCACGATGTGGCATGCGTTCTTCGACCAGACCAGCGTGCCGGCGGACGCCGTCGGGTCGAGTACCTGCGCATTGGCCAGCGACAGGCGCTGGGTGGCGGCGGTCCCGCCGTCGCCGACGATCACGGCCACGTCGTTCTGGCCCGCCGTCATCTTGTAGTGCGCTCCGTAGAGCGTCTGGAGGGGGCTGTCTGCCGATCCGGTGTTGCCGTCGCTTCCGTTGACGTAGTCAACGAAGTAGACGCTGCCGGTGGTCAGCGGAAGACCGGACATTCCCATGGTGGGAATGCCGGCTACCGCCAGCCCGCTCAGGTGCGTGATACCCATGGTGAGCGGCTCCTATCAGGTGGTCGGGAAGGATCCGAAGATGGATCTAAAATTGTAGTACCCGAACGAGTACCTCTCGTAGCCCTTCACCAGCAGGTTGTCGGTGACGAAGTCGACCTGCATGTCCGTCTCGAACTTGATGCGCTCCATGTAGGAGAGCCCGTCGATGTTGGTCAGCAGGAACCACGCGTAGGACGACGTCAGGAAGTCGTTGACCATGTAGCCTTCGGGCATACCGCCCGCAGTCGACATGATCGCGTTGACGTCATTGTCCGCCGTGCCGGGGCGCAGTTCCGTCTTGGTCAGGCGGATCGCGACCGGCTCAAGCTGCGGCGGCACGATGAGCTTCCGGGCGCGGGCGAAGACCTTGAGGCCTGCCTGATCCTTGAAGTTCGTCCGCACCGAGATCATCGCATTCAGCAGCGACGCCTCGTTCAGGTCGACCTGAACCGCAGGCTTGTTGGATACCGTGCCGCCGTCGATGGGGTGATCGGTGGCACAGAGTGCCTTGCCGTCGCCGCCGATGGAGGCATTGTAGGTCGTCGCCGTGTTCAGGATGTTCGCGCCGTAGATTTCCTTGGTCTGCTGAAAGCTCTCGATCAGGCCGAGGTTCGACGGGTGGAACTGCGTCTTGTACAGGTTGTCGTCGATGGCCTTGCGAGTGATCGCGTAGCCAAGGGCGATTTCCGTGTGCTCCTGATTGTAGACGAAGCGTTCGCCGGCGGCGTTGTCGAAGGCGGTCTGGCCGCCTTCGGTCTTGAGCTGGGCGAG
>TARA_R110000868_G_scaffold411739_1_pt1 | contig 22075 bp, 18 predicted proteins | sample TARA_R110000868 | Tara Oceans TARA_R110000868 (sample SAMEA4397489) | marine metagenome | biome: Polar Biome; feature: [SRF] surface water layer (ENVO:00010504); material: water (ENVO:00002006), including particulate matter (ENVO:01000060) such as... | depth 5 m | reverse complement strand
GTAGTAATCCGTGTCTTCCGCAAAATCTACACTCGATACATTTACGGTTTGCGCAAATATAGAGACTGTAAATAGTCCAAGTGCTAGTGTTAGTAGGTATCTTTTTAACATAGTGTTTTTTGTTGTTTTTTAATTAGAGTTTATAGGAAACACTTATTGAAATTGATCTACCACGGTAGTATGACTGAAACAGATATTCAGTATCATTTAATAGTGAGGACTCTTTTACACGTGGATCAAAAATATTCTTCAAAGATAATTTTGCTGACATATTAGACTTAAAGTTCTTGTTTATAATTAAGTCTGAGGTCAAATAAGCTCGTTCAAAAACATCTGGGTTAGCACCCAAGGTTACATCTGATAACCGATCTCCAAAAATATTTGAATTAAAATCTACCGAGAAATCATACTTTGGATTCAGGTATGATAAATCAAGATTGATGATAAATGGAGATTGACCATATAGGGGACGGGTATCCTTAAAATCAGGGTCACTTTGTCTAGCAGTAAATAACTCGTCTTCTGGTACATCTACTCTTGATTGAACTAATGTTAAATTAGTAGCAAGCGACAAGTTTTGAAGTGAGCTGGCTAAAAATCCAAGATTCTTACGTACCTCAAATTCAAGCCCATACACAATGGCTTCGTCAACGTTTTGCCAAGTTCTGGTTCTTACTCTTTCAGTATCGAATACTCTTTCAATGGGGTTTTCTAAGTTCTTATAAAATCCACTTACAGCAATTAGTTCACCTGAAGCGATAAACCATTCCCATCTTGCATCATAGTTTGTGATAAGAGTTCTGTCAAGATTAATATTACCGATATTTATACTTCCACCGTAAGCATCAAAACTTGAAAATGGCGCAATTTCTCTATAATTAGGACGAGCTATTGTATTCGAGTATGAAACTCGAATATTTACGTTATCTGAAATACTATAAATAAAAGAAGCTGCAGGAAGTAAATCCGTTTTATCAACCTCACCAATTCTAACTGAATCAGCTAATACTAAATTTGTACTTTCAGATCTAATTAAGGTGTTTTCACTTCTTAACCCACCAACAAATTTAAGATCTCCAAAAGGTACTTCGGCCATAAAATATCCTGCCGAAATCTCTTTCTTTCCGCCATAATTATTTGTTGGATTAGATCTGTCGAAAATATATTGCCCGTATTTTATAAAAACATTATTCGATCTTGATTCATCAATTCCTGTGTAGGAGAAGAATCCATCGAAATCATCTTTAAAGTTATTCAGATTTGCTAAATCCTGACCATATGCATATCGATTTTCTCTAAATGTTCTATTTCCCTCTAGATAATACCCTCCAACTTTTAGAAGAATATTCGAACCATTGGATAACTCTATTGGGTAAGACAAGTCTACCGTATAGTTTGTGTTGTCTTCCGTCATCTCTCTGAAAAACCTTTGAGGTCTTGAGTAACCCCCCGTTGAGACACTAAAGGTAGAATCCACCGTTCTAATACCATACTCTAAAAATCGTACGTCAGGCTGATCAAGTTCATTATTTGAAAAGGTGCCTTTCCACTCTAATGTAAGGTTACCTAATCCAGTAGCTACATGCTTACCACTTAATTGAAATGAACTTAGCTTTCTTTCTGTATAAGCTAATACATCACTATAGTATGAATCAAAACCCCCTTGAGCTGGCTCTTCACGATAACCATTCAATATTCTGCCTTGATTAGTGCCACTTTGGGTACGAACCCATGTAGCATTAATTTTATTGTTTGGGGTTAGTTTAAAGGAAAGTGAAGCTAATCCTCCGAGATCAACATTTTCTTCAGTTTTAGTATCACTCAATTCATTTAAAGCATTAAGCTCTGTATCCGATTCTAAGCCACCGATTAGTTGATAAATGCCATTCTGGCCATTTGAATAAGCCGAAAAGCTTCTATTATGAGAGAAACCGAGAATAAAACCAAACTCCTTATTCAAAGCTACAAACTCGTTACCAACAGAAACTGAGAGACCTGTATTGAACGGTATGGTAATTTTTCTAGGAGTCATTTCACTATTAAATGCTCTACTTATTCTATCCAATGTATCTGCACTCTGGACATGGTTAGCATCAAATGCTAAAAATGAATCTGATAGATTAGGAATGTCGCCTTCAAGATTAGAGATAGCATCTGGTAAATTTCTTCTATCCGTGTTGAAACCTAATAAATCTGTATTACTTCTTTCTGAACCAAAACCATCTTTTAGGGTAGTTCTGGCGTTATACCCTACTGAGGTAGATAAGTTAAAAAGTAACCTTTCAGGAAACTCTTTGGTTGTTACATCAACTAAACCCCCACTAAAATTACCCGGTTTATCTGGTGTAAAAGATTTAATTGTAACAATGTTTTCTATAACATTACTTGGTATCAAATCTAACTGGAAAGCATTTTTGTCAGGATCTGCACTTGGTAACTCAGAACCATTTAGATGAGCAGTAGAATATCGATCACCAAGTCCTCTTACATAAACGTATTTCCCACCTATTACTGAAGCCCCTACAACTTTCTTGAGTGCTCCCGCAGCATCTCCACTGCCAGTCTTTGAGATACTTTCTGAAGAAATAGCATCACTAAAGGCTATTGATTTCTGGCGTTGGCGTAGAAGACCTGCTTCATTATTCAGTATAGCTTCTGCGCTTACAACAATTTCATCTAAGAATTCAGATTCCTGTTGTAATGCAACGTCTAGTTTTTTGGATTCTCCTTCGGCTACTATAAGACCAGTAATCGTCTGGGTTGCGTAGGATAGATAACTTACAACTATATTATAAGTTCCAGCCGATACATTCCTGATGGTGTAGTTTCCATCTATATCGGTAGCTGTACCTTGTATGGTACCTTCAATTACAACGTTAACACCTATTAAAGTTTCGCCTGTTTCGGCGTCTACAACGGTACCAACGATTTTTCCTGTATTCTGTGCGTTTATATTTGTGGTAAGAATAAAAAGCGCAGAGAATACGACAAGTGCTGATTTTATAAGATTCACGTGTGTGCTGATTTTTTGTTTTGTTCGCTTTTATTCATTGCGTTACAAAACTAACATACACGCGTTGCCGTACTGTTATCTCGGCTTTATCCTTTTGTTACTAGTAGATTAACTAAGTGTTAACAGGAACTCTATTCCTACTTCTCATCTGACTTTTCGTCTTTAGGTTTTTCTACACTCTTGTCATCAGCTTCTTTGCTGGTCTCTTTTTTGGGCTTTGCTTTAGCAGGCGCTTTCTTTTTTGCCTTTTCTTTTTCCTTTGCACCTTCAACTTCTTCCTCTTTTTTGCCTTTTGTAAATTCGTCGTACGTAGTTTGCTGCTCAAAAGGACGCTTTCCGATTAGCTTTTCTAAATCATTCTGAAAGAGAATCTCTTTCTCTAAAAGTTCTTTAGCTAAAATTTCTAACTCTTTCTTTTTGCTTTTCAGAAGCTTCAATGTTCTTTTATATGCTTCATCAATAAGTTTTTTTACTTCTTCATCAATGATTGTAGCCGTAGCATCTGAATATGGCTTATTAAAAGTATAATCGCTTTGTTTGGAATCATAATAGGATACATTACCAATCTTATCATTCATCCCATATACAGTTACAATGCTATATGCCATTTTTGTAATGCGTTCCAAATCACTGAGCGCTCCAGTCGAAATCTTACCAAAAATAATTTCTTCAGCGGCTCTACCTCCAAGTGTCATGCACATCTGGTCTAACAATTGTTCAGTTTGATGCAGAAACTGTTCTTTTGGTAAATATTGAGCATATCCAAGTGCCGCTAGTCCACGTGGTACAATAGAAACTTTAACTAATGGATCTGCATGTTCCAAGAACCAACCTGCAACAGCATGTCCAGCTTCGTGGTACGCAACAATTTTCTTTTCTTCAGGTGATATGATTTTGTTCTTTTTTTCCAGACCACCAATTACTCGATCAATCGCGTTTTGGAAATCCTCCATATCAACAGACTTCTTATTACTTCTAGCAGCAATTAGTGCCGCTTCATTACAAACATTAGCTATTTCCGCACCAGCAAATCCCGGTGTTTGTGCTGATAATTTCTTGGGATCAACTTCTTTATGTAATTTAAGAGGCTTTAAATGAACTTTAAAAATTGCCTCACGCCCATTTAAATCTGGTTTATCAATACTAATTTGACGATCGAATCTACCTGGTCGTAAAAGTGCATTATCGAGAACATCAGGTCTGTTTGTAGCTGCTAGAATAATGACACCTGAATCGGTTGCAAAACCATCCATCTCTACTAAAAGTGAGTTAAGTGTATTTTCACGTTCATCGTTAGATCCTGGCATTTGTCCTTTTCCACGAGAGCGACCAATGGCATCAATTTCATCAATAAAAACTATACACGGAGCTTTTTCTTTAGCTTGCTTAAAAAGGTCACGTACACGAGCTGCACCTACACCAACAAACATCTCCACAAAATCTGAACCTGACAACGAAAAGAATGGAACTTCAGCTTCGCCTGCCACTGCTTTTGCAAGTAGAGTTTTACCTGTTCCTGGAGCTCCTACTAAAAGTGCACCTTTTGGAATTTTACCACCAAGGTTTGTGAATTTATCAGGAGTTTTAAGAAAATCTACAATCTCTTTTACTTCTTCTTTGGCTTCTTCAAGTCCAGCAACATCTTTAAACGTAATTTTAGTGTCGGTCTGTTGATCATATAGAGCTGCTTTATTCTTACCAATGTTCAAGACTTGTTGCCCTGGGTTCATTTTTCTAAAAATGAAAACCCAGAATCCAACTGCCAAAGCGATCATAATCAACCACATGAATACTCCGCTAAACCACTCTTCTTCTATACGGACTTCATATTCAACGTTATTTTCGTCGAGGATAGGTCGAATCTCATCCCCTGGAAGCATTGTAGTTACAAAAGCTTTGAATTCTTCGGAACTTCCTGAACTTAAATTTAATGGGCTATCATCTTGAACAGGAGGTTGAATGATTCCTTCCTGAATGGCTTTCTCATTATATTTCCCATATATGTTTACGCCATTTTTAATAATAATTTCTTCAACATATCCTCCTTTAACATCATCAAGAAACTTGCTGTATTTGATGTTATTTCCCCCTTCCGGGTTTAGGAACATAAATTGTACAAAAATGAGTAATAAAATAATCACCAAGAATCCCCACGTTGGGAATTTAGGATTCGATCCCTTTTGATTTCCTAGAGGTGGTTTAATCTGCTTTTTTGGAGTGGGCTTTTTATCGGCCATTAATACTTAGTCTTAATTTTTTTCAATATAGCGAATAACAAATATTTTTCTAGCTCTTAAGCTAACATAAGATTGGCAAAAAACGTGCCATCAAGTTTTTTATGACAAATCATCAAAACTTACGACATCACCTTCTGCGGTTTGCATGAGTAATCCCTCATCTTTGGGCGTCATCCGACCTATAACCGTAAAATCTTTAAAATGTTCAATCAGTTTTTCTACTTGTTTCTCACTCAACGTAAAAAGGAGTTCTAGATCTTCCCCACCAAATAACGCATAACGGTCTACATCTTCCTCCATTTCGTCTGCAACATGACGGGTTTCAATTGCTATGGGAAGAGTAGCTTGATATAAATATGCACCTAGATTGGAAGAAGTACATAATTCAGTAAGTTCGTTAACAATGCCTTGAGTAATGTCAATCATTGAAGATGGAACAATCTTGTTTTTTGAAAGTTGTTCAATTACTTCTTTTCTCGCTTCTGGCATTAACTGCCTTTGAACTACAAATTTATAATCCTGTAAATCGGGTTGGATTGCATCGCTTCCATGCTGCTCCCAAAACTTCTTTTCTCTCATTAATATTCTTAGACCAGCAATAGCACCACCAACATCACCAGTTACACAAATTGCATCACCAATTTTAGCTCCTTTTCTATAGGTAATTTGTTTAGGCTCTACTTTTCCGTACACGCTTACAGAAATAACCATATGATTATGATTCCCAGTTAGGTCTCCACCTACTACCTCAACATTATACTTCTTGCACGCTTTATCTATCCCTGCATATAAATCCTTTACCATTTGAACTGATAACCGATTTGGTAGAGCTAGATTAACCATTAGTGAAGTTGGTGATCCATTCATCGCATAAATATCACTTACACTAGCTGAAACGATTTTAAAACCAAAGTGTGTGAACGGAGTATATGAAGGGTCAAAATCTACACCTTCAACAAAAGTATCTGTTGTTAATAAAGTTAATGTACTATCATTTTCTTTTATAACTGCTGCATCATCACCCAAGCCGAAAACAGTGGAATTTTGTTCTGCTCCTTTAAATTTTGAAAGTTCTTCAAGAAGCCCTTTGCGGCCAATGCTTTGTATTGTGATAAATTCTTCTGACATAGTATTTATATAAAAAAACCAGCACATAAATTATGTGCTGGTTTTTAATTTCTGTAAACCTAAAGTTTAATCTTCTCGTTTGGTAGAATAATTAATTCTGAAAGTTCCTGCCTGTTGTAGTTCTTTCTGAACGTCTGTAAGCAAGCCAAATTCTGAATTTTGGTCTACACGGAGAGAAACAATTAACCTTGGTTCTTCTATAAGCTTATCGTACATGATATTACGAATAGCTCCGATATCATCAACGATTGAATCGTCAATCTGTACTTTATCGTCACCAAGTTTGTTTTGTGGCAAACGTTCAGGTCCCATATAGATATACGAAACTAGTCGTTTTTCCTCAATTTTCTCAATATTATTCGCTTTGGTAAGATCAAGCTTAACCTTTAGCGTTACTTCACGAAGTACCGTGGTAACCATAAAGAAGAATAAAAGCATAAATACAACATCAGGCATTGCTGAAGTTGGCACTTCCTGCTTTGTTCCGGCTTGTTTCTTTTTAAAATGAGCCATAATTAATTATCCGGTTCTGCTATTGAAATTTTCTTTGGATACATGTCTTTAATCTGCTCCTGCTGTGGACTACTCTCTTTTAATTGAGAATATTCAACACCATAATTTGCTCTTGAAGCAGCATCCCTTAGTTCTTTATACGCAGACATTACTTCATCTAACATATCTATGTAAATATTGTAAGGAGTCTCACGCTGAGTTTTAAGAGAAACAATAGCCGCTTCTGGCGAAATAGAAAGTTGATCGTTGTTCGTTGGATTATCAATAAACTCGATCAATTTGTCTTTCACTTCATTAATTGAAACAGGTTGTTCATCCATCAAAATCAAACCTTGAGCGTTCACAAGAACATTCATCAAGTTTCTTTCTCGAATGGGTGGAGGCTCAACTTCCGGATCTAATGGCGGAGGAAGAACCATCCCAATACCAGTATCCACATTAATTGTGGTGGTTACGAGAAAGAAAATAAGAAGTAAGAATGCAATATCGGCCATTGATGACCCATTTATTTCTGCGCCTTCTCTTTCACGTTTTTTAAGTAGCATATTTATGCTCCATTAAAATTTAAAAGTACCACGGAGTCCAGTAAAAAATACTGATACCACCATAATTCCCATCATAATCGCTGCGGTCAAAACACCTGCTTTCGCAAATGGTAGATCTGACCCTTGCACTATTAAGTAAGAAATTGCAAAGATTACAAAGGGTACGGCCATTATGCCAATACGTTTTATGTCTTGCTTACCTTGTGTCATGGATTTGATCCCTGACACAATAGTAGCAATAATTCCAAGACCTATTAAGCCAAATGCTCCAATAACTGCAATTTGAACAATCATATTATCTCCTTTAGATTTAGATTATAGATTATTCTTCAGATGCATCTGCTGCAGGAGCAACCAATGGCTTACCTTCTTGCAATAAAATAATTGAATCGATAAGTGTGATTGAACTTTCTTCCATTTCAGCTATCAAACGATCAATTTTAGATACGCAATAATTGTATCCGATTTGAAGGATAATACCTGCAATAAGACCGCCAGCAGTTGTAAGAAGGGCAACTTTAATACCACCCGCTACAATACTTGGAGAAATATCAGAAGCAGCTTCAATATCATCGAAAGCAGCAATCATACCTACTACCGTTCCAAGGAATCCAAATAGTGGTGCGATCGCAATAAATAATGAAAGCCAAACAAGACCTCTTTCAAGGAAACTCATTTCTATTGAGCCGTAAGCAGCAATTGCTTTTTCAGCGGCATCAATACCTTCATGAGCACGCATAAGACCTGCTTGAAAAACAGAAGCAACAGGACCGCGAGTTTGAGCACAAAGTTGCTCAGCGGCTTCAACTCCACCTTCTTGTAACGCTTCTTGAACGTTTACAATGAATTTACGAGTGTTAATATCTGCAAGGTTAAGTGTAATAATTCTTTCTAGGAAAATGGCAAGACCTAAGATTAACGTGATCAGTACTGGCCACATCCATCCTCCGTCATTACCTTGGTTGAATTTCTCTACGATTAAATTGAAGAAGCCTGCGTCAGCAGCCGGTGCTTGTAAAAGAAATAGAGCAATCGACGATGTCATGTTCACTCCGAATAGTTTTAATTGTTAGTGTCTAAGATTAGTGAATCGAAAGGATAGGTCATTTTGAAATAAATGTCAAAGTTCTAACACATCGAAAAGTTAACTTTTCTTTAATAAAAATGGCTTTTTACTCCTTATAACAAATCTAACCTCACAGATCTATTTTTCTTAAAAAACAGCACTTACTACCAACTTCAATGTATGTATATCAGCCCTATCTCTAACAGTTCTACCATCATAATTAAAACTTAGACGAATTAATTCACTTACTCGATACGATCCTGTGAACGACCAAATGAGATTTGTCCCTATCCCTGTACCTTCGGTAAGTTCAAAAGTACCTACCGAGGATGAACTACCATTTACAGAAACATTTCGAAGTTCTAACCTTGAATTAGCTTGTAATTTTCTCCATAAAAAAGCTCTGTGTGAATTTATTATTTTAAAAATCTTTGCCGTTACTGGATCCTCTGGAAACCGATCTTCTTTTAAAGCATAGGAAATAGAAAGTGAACTTTGCCATGATCTATTTATAGTAGCTTCAACACCTGGAGTTATTGTAGTTGATTGGATATTATAATTCCGACTTGAAAGCCGATCGCTTTTAGATTTATTTTCGCCTGAAGTAATATCACCTGAGAGTCTGATTCGTTTTGCCACCTGAAATGAACTATTCATATATAATAGAGAGGAAAGCAAAGTCTGAGATTCGCTACTTCTTTGGTCTAGGCTTCTACTATGATTAAAACCAAAAAGCACATCCATTGATTTGTATTCAGGAAACATATCTAATTCTTTTTCCCAAATTAAACGTCCTTGAAGAGTTGTTGAATCGTTTCGAAACTTCTTAAGCTTCAGTAAATAAATATCACTTAATTCTTCAGTTGTAGAATTTTCTGAGATATCAAAACGAGAACGAAGCTGTATGTTTGAAAGAAAATGATCAATAGGTTCATTATCCCCTAAAAATTTTAAAGGTTTTAATTCATTCCTCAAGCGAGCTTTTAAGTCAATTACTGGGAAAAGATTATCTGATGGTAAATACTGCCTAACAAATATCCCCTCATTAGGACTTAATTCAGGGAAAAACTCATCGATCTGCTGTACTCCATCATCATTTGAGTCAATCCAAACATACTGACCAAGCTCTGGACCAACTTCTATATAAGCCTCCTGTAGCAAAGCTCTACGTTCTGTATTAGCTTCGTAAAATAGTTGCCCATTCCATACATCCGGTTCTGTTTCATAATCTGTGACTGAACGAATTAATAAGCCTCTCCGATTAGTTCTTCCAAGTTCTTCAAAATCATTGGAGAAGTTTTTGGACCGTAATGCTACTTCATTTTTTGTTCCTATATAATTATTAGGTCTATAGTCGACTTTTACTCTTTGTTCAATTGCTGTGGACTGATCTTCAAGTTTATTTGCTAAAACTCCTTTTTCTGCCCGATATACAATGCTTGCATCCGCTTTAAGTCTGCTTGATTCAAACTTAATTCCGGGACCAAATTCATAAAAAGAAAAAGAAGAGGATAATAATGAATCACTTATTTGAGACTCTTCTATTCTCCTTTCTTGTTGGAACCCAATATAAGGAGTCCAATTTCCTGCCACTTCTTTACCAATCGTACCGTGGTGCCTAAACCAATCTCCTTTTCGGTTTAGAATTTCGTCTTCTGATAACACCCAATCTTGAGTATAATCAACATTAAAAACTCCTGGCTCGTTACTTCTTAACTTTGCCCCTTGCCTATATCCTTTAAAGTCACTTCGATTAATAAACCCATATTCTCCTGAGATGCTTGTATAAGTTGATGGCTGGATCTCTAGTTGAACTTCATTTATAGTTTCTCGGGCTTGAATATTTCTATTAATATTCCATTTCCTGTTGAATTCAACTTCTTTTGTACGCTCAAAATATTGAAACCGCTCTCCTGAATATCTCCGCGATATAGATGCGTTGATTTTACCTAATCCTGAATTTAGTTCCATTACTTTCAAACCAGATAGATATGAAAAGTCATTATTATCATTATCATCTAACCTAGAAAACCTGTTTTGGTCATAGCTACTTACAGCCCATTCCCCAAAAATTTCTATGTTTTGAGTAAGATCAAATGAACTATTCAAAGCTACCATACGCTGTTCTTCGGGAGCAGGCAATTTCCTAAATGGCTCATAGTCACCTAGTCCTGGACCTACCCATTCATATAATAAACCATTTATAGCTCCACTTACTCTTTGATAACTTCCTATACCTTCTTCAACCTTAGAAAAACGTACAATATATTTCGACTGAATAGAACCTGGTATACTTTTGAAAATGGTATAAATCTGTCCATTAAATAAAGTATCAACTTGAGCATATCGTATATTGTTATCATCCTCATCATCTGCTATTCGCTCTCCAGATACAATGGCTTGATCCAAGTCATCGCCAACTCCTTTTAGTATATCTATATCATCTTCTGTTAAAGATTGTTGAGCCAGTAGTTCATCACCATCTGCTTGACGAATAACGGAAGCTCCAAATTTAAATCTACCATCAAAAAATTCATCGCTGGCCTCTGCTGCTACTAAAGTACGATTGAAATTCTGATCTATATATTCATATTCAATTACAATTCGAGTTTCATCTTTAACGAGAAGATTATTGGTAAAAAAAACTTCACCAAGTCCATAATCTATGATGTAGTCGTTCTCCTCTCCCCGATGTATCCTTTGCCCATTTATATAAACACGCTCTGTTCCTGCCAAAATAATTACAAACTCTTCGCCATCTCTGCCCGATAATCGGTAAGGACCTTGAACTCCATCTTGTCCATTAAATGACAGTGATTTGTAAGTACCCCGAACTACAGAAAGTGCACCGCCATAATCTCCATATTTTGAGGAAGTATATCCTGCAGCACCTTGTAAACGTCGATTAAGTCGGGCAAATGTACTTTGTTCTAAACTTACATCAACATCTCCCATTTCTACCGTTGTTTTTTTTGATTGGAGTTGAATAAAAACTCGGTCAAATTCACGAAGATTTTGAGTTGTCCCATCTGGTTGAATAGGAATGCTTTTATCAGTTAATGAAGCATTAATAGACACATCATCTGTTAGTTGTCCATTTAATTCGAATTGAAGTCCACTTTCAAGTGCAAAATCCTGATTTGTACCTACAATAATACCTCTACTTAAACTCCCTCTTTGCTCAAGATTGGAGTCATCATAGGTATATCTGTTTGAAGCTTGAATTAATTCTTGCCCTAGTGAATCATTCTCAAAATTATAATAAGAGGAGTCTAAAATTTGTTCTTTTCTGTTTTGATAAACGCGTCGTATTGCTAAGGGATAAGCTTCAAATTCAATTCTGATAGAACGAACTCCCCTAAATTGAGCTCTTGCTTCTGGCTTAATGAACCATACTCTTTCAACAGTATCAAAATGCCATAACGAATTGGAGATCAAAGAATCTTCTACAAAAACTGTAATTGTCTTTGGAATAACCCAATCATCTAACGAATAGCTCGAATCTGGTTTTAGTGGATTAATAGTAATCTCTGTCCGGATAGTTGTTTGCGCAATTGCATCCTCAACACAAAAGAGAATTGTGCTAAATAGGGCAATCCATATAAAAGAAAATAAGGGTTTTCGCACCGCTACTGTTTATGCCGATGATTTCTTGAATGTAATCTGTGAATTTAAAACCTAAGCTTTTTAGATGCTTATCTAACCTGCCGTTCAGCAGATAGGTTCAACATCTCAACATAAATATAAAATTGCTAGACTTTTAAACAGTAACTCTATTCGATAAGTTATTTTGAGTTGTAAGCATTGATTCCTTTATCTAAAAAGGATAAGAATTTTTCGGCGTTTATATATCCTAATTCCTGAGCAATTACCCGTTCACCCGATGGATCAAGAATTACATAAGTTGGAAGTGCAATATTTCCTGTAAGTTTAAATTGTAGCTGTTGATTATCTTTTGCGCCAGAACCACCATCAGTGTACAACTTAACGAGCTTCATTTGTCCAAATCTCTCACGTACTTCTTCTAATGGAAATACATTAGATTCCATTGCCCTGCAATTAGTACAGGTATATCCTGTAAAATCGATGAAAACTGGTATACCTTCTGATTTCGCTTCTGAAACTGCTGTTTTATAGTCTTCAGTCCAGCCTTCTACACCTGATGATGAATTTGATGCTCCACCTCCCATTGCAGCTATTGTACCTACAACACTAACATCTGTTTGCATTTTGGGTGGCAGCCATGAATCCCAAATTCCAAGTGAGGCTCCCATCAGGCCAGGAATTAAATAAAAACTGAATAAAAGAAATGGTAAAGCAAGCAGTAGTCTACCTGTAGTTACAAACTCAGGCTTTTTTTCGTGTTTAAGTACAAAAACGCCTAACACATATAATCCTGCAACTAAGAAAATTGCTATCCATGCAGCAATAGCGAATGGGCGACTTACTAACCCCCAGCCCATAACTAAATCAACATTAGAAATGAATTTAATTGCTGCTGCTAGCTCTATAAATCCAAGAAGTACTTTTACTACATTCATCCAAGAACCACTCTTTGGAAGTTTATTGAGCCATTGTGGGAACATTGCAAAAAGCACAAAAGGGCTTGCAAAAGCTGCCGAAAATCCAATCATCCCAATAATAGGATACAGCCATTGCCCACCACCCGCAGTTGCAGCGAATACAACACCTACAAATGGTGCGGTACAAGAAAATGAGACAGCACTAATGGTCATTGCCATAAACAATATGCCAACTATGCCAGAGCTCTCATTACTTTTTTTGTTTAGAAAATTAGTAAGCTGATGGGGAAGTTGTAGCTCATACATTCCCAATAAACTGAAAGCAAATGCAATCAAAACTACTGCAATCATGAAGTTCACAAATGGATTTGATGCAAAATTCTGAGCACCAGAAACTCCTACAACAGCCGCTAAAATCACCCCAATTAATGTGAATGTTATGATAATAGCTAAACCGAAAAACAGCGCCTGTCCTACTCCTTTTTTACTCTCATCCTGTTTAGAAAAATAGGAAACCGTAAGAGGAATCATTGGGAAAACGCACGGCGTTAATAATGCAGCAAATCCAGCCAGAAGAGCAATCCATATAAAAGAAAAAACACCTTCCGTAGCTAAATCATAAGAATATTCTCCTGATATTTCTTCTGAAGAATCAGAATCTATTCCACCAATTGCGGCTTCGAATGGAGTATCTGAGATTCCTACTACTTCTATTCCCGCTATTATGGATTTACTTTTTGGAGGAAGACATACTCGGTCATCACATACTTGATAGAATACTTCAATATCCAATGTCTGATTACCTGAAAGCTCTGTTTTAATTGCAACAGGAATAGTGAATCCTGCAAAAGAGGAGTGCCACCCAAGCTCTGCTTCAAAGTTAGGATCGAACTCAACATCGGCATCAGACTCAACCACATCACCAGCAAACACAAAATTAGGAGATTTTGCAGAAAACTTGGTAGGAAAAGGACCTGCATCTTCAGCATTTAATACTGAATATAGATGCCAATCACCTTCAATTGAAGCATCAATTTTGATTGTAAAAACTTCTCCAGCCTTAACCTGATCTGGAAGTTCTGTAACCTGAAATTTTACTGGATCTGGTATTTGAGCAGAAACAAAAAGTGGGAATAGCATCCCAAGGATGATTCCCACTAATAATGTTTTAAAAACTTTCATCTGATATTGGTCGATTCTGAATTATTTATTTAAGCCAATGATAAATCACATTTGCTGAGCATCAAAGTTTCGAAAATAACATTTCTGTAACATTTAACACTCAAAAGTAAACAAATTATCGAATCGATAATTCAGAGTTATTCAGCTTTTACTACCCAAAACTTAACTGTTGGCTTTAAGTCACCAATCAAACTTACAGTAGCGGTATATTCACCAAGAACTTTAACATCTTCGTTGATAGTGATATTTCTTCTATCAACAAGGATTTCTCGTTCTTGAAGAGCATCTGCGATTTGTACGTTAGTAACTGTTCCGAAAATTTTATCATCTTCGCCAGTAGTTACTGGGATTGTTACTGAAGTAGCTTCCAATAATTTTGCTAACTCTTTCGCTTCTTTCACAGTAAGATCAGCTTTAAGTGCAGCACGTTTTTGCATTAACTCTACTTCTGCAATTGCACCTTTGGTAGCAAGTACTGCTTTAGCTTGAGGGATAAGGTAATTACGACCGTATCCGTCTTTTACATCTACAAGCTCACCTGCTTGTCCTAATTTTTCTACGTCTTCTTTAAGAATAACTTTCATGGTCTCAATTTCCTTTATTATCGAAGATTTTCAGCTACATATGGCATTAATGCCAAGAAACGAGCTCTTTTAACAGCAGTAGTTAACTGTCTCTGATGTTTAGCGCTAGTTCCTGTTACACGACGAGGAAGAATTTTTCCTTGATCATTGGTAAATCGCAGTAATGTTTCTACGTCTTTATAATCGATGTATTCTAAGCCAGCTTTTGTGAACTTGCACTGCTTTACTTTGCGAATACTTTTCTTTGGGTGTGATGGATTCTTAATCATAATTGAATGTCTTTAATAATGAGGATTAATCTTCTTTTTCTGCTTCTTCATCTTCTTCTACAGCGAAGATATTTGGAACAGCATTGTTCTTAACTAACTCTCTATGACGAAGCATTTTAGCGTCGTACTTAAGAGTAAGATATCTCATGTATTCATCTTCAATTCGCATGTATCTTTCAATAACAGCAATAGTAGTTGCTGGCGCAGTAAAGTAGGCATTGATATAATAACCGTTACCTTTTTTGTCGATATCGTAGGCAAACTTACGTAGTCCCCACTCTTCAACTTCTTCAATCTCTCCGCCGTTGTCTGTGATAAGCTTGTTTATTTTCTCAACAGCAGCTTTTACGTTATCCTCTTCTAAGACAGGATTTATAATATACGTTAATTCGTAATTGTTCTTGCTCATAGTATATGTAAGGTTTCTATGGATGTCTTCATTCTGAAAACAGTCATTTCAGCACTTTGCCAAAACAACAGAAGGCTTAAAATATAAGAGTTTTTATCTCTTATTGCTATATTTTTTGCTCAAATATTTCTTACTCATTAACCTTAATTAAAGAACAGATTCAATTGCTTTAGCAAGGTTTATATCATTCTCAGTGACCTTGTTTCCCACATCATGAGTTTGTAAATCAATATTTACTTGATTGTATATATTAAAAATATTTGGATGATGTCCAAACCCTTCTGCCTCAAAGCCAACCCTAACAATAAAAGCCAGTGCTTCTTTAAAATTTTTGAACTCATATTTTTTCCGGATTTTATCATCATCAAAAGACCAGCCCGACAATCCTTTCAATTCTCTTTTTATTTCTTGTTCGCTTAATTGCTGCATAATTTCTTTTTTTATTTTGATATTTACCTAATAAACGAATCCTATATTATTTCCATTCATTAATGACGAAACACATTTAAATATTTCCTCTTTACAATCTTTTAACAGACTTTTTTACTAAATATGTATTTCCTTTTTTTGAAACGATATTTCTTCTTTTATTTTCCAAGTAATGAATTACCGAACTAATAATGCCCATTTAGTGAAACTAAGCTCCCTTTTTCGGAAAACTAAATTCTTTTTAGCGCCCATAGTTGTATTTCTACTCTCAGAAATCGCCACCGCAGCTGAATCTAGTGCTTCGTATGGGATTGATGGAAGTAACTTAGGGTTACTCTGGGCTCTTCCATTTGCAGGCATTCTTTTATCTATTGCCTTGTTCCCTCTATTTGCGGAAGATTGGTGGCATCATAACTTCGGAAAAGTTTCTGCAGCTTGGGCAGCATCCCTTGTTATCCCACTAATTTTTAGCTTTGGTTTTGAAGCAGCACTTTATGAAGTGCTTCATGCCTATTTACTCGAGTACATTCCCTTCATCGTTTTACTTTTAGCACTGTTTACCGTTTCTGGTGGGATCAGAATAAAAGGGTATTTGAAAGGTACTCCAGAAGTAAATACAGCTATACTCTTAATTGGAACTATACTTGCTAGCTGGATGGGTACAACTGGAGCGGCAATGCTTTTAATCCGTCCTATTCTTAGAGCTAATGAATGGAGAAGCACTAAAAAACATATTGTAATTTTCTTCATTTTTTTGGTAGCTAATGTTGGTGGGTCTTTAACTCCACTTGGTGATCCTCCACTTTTCTTAGGGTTCTTACAAGGAGTTGATTTTTTCTGGACAACTTCCCATTTATTTTGGGAAATGACCTTTGTAGCAGTCGTACTACTTGTAATTTATTATTTCTGGGATAGACATTTATACAATAAAGAAACTAATACCGCTCCAAAAGATGATGGAACTGAACCATTAGGTATCGAAGGAAGTCAAAATATGATATTGATTTTGGCAGTTGTTGGGGCAGTACTTTTCTCTGGGCTTGTACATCTTGGTGAATTAACAATATTTCATGTTCACGTTAATATAGAAAATCTGGTTAGGGATGGAGCTCTACTTTTGATTACATGGATTAGCTGGAAAATAACTTCAAAAGCTAGCCGTGCTGCTAATGGGTTTAACTGGTTTCCTATCCAAGAAGTTGGAAAGTTATTCGCAGGGATTTTCATCACTATTATAACTCCAATTGCAATGCTTAAAGCTGCAAATAATGGTGAAGGAGCACTTCAATTTGTAAATAATGCAGTATTTGATCAATCTGGCGACCCTATTAACTACATGTTTTTCTGGATTACAGGTTTACTCTCAGCATTCTTAGACAATGCCCCAACCTATTTAGTTTTCTTTAATGCAGCTGGTGGAGATGCACAGCTATTAATGAACGAAATGAGTCACACTCTTATGGCTATTTCTACTGGTGCTGTTTTCTTTGGAGCTCTTACCTATATTGGGAACGCTCCAAATTTTATGGTAAAATCTATAGCAGAACAAAATGGAGTAAAAATGCCCAGTTTTGGTGCATATCTTATTTGGTCGGTAAGTATATTGGTACCGATTTATTTACTGGTTACATTTCTATTTATTTAACTTCATTTTATACCCCTTTTGCTAAAAAAAGGAATTTTAACTTTTTGTTTACTTCTGCTTACTCTACAGTTTGGATCGGCACAAACAGTAGCAAGCTCGGACTCTATTAAGTACGCATTTCTACCTGCATTAGCTTTTAATAGTGACTTAGGTTTTATTTTTGGAGGTATTGGTAATCGATATGATTATAGAGATGGGGCCAAACCTTTCTATTCTTACACAAATATTTCTGGTATTTTTTCGACAAGAGGACTCGCTTCATTTGAAGTTTCCATGGATAAGCCAAAAGTATTTGAAACTAATATTAGATTAACTTCGAATATTTATGCTTCAAAGTTTTTACAGGATTCATATTTCGGCTTAAGAAATTATCAGAAGATTAATTCTATTCCTGAAAATTTACCTCAATTTTATGAGTTTCAATCTTTTTCATTGGGATTTAATGGAACACTTAGATTTCCATTATTTGTAGATTCTAAATTAAACCAACTTGATGTACTAGCTATTTTAAACTTTGATTATGAAACCCCAATTGATAATGGTTCAGAGCGATTAATTTCATTTGAAAAACCCCTTGGTTTTGAAGGAGGAAGAACATTTATGATAGGTTCGGGTTTAATTTGGGAAGCTAGAAATAGTGAATTTAACCCAACAAAAGGTGTTTACACCGAAACATCTGTAGAGCTTGGTAATAAAGTATGGGGTAGTTCATTTAATACGTTGGTTTTAAAACATGATATGAGACATTACCTTACTTTTACAATTATCAAGGACATCACTTTCGCAAATCGGTTTTATTTAAAACATACTTCGGGAACAGTACCTTATTGGAAACTCTCGTATGCCGGAGATGCAGAGACTCTTCGCGGATATCCTGCAAAGCGATTTTTAGATGACAATGTTTTTATTCTGAATAATGAACTAAGGACATGGCTATTCGATTTCCCCTCTGTAAGCACAAAATTGGGCGGAACTATTTTTGCTGATGTAGGCAGAACTTTTAGTAATGATACTCCCTTTGATGCAATAACTAGCGGCCTAAAATATACTTATGGTTTTGGAGCCACCACTTCAGTATTCACTCCTGATTTCATCATTAGTGCAGATATTGGCTTTTCAGATGAAGATACAGGAGTCTATATCAATATTGGATATATGTTTTAGAATTGCTTTAGTTAGTGAAAACTGAACTAGTTTTTATATTAAGAAATATGCTAATCCTCCAGCGCCTACTAACCAGCAGTAATACGCAAAATAATGAAACCCTTTTTTCTTCAGGATTATGATGAGATACTTTAGAGCATAGTATCCAGAAATAAAAGAAGTTAGAAATCCAACAATCAAACTCATTGCTTGTGCATCGCTCATTCCACTCTCAAGCATTTCTTTAATTTGCAGTAACATAGCTCCACCAATTACTGGAATAACCATTAGAAAAGAAAAATTTGCTGCATCTTCCCTTTTAATTCCTAAATAAAGCGCTGTTGAAATTGTAGACCCAGATCTACTTATACCCGGTATCATTGCAAAAGCTTGAGCAAGACCTATCAAAAAACTCTTTCCTAAAGTAACTTTACCCACAGGCGCCTTTGCAAACTTTGTCATATATAGAATAAACCCTGTTACAATCAACATTCCTGAAACTAATACTGGGGTCATAAAAATTTCTTCCACATAATCTTTGAGTGTAAAACCAATAATGAAGGCAGGAATCATACTCACCAAAATAAATAGTATAGTTCGAACATCTGGATCATCTTTTTTAGTTGATGGTGAAGCTAGAAACCCAAAACCCGCTTTTAGAAGGTTTGCCAATTCTGATTTGTAATAAATAATGATACTGCAAAGTGTCCCAAAGTGAACTACTACTTCAAATGTAATGCCTACTTCTGTATCAGCACCTAAAAAATATCTCCCTAATGCTAGGTGACCTGAACTACTAATAGGTAAGAACTCTGTTAAGCCTTGAATTAATCCCAATAAAAAAGATTGTAAAATGTCCATATGATAAAATAACCAAGTATTATATTTGACGATAATTTAGAAGAATCGGAAATTACGGATATCATCTTCAAATACTAACATCGAATTTTAAAAAATGACTAAACAAACAATAGATATGGAAGCGTTGACTGTTAAAATTGAAAAAAGCAGTGCTTTTATCGAAGACGTAAGAAAAGAGTTAGACAAAGTTATAATTGGACAATCGTATATGATTGACCGATTACTTGTAGGCTTACTCACAGGAGGCCATGTATTACTTGAAGGTGTTCCTGGGCTAGCTAAGACATTAACGGTTTCTTCACTCGCAACGGTTATTAATACAGCGTTTCAAAGAATTCAATTTACTCCCGATTTACTCCCAGCCGATTTAATCGGTACTTTGATTTACAATCAGAAAGAAGGAGATTTCTTCGTTAAAAAAGGACCAATTTTTTCTAACATCATTCTTGCTGATGAAATAAACCGTTCTCCAGCTAAAGTACAAAGTGCACTTCTTGAAGCTATGCAGGAAAAGCAGGTTACCATAGGTGAAACCACCTTCAAACTTGAAGAGCCATTCCTTGTTCTAGCAACTCAAAACCCAGTAGAACAAGAAGGTACTTATCCTCTCCCAGAAGCACAGGTTGATCGATTTATGCTCAAATTAAAAATCGACTACCCTACAGAATCAGAGGAACTTGAGATTATGAGAAGGATGGCAAAAACAGGAGCTAAAACTGATCTTTCACATGTAGTTGATCCAAAGACAATTTTAGAAGCTAGAAGCGTAGTGAATGAAATCTATATGGATGAAAAGGTTGAAAAATATATTGTCGATTTAGTTTTCGCCACAAGAAAACCTTCGAATTACGGGTTAGATGATCTTACTGATCTTATTGGATTTGGTGCCTCTCCAAGGGCAACTATAAATCTCAATCTAGCTTCCAGAGCCCAAGCATTTATGGAACACCGTGCATATGTTACCCCTGAGGATGTTAGAGTTATTGCAATGGATGTTTTGAGGCATAGAATTATCCCTACTTTTGAGGCTGAAGCGGAAGATATTTCTTCGGAAGATATTGTAGAAAAAATCATGTCAACCGTTCAAGTTCCATAGTTTTTTTACGTATTGTTTTCTTAAATATTATTTCATTATTTATCTTAGTACTGGTATCAATTAAGTTCATAAAATAATGAAGATAAAAATGGTTCCTCGGGATGACATTTCGAGTTCCAGGAAAAAGAGTTCTAAATACGCTCCACTGCTTGATGCTTTAGTAAGATTAAAGGCAGGAGGAGATGCAATTCAAGTTAAATACGCTAACGAAAAAGAGCTGAGCTCTGCACGTAATGTAGTGTATGCTTTTAATAGAGAGACAAACAAGAAAGTTAAAAGCCGAAAAGATTCTGTTAATAAATCCGTCTTTTTCTATTTGAAATAAAAAAACCCATCTCGATTTCTCGAAATGGGTTTCAATTTTTTATAGAGTATGTTAATTCTTACTCTTCGTCGTCAGCTTCTGGTTTCTTATCAGCTTTAGCTTTCTTCGTCGCTTTTTTGGATTTAGCTTCTGCCTCTGCTTTTTCTTCAGCTTCCATTTTTTCTTTCAAAGCACCAAGTCCAGACATTTCACCTAACGTAGGTGCGCCTGTTTCCATATTGGCTTTTTCGTCAGCTTCTTTCTTAGCTGTTTTAGCTTTTTTCTTATCTGAATCTAATTGGCTTAAATCAATAGATTTTCCAGCTTCATCAAATTTGAAAATAAAAGCTTCTACTTTCATGCCTTCTTTAAATTCAGGCTCTACAGCTTTTGTAAGATTTAGAAATGCATCAACACCAAGAGGGAGTTTAACAAAAGCACCTCGATCGGTAACTTTTACAACTTCACCTTCAACAGATGTTCCCGGAGTGTACTCACGTGCATATTGCTCCCAAGGATTCTCAAGAACTTGCTTATGACCAAGAGTGATACGACGATTGTCGAAATCAACACCAAGAATAACCACATCGATTTCCTGATCTTTGGATACTACTTCGTTTGGATGCTCAACTTTATCTTCCCAGCTAAGGTCAGAAACGTGAATCAATCCATCAATACCTGGCTCTAGTTCAACAAACACACCAAAATTGGTTAGGTTGCGAACAATACCTTTGTGTTTAGAACCAATTGGGAATCTCTCAAGGATATCAGCCCATGGATCTTTAGTTAGTTGTTTTACACCAAGAGAAATTTTCTTCTCATCTTCGTTAATGTTCAATACAATACATTCTACTACATCGTCTTTCTCAACTAATTGAGATGGATGTTTAATGTGCTGAGTCCAAGACATTTCAGAAATGTGAATAAGACCTTCAACACCTTTTTCAAGCTCGATAAACGCACCGTAATCAGCAATAGAAACTACACGTCCTTGTACTTTCATGCTTTCTGGGTATTTAGACTGAATGTCTTCCCACGGATGTGGTTGTAGTTGCTTAAGACCAAGAGAAACACGTTTGCTACGCTCATCAAAATCGATAACAGCTACGTTTAAGCGTTGATCCAATT
>TARA_R110000868_G_scaffold26347_4_pt1 | contig 22084 bp, 22 predicted proteins | sample TARA_R110000868 | Tara Oceans TARA_R110000868 (sample SAMEA4397489) | marine metagenome | biome: Polar Biome; feature: [SRF] surface water layer (ENVO:00010504); material: water (ENVO:00002006), including particulate matter (ENVO:01000060) such as... | depth 5 m | reverse complement strand
CGGCATTCTCGGCCGCAATGGCGCCGGCAAGTCGACCCTGGCCAAGATGCTGTGCGACAAGCTGACCCCGCTCTCCGGCCATATGCGCCACCACAAGAAGCTCGAGATAGCCTACTTCGCCCAGCACCAGATTGACGGGCTGCATGCCGACACTTCGGCCTATCAGCACGTGATCGATCTCATGCCGGACGCGACCGAGGCCCAGCGCCGCGGCCGCCTCGCCCGGTTCGGCCTGCCGCGTGACCGCCAGGAAACGCCCGCCGGCTCGCTTTCGGGCGGCGAGAAGGCGCGGTTGATGTTCAACCTGATCACCTTCCACGGCCCTCACCTGCTCATCCTCGATGAGCCAACCAACCACCTCGACATGGACAGCCGCTCGGCCCTGATCATGGCGCTCAATGATTATGAGGGCGCCGTTATCCTGATCAGCCACGACCGGCACTTGATCGAAAGCTCGGTCGACCGCCTCTGGCTGGTCGCCGACGGGACGGTGACGGCCTACGAAGAAGACATCGAGACCTATCGCCAGAGCTTTTCCGGCCGTCCTGCCCGCGCCGCAAAGAAGGAAAAGCCGCTGCCGCAGGACGATAAGAGCGTCAAACGCCGCAGCCTGGCTGCACGCCGCGATGAGCTCAAACCCCTGCGCACCGAGTCCGCCCGCTGGGCCAAGGAAGCCGACCGTCTGCGCGGCATCATGGAGGTCATTGATCGCGGCCTCGCCACGCCCGGCCTCTACAAGAAAGACCCCAAGACCGCCAAGGATCTGCAGATGAAACGCGCCAAGGCCGTCGAGCTGATCGAAGCAGCTGAGGCCAAGTGGATGGCGGCCGAGGAAGCGCTCGAGGCCGCGCAGGCCGGATAGGCGACGCACCAAAATCTCCACGCGGCCTGCCGTTGGAGGGATGAGTGGACCTCCCGAGGTGGGAGGTGTGCGGGACGCCGGCGAATGCCGGTGAGGTGTAAGTTTTAGCGTGACATTCGTGACGTCCCGCACGTGGAGATTTATTCGGACGCCTTACGGTTCCTGCCTCGAAATGGATGGGGAAGAGCAGTCGAGCCTTAATGCCGGACTTCCCCAACCATGGCCTCACCAGAACTTGGGCTGTCAAACCCTTGTGCGGATGAGCTCCACGCTCCCGATCGCCGCCAGTGACTGAGCTCACGCCTCCCGTGCGACCGGAACAAACGCATCATACTGCGAGGTTGGTGGGGCGGGGATAACATCCCCAAGATTCGTCATCCCGACGAAAGTCGGGACCTCGATGACCCAAGCTCTGCACCTGCTGGTGTGAGGTCCTGGCTTTCGCCAGGATGACGCAGCCCAATTGGGCGAGGTCGTGGATAAGGCCGGGGACACGCACCGGCGAAACCGAACCCTGCCCCGGCCCTTGCCCGGCACGCCAATAGCGCCCACAGTCACGGCATCGAAGCGAAGAGGCATGGCGCGAACCATGGAAACCAAGCTCTGGTATGCCCAGCTCAAAAAACCGTCATGGGCACCGCCCTCATGGCTGTTCGGCCCGGTGTGGTCGGTGCTCTATCTCATCATCGCGATCAGCTTTGGGTCTGTCTTCTGGCTCGCCTTCACCGGCGCGATTTCGCCCTGGCTGGCTCTGCCCTTCGTCTTGAACCTGGTCTTCAACGCCGCCTTCACCCCGCTGCAATTCGGACTGCGAAAGAACGGGCTGGCGGCTCTTGATGTGCTGCTGGTTCTGATCACGCTGATCTGGGCGCTGGCGACGATCTATCCGATCGCGCCCTGGGTGCTTTATGCCAATATCCCCTATCTGATCTGGGGCAGTTTCGCGACAGTGCTGCAATTCGTGATCACCTGGCTGAATCGATAGGGCCCTCCCCGGCCTGAATCGGCCTGTTGCAAAGCAGGCATGATGTTATAATGTATCGCTCTGTTTCGGGGCGTGTTCCAGTTGGCGAAGTTTCTGAGTTCGAGGGTTGGCCGGGACGGCGCCGGGGGCATGCCAGCGCCGCGGCAATCCGTGGCATCGAGCCTGCGCCAGCCCACCCTCACGCTTCTGGCCCTGCTGGCGATCGCGATCCATGTGCTGGTCATCCAGCCGCACTCCGATCGTCTCGACGAATCAAGCGCCCGGACCGGTGCCGCAGTGGTGGCGCTGGCTGATGGCGATGCCTCGGGCACGACACCGCTTCCCGGGCATGAGCCCAAGCCAAGCTGTTTCATCTGTAGCGCCCATGCCGTCGCCGGCATGGCCACACTTGCCTTGCCGCCAATCTTCATTGCCTTATTGCCCACGGCAGATGAAACCCCCGCCGCCTGCAATCCCGACCTCCCCCGCCTGTGCGCCACGCACAGTTGGCAGAGCCGCGCCCCACCTCTCGCAGTCTAGCAAGCCCTGACCGGACCGACTGCGCGCGCCCTTGGCCGCGCCGGAGTCCTGCGAATGCGTGCGCCCCTGCGGCCGCGCCCAACATTCTCCTTGCTTGAGGCAAAGAACGATCATGACATCCCGTTTCAATGCGCGCGCCCTTGGGTCTGCGCACTCCGCATCCCTGTATAAATCTGTTTCCCTTCCCGCGATGATCGCGGCCTGCATGGGGCTGGCCTTGCCCGGTGCCGGCATCGCGCAAGACCAGGACGTCGCCGACGTCATCGTCGTCACCGCACCTCTGGACCGCTCCCGTCTGGAGAGCCTGCAAGGCGTCGACGTGATGCGCCGCGACGATATTGTCGAGCACCTGAATGGCGGTCTGGGCGATACGCTCGACAGCCAGCCGGGCGTGTCGACGACCTTCTTCGGAGCCGGTGCCAGCCGCCCGGTCATCCGCGGGCTCGGCGGTGACCGCGTGCGCGTGCTGCAAAACGGGATCGGCGCCATTGACGCCTCGACCGCCAGCCCCGACCACGCCGTCACGGCTGACGGGCTCGATGCCGAACGGATCGAGATCCTGCGCGGCTCTGCGGCCCTGGCCTATGGCGGCAATGCCATTGGCGGTGTCATCAACGTTATCGATCAGAGCATTCCCACCCGCGCCGTCGACGGCATGACCTTCAATGGGCTCGCCGCCTATTCAACGGTCGATAACGGCACGCAGGGCGCTGCCAATATCGCAATGGGAGCCGGTGATCTCAATTTCCGGGTCAGCGCCGCCGCCCGCGAGACGGACAGCTATGACACGCCTGACGGCGAAGCGCCCAATTCCTGGACCGACTTCCACGCCTATTCGAGTGGCGCCTCACTGGTGCGCGATTGGGGCTTTGCCGGTCTTGCCGTCAAGCACACGCAGGACAATTACGGTCTCTACCCGGAAGCCGCCGGCGAGCCGGGTGGTCATATCGAGCTGGAGCAGACCCGCATCGAGGCGCGCGGCGATGTGCGCGTGGATCTGGGCATTTTCGACCGGCTGGATTTCGCCGCGCAGCAATCGGATTATGAGCACACCGAGTTCGAAGGCAGTGGCGAGGCCGGTACCCGCTTCATCAGCGAGGGCTGGGAGGGGCGCGTTGAAGCGCACCATGGCGCCGGGCGTCTGGAAGGCGCAATCGGCCTGCAATACTCCGATGTCGACTTCAGGGCCGAGGGCGGGGAAGCCTTCATCACACCGACCAATACCCGCGATACCGGTGTGTTTGCGGTCGAGCGCTGGGATAGCGGCGTGTGGGGCCTTGAGGGCGGTGCCCGCATTGAACGCCGCGAGATCGACAATCTCGGCGGCGGCGCCCGCACATTCGACAGTCTCAGCCTCTCCGGCGGAGCCTTCTATCGCCCGACCGAGAATTGGTTCCTGGGGTTCAATCTCGCCCATACCGAACGGGCACCGACGCAGATTGAACTGTTTGCCGATGGTCCCCACCTGGCGACCGATAATTACGAGATCGGCGATCCGGGACTGGATCAGGAAACCGCCCTCTCCTTTGAAGCCTCCGCGCGGTATGATTCCGGCCCCTTCCGGTTTGAGGTCAACCTCTTCCGCATCGCCTTCGACAATTACATCGCCCTGGTGGAAACCGGCGGGGTCTGGTGGAGCGATGAGGATGCCGGCACAAGCGGGTTTGCCGCCAGCGAATCGGATCCGTCCATCCCCGTCGATGCGGGCAGTATTGCCGTGGTGAATTTCGTGCAGCGCGACGCGACCTTTACGGGCGGCGAAATCTCGGTCCGGTCCGAACTCTTCGAAGCGGGCGGCTTCATCTTCAGCGGCGAGGCGGCCCTTGACCTGGTCCAGGCCGAATTCGATGGCGGCGCCCACCCGCCGCGCATTCCGCCCCGCACGGCCACCCTGGCCCTCGAAGGCGAAAACGAGCGCTGGACCGGCCGTATCGAGCTTGTGGACACTGCCAGCCAGACCCGCGTCGCGGCATTCGAGACCGCCACGCCAGGCTACACATTCGTCAATGCAGGCATCGCCTTCCGCCCCTTCGGGCGCGACGGGACTCTCACCTTGCGCATAGACGGGCGCAATCTCACTGACGAACTCGGACGCGTGCACACATCCTTCCTCAAGGAGGACTTGCCGCTGCCGGGGCGCAATCTGCGCTTCACTGTGATGACGTCTTTCTAGGATGACGTGAAACGATGAGGGAAGCGCGCTGATGCGAGCGCGCTTCCCTCACCGCGATGGCGTGTCGCCGTCTAACCGCAGGTCATGCTTTCCACCGTATCGTCATCGGCGATGCGGATGGTGAGACGGTCAGGGATGAATTCCATCGTCACGTCGGAATAGCGGCCGATGACGCGGTAGTTTTCAGGCATGTCGCGAACATCGACGGTGGTCCGGGGCTGGCCGACATAGTGTTGCAGCGCCTCCATGCCGCAGGAGCCGGTAATGGGGCGCCGGACACTGGCAGTGCCGATATCCTGGACTTCGCCCATGGCGGGCATGTCGGAGGCGGACTGGCGGGCGGCTGGTGACGGCCCGGCCACGGCGGCAGGTTCAGCCGCCGGCAGGGCCGCGCGCGGCGCCGGTGTCAGATCGAAGGCACAGCCGGCCAAGAGGCCAGCCAGCAGGATGGAAAAACGTTTCATGAGACAAGGTCCGCCGGATCAACCACACCAGATGCGCACGATAACCCCGTCGCCGTCGAGATCAAGATTTACGCGGTCGGCAAGGTAATCCATTGTGACCGGCTGGCCGGGATTGATGGTGCGGACCACGCGGGCGAGGCTCTCCAGATCAACCTCGCTGACCGGCTGGCCAAGCAGATATTCGCGCGCCTGCGCGCCGCAGGCATCGGTGACGGTCTCGACCTCGGTAACGTCCGTCACGACCGGCACGTCTACCGGTGCTGACTGCGGCGGAGTGCTCGCGCAGGCGGAGACGGCGAGCGCCGCCAGTGCAGCGATGAAAACGGATCTGGTCATTGCTTCTTCTCCCAGCGGCCTTCAGGCGATTGGCGCCAATATGACAGGCTTCGCTCCGGCGTGGTAAGCTGTTTCCACAAGCGCCGCGCGCCATTGACGGCGCTCTCATCCTGGCCGTCAAACATCACGATCACCCGCTCGAAGCTTTCAGGGTTTTCCGGCTGGGCGCCATCGAGCAGGAAAAGGCATTGCGCAGCATTCGGATTGGCTTCGTCAGCTGCGAGCAGGACCGGCTGGCGGTCGGCATCAGGCTGATCACTGCGGCCATGCGGCAGGAAGCTGTCATCGCGCCAGGTCCAGAGCGTCTGGTCGAGTGCTTCCAGGCGGTCGGCATCGCCGGACCGCACCAGGGCGCGCCAGCCCTTGGCCAGCGTCTTCTCGAGCAGTTCAGGGAGCGCCTCGTCGAGGCTGGAGCGCTCGAGATGATAGAACCAGATATCAGCGGTCATATGAAAAAGGGCGGCCCGAAAGCCGCCCTCTCCTCGTTTCGAAGGCTAGCCCTCGTAATTGTCCCGCACGAAGCGGTCGAGCATGCGCACACCCCAGCCCGTGCCCCAGCTGGGCTGGCGTGGATCGTCCTTCATGCCGCCCATCGCCGTGCCGGCAATGTCGATATGGCACCAGGGCTTGTCATTGACGAAGCGCTTGAGGAATTCCGCGGCCGAGATCGAACCCGCCAGACGGCCTTCGCCGACATTGCGCATATCGGCATTCTTGGTCTCGATGTGCTTTTCATAATCGGCACCGAGCGGCAGACGCCAGACCGGCTCATCGGACGCATTGCCTGCAGCGAAGAGCCGCTCGGCGATGGTGTCGTCATTGGAGAAGATACCGGCGCGCGTATTGCCCAGCGCGATCAGGATCGCCCCGGTCAGGGTCGCCAGATCGATCATCAGGGCCGGGTCGAAGCGCTGCTGGGAATACCAGAGCACATCGGCCAGGACGAGACGACCTTCCGCATCGGTGTTGAGGATTTCAATCGTCTGACCCGACATGGAGGTGACGATATCGCCCGGCCGCTGGGCATTGCCGTCAGGCATATTCTCGACCAGGCCGACAATGCCGATGGCATTGACCTTGGCCTTGCGGCCCGAAAGCGCGCGCATCAGGCCGACAACGGCAGCGGAGCCGCCCATATCGCCCTTCATCTCGTCCATGCCGGCACCCGGCTTCAGCGAGATGCCGCCCGAATCAAAGGTCAGGCCCTTGCCGACGAAGACGAGCGGCTTGTCGCCCTTCTTGCCGCCATTCCATTTCATGATCGCGATATGGCTCTCGAATTCCGAGCCCTGACCAACGCCGAGCAGGGAATGCATGCCGAGTTCCAGCATCTGTGCCTCGTCGAGGATCTCGATCTCGAGACCGTGCTTGGCCATGCCTTCGATCTTCTTGGCATAGGTTTCAGGATTGAGGATATTGGGCGGCTGGTTGACCACGTCACGGGCCATGTCGACGCCTTCGGCAACGGCTTCCCAGTCTTTCCAGGCCGTCTTGGCGGCGGCGACATCGTCAACCGCGATGGCGACATTGGCCAGGGAAGGACGTTTGTCGGCCGCAAGCTTGGTGCGGTATTCGTCGAAGCGATAGGCGGCCAGGCGGGCACCGAGGCCGGCGCGCGCCGCGCCGTCAGCATTCGCTTCGCCATCGAGACGCAGGGTGAGCGCCGTCTCGCCGCCGAGGAGCAATTTGGTCACGACAGCCGCAGCGGTCTTTTCCAGGGCGCTGTCCGTCAGCTTGGACTTGTCGCCGAGGCCGAACAAGACGACGCGGCCCGTCTCCAGGCCTGCCGGCGCAATGATTTCCAGCGTCTCACCGACGCCGCCCTTGAAGCGCGACGCGGCGATGGCGCGGGTCACGGCACCGGAGGTCGCGGTGTCTACCGACTTGGCCGCAGGCGACAGGACCGCCTTGTCGTAGACCGGAACGGCGATGGCTCCGATAGCGGAACCGGCAGAAACAAATTCGATCTTCATGGCAATACCTTCTCGGAAAGCGAGGGCGCCGTGGTGTGCACGGCACCGAAAAGATGGATTGCGGAAGTGGTATCCGATCCAGACGTGAGATAGAAGGCGGAACGCGCAGCGAAACACCGGTCATGATTCTCATACAACAATATTTCTTCCGACAATTATTCTGGCCTTTCCTTACGGCGGTCGCAGCCCTCGCGGGTCTGGCCCTGCTCACCCAGAGTCTGTCGAATGTGGATCTGGTCTCGGGCTATTCGCAGACGGCCTTCACCTTCCTGAAAATCACCCTGCTCGCCCTGCCGCAGCTGATCGCACTTCTGGTGCCGATCGCCCTGTTTGTGGCTTGCCTGACGGGCCTGAACCGGCTGACGGCCGACAGCGAGTTCGTCGTCGCCTCCGGCTCGGGCATGAGCCGGCTCGCCATGCTCTCGCCCCTGCTGCGGCTGGCGATTTATGTCATCATCCTCAACCTGGCGATCAACCTCTTCGTCCAGCCACTGGCCTATCGGGAAATGCGCCGCAGCCTGCATGATTTGCGCTCTGACGTCGCTGCGAGCCTGGTGACACCGGGTGCCTTCAACCAGATCGGCACCGGGGTCACGCTCTATGCCCGCGAGCGCGGCCGCGACGGTCGGATGCAGGACGTGCTGATCCACGATACGCGGGTGCATAACGAACCGACGACCATCACCGCGCGCGAAGGTTTCATCGTACGCTCCTCGACCCAGTCCTCCATGGTGCTGGTCGATGGCAACCGGCAGCAGATCGATGCGGCGGGCGAGCTTGGCTATGTCACCTTCGACCGGACGGAGTTTGACCTTGGCGAGTTTGTCGGACCGATCGATGCCATGTTCTTCAAGGAAAGTGATCGATTCCTGTCCGAGCTGATCTGGCCGGATGCCAGCACGATCGCCCGTACGGGCGGGCCGGAGCGGGCGTGGGCGGAAGCGCATTACCGCCTCTCCGCACCGCTCTATAATCTGGCTTTCGTCCTGATCGCGGCGGCAGTCTTCATGGCCGGGGACCATTCACGGCTCGGCTATGGACGGCGTGTGCTGGGCGCGGTCGCCTTCGGGCTGGCCATGCGCCTGCTCGGATTTGCCGTTCAATCCACGAGTGCCGATGATCCCGCCTTCAATGCGGTTCAATACCTCATACCGCTGCTGGGTTCAGGCGTCGCGCTGGCGGTGATTTTCTGGCCGGCCCGATCGCGCCCCCGCCTTCAGCACGCGGGGGCCTGACCCATGCCGACCAGCCGCCTGCACCGCTATATGATGACCCAGACCCTGATCGGGCTCGGACTGGCGCTGATGGTGATCAGCACCGTGATCATCCTCGTCGATTTTGTCGAACAATCGCGCGCCATCGGCACGCGGGTCGACGTCTCCACGCTCGACCTGTTCGGGCTGACCTTGCTGAAAACCCCGTCCCTGATCGAGACGACACTGCCGTTTGTCTTCCTCTTCGGCGTCCTGACCTCGCTATTCCGGCTCAATCGCAGCAGCGAGCTCATTGTCATGCGCGCCTCGGGCATGTCGGCCTGGCGCATCCTTTCGGCGCCAATCATGCTGGCGCTGCTGGGCGGCGTGCTCGGGACGATTGCGCTCAACCCGCTGGGCTCGGCGGGCAATGCCCAGTTTGAGCACCGCCGCGACGAGCTGATGGATGTGCGGCGCAGTCCCGACGTCGCCCAGCCGGTCTGGCTGCGCGAGACCAATCTGGACGGGTTCACGGTCATCGCCGCCCTCTCGCTTGACGAAGACACTCAGCGTCTGATGACACCCGCCTTCATGTATTTCTCGATTGATGAGCGGCGTGTGCCACAGCTTGAGCGCCGCATCGACGCCAGCGCGGCCAGTCTGCGGGACGGATTCTGGGAACTGCAGGACGCTGTCGAGCGGACGCCCAACAGTGCGGCCCTGCCGCTGGGAATGGTTACCATCCCGACCCAGATCAACCGCCAGGCCCTGTTCGAGCGGTCGCGCTCGCCCAATGGCGTCTCGGTCTGGGATCTGCCGCAATTGATTGCCTCGGCCAGCGAGGCCGGTCTGGCCACAGAGCGCTATGAGTTGCGCCTGCAGCAATTGCTCGCCCTGCCGCTGACCCTGCTCGCAGCAACGCTGATCGCCGCCGCCGCGACCTTGCGCCTGCACCGGCTGGGTGGTGCCGCGGCTTTTGCCCTCGCCGGCGGGGTTGCGGGATTTCTGATGTTCTTTCTGCAGGAAGTGCTCGGCTCTCTCGGTGCGACCGGCGCCCTGCCTGCAGCGACCGCCGCGTGGGCGGCGCCGGCCCTCACGGCCCTCATCGCCATGAGTTATATTGCCTCGACGGAAGACGGATGATGTCATGGACGTTGGCAACCGGTTCCGTTAGTCATAATCGACGGTGTTTCGAACTCCACCGGGTCAGACAAGGAGTGGCGCATGGCGTCGCAGTTTAGCCGCCTCGTGGCTGCATTGATGAGCACAACAGCGCTCGCCCTGACGCCTGCGGCACTGGCCCAAAGCGGCGAGGAGCCGGAAACGCCGGTTTATCTGGAAGCCGACAGCCTGGTCGATCTGGGCGAAGGTGCCGGCTACGTCGCGCGCGGTCATGTCAGGGCGCGCCAGAACGAACGCACACTCTATGCTGATGAGCTGGAATATCACCCGGACCTGAACCGGATTACCGCCCGGGGCAATGTGATCATTTATGGCCAGGGCGCCTTGCCGCAATATGCCGACGAGGTCGAGCTGGATTCGGCGATGTCGGCCGGTCTTGCGCTCGGCTTTGCGACGATGTTCGAGAATAGCGGCCAGATGGCTGCCGCAGCAGCGATCCGCCGCACCAATGGGTCGATGCAGCTGCAGGACGCCTACTACACCGCGTGTGAACTCTGCGAGAGCGGTGGCCAGGAGCCGACCTGGCGCCTGCGTGCCCGCGAGGTGATCCAAGATCCCGAAGCGCAGATGATCTATTATCGCGACGCCCAGTTCGAAGTGATGGGCGTGCCGGTGCTGTATTCGCCTGTATTCGCACACCCCGACCCGTCATCTGAGCGGCATAACGGTTTTCTCTTCCCCACAGTCAGCGCCTCGTCGCGACTGGGTTTTGGCTATCAGCAGCCCTATTACTGGTCGATCTCGCCCTCCCAGGACATCACCTTGGCGCCGCGCCTCATGACCAATGTGAACCCGCTCATGTTCGTGGAATACCGCAAGCGGTTCTGGTCCGGCTCGCTGGAGCTCGAAGGCAGCCTGACGCACGAGGCCGAGATCGACAGCGATGGCGAGCGGTTCGGGGAGGAAAGCTGGCGCTGGCACCTTTTCGGTGGCGGGCAATGGGACATAACCCCCACTCTACGCTGGGGCTTCGGCGTCCAGCGGGCGTCGGATGACCTGCACCTGCGGCGCTATGATTTCTCCGAGGCCGACAAGGATCGCGGCGCGCCTTTGGGGCCGCAGAACCGGCGCCTGGTGAGCCAGCTCTATGTCGAGAACCGGACCCCCAACAGCTATGGTTCGATAATCGCTGCTGACTTCCAGAGCCTGCGCAGTAATGAGGACAATGACACAATTCCCACCGTGCAGCCGATGGCGAACTTCCAGCAGGTCTTCACGGCACCGCGCGGCTGGGGCCGGGTCAATCTGACAGGCGATGCGGCCGTACTCGAGCGTCAGCTGGGCACGGATTATGCCCGCGCGAGCGTCTCGCTTGACTGGAGAACGCGCTGGGTCAGCAGCAATGGCATCGTCATGGAGCCCTTCGCCTACGCGCGTAGCGACGCCTATTCGCTCAACGACCTGTCGGTGGATTTCGCCCAACCCGATGACAGCTTCACCCGCCAGCTCGGCCTGGTGGGTGCCGAGGTCAGCTGGCCGCTCTACCGGCCCGGCGACAGCGTTGAGTGGACCCTGGAGCCTGTCATCTCGGCTATCGCCGCATCGGATGATCCCAATGGCTACCGCGTTCCAAACGAGGACAGCCTATCGCTCGATCTCGACGAAACCCTGCTCTTCCAGCCGATTCGGGCACCGGGTTACGATGTCTGGGAGTCCGGTCAACGCCTTAGCTATGGCCTGCGCGCCGCTGTGGAATGGGGCCGCCAGCGCAGCCTGAGCGGGTTCGTAGGCCGCAATCACCGCCTTGATGGCGATCCAGCCTTCAGCGCCGCCAGCGGCCTGTTCGAAGCCGATTCCGACTATGTTGTTGCCGGCGCGATCAGCATTGACGGCTTCACCGCCCAGCTTCATTCCCGGCTGGATACGCGGGATGGCGACATTAATCGCATTGACGGCCTGATCGGCTATTCCAACGACCGTTTCAGCACCAGCATCGGCTATCTGGAAGTCAGCGACGAGGACGGGACGCGCCGCAAGGATCAACGTGAGGCGCGTGCAACGCTCAATGTCCGGCTGACCGACCGGTGGACGGCCATCTTCAGCTCTGTGCGGGATCTTGACCTCGGGATCGGGCGCCTTGAGTCGGCCGGTTTCAGATTTAGCGACCCGTGCACCGTGCTGGATATCGTCTATCAACGGGAAGACAATGGCATCACCGACCTCGGCCCGTCGGAATCCATCCAGATCCGGGTCACGCTGTTCACACTGGGCGGCATAGCTCCTGACTAAACAACAGTGCCGGGCGATTGCACCGGCGACGTCTTTGGGTAATGTTCCGCGCGGAACCGGATAGCGAATGCTGATGACACGCGTTAAAAATCTTCTGCTGGCCTTGCTCGCCATTTTCGTCACTTCGGCAGCGCCAGCCGCGCTCGCCCAAACGACGGAAGGTGTTGCAGCGCTTGTCAATGACGAGCCCATCACAACGGTGGATGTGCGCAACCGTATGCGCCTGATCATCGCCTCGACCGGCCTGACTCAGCTCGACCCCGCCACGCTGGCCCAGATCCAGGATCAGGCCATGCGCGGACTGATCGACGAGGACCTGCAATTGCAGGCGGCGGCCGAGTATGAAATCGAGGTCACCGACGAGGAAATCAACCAGTCGATCCAGGACCTTGCCGATCGCAACAACACGACAATCGAATCGATTGTCAGCGATCTGGAGCGCTCCGGCGTCGACGTCCTCACACTGCGTCACCAACTCGAGGCGGAAATCGCCTGGCAGGTGATCGTCAATGGACGCTATGGCTCACGCATTCGTATCAGCGATCAGCAGATCGAAATGGCGCTTGAGCGCCTCGTCGCAAGCGCTTCGCAGCCACAATATCGTATTTTTGAAATCTATTTCGAGATTCCAAGCGCGGCGCGCGAGCAGGAAACCGTTCAGCGCGTGATCGCTGTGATGGACCAGCTGCAGCGCGGCGCCCCCTTCCCGGAATTGGCGCGCCAGTATTCCGACGCGCCCTCGGCTGCCACGGGCGGCGATATCGGCTGGATCGTGGCCTCGCAGCTGACACCGGAAGTCGCTGCAATCATTCCGCAATTGATGGCGCAATATTCCCAGTCCCGCGGCGGCGCTGCCCTGTCCAACCCGGTGCGGGTTCCCGGCGGCTTCATGATTGTCGCCCTGGTTGCCGCCCGTGATGGCACGACCACACTGCAATACGACCTTAGCCAGATCACCATCCCGCTCAGCGCGGCGGGCCCGACAACGGCGAGTGAGCTTGCCGCTGCCATGGCCGAAAACCCGGGCTGCGAAGACGCGCAGTCGATCGGTGATCGCTTCGAAGGCTCCATCGTGACCCCCCTTGGAGCAATTGGCGCTGATGCCCTGCTGCCCCAGATCCGAGACGCCCTGGCCCCGCTGCAGCGCGGCGAGAATACCGGCGTGATCCAGACCGCAGCGGCCATACAGAGCCTCATCGTCTGCGAACGGACGATTGCCGGGCCAGGTGTGCCGAGCCGTGACGATCTCGAATCGCAATTGCGTGGTCAGCAACTCTCCCTGCTGTCGCGCCGCTGGCTGCGCGACCTGCGCCGCGACAGCACGATCGAGATCCGAGAGTAATGCCCGCACACTCACCTGTCGTTATTTCGATGGGTGATCCGGCCGGTATCGGCCCCGAGATCATCCTCAAGGCATGGGCACAGCGAGCGGCAGGCGATCCGATTTTCGCCTGTCTTGGCGATCCGGCTGTGCTCGCGGCGACCGCAGCACAGCTCTCGCTTCCCGGTCCCGCCATGATCGATTGCCTGACAGATGCGTCGCAGGTGATCAAGCAATCGCTGCCAGTGCTCCCGCTTTCGCCGGAGCTGTGCGCAGACGTGGTGCCGGGCCAGCCCGACAAGCGACACGCCGCTGCCGTAAAAGCCGCCATCGAGACGGCCGTCTCGCTCTGCGTCTCCGGCGAGGCCAGTGCCATGGTCACGGCGCCGATCTCCAAGGCGGTGATGTATGAGGCCGGTTTTACCTTTCCCGGCCACACCGAATTTCTCGCGGAACTGACGCGCGATATCCCGGTCTCTGGCGAGCGCGGCCCCGCCATGATGCTGGCGGGCGGCGGCCTGCGCGTCGTGTTGACCTCGATCCACCAATCCCTGGCCCAGGCCGTTGCCGCGCTAAGTGCAGACCGGATCGAGCATATCGCCCGGCTGACACATCAGGCGCTGCAGCGCGATTTCGCGATCACCCGGCCGCGCCTGGCGCTCGCCGGTCTCAACCCGCATGCCGGTGAGGCCGGTTCGCTCGGCCGCGAGGAGATCGACATCATCAATCCCGCCGCCGCCAGATTGCGCGCTGAAGGCATCTCGATCACTGACGCCATGCCGCCCGACACCATGTTCCACGCCGAGGCCCGCGCCGGCTATGATGCCGCCATCTGCCTCTATCACGATCAAGGCCTGATCCCGGTGAAGACACTGGATTTCCATGGCGGCGTCAATATCACGCTGGGCCTGCCCATCGTGCGCACATCGCCCGATCACGGAACGGCCTTCGATATTGCAGGCACAGGTCAGGCGCGCCCCGACAGCCTGATTGCTGCCCTCGCCCTCGCAGGCCGGATTGCCGGAAACCGCGCATGAGCGACACGCTGCCGCCACTCCGCGATGTCATCGCCCGGCATGATCTGGCTGCGAAGAAGGCCTTCGGCCAGCACTTCCTGCTCGACCTCAATCTGACCGCCAAGATCGCCAGCCTCGCCGGTGACCTGTCGGCCAGCCAGGCGATCGAGATCGGGCCGGGTCCTGGCGGTTTGACCCGGGCGATCCTGGACGCCGGTGCCCAACACCTGGCCGTGATCGAGAAGGATGCGCGTTTCCTGCCGGCGCTCGCGGAAATCTCCGAAGCCTGGCCGGGCCGCTTGACGGTCGTCGAGGCCGATGCGCTGACGGTCGATGAAGCGGTCATCCTGCCAGCCGGCGACCGCGTGATTCTATCCAACCTGCCCTATAATGTCGGCACGGTTCTGCTCATCAAATGGCTGCAGGCCAACCCCATCTGGTGGCGCCGCGCCGTGCTGATGTTCCAGCGCGAGGTCGCGGACCGCATCGTCGCGCCTGCCGGGAGCAAGGCCTATGGCCGGCTTGCGATCCTGACGCAATCGGTCTGCAAGGCCCGACTGATCCTGAATATCCCGGCCCGCGCCTTCACCCCGCCGCCCAAGGTCGAATCGGCGGTTGTCGTGCTCGATCCGCTGCCCGAAGGGAGCCGTTTCGACGATCTGCAGGCTTTGGGGATTGTTACGGCCTCTGCCTTTGGCCAGCGCCGCAAGACATTGCGCAAGAGCCTTGGACAAGCGGCGAGCCAGACACAGGCGAGCCCTGAGGAATTACTGGCGGCCGCGGGCATAGATGGCGCAGCCCGGGGTGAAACGATTGATCTGGCCGGCTTCCAGGCGCTGGCACGCGCCTGGCGCGCCGCGCGCTCTACTGGTCCATAATGGCGTCGACGAAATCTTCCAGCCACGGGTGACGCGAGCGCTTCAGGCGTTCGGCGTGCAGGATCTGGTTGAGCTTGTCGAGCGCACGCGCAAAGTCATCATTGACGATAACATAGTCGTATTCATGCCAGTGGCTGATCTCGTCCTTGGCGCGTGCCATGCGGTCTCGAATGATCTCGGGCGTATCCTGGCCGCGCTTGCTCAGCCGGTCTTCCAGCAGATCCAGCGATGGCGGCAGGATGAAGACGCGCACCGTGTCTTCCGGCGCCTGGGCAGCGAGCGCCTGGGCGCCCTGCCAGTCGATGTCGAAAATCACGTCACGGCCATCATCGATGGCATCCATCACGATGTCTTTCGGCGTGCCGTAATAGCGGCCAAACACCTCGGCCCACTCGAAGAAGGCACCGGCCTCGATCTGGGCCTTGAACTCATCCACAGAGACAAAGAAATAGTCCTGGCCATGGACCTCGCCGGGACGCGGCGGGCGCGTCGTCGTGGACACTGACAGCACGACATCGGGGTTCTGGCTCAGCAGCCGCTTGGACAGGGTTGTCTTGCCAGCGCCGGACGGGCTGGACAGGGCGAGCAAAACACCGCGGCGTCCGCCACGGAAAATCGGTCCTGTATGGCCATCACTCGACATTCTGCACCTGCTCCCTGAACTGATCGACCGTATTTTTCATGGCAAGGCCAATCTGGGTCAGCGAAGAATCGGAGGACTTGGAACATAGAGTGTTTGCCTCGCGATTAAACTCCTGTGACAGGAAATCGAGTTTCCTGCCAGTCGGAGAGCCTGCATTGAGCAGCTCGCGGGCGGCGCGGATATGCGCAACCAGCCGGTCGAGCTCTTCACGAACATCCATCTTGACGGCCATGGCCGCCGCCTCGGTCGCCAACCGGTCGGCATCCAGGCCCTGCGGCAGGAGTTCGGCGTATTTGGCGGCGATGCGGTCGCGAATGGCATCGATTCGCACGGCGGCGCTGGTATTGGCCTGCGCCGTCAGAGCCTCAATCGTATCAACATGGCCGCAGAGCAGATCCTTGAGTTCGGCCCCCTCCACCAGCCGCACGGCCCGCAGCTGATCAAACGCCTCCGCCAGACTGGCCAGAAGCGCGGCATCGAGCGCCGTCGTGTCGCCCGGCTCGCCATGATCCTCGGTATCGAGCACGCCCCGCACGGAGAGCAGGCCGTCAAAGCTGAGCGGCTGCACCCGGCCGCTGGCGATATAGGGTTCGGCGGCAGCCAGGATGGCGTCGATCCGCGCCGTGTCGAGGCTGAGCCCTGCCTGGGCGGTATCGCGATGCAGTGTCAGGCTCGCCTGGATATTGCCGCGCGAGAAACGCGCCCGCGCCAGCTCGCGGGCCGCGGGTTCCAGGCGCTCATAGCAATTGGGAAAGCGAAAGCGGGCCTCGAGCCCCTTGCCATTGACGCTGCGCACTTCCCACACCCAGCTAAACGCCTCATGGCGCGCTTCAGTGCGGGCAAAACCCGTCATGCCGGATAATGCGTCCATATGAATTGCCCGCTTATTGGCGGGCCCTTTCCAGCTGGCGCCAACGGGCAACATTTCTCTGGTGCTCCGCATAGGTCACGGCGAAGGCATGGCCGCCAGTGCCGTCGGCGACAAAGAAGAGCGCCCGGCTCTCGGCGGGGTTCAGCACAGCCGCAATCGATTCGCGCCCCGGATTGGCGATTGGCGTCGGGGGCAAGCCATTGATCTGGTAGGTGTTCCAGGCATTATTGGGGTTGTCGATCTCGGAACGCCGCAGACCGCGCCCGAGCGGCACACCCTGGGTGATGCCGTATATGATTGTGGGGTCACTCTCCAGCCGCATGCCGCGGCGAAGGCGATTGACGAAGACTGCGGCGACTTCGGGGCGCTCCGATGCGACCCCCGTCTCTTTCTCGACCACAGAGGCGAGAATGATCGCTTCCTCACGGGTCTGGAAGGGAAGATCTTCCGCCCGGCCATCCCATAATTGATCGAGCAGGGCCTGCTGGTCGGCATGCATGCGATTGAGCACGTCCTGGCGCGCCGTGCCGCGTGTGACCAGATAGGTCTCGGGCAGAAGACTGCCCTCCGGCGGGATGTCGGTAATCTCGCCCGTCAGAACATCCGAGGCCTGCAGCGCGGAGACGATCATGGCGCTGGTCAGCCCTTCGGCAAAGGTGACGCCATGTTGGATGGTGCGGCCGGAGCGCAGCAATTCATAGATCTGCGCCATGCTGGCTTCAGCGGGGACATTGTATTCGCCGGCGCGTAGCGCGCGATCACCGCCATCCAGAGTGACGCCGGCGCGAAAGACGCGGCCATCAGTGATCAGGCCAGCCTCTTCCAGCTGGGCCGATATGCGCACCAGGCCTGTGCCACGCGGCAAGGTGATCACCGTTTCGGTCATGGACGGGCCCGGCGCGACGAATTCGGCCTGCAGCCAGCGATAGCCGCCATAGACCGCCGCCGCAGCGATGAGCGCGAGCACGACAAGGCTGGCAAGGAGCCACACAAGGGCCCGGACAAGCCCGCCTGTTTTCGTCTTCGTCCTGGGATTCGACGGTTTCGCGTCACTCATAGGGCTGTCCCCGCTAGCGGCCCGGTCAATCTGCCGCGACAAATACTACGGAGGCATTCGTGCCACCGAATCCGAAAGAATTCGATAGCGCGGCGCGCAAAGGCCGTTTGACGGCTGCCTTGGGCGCCAGATTGATGACGGTTTCGGCGGACGGATTGTCCAGGTTCAGTGTCGGCGGACAGATGCCGTCGCGCAAGGCCAGGATGGTGAAAATGGCCTCCACCGCCCCGGCTGCGCCGAGAAGATGGCCGATCGCGGACTTGGTCGAGGACATCACGATCTTGCCGGCATGATCGCCAAACAAGCGCTCCACAGCCCGCAATTCGATCTCGTCGCCCTTCGGCGTCGAGGTCCCATGCGCGTTGACATAGTCGATGTCGGTCGGCTCGAGGCCAGCATCCTTGAGCGCGGCCTGCATGGCGCGGTAGCCGCCATCGCCGTCATCGGCGGGCGCTGTGATGTGATAGGCGTCGCCGGACAGGCCATAGCCCTTCACTTCCGCATAGATCTGGGCGCCGCGGGCCTTGGCGTGCTCATATTCCTCGAGCACCACGACGCCAGCGCCTTCGCCCATGACGAAGCCGTCGCGATCACGATCCCAGGGGCGCGAGCCCGCCGTCGGATTATCATTGAAACCTGTGGACAACGCCTTGCACGCCACGAAGGACGCAATACCGAGGCGGCAAACGGCGGCTTCCGCTCCGCCGGCGACCATGATGTCGGCATCGCCGCGCGCGACCAGACGGGCGGCATCGCCAATGGCGTGGGCTCCGGTCGAGCAGGCCGTCACGACGGCATGATTGGGGCCCTTGAGCCCATGGCGGATCGAGACCTGTCCGGAGACGAGATTGATCAACAAGCCGGGAATCACAAAGGGAGAGAGGCGGCGCGGGCCTTTTTCATGCAGATCGATCGAGGCCTGATAGGTCGATTCGAGGCCGCCAATACCCGACCCGATCATCACGCCGGCCCGGCAGCGATCGTCCTCGGTCTCGGCTTTCCAGCCGCTATCGGCGAGCGCGTAATCGGCCGCGGCGACACCATAAAGAATGAAATCATCAACGCGCTTCTGATCGCGCGGACTCATGACGGTATCGGGGGCAAAGGATCCGGGATCATCCGGACTGCCGCCGCCTCGCCCGTCAATGCGAGGCACGAGACCGGCGATCCGGCAACCCAGATCCCCGGTCTCGAAATGCTCAATCAACCCCAGCCCGGACTGACCGGCAAGGAGACGTCCCCAGACGTTATCCTTGCCGCAGCCAAGCGGGGTGACCAGTCCAATTCCAGTGACGACGACGCGACGCATGGACTGGGTCGGCTAGCCGACTTTCTCGGAGATGAATTTCACAGCGTCACCGACCTTCTGGATGTGCTCAGCGGCATCATCCGGAATCTCGATGTCGAACTCTTCTTCAAACGCCATCACGAGCTCGACATTGTCCAGGCTGTCAGCGCCCAGATCATCGATAAAGCTGGCATTGTCAGTGACTTTTTCGATGTCGACATCGAGATGTTCGACAACGATCTTCTTAACGCGCTCGAGAACGTCAGACATTTCAGACCCTCATTTATAGTTCGCCGCAGCTTATCAGCGGCGCAGGACAGGAAGCAAAGCACCCCTGGAATTAGGGTCGCTGTCGCCAAGATGCGCGGGCAAGTAACACACTTCCCGGCTAGTGACCAGAATGGGTAACCGTACCCAATCTGGCAAGTTCTTACACTAAATCATCGCCATACCGCCATTCACGTGAAGCGTTTGTCCCGTGACATAATTCGCTTCCTGACTGGCGAGATAAACAATCGCAGCCGCAATATCATCGCCCGTGCCCAGATCGCCAACAGGAATCTTCGTGAGGATGGCAGCGCGCTGATCATCATTGAGCACATCGGTCATCGGCGAGGCGATAAATCCAGGTGCAACGCAGTTTACGGTGACGCCGCGCGAGGCGACTTCCTGGGCCAGGGATTTGGAAAACCCGATCATGCCGGCCTTTGAGGCGCAGTAATTCGTCTGGCCTGGATTGCCGGTGACGCCGACAACGGATGTGATGCCGATGATCCGGCCCCAACGGGCTTTCATCATGCCGCGCAGGGAGGCCCGGCAGAGGCGGAAATAGCTTTCCAGATTGACCCGGATCACCTGATCCCAGTCTTCATCCTTCATACGCATCAGGAGCTGGTCTTTGGTGATGCCCGCATTGGCGACGAGAATATCCATCGAGCCCATCGCCTCGGCAGCCTGTTTCGGCAGCGCATCGACCGCGGCGGCATCGGAGAGATTGCAGGGCAGGACGTGGGTGCGTTCGCCGAGCTCGGCGGCGAGCTCCTGCAGCACGTTTTCGCGCGTGCCGGAAAGCGCGACGGTCGCGCCCTGGGCATGCAGGGAGCGCGCAATCGCCTGGCCGAGGCCACCCGTGGCGCCGGTAACGAGGGCAGTCTTGCCGGTGAGGTCAAACATCATGAAGTGTCCTTATTTCAGCGAAGCCGCGAAGGCTTCCAGATCGGCGGCGGTGTTGAGGGCCAGGCCGGCAGCGTCCTTGGTGGTGCGTTTCAGCATGGTGGTCAGCACCTTGCCGGCGCCGGCCTCTGCGAGCGTGGTGATGCCGCCCTGCTCAACCATCCACAAGACGCTTTCGCGCCAGCGCACGCGGCCGGTCACCTGTTCGACCAGCTGACGGCGCAAGGTGTCGGTATCGCTGGTCGGGCGGGCCGTGACATTGGCCACGACCGGCACGACGGGCGGCAGAATCGTGGTCGCGCCCAGCGCTTCGGCCATGGCTTCGGCCGCGGGCTGCATCATTGGGCAATGGAAAGGAGCGGAGACCGGCAAGAGCATCGCCTTCTTCACGCCGAGTTCGCTGGCATGGGCAATCGCCGCCTCGATCGCGACGGTCGATCCCGAGATCACGATCTGGCCGGGGGCATTATCATTGGCAATCGCGCAGACACCCAGCAGGGAGCCGGCATCGACGGCGGCCTGGGCGGTCTCTTCGTCGGCGCCAAGCAGGGCCGCCATCGTCCCAAGCCCTACTGGCACGGCTTGCTGCATCGCGCGGCCACGCAGTTTCAGCAGGCGCGCCGCATCGCTGATCGTCAGCGCACGGGCAGCGGCCAGGGCCGAATACTCACCAAGACTGTGGCCGGCGACGAATTTCGCTGCGCTCACATCAACGCCAAACTCACTTTCCAGCACCCGCATCACCGCCAGGCTGGCCGCCATCAGGGCCGGCTGGGCATTCTCGGTCAGGGTGAGCTCTTCGATCGGCCCATTGGCCATGAGACCGGAGAGATTCTGTCCGAGCGCGTCATCAACTTCCGCCAGAACGGCACGGGCCACAGCAAACTCGGCGGCGAGCTCCTGCCCCATGCCGACAGCTTGGCTGCCCTGGCCCGGAAAAACGAAAGCGAGCGTCATGATCAATGTCTCTTCTCAATTGAAGTCATCGCTCGATACCCCTTGTCCTATCCGCCACGCAAGAGGTGATGCGGCTTGCGCGCCGGATCGCTTTGGGCTAAACGCGCGCTTCGCTTGGTTGCGGTCCTGTTCCATTATTCCCGTCACATGGTGTGGCGGACCGGCCCAGGAGCCACCGCGAGCCTGCCCGCCCCTTCGGCGAGGCTTGCGCCGCAACCGCTTACGAAGGGAGCCGAAATGGCACTTTACGAGCACATTTTCATCGTGCGTCCGGATGTATCCCCGGCCCAGATGGAAACTCTTCTTGAAGAGACCAAGACCCTCATCGAATCCCAAGGTGGCAAGACCGGCAAGGTCGAGTACTGGGGTCTTCGCAACCTGTCCTACCGCATCAACAAGTCGCGCAAGGGTCATTACGGCCTGATCGACATCGATGCCACCGGCCCGGTGATCGACGAACTCGAGCGTCTGCAACGCCTGTCGGAAGACGTGATGCGTTACATGACCGTTCGTGTCGATGAGCACACCGATCAACCTTCGGCGATTCTGTCGAAGAAGGACGATCGTCGTCCGCGCCGCGATTTCCGGTCGTAAGGAGAGATTGAAGATGTCATCCGATAATATTGCAAATCTGCCTGCACGCCGGCCTTTCATGCGCCGCCGCAAGGTATGCCCGTTCTCCGGCGAAAACGCGCCTGCGATCGACTACAAGGATCCCAAGCTCCTGCTCCGCTACATGTCCGAGCGTGGCAAGATCGTTCCATCGCGCATCACCGCGGTTTCCGCCAAGAAGCAACGTGAACTGGCCCGCGCCATCAAACGCGCCCGCCAGATGGCCTTGCTTCCCTATGTTATGGATTAAGGAGAAACGACGATGAAACTGGTTCTCCTTGAACGCGTCGAAAAGCTCGGCGTCATGGGTGATATTGTCTCGGTCCGTCCGGGATTCGCCCGCAACTTCCTG
>TARA_R110000868_G_scaffold217644_1_pt1 | contig 22096 bp, 14 predicted proteins | sample TARA_R110000868 | Tara Oceans TARA_R110000868 (sample SAMEA4397489) | marine metagenome | biome: Polar Biome; feature: [SRF] surface water layer (ENVO:00010504); material: water (ENVO:00002006), including particulate matter (ENVO:01000060) such as... | depth 5 m | reverse complement strand
GACTATATAATAGGTTTTCAAAGCGCAATTAGATACTATTAATAGGTAATTTAGTTATTGCCTACATAGGTTATTAAAATTTCGACGCGTCTATCAAGTTGAGGATCGCCACCAAGCGGAAATTTACGTCTTAAACCTAAGTGGCGCATGCGTTTTTTGCTTACGCCTTTTTTTGCAAAATAATCATAAACATATTCTGCTCGAGCTTCAGATAAGTTACGTTTTTTTGTTTTTCTGTCTACAGCATCTCTACTAAATTGAGTACAACACACATGACCCTGTATTGTGAAATAAATATCGTCGCGTTCTACCAGAATTTTTGAGATAGATTCTAATACTTTTTTAGAAGCCGGAGTAACCGTACTATAACCTGTTTTAAATAAAATGTTTTCAAATATTATTTTATCACCAACTTTAAGGTCCCCTTTTAGTTTCTCTTCTACAGTTTCTTTTATCTCTTCAATAACCGCTTCTTCCTTTTTCTCAATTTCTGTTTTAGGCGGTTTTGGTTTTACTATTATTTCAACTTTTCTATTTAAACCTCTTATTTTTAGAACATTTTTTTCGTTTACAATCTTGAGTAAAATTTCACCTTTACCATCAACATTGGTAATTAAATCTTCACTTATTTCATTATTTGAAAAAACAGACTTTATAGCATTGGCTCGTTGTTGTGAAAGTTTTAAGTTGTAAGTATCAGCACCTACATCGTCACAAAAGCCATAAATGGAAATAGATTCAATATCTACATCTGTTAATTTGGAAATAAAAAGCAGTAAACGGTTTTCTTCTGTTGGTGGCACGTCATATTTATCGGTATCAAAATAAACCTCGTGAATTAATTCATTCTGAGAAAATATAACACCAATATTTAGTAGAAAAAATATAGATAAAATTAGTTTATTCATAGTTGGGGTAATAGAATAAGTATATAAATATACTATTTTTAAGTAATTACAGTGTGTTTAAAGCGTTTTTTGGGGTTAATTACGGTTATAATAGGTTGAAAAACTTACAATTACTTTAAATAGTCAAAATATACGGACGAATCACCAAGTATTTCAGTCGCTTTTTTTATTCTAGAATCGTGTATTTTATAATAGTCATAAAGCCCTTCACGGTACACATAACGCTTCACAATCTCTTCGGTTAACAGCTCTAATAAATAGTCTTTATTTTCATCAATAACAGTAGATTTTGAGTTATTTAAATTAGAAATTAATGTATTAAAATCTTTTTCAATATTATCATTTAATTCCTCTTTTTGCGCCGTTTCAAAAGCTTTATAAAGCGCCTTTTCGGTTTCCGTTTCAAAAGAAAAATTATTAGTTTTTAAATAATCTTTAAAATCTTTAAAATCAGTTTCAGTCAGTTTTAAATTGTTTACATCACTTAAATTATGATTGTAATAATAGTTAGTTGCATAATTAAAAATCAAATCGTTATTTACAATAGCGTTCACTATTTCTGACTTTTTATAAGGGCCTAAAATAGCATCTGGAAAAACACCACCGCCATCAAATACCTTACGTCCGTTTTTGGTTTTAAATTCGTTATAATTTTCTTGTTTTACACGAACCGCTTCTCCTGCTTCATTCCTATTCCAGTAATCTAACGATTGAATACATCTGCCCGAAGGTGTATAATATCGCGAAATCGTAATTTTAACCTGAGTACCATAAGTTAATTGTTTTGGGCGTTGCACTAAACCTTTACCAAAACTTCTTGAACCCACAACAACGGCACGATCTAAATCTTGTAAAGCACCAGAAACAATTTCACTTGCCGAGGCACTATTACCATCAATTAATACTACTAATGGAATTTCGGTATCAATAGGGTCGCTTTGCGTGTAATATGTTTTATTATATTTTTTAACTTTAGATTTTGTAGTGACTACCAATTGCCCTTTAGGCACAAAAAGATTCACAATTTTAATAGCTTCATTAAGCAACCCGCCTGGGTTGCCTCGTAAATCTAAAATAACACGTTCGGCACCTTGTGCTTTTAAATCGCGAAGTGCATAATTGGTTTCGGCATGTGCTTTATCGTTAAATCTACTTAAAACTATATAACCGGTTTTTTCGTTTATTAATGAAAAATGAGGCACCGCATTAATTTCAACCTCAGCACGCTTTATGGTTGCTGTTTGTGTTTTTCCTTGGCGTTTGTAAGTCACTTCAACTGATGAATCTGATGTGCCATTTAGCAAATCACCAGCGCTATCTTTATACGTTTCAACAACAATATCACCTACTTTAATAATTTCATCGCCCGCTTTTAAACCCGCTTTATCAGCCGGATAATTTTTATAGGGCTCAACAATAACCAACTTATTTTTAAAGGTTTTTACACGCGCACCAATACCAGTAAAATCGCCAGTATTATTAATTCTAGCAGCTTCAACGTCCTGCTCGTTCATAAAATTGGTGTAGGGGTCTAAATCGGCCAACATACTTTTTATGGCTGTATCCATTAAATCTCCTGGGTTGGTTTCATCAACATAATTCATGTTGAGTTCTTTAAACAATGTGGTGAAGATTTCTATTTGTTTAGCAATTTCAAAAAAATCGTTTTTGAAAGCAGTTCCAGTAAAAAATATTGAAAATGCTAATATTGGAATTAGGATTTTCTTTTTGAATATGTTTTTCATCAGCGTTATTTTATGTTTCAGAAACTTTGTTTTGAAATTTTTCAAATAGGAGTTTCATTTTAGTTTCAACTTGTAAAAACGTTGGTTTCTCAGTGCCAATGTACAAAATCATAAACGCATATTGTGTTGTGATGTTGTTAAAATAACTAGCTTTATTAAGTCGGTAAGATTCTCTTAACAAACGTTTTATACGGTTTCTATCAACGGCAGTTTTAAAATTACGCTTACTTACAGAAACTCCTGTTTTAGCAATAATAGCCTCATCAAAAGCGGATTGCATATAAACCAATCGCAACGGAAATACAGAAACCGATTGTCCTTCAGCAAATAACTTGTCTATAAGCTTTTTGCTTTTTAGTTTTTCTTTTTTGCTAAACGTGAATTTCAAGAGGTTTATTTTAAAAATCAAAGGTAGTAAAATAAAAAAGCCACTTGATTTTAAAATGGTTTTTGTGATGTTCGTTTACGGTCTCGTACAAGAATAGTTGCGGGTTTGCGTGCGAGGATTTTCCGCAGGAAAATCAGAAGCTTACAAACGAGCAACTAACTTTGGTTTAGGTAAAACTAGCAATTTTTTATATACATTGTTTAGTGGCCGTTTGCTTATCTATCTATTTTCTTTGAATAATTCCCATGTTGTTTATAATGAATGATTTTTCCATTCTTATCTCTCTCAAAAACGAGGGTTTCTCCCAATTCTTCATCATCCCTAATCCTACGAAAGGTATCGCCTTCTATATGTTTGTAAAAAGTCATGGATTTACTTGGTTTTTCTGATGGCAATCCAAGACTAACTAATTTATCGCCCCAAGTTGAGATATACACCTCACTCCACCATGGCATTGGATTATAATATCCAACAAATTCCTGTAGGTTTTTCTTTTCTATCTTACCAACTGCAGGTGTTTCCTTTTTTGGCACCTTCACTTTCTTAAGGATTTCATTTATTTCCCTAGCATATTTTACTGGGCTTGTTCCATTGGCATTAATCATCACAGAAAAAGCTCTTTTATTTTTAAAGTCAATTTGAAGTGTAGTTTCATATCCTGGACAACTTCCACTGTGACCAACCCATGTAGTGCCATCTGTTCCTTTATAAATACCAAAACCTAAACCCCAAGTAATCTTCCAATCTGGATTTGTCCAATGTACATTTTGCATATACTTAAGAGTGGAAGGCTTTAATATTTCTGTAATTGTGCTATCCCTTAATCGGAATTGCCATGAAGCGAATCTCCCTAAATCTTGCACATTTGAAGAAAATCCAGCGGCAGGTTTAATACCATTAGCTTGAAAGAAATTTACTTTTTTACGCTTGCCAACTCTTGCTATTGCACTATAGCCAATGGCAAGTTTATTTCCATATAATGGCTTTGGTAGTTCGGTTCGAGTATTTGTAAGTCCAAGTGGTTTTAGAATATTTTGCTGAACATATTCATCGTATGGAACTCCTGATATTTCTTCAACTATTTCGCCTAAAAGGGTAAGCCCAAGATTGCTGTATTGAAAATAGGTAGATGCTGGATATAGTGTTTCTTGTTCACTTAATTTGGAATCGATTTGCGCTTTGGTGGGGAAAGGAAAGTCTGGCCCAGTCCAATATGGATAATCAGCTTCTCTGGGAAGTCCTGAAGAATGGGTTAATAATGTCCTGATAGTAATAGGGCCACTTTCTGGATATTTCTGCTCAAGCTTATAAGCAGGCAGTAAGTCACTCACTCTATCATCCAATCGTAGTTTTCCTTCATCGTATAATTTCATAATTGCAACTGAAGTAAATAACTTGGAAATTGAGCAAATACTACAAAGTGTAGATGCTTCTGCCTTAATGTTCTTTTCAATATTCGCTAAACCAACAGCTCCTGACCAAAGTACTTCCTGGTCCTCAATTACAATAGCAGTTAAACTTGGCAAGTTATCAAAATCCTTTTGAGCTTCCAACCATACCTCTACAAGTTTGAAGGCCTCTGTGTAATCTTTTTTAACCTCTTGGGAAAATCCAAATGTGATTGAAAAGGAAATAAATAGCGCAATATAATATTTTTTCATAGTCTTGTTTTTTAATGCCCACTAACGGTTTTGTGTATGGAAAGTTGCGGGTTTGCGTGCGAGGATTTTCCGCAGGGAAATCAGAAGCTTACAAACGAGCAACTAACTTTGGTTTAGGTAAAACTAGCAATTTTTTATATACTTAGTTATTGTAAACAGTTTTTAATTTTTGTTATCAGTCTTTGCTTTTATTTTCTTATCGATTTTAACGACGTCCGCTTTGTAAAATTCCCATTCGGGGTCGTCTGTTTTCATTACCATGTTTAAGGCTATTTCGTAATTGTCTTTTGCTTTGTGTAAATAACCAAGCTTTTCGTAGGCCATTCCTAATAAAGAATATGCATTAAAAGAATCAGGGTGTGCTTTCAAATTCTCCTTAAATGCTTCTAACGCATGGGGTTTTAGGTCTTCGATTTTTAATAAGTCGAAACCCAAATCTATAAGTGCATTTTCATTAGAAACTTCAAACCCATAAGTTTTAGATAACTTATTAAAATAGGTGATTATGTTTTCAATGGCTTTTTTAGGACCACCTTGAGCCGTAATGGCTTCTTTGGTTTCAAGCCTTTTGTATTTCGTGGGTTCAAATATATATCGCAAACCAAAAAACAGGGAGGGCAAACCTACAGAGAGATGGGATTCTTCAGGCATAGGATTGTATTTAAAACGAAGCTCCGTGTCTTTATGGGTATTTATATAGTTTTCAAATTCTCCACTTAATTTTATAACATTACCTCGCATATTACCACTAATTTCATTTGCAAGTGTCATGTAAAAGGTTTGATTCATTATAGAGGGGTTGGGAAATAAGTCATCAAGTCCCTTAGAAATAATATCATTTGGGTACCACAAACTTGGGCTGATTGTTATATAGGCGTTAAACAATTCGGGATGTTTAAAAAAAGTATAAACATTAAATAGACCTCCTAGGGAATGCCCTGAAATAATCTTGTAAGGTGCTGTTCTAAATTTACCTTCTATATGTGGCATTAATTCCTTTTCAATAAAGGTTATAAAATTATCGGCACCTCCAACAGTTCCTAGTCGTTCTCTCTCCTTTTGGTCTAGGTTTGGTGATTCGGGAGATAAGTCACGATTTCGGTGGGTGTTTTTTATACCAACAATAATCATTTCGGGAATACGGTCATCAAAATTTAGAAATTCAGCCGAGGCTACAGCATGCCTAAAATTTAAATAACTATCGAGTAAATATAGAACAGGGTAAGTCTTATCTGATTTTTCATAGCTCTTAGGTAGATAGATTTCCAAATTTCTATCTTCATTAAGTATTTCGGAATGGATTTTTAAAGTTTTACCAATGGTTATCTCATTTTGGGAATAGCTTGAAAAACTTAATAGAATTAAGCCTATTAAAAGGTTGAATTTCATATTTCAGGTTAGTTTTGTCTAATTGTTGCCAATGCTTGCATGATATAAGTCCGTTTAAGGACTTATATCAAACGTTAAACAAAGTTAGCTGAAATTTTTTACAAAGTCAAATTATTAAAAACACCCAAAAAGCGTTATTAGAAGGCTTTAATTTTGTGTCTTTTAATACTTCTAAAATTAAGTAATCAATAGGATGTTAGTTATTTCTTGATGTTAATTCTTTTTGTATCATTTTATAAGTTCTGTAACTTACTTTTTATTATTCGAGTCATCAACATCCGCCATCAAACCACTAGGGTCTATTTCAACAAATTTTATTTTTTTAGACGTTTCAAAAGTATATGTTGGGTAGGCCCAAGCCCAATCTTTAATAATGGTTGCTGTGGTTGGTTTTTCACCACGCATCATTTGTAATGGAATATAAAAATCTTCAGTAGAATCATCAATATAAGTAACAGTTACATCAATAGGCATAGGCATTAAACCAATACGCTCTAAAGTAATTGTGTTTCCTTCAATGGTTTTAATGCCATAATCAATAGTATTTGTGGTTTGGGCAAAATCTATTAAATACCAGTTTAATTCTAAACCAGATACTTTTTCGGCAGTTCTTATGATATCTAATGGTTTTGGATGTTTAAATGAAAAATCATCAAAATATTTTTTGATGGTTTTTTTTAAATTTTCTTCACCAATAACATAACCTAATTGCGCTAAAAACACAGCGCCTTTACTATAAGCTGCATCACCGTAAGCAGCGTTTAAGTTATAACGATCGGCATGCGTGGTTAACGGCTGTTCTATGCCAGAATTTGCTAAACGAATATAACTTCTATAAGAGCCTAAAAACGGATTTTTCCTTTTATTTTCTCTTATTGAATTCATGGCTAATGCCGAAATATAACTGGTAAAGCCTTCATCCATCCATTCGTGTTTTGCTTCGTTTGAAGCTAATAAAAACTGAAACCAAGTATGTGCCAATTCGTGAGCCGCTGTTCCTAAAAGGCCACCGTAATTTGAACCACCAGTAATTAATGTACACATGGCATATTCCATACCGCCATCACCGCCTTGAATAAAAGAGTATTGTTTATAAGGATATTGACCAACGTTTTCGCTAAAAAACTGCATCATTTTTACCGTTTCAGGTTGAATTTTTTTCCAGTTTTCTATAATATCGTTATCATTTGAGTATAAGAAATGGAGTAATGGACCATTTGGTACCTGAACCGTATCATGAAGATAATCAGGATCGGCAGCCCAAGTAAAATCATGCACATTTAGCGCATTAAAATGCCATGTTAGTTTATCAGAATTAGGTCGTGTAACCGGTCCTGTTTCATAGCCGTAACCTATTTCGTTTGGGTTTTGTAAATAACCTGTTCCTCCAATAATATAATTTTTATCAAGTGTGATTTTAACATCAAAATCACCCCAAACACCATGAAATTCTCTTGCTATATAAGGGTCGGCATGCCAACCTTCAAAATCGTACTCCGCTAATTTAGGGTACCATTGCGTCATAGAAAGCGAGACACCATCTGCATTATTTCTTCCAGAGCGACGAATTTGAACAGGTACTTGGGCATCAAAAACCATATCGAAAGTCACTTTTTCACCTGGTTGAATAGGTTTTGCTAAATCGACTTCTAAAACGGTACCAACCGTTTCATGATTTAAAATAACACCGTTCTGCTTTAAAGAATTCACTTTTATATACCCAATTTCGTTAGGTTTTAATTTGCTAATTCTATCTGTTACTCTGCCGTCAGGATCTGCAATAGTTCGAGAACGCACATCCATTTCACTATCAGGTTGAAAAGCATTAAAATATAAATGATAATAAACTCTGTTTAATACATCAGGCGAATTATTGGTATATACTAAAGTTTGTTTTCCTTGATATTGATAGGTGTTCACATCCATATCAACTGTCATTTTGTAATCTACATGTTGTTGCCAATACGTTGAGGTGTTTGTAGCGATTGGCAGTTTGGGTGTTTCTGGTGTAGTTGGTGTCGTTGGTCGTTTTGAAACCACGTCTTTTGTATTTGAACACGACCATAAAACACTGATGCATAAAATAGATATAAATAGATTTTTCATAGATATTATGTTATAGAATAGGGTATTAATTCATTTTAGAAGCCATAATTAAGGCGTTGTAAGCATTAACCATTTTACCAGATTTTGTTAAATCAGCAAAAGGTTTTATTTTACCAGTATCTCCGCCAACAATAACCTTTGTTTTTACTGCCAAACCAGAATCCATAAGAATTTGTTTAACTTGAGCAGCTGTAAGTTTTGGATAGTAAGAACGAATTAAAGCCGCAACGCCTGCAACAGCTGGAGCCGCCATGGATGTGCCGCTATTATTTTCGTACTCGTTTTCTGGAACGGTAGAATATATTTGAGAACCAGGTGCAAATACATCAACATTTACTTTACCGTAGTTTGAAAACCCTGAAATCATTCCAGAGCCATATTTAGGTTCTAATGAACCAACCGATATAAACGTATTTGATACCTCAGGACCAACACCAACAGCATCGTTAGGGTAAACATCTTTTTCATCTAAGTTTTGGGCATCGTTTCCGGAAGCATTTACAATTAATACATCCTTTTGTCCTGCGTAAGCGATGGCTTCACGAACCCAATCGCTATGTGGTGAGTAATATTTACCAAAACTGGTATTTATAATAGATGCGCCATTATCAACAGCGTAACGAATGGCTAATGCGACATCTTTATCATATTCATCACCTCTTGGAGTTGATCTAATCGCCATGATTTTAGCATTGTTAGCCACGCCATTTACGCCTTTTCCGTTGTTGCGCTCTGCAGCAATAATACCCGAAACATGTGTACCGTGGCTTTCACTTTTTTGCTGTGGTTTTACGTTGCCGTTACCATAGTATTTAGTGCTCATATCATCTGGATTATCTCCATTAACACGCCCCTTGTAGTTTTTGTTCAAGTTGTAATTTAAACGATCATTAAATTGCTCTAAACGGTCATTTATTTGTTTTAATTCATCATTTAATTCTAATTTAGCATTTGCTGCAGAAGTGAACCTTAGGCTATAAACATATTTCATGATCTTTATAGACTCTAAAAGTTGTTGATTGGTTGTTTTTATCGCCTCAACATCTTTTTTTGTATAATCTTTATTATTTGAATGGTTTGTAATTGATTCATCAGCAGCGGTTATTTGCTGAATAAATTGAGCAAGGTTAGCTTTATACTCGGCGTATTGGTTGACTAGCTCACTATATTTTTTATACTCTTCATCGTATTCGGCTTGTGCTCTGCTGTAATCAGGATTATTAGTGTCGCCTTTGGCTAAAATTCTAACCAATTCTAATTGGTCATAATAGCCATCGCCCAGAAAATTCCAACCATGCACATCATCAATATATCCATTTTTATCATCGTCTATTCCGTTGTTTGGAATTTCACCTTTATTGGTCCAAATCACACCATCTAAATCTTCATGGTTAATATCAATTCCAGAATCTATAACGGCAACAATAACCGTTGCGCCTTTTTTGTTTTTAATAATTTCAGCGTAAGCTTTATCTACACTCATTCCTGGAATGGTGTCTTTAAGCATGTCTAAATGGCTCCAGTTTCGTTCTTCAGTTTCTGTTAAACCTGAAACTTTTAAAGGTGTATTATCAATATTTTCAACAGGTGTAGATAAAACAGCTGTGGTACCACCACAGCCTGAAATTAATACTGCAGTAAAAGCAGAAAGTGTTATTGTTTTAATTGTGTTCATTAAGCTATTTGAATTAGTCATTTTAATTTAATTGAAGATGTCTTGAGTTGTATATGTGTTTTTTAAACGCACGCCTTTTTCAGTATGTTGCACCGTAATAATTTCGTTGTGCGCATCGTGTTCTAAAAATAAATAGTAATTGTTATCTGCCGCTAGGTTAAGAAATTTTTCTTTTTCATTCAATGTTAATAAAGGCCTGGTATCATAACCCATAACAAAAGGCAGTGGTAAATGGCCTACAGTAGGCAATAAATCGGCCATAAAAGCAATGGTTTTTTCTTTGTATTGAATGAGCGGAATCATTTGTTTATCGGTATGCCCATTGGCAAAAAAAATATCGAAACCAAGTTGTGAATTTTTAAGCATATCGTTTTTTGGAAGGTCGGTAAATTTTAGTTGCCCGCTTTCTTCCATCGGGATAATATTTTCTGTTAGAAAAGATGCTTTTTCACGTCTATTGGGCTGGGTTGCCCATTGCCAATGATCTTGGTTACTCCAAAAATGCGCGTTTTTAAAAGCGGGCTCGTAACCTGTTTTATCTTTATTCCATTGAATACTTCCACCACAATGATCGAAATGTAAATGTGTCATAAACACATCGGTAATATCATCACGATGAAAACCATGTGTTTTAAGTGAGCCATTTAAAGAATAATTTCCCCACGGATGGTAGTAACCATAAAACTTATCTGATTGTTTGTTTCCCATTCCATTGTCTATTAAAATAAGCCGATTTGCGTATTCAATTAACAAACAACGCGCTGTTAAATCAATCATATTATTAGCATCAGCAGGATTGGTGCGTTGCCATAACGATTTTGGCACAACGCCAAACATAGCGCCGCCGTCTAATTTAAAATTTCCAGCATTTATTGGGTATAAGTTCATCTGTTAATAGTTATTGCTTTTTATATGTCAGAGGTAATTTGTCATTGAAATATTATGTATGGCATCAAAATTTTACAGGACTCATTTCATAGCGCTGTAAAATTAAGAAATCTATTGTTATTGCTTTAAAACGTTAAGAATATATTATGAAACAACATCATTTAATCGTTTACCAAAATCAAATAAAGCTTTTATTTCTTTTAAACCTGCCAATCGTTCTTTTCCAAAAACGAGTAGCGCATTTCCGTTAGATTCTACATGATAATAAGGATTGCTTTCAAAAAAGTGTGTTATATCACTATTAAAAAAGGCACTTATTTCTTTCTTATTGTCTCCTAATAAGTAAAAACGATCAGAAAAATCATCTTGGTTTTCAATGTTAATATCTTTAAAACCAGCAAAGGCGGAAACTTTTTCTAAAAAACCTTCTTTATCTAAAGTGAATTTTGGAATGGTTTGATTTAAATCAATATGCAGCATGGTTTTACGAATCACTTCTTTTGCTATAAATTCACCTTCAGAAAACTCGATATCAAATAATTTTATAGCCTTATCTTCATGTGATAATTCGTTATAAATATGATTAATATGTTTGGTGTCGAAAAATTGAAAGCTATTTAAAAAGGGTACATTTTTTTGTTTTTCAGAAGTGTAGCTTAAATTATAATTTTTAGCTAAACTTGCGATGCTTTTTTGACGCCTTGTTAAACTATTTTTTATAATTTTTGGCACTTGTAACAACCGTCTTGAAGCAAAAGGATGTTTAGAATCTGTGTCGTGCATATCTAATCCAATAACATCAAAATGACCACCGCGTTTTGCAAATAATTCTTGGTAACTATTAATGTTTTCCATTACGGTATCATCAACAAATTCACACATTGAAAAATCTACAATAACATCTTGATTTTCGGGAACTGCATCTAAATGTTTTTTAAGCTTATAATAATTTAAAAAACTGCAAAAGTGCTTAACGCTTACGTAAAAGGTGTTTTGATTACCCGTTTCTCTGTACATTAAAACGTTGGGTTTTAAAACATTTCTTAAAAACAACCCCACGCTTTTATTTAAAACAATATGAATAATTAACGTGGTTATAACGCCAGCAATAATACCCGTAATTAAACCAATTTTTAAAGTAACAATAAGCGTGACAAAAAAGATAATAAGCTGTTCTTTACCTATGGAAAATATTTTTGTAATCACTTTTGGCGAAGCCAGTTTATAACCTGTATACACCAAAATAGCCATTAAAGCGGGCAACGGAATGCGGGTTAATTGTGTGCTAAACAAAACAATAAATAGCACTAAAAATAGGGCATGAAAAAAGTTTGCTGATCTATTTGTGGCGCCATTATTTACATTTACTGAGCTTCGAGCAATAACAGTAACGACGTTTAAACCGCCTAAAAAACCACTACCTATGGTTGCTAAACCCAAGGCTTTTAAATCTTTATTTACATTAGAACGTCTTTTTTCAGGGTCTAATTTATCAACGGCTTTAATGCTTAAAAGCGATTCGATACTCGCTATAAGCGTAAGCCCTAAAACGCTTCCCCAAAATGAAAAACTACCAATGGCACTAAAATTGGGGATTGGAATGTCTGCTATAATATTTTGAATACTTGGAATTCCAGAAATCATATATTGCGGTGCAATAGGGTTAGGCTCGTGCAAACCCATTTCAAAATAGTAGCTAAACCCAATGGATAAAATAACAATCCACATGGGCGCTGGAATAAGCTGCAAATATTTATTCCTGATTTTTGAATAAAACAGCATGATCGCCAAACTTAATACACCCGCCAAAGCTGCGTAAATTAAACCTTTGTTTTCGTAATGTATGGCATCGTTTATAGTGAAAGGAATTTCAAAAAGATAATCAATGGTATCGTCTCGTTTTATTTTATGAGCGATCATAATATGAAACTGTTTTCCCAAAATAATGAGTCCGATAGCGGCGAGCATACCTTGAATAGCAGACGATGGAAAAAAATTGGCAAGCGCACCCATTCTAAGGAACCCTAAAAGCATTAAAAACACACCAGAAAAAATAATTGCCATGTAAGCGCTTTCTAATCCTAAAGTTGTAATAGCAACTAAAAGCACGCCTACTAAACCATTTCCTGGGCCAACAATAGTAACGTGGCTACCCCCTAAAACAGAAACCATTATACCGCCAACAATAGCTGCAATAATACCTGCAATTGGTGGCGCATCACTAGCCATAGCTAATCCTAAACCAAGCGGTAAAGCTATGAGACTGACTACAAAACCAGAAAACATGTTTTTAGGTAACGTCTTAAAAAAGGCGTTTATATTATTCTTTTTTTGACTCATTGTAGAATTAGAACGTCGGTTGGTAATTCGGTTAAAATATGTTCAATATCATGTGGAAATAAACGATCCCAGAACGTCATTTTTGATGGCGCATTCATTACTAATAAATCGGCACGAGATATTTGCGCATAATGCCCAATTGAGTAGCCTTTTTTTCCAAAAATAGGCTGTAATTTTACGGTAACATTTTTTGTGTATTCTTTAGGAATATGATTAATTATTTCTTTAATTCTCGAGTTTTCTCTCAGCTTAATACGTTCTTTATTAATGTTAGCACGTCTTAAAGATTTATCATCTTCTACTTTAACCGCAATTTGTTCTTGCTTGATTTCTTCAACAATAGTAACTTTTTGAGATTTCAATGTATTTGCTACATAAAAAGCGGTAGTTATAGTTTGCTCAGTTTTTGGGTCTTGCAAACCATTTACAACAATATGCTCGCATGGCACACGCTCAACGGAAGGCTTGATAAGTAGTAAGATTGAACATTTTGCAGCTCTTGTTATTTTTCTTGCAATAGAACCTACGTAATATTTTAAAAAGCGTTCGCGTTGCACTGCGCCTAGAATTAATAGGTCAATTTTTTTCTCTTCTACGGTAGACAAAATAACATCAACAGGTTCGCCTTTTTTGAAAACAACTTCATAATTTAAGTTGTCCTTTTCAAAGCTTTTCAAAATTTGTTTAAGCATGGAGTTTTTTTCTTCGGAAGACTCTCCAACATGAATTAAAAACAATTTTGAATTAAAAAAAACAGCTAATCTTGCCGCCTCAAAAAGGTTTGCTTTTAAGTTGGGAGAATAAGCAACCCCAACCCCAATACTTTTAAAAGGCTTTAAAGACACTATTTTTACTATTTTTTTAGACAAAGTTGAAAGATACTATTTTTTAAAAACATGAAGTCATCTCTTTTACTTAAATTAGTCTTTTTTAAAAATCATTTTGAGTTATGTTAGAATTAGCAGGGATCATTATTTTAGGCATTTTAGCACAATGGGTGGCTTGGAAGTTTAAGATTCCGGCCATTTTACCTTTAATTTTAATTGGCTTACTTGTGGGGCCAATTGCTGCCGAATTTTTATCTGAAGACGGCGCTAAATGGATTGAACCTATTTGGAATGGTGAAAAAGGATTATTTCCCGGAGAGGGCTTATATTACTTTGTTTCTTTAGCCATCAGTATTATTCTTTTTGAAGGCGGTTTAACTTTAAAACGTTCGGAAATAAAAACCGTAGGTCCTGTAATTACTAAGCTTATTACATTGGGTTCTGCAATTACTTTTTTTGGTGCAGGAATAATTGCGCATTTAATTTTTAATCTAAGTTGGCAGCTTTCGTTTTTATTCTCTGGTTTAATAATTGTTACGGGCCCCACAGTAATAACCCCGATTTTAAGAAATATTCCCCTTAAAAAAGATTTAAGTACCGTTTTAAAGTGGGAGGGTATTTTAATAGACCCAATTGGAGCCTTAGTAGCCGTATTGGTGTTCGAGTTTATTAGTGTTGAAGGCGATAGTGGCTTTACAAAAACCGCTTTAATAGAGTTTGGAAAAATTATTCTTTTCGGTACAACTTTCGGTTTTACATTTGCGCACGCACTTGCGTTTGCAATTAATAAAAAGCTTATTCCTCATTATCTGCTAAATGTAGTATCACTTTCTACGGTGCTTTTAGTTTTCGTGGAATCTGAGGTTTTCGCTCATGAATCGGGCCTTTTAGCTGTGGTAGTTATGGGTATGGTTTTGGGAAATAGCAAACTAGAGAACATTAAAGAACTCTTATATTTTAAAGAGTCACTTAGTGTTTTACTTATTTCAATTTTATTTATTCTTTTAGCGGCAAACATTAATATTGAAGATTTATTATTGCTTTATACTTGGAAAACAGCCGCCGTTTTTCTTCTGGTAGTATTTATTATACGGCCGGTAGCAGTATTTTTAAGCACATATGGCTCAAAGCTAACACTTAAAGAAAAACTCTTTATTAGCTGGGTGGGACCAAGAGGTATTGTTGCCGCTGGTATTGCCTCGCTTTTTGGAAGTAAACTTATAAAGCAAGGAGTGGAAGGCGCGGAGTATATTACCCCTTTGGTGTTTATGATTGTTTTGGGTACGGTTTTATTAAACGCTACAACGGCACGTTTGTTTGCAAAACTTGTTGGTGTATTCCTTAAAAAGTCTGGCGGTATACTAATCGTAGGCGCTTCTAAAGTTTCTAGATTATTGGGACACTATCTTGAATCTAACGGAAGACATGTGGTTTTAATTGATAGTAATGAAAGAAATATACAAAAAGCAAATGAGTTAGGGCTAGAAGCCATTTCTACCAATATTTATTCAGACACCTTAATGGATAATATTGAATTGAGCGACATTGGCTATATAATGGCATTAACTGGAAACTCAGATATTAACAAGTACGCCATTAATAAATTTAGTAGTCAATTTGGTGAAAATGGTGCTTTTAGGTTAGTAACAACTCAGGAAATGTTGGATGACACTAATAATCCAAAGGAAGGTTTGTTTTCCCATAAAGATGATTTTAATTCATTACTTGAGGTCACTAGAAAAAATCCTTCAATTCAAGAAATTGATTTGAAAGATAAAGGGCATTATGAAGAATTAATTAATATTTCGAATAATGATCCAGATATTATCCCGCTATTTTTAAAAGATAACGAAGGCGAACTTCATATCATATCATCTTACAATTTAGAAGTTGATAATATTGAAGAAGGTTGCCAATTAATTTATCTCGGTAAACCTTTTGATGTTGAAAACGTTCCTACCGTTGAGACTAGCGGTTCTAAAGAAGAGTAGTTTTTTATACATCAGTGTTTTTGTTGATGAGTTTAAGTTATTTGAGAAAAGCGATATTATAAATAAAATTGAATTTCATTTTCTTATTTAATAGTTAACATTTTAGGGTATCGTTTTTTTTATGCTTAATTCCATTACCATAGAATGCATACCAATCAACAACCTTATCTTCGGATAGTTTTCGTCCTAAATACTTTGTCAATTCACCATGGCACTTTTTATGAAAATTACCGTTTCCATTTCTATGAGCTTCATCTCTAAGTTTTTCTATGGCTCTCAACAATTCTCCTTGTACAAATTCTGCTTGCCCTGATGTAGGCACAAAATTCTGCCAAATATATTTTGCTGTTGCGGCATATTCTTCTTGTGTCATTTTTTGAGCATTGGTATAGTTTACAAAGGCAAATAACATAATAATATATACTGTTTTCATCATTGGTTATAATATCGCTTCGATGGTTTACAAATTCATAAAAATCTTATTTCAAGATCATAAACTGTTTCTTCTTTTTACCATCACTGGTCATAATAAAGGTGTCGTTTTCGTAAGTCCCGTAGAAAGGTACGTAATAGGTGTTTCCGTTATTGTCTTGTATTTTGTTATATGATACTTCTCCATTTGGAGTATATACAAAGTCGTAAAGCGCTGACGATTCAAATATACCTTTAGACACTTTAGTTCTTCCGTCTTTTTTCTCGATTAGGTTTTTACCTGAATTTAAAATAACATGCAAATCATTTCCTTTTAAGAATGCATTATATGAAGGTGTAGTCGATTTTTTAAATACACTTCTTCCCCAATTTAATTCGCCTTGGGCATCAAATTTTAAAATTAATATATCATCATAATGCGGTGTTGTAACCATAGTGCCGCCATAGCCAGTAGACATATAGGTTTGAGTTACATAAAAGGCTTCCGCCAACACATAGGTGTTGCCATTGGCATCTTTTAAAACATAATCTACATAAAAGCTAGATAGTTCTTTATCCTTTTTGTTATCTGCTTTATCTTCACCATATAAGTCTTCATAAATTTCTATTGGCAACTTATAAACCTTTTTAGACTTTACAGCAAAAGCATCTGTATCTATAATAAAATTACATCCTCCTTTTATTTTGAACACATTTTTCTCTGAATAAAACCCAAGTAAATGAAGGGCTTTGTCAACAATTGAAATGTTTAAAGACAAAATATGTTCCTCTGCTAAATCAATAGTAATCTCTTTAGTATCGGTTTTTGATAATTTGTTTAAAACAAATTGGTAATTGGCCTCTCCATTCTTTTTCTCTGAACGTCCTTTTATATATAATTTTCCAAGTGAATAAACCGTAGCATTATTATCTATTGCCAAATCATTATGCTGAAAAAAACGCTCTTCGTGCTCTTGATAGGCTTTTTCAAAAATCAATTCTAAATTTGAAGCATTAAAAACCCGAACGGTATATGAGTTTGCGTTCTTTTTAATATTATCTGTAGCCACTGCAAAATAATTACCGTTAGGAGATATCGCAAAACTGGTTTGACGCTTATTGCCACCAGAAAAAAGTTCCTGACTTTTTTCTACAGTGGTTTCAAAAAGTTTTTCTTTAGTTGTTGTTTTGTCTTTTAAATTAAAAGTATGGCAATACACGATGCGTTCTGTTTTTTCGGGAGCGTAAACGGTAAAGAATTTAATTTCATCACCATAAAAAACTTCGCCAACAAACGTTTCTTTTTTGTCACTATCTATTGTTTTTGAAAATACTTTATTGAGATTAGCATCAAAAATATCGAACAGAATATCTTTTTTACTATCTCTTACAACTCCTGTAAAACCTGAATTTGTAGTATGAATTGCTAAAATATCGTTAGCAGTAACCTCATCATTATATTCGGCACTTTCTATAATTTTTAATGTTGTTTGATTTTGAGCATAAATAGAATTTAAAAACAATACCAATAAAAGAAAAGTCAATTTTTTCATAATAAATTTGATTAAAATTTTAATCGAATTTACAGAAAAAGAGCATCTGTTTTACAAACTAAAAGTAAATATTTTAGAGCTTAAATATGTATTAAATTTATTGAGGAAATAGCTGTAAGAAAGCCTCTCATTTGCAAAAAGAGAGGCTTTTAATTTTATTAAACGATGATTTTTATCCTATAATTTGAAGGTTTGTAAATTCTTTGGTAACAACTAATGTGTTATTTGCAAAGTCTACGTCCTTAAGAGTTACATCTTCATTATCTACTTTAATAGATTTAACTTTAAAAGGTAATCCAATTAAATTAATTTTAAAGGTATTGTAAGATGTTATATAATTACCTGTTTTATGAATTCGAATAATAAGCTTATTTCCATTACCAGCTAAGTTAAATTTCTTTAAGCTATAACGTCCTTTGGTGTAATCGTAACCATCATCAGCATCTTCATATAATTCAGAGTCTTCCTTTCCGTTTTTGTAATACACATCAAGCATAAGTTGCTCAATTTTCTTTTCGCCAACATATTGTTGTATCGGATATTTTGGTATAATAGCGCCTGCTTTAATAAATAAAGGCATACTGTCTAAATCTGCATCTACCCAAACTTCTTTACCACCAACAATAGTTTCATTAGTCCAATAGTTATACCAATCTCCTCTAGGAATATACATGCGTCTTCCTTTAGAGTTAGGCTCATTTATTGGGCAAACTAATATTTGGTTACCAAAAATAAATTCATCTGTTCTATAATGCGTTTGCACATCGTCTTGATCAAAAAGAACCAAAGATTTTAGCATAGGTATATTATCTTGCGAATACTGATAAAATGAGGTATATAAATACGGTAATAATTGGTATCTTATTTCAATAAATTTACGAACCACATCAATAACTTCATCGTCAAAAGCCCAAGGTTCTTGTTCTCCATGATCTCCAGAAGAGTGTGTTCTACAAAATGGGTGAAAAACACCTAATTGTATCCAACGCGTATATAATTCGCCATTTGGCTGTTCCGCAAAACCTCCAATATCAGATCCAGCAAATGAAAATCCAGATAGCGCTAAACGTTGCGCTTGGATATTTGCAATTTGTAAATGTTCCCAAGTGGCTACATTATCTCCCATCCAAGTTGAGGTATAACGTTGTGTGCCTGAATATGCCGAACGTGTAATTACAAAAGGACGCTTAGGGTAATTGTAACGCTTTAAGCCATGATATGTGGCTCTAGCCATTTGCATTCCATAAATATTATGTGCTTTGTTATGGCTGCAAGGGTTACCATCATAATCATGACGAACATCTGGTGGAAACGTTTTTCCTGGAACATCCATTACCGCAGGTTCGTTCATATCATTCCAAACTCCTTTTACACCTATATCTTCAATAAGCTCTTTAAATAAACCTGCCCACCATTCTCTTACTTCTGGTCTTGTAAAATCTGGAAAATAACAGTCACCAGGCCATACTTTACCTTTCATATAAGGACCATCGGCACGCTTACAGAAATAATCTTTTTCTAAACCTTCTTTGAATACGCTGTATTCGTTATCAATTTTAATTCCTGGATCTATGATTACTACGGTTTTAAAACCGTTATCAGCCAGTTCTTTTACCATACGCTTTGGATCAGGGAAATAGTCTTTGTTCCAAGTAAAACAACGGAATCCATCCATGTAATCGATATCTAAATAAATAGCATCACACGGTATTTGCAGCTCTCTAAATTTAGAAGCAATTTCTTTTACGTTAGATTCTGGATAATAACTCCATTTACATTGGTGATACCCTAACGCCCATAATGGCGGAAGCTCTGGAGTTCCTGTTAAATCTGTATAACTAGTAACCACATCTTGCATTTTAGGGCCGTAAATGAAATAATAATTCATTTCACCGCCTTGTGCCCAAAAACTGGTTACATTTCTACGCTCGCTACAAAAATCGAAATAGGTTCTAAAAGTATTATCAAAGAAAATACCGTAAGATTTGCCATTGTGTAAACCTGTATAAAACGGAATGGCTTTGTATATAGGATCTGTGTTTTTGCCAAAAGCATAAGAATCGGTTGCCCAGTTTTCAAAACGGCGCCCTTTTAAGTTTAAATGCTCAGGTTTATCGCCAAGACCATAATAACTTTCTCCATTTTGAGCAGCCTTACTCATTTTCACAATATCGCCACCTAATTCATAACTTTCTTCCCAGTGGAAACCAAGTTCGTCATCACAAATTATTTTATTGTCAATCGCATCATACAAAGAGACTCTTAAATCTGATTTGTGAATATGACAAATAAGCCTTGAAGTGGTTACAATATATTTTTCATCATCATCAGAAATTTCTAAATGATTATAACCTCTACTTGCATTTTCATCTATAGCATAAGAGAAATCTCTTTCGAATTTACCAACGGTTGTGTATGTAAAACGAAGCACACTATCGCGTAATACGGTAAGTTTAAGAATAACGTTATTTGAGGTTGAAAAATGCAGAACATCTACATCTTTTTTATAATCGGTTATAGTAGACGGGAATAGATCCCCTTTATATTCTAATTCTGTATTTAATATCATAAATAATGGGTCAGTATTAATTGACGAAATTACTAAATTAAATGTATCTCATAAACTTGTTTTTATTAAAAAAAACAATAAAATGTTGCATAAAAATCAAATAATGAGGTATATAATTGCAAAAAATTTAACATACTTCAACTAAACCGTTTTATAATTACTTTGAACGACTTTAGAATAAAATACAGTATGAAGTTAATTTGATAAAACGATTAAAATTTAAGGCTTAAACTCAAAAATAGTAACTGCTAAGGGCGCCAAAGCGATTTCTACAGAAAAATCTTTACCATTCCATGGTTGTTTTTTGATAGTTATTTGTTTACTATTTGAGACGCCACTACCACCAAACTCCTTAGCATCACTATTAAAAATTTCTTTAAGTTTTCCTTTTACAGGAACTCCTATACGATAGTTTTCTCTAACAGTTGGGGTTAAATTACAAACTACAACTACATTGTTTTCAGCTTTTTTGCCTTTTCTTATATAAGAAATTACGCAGTTTTCATGGTCGTCATAACTAATCCATTCAAACCCTTCATTAGAAAACCCTTTTTCAAAAAGCGCAGGGGTGTTTTTATAAAATGTATTTAAAGCTTTGTAATAATTTTGAAAGTCTTTATGAGGTTTAAATTCTAATAAATTCCAGTCTAAACTCTCTTGGAAATTCCATTCGTTGTATTGCGCAAACTCAGTACCCATAAAGGCTAATTTAGTACCTGGGTGTGTAAACATATAACCAAACAGCAAACGAAGGTTAGCAAAACGCTGCCACTCATCACCAGGCATTCTACCTAAAATGGAATTTTTACCATAAACCACCTCGTCATGCGAAAGCGGTAGCATAAAATTTTCAGAAAAGGCGTAGGCCAAACTAAAAGTGATATCATTTTGGTGAAATCTTCTGTAAACAGGGTCTTTTCCAAAATACTCTAAAGTATCATGCATCCAACCCATCATCCATTTCATTCCAAAGCCTAAACCACCTAAAAACACAGGTTTTGAAACCCCTGGAAATGCTGTAGATTCCTCAGCAATAGTTTGTACATCTGGGAATGATGAATATATTTCTTCGTTAAGCTCTTTTAAAAAGGCAATAACATCTAGGTTTTCTCTACCGCCATAAATATTCGGTTCCCACTCGCCATCTTCTCTTGAATAATCTAAAAACAACATGGAAGCTACGGCATCAACTCGTAAACCATCAGCATGGAATTGATCCATCCAAAAAACGGCATTACTTATTAAAAACGATTTTACTTCGTTTCTACCATAGTTGAAAATTAAACTTTTCCAATCTTGGTGATAGCCTTTACGCGGATCTGGATGTTCGTATAAAGCAGAGCCATCAAAGAAACCAAGTCCGTGAGCGTCTTCTGGAAAATGCGAAGGTACCCAGTCTAGAATAATTCCTATATCATTTTGATGCAGTTTATCTACTAAAAATTTAAATTCTTCAGGATAGCCAAAACGGGATGTTGGTGCAAAATAGCCGGTTACTTGATATCCCCAAGACGGATCGTATGGAAATTCCATAATAGGCATAAGCTCAACGTGTGTAAAATTCATTTCTTTTACATAGTTAACCAAATCATCAGCTAGCTCATAGTAAGACATAAAACGATCTTCTTTTTCGTGTCTTTTCCAA
>TARA_R110000868_G_scaffold70650_6_pt1 | contig 22109 bp, 18 predicted proteins | sample TARA_R110000868 | Tara Oceans TARA_R110000868 (sample SAMEA4397489) | marine metagenome | biome: Polar Biome; feature: [SRF] surface water layer (ENVO:00010504); material: water (ENVO:00002006), including particulate matter (ENVO:01000060) such as... | depth 5 m | reverse complement strand
AATGCCGCCGAAATCCTCTATGAGACCCATCCGGCCAATCCGCAGGCCTTCGTCGTCGAAGGTGTGATTGCGGAAGGCGAAGAAGCCGTCGCTGCCGCACCCGAAGCAGAAGTGCCGCTGCCGGTATTGCTCGCCAAGGCTGACGCGGCAGCCGGTGAGAAACAATCGAAGAAATGCGCGGCTTGCCACAATTTCGAAGAAGGGGCCGGCACCAAGACAGGTCCTGACCTCTACAACATTGTTGGCCGCAAGGTCGCTGGCGTGGCGGGCTTTTCCTATTCAGCCGGCATGAAGGCCAAGGGCGGTACCTGGACTTTCGATGAACTCAACCACTTCATCAATGACCCCAAAGGCTATGTCTCGGGCACGGCGATGGGCTTTGTCGGCATCAAGAAGGCCGAACAGCGCGCTGACCTGCTGGTCTATCTCAACACATTGGGCTCAAACCAGCCGCTGCCGAAAGTGGATGCTGCTGCGGCCGCGGCTCCGGCTGCTCCTGCTGCAGCTGCCGCGCCTGAAGGCGACGCGCATCACTAATTAACACTTGAGACACAGAACACTTGAAACGCCCGGAACAATGGTCCGGGCGTTTTTTATTGTGCACCTGACTTATTTGTTAGGTACCGGCACTCGTTCGCACCTCGCGCTCCCCGCAAAAAATGGCCACAATGCATAGCGAAGTTCAATGCGTGCGCACAAGGCGCGCATCAGGGGAGACGATATGAGACGAGGCAATTCCAGCAGGACGAACGGTCTTCTCGCAGCAGCGGCCGCAACTTTGATGATGTTCAGCGTCAATGCACAGGCCGACACCATGCGGCACGGCGTTTCCCTGTTCGGCAATCTGAAATATGCGGAAGGCTTTAAACATTTTGACTATGTGAATGCGGGTGCGCCCAAGGGTGGCACGCTGCGCTATGCCGTCGTCGGTGGCTTTGACAGTCTCAACAATTTTATCATCAAGGGTGACGCAGCGGTCGGGCTCAACTTCATCTATGACACGCTGCTGGAATCGAGCCTTGACGAGCCGGGGTCTGAATACGGTCTGATCGCGAGTGCCGTGTCCTATCCTGACGATTTTTCATCCGCCACATTTACACTGCGCAAAGAAGCTCGCTTCAATGACGGCACACCGATCACCGCAGAAGATGTGGTCTGGAGTTTCAAGACGCTGACAACGATCAGTCAGAACTACAAAAAATATTATTTCGACGTCAGCAAAGCTGAAGTGATCGCGCTCGATAAAGTGCAGTTCAGCTTTTCAATCAAGGGCAACCGCGAATTGCCGCTGATCCTCGGGCAGATGCCGGTTCTGCCCAAACATTTCTGGACGGCCAAAGGGGCCAACGGCAAAGCACGCGACATCACACTGACGTCGCTCGAAGCACCGCTCGGCAGCGGCCCCTATCGCATTTCGGAAGTCAAACCTGGCAATTCCATCACCTATGAACGCGTGAAGGATTATTGGGCGAAAGACCTGCCGGTCAAAGTGGGGACCAACAACTTCGACCAGTTACGCTTTGTCTATTATCTCGATCCCGATGTGGCACTTGTTGCTTTTACCGGCGACCGCGCTGACTTGCGCATCGAAAACAGTTCCAAAAACTGGGCGACACGATACGACATTCCAGCCGTCAAAGACGGACGCATCGTGCGCGAGGAATTGCCAACGCAAAACGGACAAGGGATGCAAGGCTTTGCTTTCAATCTGCGCCGCGCCGTTTTTCAGGACCCGCGTGTGCGCGAGGCCTTCAACCTTGCCTTTGATTTTGAATGGGCGAACAAAACACTCTTCTATGGTCAGTACACGCGCAGCAACAGCTATTTTGCCAATACCGAGCTCGCCTCCAGCGGGTTGCCGTCAGCAGATGAGTTGAAACTGCTGGAGCCATTGCGCGCCGGGCTGCCGCCTGATATTTTTACGACACCCTACAACAACCCAGTGACAGACGGATCGGGCAACAATCGCGACAACCTGCGCCGCGCCGCTAAACTTCTTGAAGATGCGGGTTGGAAAATTGTCGACGGCAAACGCGTCAACGCCAAAGGCGAACCGCTAAGTGTTGAATTTCTGATTGATAATCCGACGTTTGAGCGCGTGGTTTCGCCGTATCGCCAATCACTGGGACGTCTCGGCATCAATGTCGTGCAACGCACTGTTGACAGCTCGCAATATCAAAATCGCGTCAATAATTATGACTTCGACATTATCGTTCAGACATTCGGCCAATCCCTGTCGCCCGGCAACGAGCAGCGCGAATTCTGGGGCTGCGATGCGGCCAAAGAACCGGGCACGCGCAATGTCATCGGCATTTGCGATCCGGCCATTGAAAAGCTTATCGATAAGGTGATCTTTGCCAAGAGCCGCGCCGAGCTGATCACAGCAACACGTGCACTGGACCGCGTGCTGCTATCGCGGCATTACGTCGTGCCGCAATGGTATCTGCCCTCTGACAGAATCGCTTATTGGGCAAGATTAGCGCACCCCGATCCCATGCCTGCCTATTCCAACGGCTTTCCGGACATCTGGTGGTTCAAAGGTAAGGACAAAACGGCGACACCGGCGAACGGAACCGCACCATGAGCAATACTCATCTGACGCGCCGCCACATGCTGGCGCTGATGGGGGGCACGGCGGCGCTTGCACTGTTCGCGTCCGCGCGTCACGCCCGCGCCGCGGCGCCCGCAAGCGGCCCGCGCCACGGGATGTCAATCTTCGGTGAGTTGAAATATGCAAAAGACTTTCCGCATTTTGACTACGTCAATCCGGACGCGCCCAAAGGCGGAACGCTGAGCCAAGTGCCCTTCAACGGCGCCTATAATGCATCTCTGCAAACCTTCGACACGCTCAACGGCTATGTGCTGAAAGGCAACTCACCGCCGCGGCTCGATTTCATTTTCGACACCCTGATGGTGCGTGCCTTTGACGAACCCGATGCAGTTTACGGATTGGTCGCTGCGAGCGCGGAGGCCAAAGCAGGCGGTAACGAATATATTTTCAAACTACGGCCTGAGGCCCGCTTTCACGACGGCAGCAAGCTGACCGCGAAAGATGCGGCCTTCTCATTCATGCTGCTCAAAGACAAAGGTCATCCGCTCATCAAACTCAATCTGCGCGAGATGAAAAGTGCAGAAGCCGTAGACGCGCAGACCCTGCGCGTTACGTTCAGCGGCGAGCAAACGCGCGACATGCCGCTCTATGTCGCCAGCAATTTGCCTATTTTCTCGGCCGCGTTTTACGCAACGCGAGAATTTGACGAAACAACGCTTGAGCCTCCGCTCAGCAGCGGCGCTTATAAAATCGGCAAGTTCAAAGCAGGCGACAGCATCAACTATGATCGCGTCGACGACTATTGGGCGCGCGACCTCAACGTCAACCGCGGGTGCTGGAACTTCGAGCGTTTGCGCTTTGAATTTTATCGCGACCGCACCGCGGGTTTTGAAGCCTTCAGTTCGGGTCAGAATGTATTCCGCGAGGAGTTCACTTCGAAAGTCTGGGCGACGCAATATAACTTTCCTGCCGTCAAGGACGGGCGCGTCAAACTTGAAACGCTTCCCGATCACACGCCATCAGGCGCGCAAGGTTGGTTCATCAATGCGCGGCGCGAAAAATTCGCCGATCCGCGTGTCCGCGAAGCACTGGGACTTGCTTTCGATTTTGAGTGGACCAACAAGAACCTCTTTTACAATCTTTACCGACGCACCTCGAGCTTCTTTGAAAACTCGCCGATGCGCGCGGAAGGTGTGCCGTCGGCAGAAGAACTCGCCTTGCTGGAGCCATTCCGCAACAAGCTCACGCCTGCGGTGTTCGGTCCTGCTGTCACCGCCCCACTGAGCGATGGCTCCGGGCAGGATCGCCAAATGCTTCAACGGGCCGTGAAACTTCTGGAAGCTGCCGGCTGGACTATCAAGGACGGTGTACGCTGCAATGCCAGGGGCGAGCCGCTGACCGTCGAATTTCTTGACGATGACCCGACCATTCAGCGCATTGAAGGACCTTACATCAAGAACCTGCGGCTTCTGGGAATTGTCGCAAAGTCCAGACTGGTTGATTCAGCTCAATACCAGAAGCGGATGAAAACATACGACTTCGATCTGCTCACCCAACGTTATTCGCTGGGGCTTACACCCGGTATCGAAATGCGCGGGTTCTGGAATTCCGAGTTCGGCAAATCACCCGGCAGCCGGAACCTTTGCGGCATCGACAATCCGGCCATTGATGCGTTGATCGAACAAGCGATTGCGGCGGAAACACGCGAAAGCCAGATTGTGGTCACCCGCGCGCTTGACCGCGTGCTCCGGGCGGGACACTACTGGATTCCGCATTGGTATAAGGCAAGCTATACGATCGCCTATTGGGATATGTTCGAACGGCCCGCAACGCTGGCGCTTTACGACCGCGCGGTCGAGCGGACCTGGTGGATTGCCCAAGACAAGGCCGCGAAGCTCGGACTGAAAGGCTAAATCGGACGACATGGCGACCTATATCATCCGACGCATATTGCTTATGGTGCCGACCATCTTTGGCATCATGGCATTGAGCTTTCTTCTCGTACAATTTGCGCCGGGTGGCCCGGTCGAGCGCATCATCGCTCAATTGTCCGGCACCGAAATTTCTGCAACCGCCCGCATTGGCGGTTCGTCGGGCGGCGATTTTGCACAATCGGCAGCCAGCGGCTTTGATGCGGCGCTCAGCAGCAAGTATCGCGGCGCGCGCGGTCTTGACCCAGAATTTATCAAACAACTTGAAGTTCAGTTCGGTTTTGACAAACCATGGTACGAACGGTTCGGCAAAATGGTCTGGGATTATGCGCGGTTTGATTTCGGGTCGAGCTATTTCCGCGATGTCCGCGTGCTCGACCTTATCGCCGAAAAATTGCCTGTGTCCATTTCGCTCGGTCTCTGGACAACACTCATAACCTATTTTATCTCCATTCCACTGGGCATCCGCAAAGCGATGAGCGACGGGTCTCGCTTTGATCTGTGGACCAGCACCGCCATCATCGTCGGCTATGCCATCCCGGGTTTCCTATTTGCCGTGTTGCTCATCGTCTTGTTCGCAGGTGGTTCATTTTACAATATCTTTCCTTTACGCGGACTTACATCGGACAATTGGTCCGATATGAACATCGCGATGAAGGCCGTCGATTATCTATGGCACATCGTCTTGCCGATCACGGCACTCGTCATCGGCTCCTTCGCCACCACCACCTTGCTCACGAAAAATTCTTTTCTCGACGAAATCAAAAAGCAATATGTGACGACGGCACGCGCCAAGGGCCTTAGCGAAAATCAGGTGCTCTACGGACATGTGTTCCGCAATGCCATGCTCATCATTATCGCGGGTTTTCCGGGGGCCTTCATCGGCGCTTTCTTCACAGGTTCGCTGCTGATCGAGCAGATATTCTCGCTCGACGGAATGGGCCTGCTTTCTTACCAATCCATCGTCAACCGCGACTATCCTGTGGTCTTTGCCACGCTTTACGTGTTCGGATTGCTCGGCCTCGTCCTGACACTCATCAGCGACCTCACCTATACATGGGTTGATCCGCGCATAGACTTTGAAACGCGGGAGGTTTGAGAGTGAGACTTCTTCCTGCGTTTAAATTTTATATGACGCCCATCAACCGGCGGCGATGGCTGAATTTTAAAGCCAATAAACGCGGCTATTGGAGCCTGTGGCTGTTCCTCGGCCTGTTTACACTGTCGCTCTTTGCCGAATTCATCGCCAATGACCGCCCGCTCCTCGTCACATTCAAGGGCGAGGTCTACGCGCCCGTCTTCGTTGCCTATCCCGAAACGGAGTTTGGTGGCTTTTTCCAGACAGAAGCCGATTTCCGCGACCCTTTTGTACAAGACCTGATCAAAGAAGCCGGCGGCACAATCATTTGGCCCGTCATCCGCTACGATTACCGTACGATCAATCTCAATCTCACCGCATCCGCGCCCTCACCACCATCGCGCGAAAACTGGCTCGGCACTGACGATCAGGCCCGCGATGTCATGGCCCGCATGATTTACGGCTTCCGCATTTCCGTTTTGTTCGGGCTTGTGCTCACCATCGCGTCATCTGTCATCGGTGTGGCGGCTGGCGCGGTGCAGGGCTATTTCGGGGGCTGGATAGATTTGCTGTTCCAGCGGTTCATCGAAATATGGACCAGCATGCCAACGCTCTATCTTCTCATTATCATTGCGGCCGTCATTGAGCCAAGTTTCTGGATCCTGCTCGGCATTCTCCTCGCCTTTAACTGGGTCTCGCTGGTCGGCGTGGTGAGAGCTGAATTTTTGCGCGGACGAAATTTTGAATATGTGAAGGCGGCGCGCGCGCTTGGTCTTGCCGACACGACTATCATGTTCCGTCACTTGTTGCCCAATGCCATGGTTGCGACACTCACTTTCATGCCGTTCATTTTGAATTCGTCGATCACGACACTCACCTCGCTCGACTTTCTGGGATACGGTTTGCCGCCGGGATCACCGTCGCTTGGCGAATTGCTGTCGCAAGGTAAATCAAACTTGCAAGCCCCATGGCTCGGCTTTGCCGGCTTCTTCTCGATTGCCATCATGTTGAGCCTTCTTGTCTTCATCGGGGAAGCGGTGCGCGATGCATTTGACCCGCGCAAGGTTTTGCAATGAGCGCACCTCTGATCGACGTCAAAGACTTGTCCGTGGCCTTCATCAGTGAAGGCCACGCGACGCTCGCCGTTGACCGTATTTCCTTTCACATCAATCCCGGTGAAACACTGGCGCTGGTAGGAGAAAGCGGGTCCGGCAAATCGGTCTCTGCCCTTTCGATCCTACAGCTTCTGCCCTATCCGCAAGCCTCGCATCCGTCCGGTGAAGTGCTGATCGAAGGAAAAAATCTCGTCGGCGCCGATGAAAAAACATTGCGCGCGATTCGCGGCAATCGTATTTCGATGGTCTTTCAAGAGCCGATGACATCGCTCAATCCGTTGCACACGATTGAACGGCAGGTTGGCGAAATGCTGATCCTGCACAAGGGTCTGCGCGGCACGGCAGTGAAAGCCCGTGTGATCGAACTTCTGACCAAAGTCGGTATTCCTGATCCTGCCGCGCGGCTTGACGCTTATCCGCATCAATTGTCCGGCGGACAACGCCAGCGCGTGATGATTGCCATGGCGCTTGCCAATGAACCTGACCTGCTTATTGCCGACGAGCCGACAACCGCACTTGATGTGACCGTACAGGCGCAAATTCTCGAACTGTTGATTGATCTGAAACGTGAGACGGGCATGGCACTCCTGCTCATCACACATGATCTGGGTGTCGTACGCAAAATGGCCGACCGCGTCTGTGTGATGACCGGCGGCAAAATTGTCGAGACAGGCGCGACCGAGGCCGTGTTCTCCGATCCGCAGCACGACTACACAAAACATTTGATGGCATCCGAACCCAAAGGCCGCGCACTGGGGGCGGCACCCGACGGGCCTGTCATCATGGAAACCGACGATCTACGCGTTTGGTTTCCGGTGAAGCGCGGGTTGATGCGCAAGACGGTCGATCACATCAAAGCGGTGGACGGCGTGTCGCTGACGCTGCGGGCGGGACGGACGCTCGGCGTCGTCGGGGAAAGCGGATCGGGCAAGACGACGCTCGGCCTCGCGCTGTTGCGGCTTCTGTCGAGCGAAGGCGCGATCCGCTTTGAGGGCAACGACATTCAGGGCCTCAAATCGAATGTCCTGCGCCCGTTGCGACGGCACATGCAGGTGGTATTTCAGGACCCATACGGATCGCTCTCCCCACGCATGTCGGTGGGACAGATCATTGAAGAAGGGTTGGTCGTACAGAAACTAGGATTCGATGCGGCTGCACGACGCGTGCTTGTCGAACAAGCTCTCGTCGAAGTAGGGCTGGAACCTGAAGCGCAACACAGGTATCCGCACGAATTTTCCGGCGGCCAGCGCCAGCGCATCGCCATAGCGCGCGCCATGGCACTGAAGCCGCGCTTTGTCATGCTGGATGAGCCGACCTCGGCGCTTGATATGTCGGTGCAGGCACAGATTGTTGATCTGCTACGTGACCTTCAGCGGCGTCACAATCTCGCCTATCTCTTCATCAGCCACGACCTTCGGGTCGTGCGGGCGCTTGCCGATGACATCATGGTGATGAAGTCGGGCAAAGTCGTGGAAGCTGGGAGCGCCGACGCCGTATTCGACGACCCTAAGACCGACTACACCAAGGCGCTGCTTGCTGCCGCATTTGATTTGCGTGCGGCGCCCGGAGATGTCGTCAACGCCTAATGGTTAGGTCTATTTTACCGTCGGCATACGAAATGTGGCGCTGGCGCGAGCAATGATCGCGTCGTCGGCGCGGATGATCGCTTCGACGAATCCCATTGAACGACCCGCTTTAACAATACGCGGTTCAATCGCAATCCATTGGCCGATGCGGGCAGCCGCCACATAGTCCACATTGAGACTGACAGTCACCGCACCGCTGCCCTCGCCGTAAATTCTCCGATGAGCGGAAACATAGGAAAGCCCCATCGCGTTGTCCGCAAGGGCAGCTACTACGCCGCCGTGGAGGCTGCCGCGCGAGTTGCAATGCGGCTCGCCAAGGCGAAAACCGATAGCAACAGCTTCTTCATCTTGACGCGAATAGAGCGGCTCCCATGGGGTGGTGACGGGGCTTTGGCGGAAATGCGGTTCAAACCCTTGCGGAACGTTGGTCATGCTCGGTCTCCTCGATTTTGTGATGAGACAAACATGGTCCTTTGCAGAGCGCCGTCGAGAGAGCCGATGCGCAAGGGGCCTTGCGCCGATGAAGGATCAGCGCTTGGGCAGGCGCTTGATGCACGTGACGTGACCGGCACTGCGCGAGATGCGGCCCATGGCAATATCGAGGCGCTCCACCTCAACACGCATATGGAAGGCATTGGCGTGAATGAGATGCTCGCCGTCGATCATGATGCCGACATGACCTTTCCAGAACACAAGGTCGCCCCGCTTCAAAGTGGTGAAATCGATAGGCTCCGGCAAGGCTTCGCCCAGAGTCGCTTCCTGCATGTCGGTGTCGCGCAGACTGGAAATGCCCGCACGCTCGAGTGTCGCTTGCACGAGACCCGAGCAGTCAAGCCCGAGACTGTCACGGCCACCCCAGAGGTAAGGCGTACCGCGTAATTCCTCAGCAACCGACACAAAGTCGCGAACATGCGCGCCGACGGGTGCGAGATGAGCCGTGAAGATGAACCCGCCGCGCTCTATCTCGCTATAATCGCCCTCTGCACCCGTGATCCTGACTTTCGCATTGAGGCCGAGCGGCAGGGCTGGCCGCGTCTTCAAATCCGCTTTAGGGAAGATGAATGTGCGCAACGCGGCAATCGTGTGGGTCGCACGGTAAAGTCGCGGCGCGAGCGCTGCCACATCGACATAGCCAACATAGTCATCAAGCGCTGACTGGCCGAAGGCCCAACCGTCTTTTTCTTCATAGACACGGAAAATTTCACCAAACAGGAGCTGCGTTTCCATCGGGGCTGAACCTTGCGGGCCGCGTAACACCGGCGCGACCGGCACCTGGACCTGCATGTCTTCGCCATCAACATAGCGTTGGGCTTCAACCTCACCACGAAGATGAGCGGCTGCAATATCATCCCTGTAAAGATTTACACGGTGATCGGGGCGCGCATTCACGGTCATGCGTCGATCTTTCCGGCACGGTCAGCAACGAGATCGCCGAAGTCACGCAAAAAAACCGCGCCGTTGACGGTGCGCTGAACGAGCACATTGCGCCGGTCTGTCTCGTCGCGTTTGCGCTTCAAGAGGTCGAGATCACCGAGCGTATCCAGCGCGCGCGTGATGGCGGGTTTGGAAACCTTAAGCCAACCGGCGAGGCCACGCACGGTATGGGGCGGCGGCGTCAGATAGACTGTGAGCAGGATCGCTAATTGGCGGGACGACAAATCGGGTCCGTCACGCCGCACTGTCTCCAGCACAACATTCTGCCAGAGCGCCAATGCCTGCACCGGCTTCATTTCCAGAGCCATAGGCTTCCCCTGCCCCGACCGACAATCGCCGATCTTAAAAAATACGTTTCGCCCCCGAATTAGTCTAGCGAGACAAAGCGCAAGGTCAACTGAAGCGGGCTTTAAGGAGATGATAAAGTGCGCGGATCGCCTGCGCCTCACCACCGACGGGGCGGCCCGGCCGGGGCTTAGGTGCCCAGCCATAGACGTCGAAGTGCACCCAGGCTTTGGACTTGTCGATGAAACGGGCGAGAAACAGCGCCGCTGTAATCGATCCGGCAAAGGGTCCGTCAGAAACGTGGTTCACATCAGCAATCTTGCTGTCGAGCCAATTGTCATAGGGTTTCCATAGCGGCATGCGCCACAGGGGATCAGACTGCGAGACAGAGGCTTCAGCTATTTCGGCCGCCAGCGCATCATCGTGGGTATAAAACGGTGGTAGGTCCGGCCCGAGCGCGGTGCGTGCGGCACCTGTGAGCGTTGCCATGTCGATCACCAGATCAGGCGCTTCGCTGTCGGCTTCCGCGAGCGCATCGGCGAGGATGAGGCGACCTTCGGCATCGGTGTTGCCAATTTCCACAGAAAAGCCTCTGCGGCTTTTCAATACATCGCCGGGGCGGAAGGCATTGCCCGCAACGTTGTTTTCAACCGCCGGTATCAACACACGCAAGCGGATGTCGAGTTTCGCGCCCATCAGCAGATCGGCAAGCGCCAGCACATTGGCTGCGCCGCCCATGTCCTTCTTCATCAGCAACATGGCGCTGGAGGGTTTGAGATCGAGCCCGCCGGTATCAAAGCAAACACCTTTGCCGACCAGCGTCACCTTGGGTGCGTCTGCACGCCCCCAAGTGAAGTCAATGAGACGCGGCGCGACTTCAGCCGCGCGCCCCACGGCATGGACCATCGGATAGTTCTGATGCAACAGATCATCGCCGACAATGACACTTGCCTTTGCACCGTGAGTGCGGGCAACCGCAAGGGCTGCATCGGCGAGGTCTGCCGGGCTCATGTCATTGGCAGGCGTGTTGATGAGGTCACGCACGAGGAAAATCGCTGCGGCGATGCGGCTTAGTTCCTCTCCGTCCACGCCTTCCGGCAAGATGAGACGGGGATGCTCACGGACACGACCTGTATAAAGGGTGAACTGATAAGTCCCGAAAGCAAAACCCAGCACCGCATTGTCGGCGGTCGCCCCGAGATTGCCTGCAAAGCGATAGGAGCGGACGGGCAAAGCGGAGGCGAGCGCGCCGGTGATGAACGGATCGGAGCCGTCGCCGATACCAAGGAGCACGCCGGACAAGCCGCCCGCTCCGTCCGGCAGCAGCAGAACTTTGCCCGCGTCCGCCTTAAAGCCCGAGGTTTCGACCCATTGCGCGCCGGCACCGGCGTGCTCGGCACACCAATGTTTCAACTCTGAGGCGCGGACCAACCAAATGGGTGTAGCGGCGGCGTCCTTGGCGGACAGGAAAATATCGAGCATGGAGGCTCCAAAAACTAGCATCGCTTTCGCGTTGGCATGACACTATAGAGAGGAAATCACCCCCGCAACGGGCGCAATTGAAGGAGGATGACACTGATGTCTGCTGGGATTTTCGAACTGGTGATCGGAGACAAGGCTTGGTCGAGTTGGAGCTTCAGACCCTGGATTGCCATGAAGGTCGCCGGTATTCCCTTCGATGAAGTCCATATCCGGCTTCGGCAGGACGACACCAAGGAGCAAATCCTTGCCCATTCACCGTCAGGGCAAGTGCCCGCCCTCAAATGGCGCGGGCAGGTGATTTCAGATTCGCTCGCCATCTGCGAAACGCTGGCGGACCTTTATCCGGAAAAACTGCTCTGGCCCGCAGATCCTTTGGCGCGCGCCTTTGCACGCAGCGCGTCTGCTCAAATGCATTCAGGCTTTGTCGATCTGCGCCGCGATATGCCCATGGATATGCTCAACAAATATCCCGGCATCGGGCACACCGAACCGGCGTTGGCGGCGGCGGCACAGATTGTCGATATCTGGCGCGAAGCGCGTTTGAATTTCGGACAAAAGGCGGCCAAGGATCAGGGCTTCCTCTTCGGCAGCTTTTCGGTCGCTGATGCCATGTTCGCCCCTGTTGTCAGCCGATTTGAAACCTATGAGGTTGATCTTGACGACCTAGGTGACAGCGGCGGTATCGCGCAGGCCTATATGGATATGATGCTCGCGCTTCCGGCCTTTATCGAATGGCGCGAAGACGCGAAAAAAGAAATTGCCACACGGGACTAAGGAAGCGTCGGAACGCCCAGCGCATTTTCCTGACGATAAAATTGCTCTGCTCCGGGGTGAAGAGGCACAACCGTGTTGATTGCAGCACCATGCATGAGGCGACGGCGGTCATCAGCGTCGGTCTTCTTGTCGTTACGTCGTGGTCCGTAGATTTCCACGGGACGCATAGGAAGCAAATCGCGATTGCCGGAATAAAACAGTGCCTGTGTCAGATCATAGACAAGAAACGCGCTTTCGCTGACGTCACACACCCAAACTACGCTGACCGCCAACGTTTCAAAACCCGGCACAAAACGATAAGCCTCGTCGGCGATAAAAACACGCGTGAGATCATGATGAGCTGCGAGAAGAGCGTCGGCCTTCTCGCCCGAAATCGGCACGATATTGATAGTGCCGCGATTGGCGAGATTGGCGATGAAGGCGGATGGATCGTTCGCGACATAGACAAAAGCATCGAGTTGGTTGCGCAAGAGCATTTCCGCCGCGCGATCCGGCTCAACATAAGAGGCGTCGACCTGCCTACGGGCGATGCCATAGGCCTGCAACAAAGTCAGAGCGACATATTCTGTGCCCGATCCCTTGATGCCAAGGGCCAGACGTTTGCCAACAAGATCGGCTGGCGAATTGATGCCTGAGGTGCGACCGGCGACGAGATACACGGTCTCGCGCTGCACATTGGCAATAGCGCGCAGACCTTTGAACGGCTTCTCACCACGGAAGGCCCCCTTGGCGGTTGCTGCTTGTTCCAACACCACCGATTGCACAAGGGCTGACTGAATGTGATGCGTGGCAACGCTGCGCACATTGGCGACCGAGCCAGAGGATGACTTGACGACGGCCAACACCCCGCTAACACCGCAAGGCCCGCCGGGCTCGCAGCGCCCTGTGCCGGGCGGACGGCTGATAATGGCTGAAAGCTTGCCCCCCCAAGAAAAATAAGAACCGTCGGAAGGGCCTGTTCCGATCTGAAAGAATGTGATGCGGCTCGACTCTTCTTCCAAGCTTGCGGGCGCACGCCAATAGACGAGAATCATTATGCCCATGATGAGCCCGACGACGACGCCACCTGCGGCCCAACGCGCCAGCGGATGGGCAAGTGCCGCCCCAGCCGCTTGCCCAAGCTCTGCCGCTCTTGTGCTCCAGTTTTTCTCGTTCATGAGCCATTCTAGGCGGGACGTTGATGGCGATGGAAGCCGCAGGTTGCCGCCATTGTTATAATTAATCATTTATTGATGGATGCAGGGCAATATCACCTCTGAGCTTCAATCCGTGCCGAACGGGACGCCCCGGATTCATGACAAAAATGCCGAACCACAGAAACTTTCCATTCAGCGGACTTCAGAGCTGCCGCAGCGCCTTGCTGCTCGCTACCGCACTCGTTTCGAGCTTTGCGCTGAGTTCCTGCGCGACAACGCCGGCGACCACGGCTTCGGCCACGGGCACGCCTGCGACAGCCGCCAAGACGCAAGCGGCACCCGCAGCGCCGACGGCTGAACAAAGCGAAAGCGCATTGCGCGAGGCAGCTATCAGCTCCACCAAGACACAAGATTATGTTGCCGCCGCCGCCTATTGGGGCAGTCTCTATGATCGCAATGGAAATGACGCGGAAGCGGGACTCAACTATTCAAAATCGTTGCGCCAGATCGGCTCGGTGGCACAAGCCCTAACCGTGATGCAACGCGTCCAGCAGATCAAACCAGATGATGCCGGTGTCCTTTCCGAGTATGGCAAAGCACTTGCCGCCACCGGCCATCCCGATCAGGCAGAAGGCGTGCTCAACCGCGCTCATGAATTGAAGCCGGATGATTGGACGGTGTTGTCTGCGCAGGGCGTCACGCTTGACCAGCTTGGCCGCTATAAAGACGCTCAAGGCAAATACGCCGACGCCCTCAAGATTTCGCCGGACAATCCGTCGGTCCTGACAAACCTCGGCCTATCACTCGCCATTGATGGCGATCTGACTGGTGCTGAAAGCACATTGCGCAAAGCTGTATCAAACCCCAAAGCAGCCGCAAGCGCGCGCCAGAACCTCGCTGTGGTGCTAGGTCTGCAGGGTAAGTTCGACGAAGCAACACGCCTCGCACGCGCCGACCTGCCGCTCAATGTTGCCGACAATAATATTGCCTACTTGCGTGAGATGCTGACCCAACCGGCCCTCTGGAAACAGATGGAATCTCTCGACAAAGGCAACAACGCCACTCACTGAACGCGGATGGTCAATACATAAAAAGGCGCCCCGCAACGGGCGCCTTTTTGCTATGGAACGGAGACCAATGCCTACCAGCCAAAGACCTTAATCGCGGCCGGCCCAAGAATGACGCAGAAGAGCACCGGTAGAAAGAATGCAATCATCGGCACGGTGAGCTTCGGCGGCAGAGAGGCTGCTTTCTTTTCAGCTGCTGCCATGCGGATGTCCCGATTTTCCTGGGCCATGACACGCAGAGACTGGCCGAGCGGTGTGCCGTAGCGTTCGGCTTGGATGAGACTTGTCACCACCGCTTTAACGCCCGAAAGGCCTGTGCGAATGGCAAGGTTTTCGTAGGCCTTGCGGCGTTCCTGCAAGTAGGACAATTCCGCAGTCGTGATGCTCAGCTCTTCAGCGAGCTCAACCGACTGGTCACCAATTTCGGCCGCCACTTTAGCGAAAGCCGCTTCAACCGACATGCCGCTTTCAACGCAGATGAGCAGCAGATCGAGCGCGTCCGGAAAGGCTTTCTGGATCGATTCCTGTCGCCGCGTGATGACGTTCTGCACAAACACATTCGGCAGATAGAAGCCAACAAAGGCACCACCGGCAGCAGCCGCAAAGCGCGCCATCGTTGCCAGACCAAAGCTGTTGATGAGATAGAGATAAAACAGCGTCAGCAGAAAGACAGCTGGCGGTATGACAAAGCGGAAGAAAATGAACGTATAAATCGGACCCTGACCACGGAAACCTGCCATGCGCAGCTTTTCTTTGATCGCTTCGTTCTCAAGCATACCACCCTTGGCAAAACGTTCGACCACTTCCTTGATGAAGCCCTTGGTCGATGTCTGGCGCAGGCGACCGCGGTCATTGGTCATTTGTTCGCGATAGCGCTGGCGCAGCGCTTCGCGCTCGGTCGCCACGAATTTCATGCGGTTACCGAGTTTGTCTGTCTGCAACAAAGGCAAGGTGAGCGTCAACACAGTCGCAAAGGCGGCGACTGCGACGAGGATCATCACAGCACTTTGAACATTGAAAATTGAGGCAATGGAGGAATACATGTCTGCCTCAGAAGTTGAAATTGATCATTTTGCGCATGACGAGCACACCGATCATCATCCACATCAGACCACCTACAATGATCATGTGACCTGTGGTGGTAACGAATAACGGCATCAGATATTCCGGCGCGGCCAGATAGAGCACGCCCGCCACGCCCGGCGGCAAGGAGCCAATGATGGCGGCGGAAGATTTAGCTTCCTGTGACACGGACTGAATTTTGGCACGCATTTTTTTGCGTTCGCGCAACACCTTGGACAGGTTGCCGAGGGCCTCGGCGAGATTGCCTCCCGACTTCTGCTGAATGTTGAGCACGATCTGGAAGAAGTTCACTTCTGCAAGCGGCATACGCTCGTATATTTTTGCTAATCCCTGATCGAGAGATATGCCAACCTTCTGGCCTTCCACAAGATCACGAAATTCGGTGCGGACAGGTTCGGCAGCTTCATTAGCAATGATACGCAAGCAATCGTTGATCGGCAGGCCGGATTTAACGCCACGCACAATCACGTCAATGGCATTGGCAAATTCTTCAAGAAAAGCCTTTTGGCGACGAGTTACAAGAAACGATAGGATCCAGCGCGGCATACCGAAGCCGCATGCAAACCCTGCCCCCAGAGCAACAACAGGTGCAAAACCAAACAGCATTACGAGCGATGCAACAGCCAAGCCAACGGCTGCACTGATGAGGTGAAATTTTTTCGGATCGGTTTCATAGCCCGCACGCTCAATTCTTGTGCGCAGAGATACTTTTTTGCTAGCACTCTGCTTTTCTTCCAGCGAGTTCAGCGTATCCTGCACCTGCTTGCGGCGCTTTTCATTGTTGTCGACTTCGCCGTCTGCACGCAAGGCCTTGGCCCTATTGGGTCCGGCCATCTGCGCCATGCGCTGCGAGGTTTTGGTTTCCTTACCGACAAACGCAAAGCCTATGCCGGCGATGCAGAGCGCCGACAGCATTGCAATGCCAATGATCGCCAATGTGGAACCCATAACTCTACCCCCCGCCTATTCCTGCGCGCGGTCGAGCGCGGCAGCGAGAGCATGATGTTGATTGTAATAGCGGGCACGATCCCAGAAAGCGGGACGCGCGATGCCCGTCGCCTTGTGCTTGCCGAGCAGCTTGCCGTTTTCGTCCTCACCGTCGATGTCGTAGACGAAGAGATCTTGCGTGATGATAACGTCACCTTCGGTGCCCAGCACTTCGGTAATGTGCGTGATGCGACGCGAACCGTCGCGTAGGCGCGCAGCCTGAATAATAATGTCGATAGAGCCCGTAATCATTTCGCGGATAGTCTTCGAAGGCAGCGCGAAGCCACCCATCGTAATCATACCTTCAAGACGCGAAAGCGCCTCGCGCGGCGTATTGGCGTGGAGCGTACCCATGGAACCGTCATGTCCGGTGTTCATCGCCTGAAGCAGATCGAATGCTTCGGGTCCGCGCACTTCGCCGACGATGATGCGTTCGGGGCGCATACGCAGGCAGTTACGCACAAGCTCCGTCATTGTGATCTGGCCCTGACCTTCGAGATTGGGCGGACGTGTTTCGAGGCGCACCACATGGGGCTGCTGCAACTGAAGTTCGGCAGCGTCTTCGCAAGTGATGACGCGCTCGTCAGGCTCAATGAAGGCCGTGAGACAGTTGAGCAATGTCGTCTTACCCGAGCCCGTACCGCCGGAAATCAGTGTGTTGCAACGAACCTTGCCGATGATCGCCAGAACTTCGGCACCTTCCTGCGAGATCGAACCCCATTCGACGAGGTTCTGCATCGTCAGCTTTTCGCGGCGGAATTTACGAATGGTAAGTGCGGGACCGTCAATGGCAAGCGGCGGTACAATGACGTTAACACGACTGCCGTCGGGCAAGCGCGCGTCGCAGATGGGGCTGGACTCGTCAACGCGGCGGCCGACCTGGCTCACGATGCGCTGGCAAATGTTCATCAGCTGGCTGTTGTCGCGGAAGCGAACATTGGTCAGCTCAACCTTGCCACCCACTTCGATGAAGGTGCGATCGGCACCATTGACCATGATGTCGGAAATGTCGTCGCGCGCGAGCAACGGTTCCAACGGACCATAACCCAACACGTCGTTGCAAATGTCCTGCAGCAGGGCTTCCTGCTCGGAAATCGACATGACGACGTTCTTGATCGACAGAATTTCGTTGACGATATCGCGAATTTCTTCGCGCGCGCTTTCAGCATCGAGCTGGGCAAGCTGTGTCAGATCGATGGTATCGATCAACGCGTTGAAGATCGTCGTTTTGATCTGGTAGTAATTTTCAGAGCGTTGATCCGAACCCTTTGCCTTGACAGCTACGGGTTTGGCGCTCGGCATGGGAGCGGCGGCGGGCTTTGCCATCGCGGGTTTGGGTGCGGGGGCCGCGGGGGCCGGGGTAGCAGGCTTCGCTGCCTGCGCCTGGGCAGGCGGAGGCGCCGCGACAGTGCGCGGAGCAGGCTGGGTATCGTTACGCCGTCCAAACACGCGTTAGACCCTCCGGGTCATCCTCTGCGGGCGAGCCGCTGCAGGAAAGATTTCTTAGCTGCCTTTATCGGCATGGGATCGCGGCCGCAGAGCTGCTTGGCAAGATAGCGCATGCCCTCTGTGGCTTTATTCTTGGGGTCCAGTTCTTCAATCATCTGACCGTTGTTGGCGGCTGCGCCGAAGAGGCCCGGATTGAAGGGCAGAACGAGCGTCGGCTCGATGCCGATGGCTTCAGCGAAATCCTTGACCGGAATTTCCGGACGCTTGGGCACGCCAACCTGATTGATGACGAGATGCGGCATCCCATCGTTGGAACGGGTCTGTTTGGCCAGATCAATAATATTCTTGGCGTTACGCAGGCTTGCCAGATCCGGCGTCGCGGTGATGACGATCTCATCAGCCGACATCAGCAGTTTCTTGGTCCAGGGTGACCAGATATGCGGCAGATCGACAATAACGCAAGGCACCGTTTCGCGTACAATTTCGAGTACGGATTCAAAGCTTTCAGAATCCATATCAAGGTCACGATCGAGCACGGCGGGCGCTGCAAAAAGGCTCAGATGGTCGGAGCATTTGACGAGCAAACGATCGAGCAACACGTCGTCAAGACGCTCAGGTGCCATCAGCGCATCGGCAATGCCCTGGGCCGGATCGTGGTTGAAGTCGAGACCCGCTGTGCCGAATGCAAGATCAAGGTCGGTGATGATCACGTCTTCGTTCATGCGGGTCGAAATGCACCAACCGACGTTATGCGCGATGGTGCTTGAACCCGTGCCACCTTTGGCGCCCATGAAGGCAATGGAGCGGCCGATCGGAGGTGCATCGGGATCGACGTAAAGACGCGACACAGCTTCGATGATCTGAATCGGTGAGAGCGGTGTCACGAGATACTCATTGACGCCCTGACGGATCATCTCACGATAAACTGACACGTCATTGAGATGCCCGAGGACAACCACCTTTGTTCCCGCGTCGCAGACTTCAGCAAGGCTTGCCAGATGACCAAAGAGTTCATTGCCGCCCGCAAGTGTCTCAACGAGAATGAGATTGGGTGTCGCTGTCTGCTGATAGAACTCAGACGCCGCGCGCATACCGCCCATGTGTACTGTCAGATGCGCCTTTGACAAACGACGATCTTCACCCGCACGCTGAATGACACTGCCGGTTTCGGGGTGTTCGCAAAAGGCATGGATTGTGATGCGCGGCACCGGTTTCATCACCGGCGCGGCTTGCGCATCTTCAGCCGGCATCGGCGGCGGATCGATATGCATGTGGGCCAGATTACTCATTTCGCTACCTCACTCAACGCCGCAGAATCGTGATCGTCACGGTTCGTGGCGGTGATCTCACCTTTACGATATTTATCAAAGACCACACCACGGCGCTGTGCGTCGCTCGCTGTCATCACGCGCGGCACGACGAGATCGGCAGGATCGGCAACCATGGCTGCGAGATTATTCTGTGTCGCGCAGCCGAAGTTCGCCGGCGGCAGATTTCTCGGGTCAAACGCGTAGTTCTCGATCCATGTACCGCAGGGTGTTGCGATGGCAACAAAGTGTTTGTAGGACAGGATGACAGGCGCGCGTTCAGCCGCACTTGATGCGCGATAAGGCGTATAGGAAATGCGATCCGCTGATACGCCAGCTTTGGCCAGCGTGTCGCGAACGTCAGCGACCACACTGATGGCCATTGCCGAGTTGGCGGAGCCGGACGGCGTTGCAACCGTCAGGCTGCCGTGGCCGCGCTCCTTGTATGCAGCGGCAAATCCTGCCACGGCGCGTCGTTCATCGGCACTCATGCTGCTCGCCGCGCCAATGTTCAGCGTTGGCACATCAGGTTGCACCGAGATCGGATGTGCATAGGACGCGTCGAACTGAGCGTGCTCGGGTCCGTTGAAACCACCGCAACCGGCGAGGCTCAGGGCCGCAAGGACAGGCAAGGCCAGACGAATGGACAAACCGCGAGGTGTTTTCATTCTGATTTCGTTTTCCATCAATCCACCACGAACCCGACCGGGCCCTCGAGTTTCTTGTCTGCGGGAGCGGCACCCTTGACGCCGTAAGTGGCGTTGAGCCGGCCCATCAGAACAGTGTCCATGTCGCTCGCCGGAACAAAGCCGTCGGTCGGCAAAGCGATTTCCTTGCGGCTGACCGGGTCGACGATATAAGGCGTCACAACGATGACAAGTTCGGTTTCATTCTTCTGATAATCACGGCTGCGGAAGAGCTGCCCGAGCACAGGCAGATCTTTTGCACCGGGGACACCATCAATATTCTGCTTGGTCGAGTCGGACAGGAGCCCAGCCATGACGAGCGAACCACCGCTCGGCAATTCGAGCGTTGTCTCAGCGCGACGCACCTTGAGGGCTGGCAACGTGAAGTCGTTGAGAACGACCTGCCCCTGTGTCGATAGCTCGCTGACTTCCGTTGAAATCTTGAGGCTAATGCGGCCCTCGCTCAAAACGATTGGCGTGAAGGCAAGGCCAACACCAAAAGGCTTGTAGGTGACAGTAATATTCCCGTCCGAGTCTTTGGAGCTCGGGACGGGGAATTCGCCACCGGCGAGGAACTTGGCACCTTCGCCGGAGATCGCTGTAAGTGTCGGCTCCGCAAGTGTGCGCACAAGACCATCCTCTTCGAGCGCCTTCAGCGCCGAACCGATTGTCAGATTACCTGCTGTACCTGAACCAGTGGCCGTCGCACCACCAAGCTGACTGCCTTGAATTGAGAATGGGTTCACAGTGGCCAGATTGAGTGCAAAATTTCCGAGCGCACCAGCGGCAGACAGATCGACGCCAAGCTGTTTAATGACGCTGCGCTGCATTTCCGCAACTGTCACTTTGAGCATGACCTGTTCTTTGCCTTCAATGGTCAGCATATTCAGGACTTGATCGGTCTTGCCGACATATCGGGCCGCAAGATCGCGCGCCTTGTCGGCCTGCGCTGCATTGGCGACGGCACCCGAAAGAACGACATGATCGTTCATTGCCTGCACCTCAATGCGGGCCTCCGGGAAATACTGGCGCAATGTGTCACGCAGACCCGCAAGATCACGCTCGACGCGGATTTCGAGGTTCACAATCTGTTGGCCTTTTTCATTGAAGAAGAAGGCATTGGTCTGACCGACTTTGAGGCCGATGAGATAGATGCGTTTGGGTGTACGCACCACAGCATCGACGATCTCGGGATCGGACACGAGCACGTCACGCGCAGAGACCGGCAGTTCGACGATCGCCGCCTTGTTCAAACCCAGAATGATATTGCGCGTTGAACCAGCTGTGCCGCCGCTGTCCACTTTGACGAGCTGAGCATCTCCGACTTTGGCCTGTGCGGGAACAGCAAGCGAGGCTGCCAACGCGACGGCAAGGATCAAGCGCCACAGACGCGAAGCGCCTTTGTTGAAATGCTGTGTCATGATTTTCATATGCTGGAGATCCATGACCTTACCTCACCCGAATGATTTGCTGGGTGCCGGCACGCACGACGGCAATGCTGGATGACTCCGGCTCTTGGGCCACTTCATCACTTTGGCTTTCGGCTGCTTCCGACAGGCCGCGCAACGACAGAACGAGCGCTCCTTCGGCCTGCGCCACGGTCACGCGTTCAGCTTGAACAGCAGTCAGTTCAAGTGTTGCCGTTTTACCAAGTGCAACCTGATCGCCGCTGTCATCCTTGAAACGCTGGTCGATGGCCAGCACACGAATGTCGCGTAGCAGCACTTCGCCCTGAATGACGTCTTGCGGGCCACGCGCCGTGTCCTGAGTGACGCGGCGGGTATGAATGATATCAACATGGTCGTTTGGCAGAATGAATCCGCCGGCACCGGTTTCGGGCGAAACTGTGATGGCGACGGCGCGCTTGCCCGGTGCGATAAGCGCGGCCATGAAGCCACCCGTCTTGCTGTTGACGATTTTGGTGTCAGTAATCGGTTCACCATTAGAGAGCGAGGCGCGCGCCAGATTGCCGGTCATTTCGGAAATCGCTTCGGGCGACTGCGCACGCGTGATGTATCCGGGCACTAGCGCGGACTCAGGCCAGTTCTGCCAACGCAGACTGCTCGAACTCAGGCGTTCGCCACGACCAATTGTGGTTGATGCCACCAATACCTGAGCCTGGGGGGCTTCGACAATTTGTGATGCCGCCGGTGCGTCA
>TARA_R110000868_G_scaffold57591_10_pt1 | contig 22158 bp, 24 predicted proteins | sample TARA_R110000868 | Tara Oceans TARA_R110000868 (sample SAMEA4397489) | marine metagenome | biome: Polar Biome; feature: [SRF] surface water layer (ENVO:00010504); material: water (ENVO:00002006), including particulate matter (ENVO:01000060) such as... | depth 5 m | reverse complement strand
TTCTGCCCGCACCGATGTGCGGTCGAACCTGGTCAATGGCATGCCGACCCGTGCAGCCAATGATGTCGGCCGCGAGCGTCGCTCCGCCTGATCCTGACTACGCCCGCCAGATATCGGCGAGCGCCCCCGGAATATGACTGAAATCATGCAGCAACCGGTCGGCTCCCAAGGAGCCGGCCGGTGCTTCGCTATAGCCATAGCTCATCACAATGCTGGGAATCCCGGCGGCGCGCGCGGCGTCAACATCAGGCGCGCTGTCGCCGATCATGGCGGCGCGGGCATGGCCTGTGCCCAGTGCCGTGAAGATGTGATCGGCCGCCGGTTTCTTGGCGGTGGTGCGGTCCGGCCCGATAATGCGGGCGAAATAGCGCGTCAGGCCAAACGCCTCGATGAGCTGGTCCGACAGGCCCGACGGCTTGTTGGTGCACACAGACAGTGTGGCGCCGGCATCGGCCAGGCGGGCAAGCGTCGCCTCGACGCCCGGGAAGAGACGGCTGTGGTCGGCAATGCCGTCCTGGTAGATCGCTATAAAGCGCTCGAACAACCGGTCGGCAAGCTCGGCCTCGAGGCTCTGGCCCTGTTCGGTATAGGCACGCTCGATCATGGCCCGTGCACCGCGCCCGACCATGGCCCGCAGCCGCTCCACCGGAACGGCGGCCAACCCCTCCGGCACGATCACCGCATTGAGCGCACGCACCAGGTCCGGTGCGGTGTCGACCAGCGTTCCATCCAGATCAAAGGCAATCGATGCGGCGGCAAAGAGGGTGGGATCGAGTGGGGAAGACATGTGATTGAGCTCATAATCTTGTGTGCAGGCGTAGCTGCATGGTTACGCGCTATCGTGCGATAGGCTATAGCGCCGTGACACATGCCCATAGAGGCCTGATATGGAAGAGGGTAAGCCCATGTCTCGATCCCGCGCTGCGGTCATCCTGGCGGCCGGTCAAGGCACGCGAATGAAGTCCAAGACCGTCAAGGTCCTGCACAGCGTTGGTGGCCGGCCCATGCTCGACTGGGCCATCGATCTGGCCGCCGCCGCCGGGTCGGCGCGCACAGTGACCGTCTATGGCAGTCATTCCCCGGCCGTAAAGACTGCGGCGGAAGCGCTCGGTTCCCGGACTGCCCTGCAGGATCCGCCCCAAGGGACGGGGCATGCGGTGCTGGCCGCCAGCGCCGAGATGGCAGGGTTCGAAGGCGATGCCATCGTGCTCTATGCCGACACCCCCCTGATCCGCCCCGAGACCGTCGAGCGTGTGTTCGCGGCGCTGCAGGATGGCGCCTCCGTCGCTGTGCTCGGCTTTGAGCCCCCCGACCCGGCTGCCTATGGCCGCCTCGTGGTTGATGAGACAGGCAAGCTGGACCGCATCGTCGAGTTCAAGGATGCCAGTCCCGAGGAACGCCGGATTGGCCTGGTCAATTCAGGTGTGCTTGCAGCCCCGGCCTCGCTTCTCTTCGACCTCTTGGGCCAGGTCGGCAATGATAATGCCAATGGCGAGTACTATCTCACTGATGTGGTCGGTCTGGCTCGGGCGCGCGGACTGGAGTGCGTCGTGGTGCGGGCCGGGGCTGATGAGGTCCTCGGCGTCAATTCCCGCCTTGATCTCGCTGAGGCCGAGGCTGCCTTCCAGACCCGCATGCGCCGCGAGGCGATGCTGGCGGGCGTCACCCTGGTCGCGCCAGAAACAGTCTTCTTCTCCTGGGATACGCGGATTGCCCGCGATGTGATCGTCGAGCCGCATGTGGTTTTCGGTCCGGGCGTCACGATTGGCGAGGACAGCGTCATCCACGCCTTCTCGCACCTTGAGGGCGCGACGATCGGCGAAGGCGCCCAGATCGGGCCTTACGCGCGGCTGCGCCCCGGTGCAGAGATCGGCGACAAGGCCAAGGTCGGCAATTTCGTCGAGATCAAAAAGTCGCAGCTGGGTGAGGGTGCGAAAGTGAACCACCTCTCCTATGTAGGGGATGCGAGCGTCGGTGCCGGCGCCAATGTGGGAGCGGGAACCATCACCTGCAATTACGACGGCTTCGACAAACATCGCACCGTGATCGGTGAGGGGGCCTTCATCGGCTCCAATACCTGCCTCGTGGCTCCCGTGACTGTGGGGGCCGGCGGCATGACCGGATCGGGCACGGTCGTCACCGAGGACGTTCCCGCCGACGCGCTTGCGCTTGCTCGCACCGAACAGACTAACCGGGACGGCTGGGCCGCCCGCTTCCGCCGCGCCAAAACCGCCAGAAAAACCAGGAAGGACTAGCCTTCATGAGCATTGCAGACCGCCTCAAGGACAAGACGCTCTATCGCACCGCCTCCTTCATCGATGGAGCCTGGGTCACGGGCGAGGGCGCCAGGCCCGTCCACAATCCGTCCACCAATGAGGTCATCGCCGAGATTGGTGATGTCGGCGCAGACGGCGCGCGCGCCGCCATCGCTGCCGCGTCGAAAGCCTTTGCGGACTGGAAGCGTGTCTCGCCGTTCGAGCGCAGCAAGCTTTTGATGAAATGGCACCAGCTCATCCTGGAAAACGCCAGTGACCTGGCCATGCTGATCACGCTGGAGATGGGCAAGACCTTCCGCGAGGCGCAGGGCGAGGTGGTCTATGGTGCCTCCTTCATCGAATGGTCGGCCGAGGAAGCCAAGCGCATCCATGGCGAGACCATGCATCCGCCTTTCCCCAATTCGCGCGGCTGGACCACGCATCAGCCCGTTGGCGTCGTGGCCTGCATCACGCCATGGAATTTCCCCAATGCGATGATCACGCGCAAATGCGCCCCGGCGCTGGCGGCGGGTTGCACCATGGTGCTCAAACCGGCGCCGGAAACACCGCTTTCGGCGCTCGCCCTGGCCGAGCTGGCCAAGCGTGCCGGCATTCCCGACGGTGTCTTCAACGTGATCTGCGGCGATGCCCAGGCGCTGGGACCTGTGATGACCGGTGCGCCGGAAGTCAAGATGATCGGCTTCACCGGCTCGACCGCTGTTGGCAAGCTGCTGATGCGCCAGGCCGCTGATGGTGTGAAGCGCGTCGCGCTTGAGCTCGGCGGCAATGCGCCCTTCATCGTCATGGATGATGCCGATGTCGAGGCTGCGGCCGATGGCGTCATCGCCTCGAAATTCCGCGTCTCCGGCCAGACCTGTGTCTCGGCCAACCGTATCATCGCCCAAAGCGGGATCGCTGACCGTCTCATCGCGGCGCTTGAAGCGCGCGTCTCGGCGCTCAAGCCGGGTGATGGATTTGATGCGTCGACCGACCTTGGCCCGCTGATCCACCACCAGGCGGTCGACCGCGTCGATGCCCTGGTGCGCAATGCCCGCGAAAGCGGCGCCCGTATCGTGACCGGCGGCAAGCCGCTGGTGGATACGCTCGGCGGATCCTTCTACGCCCCGACCCTGATCGAGGGTGGCTCGCCCTCCATGGACATGGCGTGCTTTGAAATCTTCGGGCCGGTCGCCTCGATCTACCGCGCTGACAGCGAGGCGGACATATTGCGCCTGGCCAATGACACGCCCTATGGCCTCGCCGCCTATGTCTACACCCGCGACGTCAACCGGGTTTACCGCATCACCGAAGGGCTCGATTACGGCATGATCGGCGTCAATGCGCCCATGGTCGGTTCTGCCTCCACACCGTTTGGCGGCATGAAGGAATCCGGCATTGGCCGCGAGGGCGGAAAGTGGGGCGTCGAGGAATTTTCGGAGCTCAAATACGTCCTGCTCGGGAATCTCACCGCATGAGTGCCGATCGCCAGAAAACCCTCGCCGCCGCTGCCGCGCTTGCCTATATCGAGGACGGCATGACGCTGGGGCTCGGCTCCGGCTCGACGGCAGAGATATTCGTCCGCCTGCTTGGCGAGCGGATCAAGGAAGGCCTGAACGTCCGCGCCGTGCCGACCTCGAGCCAGACGGCGGCCCTGGCGCGCGAAGTCGGTGTGCCTTTGATTGATGTCGACCATGTCAACCAGATCTCGATCACGGTGGACGGCGCTGATGAGGTCGACGGCCGTTTCCAGCTGATCAAGGGCGGCGGCGGTTGCCTGCTGCGCGAGAAGATCATCGCCCATGCTTCCGATCTGATGATCGTGGTGATCGATGAGAGCAAGCTGGTCTCGACGCTGGGGCGCTTTCCGCTACCCGTTGAGGTCGACCGTTTCGGCTTCTCCATCACCGCCAAGCAGATCTATGAGGCCCTTCGCGCGGCAGGCATTGCCCGCCCGGATGTGCAATTGCGCCGGCTCGGCGACGGGCTCGACCCGTTTGTCACCGATGGTGGCCATTATATTCTCGACTGTGCCTGCGAAGCCATTCCGGACGCGGCAGCAGTCGATTACCGTCTCAAATCAATTCCGGGGGTCGTCGAGCACGGCCTGTTTTCCGGGCTGGCCCGCGTCGTCATTGTCGGTGAGGACAATGAAGCGCGCGTGCTGGAATTATAGGGGAAATTCGCATGACCAAGATCTTGACCGGACTGTCCGCCGCGCTGATGGCGCTGACCCTGAGCTTTGGCGCCCATGCGCAAGCCGAGCCTGATGCCGCACGGCTGAGTGTGGCGACCGAAATCGCCCGGGTGGCGTCGACTGAAGCCGATTACCGGCAGGCGCTCGACAGCACCATGCCGGTCGTGCGCCAGATGTTCGCAGCCTCCGTGCCAGGTGCCACCACCGAGCAGCTCGATGAAGTCGTCGTCGTGATGACGGATATCCTGATGTCGACCTATGACGATGTCCTGGCGGCGATGGCCAATAGCTATGCCCAGCGCTTTACCGAGGCGGAACTTGTCGAGCTGCGCGATTTCTATCGCACCGAGCTCGGTCAGAAGATGATCAGTGAAATGCCCGAGATCATGCAGGAAATGGCCAGCCTGGGCGAACAGCTCGGCGAAGCCGCCGTCAGCCGCGAGATGGCCCGCATCCAGGCTGTGTTTGCAGAGCCGGCAGCGGAAGACGGCCCGGCCGATGAGTGATTTCGACTACGACCTCTTTGTTATCGGGGCCGGCTCGGGCGGTGTCCGGGCCGCCCGCATGGCGCGCAAGCATGGCGCTGGCCGCGTGGCCATCGCCGAGGAATACCGCGTCGGTGGCACCTGCGTCATCCGCGGCTGCGTGCCGAAGAAATTCCTCGTCTATGCGAGCGAGTTCTCCAAGCATTTCAAGCTGGCCGAGAGCTATGGCTGGACCGTCGGAGAGGTCTCTTTCGACTGGACCAGGCTGATCGAGGCCAAGGATGGGGAAATTGACCGCCTGTCCGGGATTTACTCGCGCAATCTCGCAAATTCGGGAGTCGAGGTCATCGAGGACCGTGCGGTGTTCGAGGATGCCCACACACTGCGCCTGGTGAATTCCGGCAAGACGGTGACGGCCGACAAGATCCTCATCGCGACCGGGGGCACGCCCTTCATCCCGACCGATATCGAGGGGCATGAGCTGGGCATTACCTCCAACGAGGCCTTCCACCTGGAGAGCCTGCCCAAGCAGATCGTGATCGCCGGCGGCGGCTATATCGCCTGCGAGTTCGCCCAGATCTTCGCCGGCATGGGCGCACAAGTCTGCCAAGTTTATCGCGGCGACACAGTGCTGCGCGGTTTCGATGATGATGTCCGCAGCCATGTCCATGAAGAGCTTGTCCGCTCGGGCGTTCGGGTCATTACCCATGCTGTCTTCACCAAGATCACCGATCTCGGCGATGGCCGTAAGCGTGTCGATCTCTCCAATGGCAGCCATGTCGACGCCGATGTGGTGATGTATGCCATCGGCCGTGATCCGCATGTCGAGGGCCTGGGTCTGGAAACCGCGGGCGTGGAGCTTGATGAGCGCGGCGCCGTGAAGGTCGATGAGTATTCCCAGACCACCACGTCGAACATTTATGCGGTCGGTGATGTCACCAATCGCGTCAATCTGACCCCGGTCGCCATTCGCGAGGGCGCCGCTTTTGCGGCTACGGTGTTTGGCAATCACCCGACCGCCTATGATCACGATGACATCGCCTCGGCCGTCTTCACCCAGCCGCCCGTTGGATCGGTCGGTCTCTCAGAGGCCGAAGCGCGCAAACGCTTTGCGCAAGTCGACATTTACAAGACCAGTTTCAGGCCGATGAAAATCTCGCTGACCAATGATGCGAGCCGGATGTTGATGAAACTTGTTGTCGATGGGGAGACAGACCGGGTGTTGGGCGTGCATATTGTCGGGCCGGATGCGCCGGAGATGATCCAGCTGGCGGGAATTGCCGTCAAGGCACAGCTCACCAAGGCGCAATATGACGCGGCCTGCGCCGTGCATCCGACAAGTGCCGAAGAACTGGTGACCATGAGTGAAAAATGGACACCGCCCGAATTGAAAGCTGATGCGTGATATGACCTGGTCTCCGAATTCCTGGCGTTCCAAACCCGTTGAGCAAATGCCCAACTACCCCGACCCGGCGGCGCTCGACACGGCGATTGCCGAGCTGGCCACGCGGCCAGCGCTGGTGTTTGCCGGTGAGGCCCGCCGCTTGCGGCGTCAACTGGCCGATGTGAGCGCCGGCAAGGCCTTCCTGCTTCAGGGCGGTGATTGCGCGGAGAGCTTCAAGGAATTCTCGACCGAGGGCGTTCGCGACACCTTCCGCGTCCTGCTGCAGATGGCGGTCGTGCTGACTTTTGCCGCCTCGAAACCCGTAGTGAAGCTCGGCCGGATTGCCGGCCAGTTCGCCAAACCGCGCTCGGCAGATCTGGAAACGATCGACGGGGTCAGCCTGCCCAGCTATCGCGGTGACAGCGTCAATGACATGGCCTTCACACCGGAGGGCCGGATCCCGGATCCGCAGCGCCTTATCCGCGCCTATGACCAGTCAGCCTCGACGCTCAACCTGTTGCGGGCCTTTGCCTCGGGCGGCTATGCCGACCTGAACAATGTCCACCAGTGGACGCTCGACTATGTCAAGGACAGCCCGGCGGCCGAGCGCTATGCCGAGACGGCAACGCGTATCTCCGAGGCGCTGGCCTTCATGAAGGCGTGTGGCGTTGGCCGTGACAGCGCGCCGTCTCTGGAATCGGTCGACTTCTTCACCAGCCACGAAGCGCTGCACTTGCCCTTCGAGCAGGCGCTGACCCGCCGCGATCCGAATACCGGCCAATGGTATGCGACCTCGGCCCATATGGTGTGGATTGGTGAGCGCACCCGTCAGCTCGACGGCGCGCATGTTGAATTCGCCCGCGGTATCTCCAACCCGGTTGGCGTGAAGTGTGGCCCGACCATGAAGCCGGACGATCTGCTCGCCCTGATCGACGCCCTCAATCCCGAGAATGAGGCTGGCCGTCTCGTACTCATCACCCGGATGGGCGCCAATAATGTCCGCGAGAAACTGCCGGCCCTGGCGCGCGCTGTGACGCGCGCTGGACGCAATGTCGTCTGGTCGAGTGACCCGATGCACGGCAATACGCAAAAGACCGACAGCGGCTACAAGACGCGCGATTTCGAGAAGGTCCTCAACGAGATGGAGGGCTTCATGGACGTCCTCTATGCCGAAGGGGCCTATCCGGGTGGCGTCCATATCGAGATGACCGGCCGCAATGTCACGGAATGCGTTGGCGGTGCCAATGCTGTGACCGAGGCTGATTTGTCGTCGCGCTATCACACGCATTGCGATCCGCGGCTCAATGCCGAGCAGGCGCTCGACATGGCCTTCCGGATCTCTGAATCGCTCAAGCGGGTGCGGACCAGCCAGGCTGTCGACGCGGCCTGATCGTCCTTGGGTCTGCACCAGAGCCGGAATGAAAAACGCCGCCCGGATTGCTCCGGGCGGCGTCTCTTCAGAACCGTGTGGTGCTGACTAGATGTCTTTCAGGGCAGCAGCCGGACGGAAGGCCGCCTGGGTGCGAGCCTTCGACATCATTTTTTCGCCAGTGCGCGGATTGCGAACTTCACGAGCTTCACGGTGTTTGGCGTGGAAGGTGCCAAAACCGGCAAGCTGCACGCTGTCATTGCCCTTCACCGAGCCAATGATGGCATCGATGGCGGCGTCGACTGCGTCACCCGCTTGAGTGCGGGACAGGCCGGTCTTTTCGCTAACAGCTTTGGCGAGGTCAGACTTGTTCATAGGGTTTCCCCCCAGTTTGTCGCGTTCCGGCCGACACGGTCATCGCATCAAGCCGGTTTTTCGCGTGTTCGTTGACCCCTCAACAAGGCCAATATCCGGGGCTCATTGCAAGCCGTAACAGGTGAATCGGGCCGGATTTGCTGCATTTTTAGCTGCAAAAGCCCGAAAACCGGCCTGCGGCACCGGTTTTGCGTACCCTGAAGCCTATGTTTCAAGGTGAACCAGACCCTAATGCGTCCTCGGCGATTCGCGCGATTCGCCTGCTTCCGTTCGCACTTGCGGCATCTTTGGGGGCCTATTTCCTGCTCCAGGCGGCGGGATTCGGCGGGGATATCTGCGCCGTCGTGGCCGCAATCGCGGGCGGCTGGACGCTGGGGCGCCTGACGCGGCGCTAGCCGATGCTTGAATGAGTGGCGGCGCGGACGCCGGGACCTGAGACTTTGATGGTCAAAGCCCAGCTCCCTGTTGCGCCATTTGGCCGGGATCTTGGCGTCCCGGCGGTCGTCTGTCTGATCAGATCTTGACCAGCATCTTGCCCTTGTTACGGCCCTCGAACAGACCGGTGAAGGCTTCTGGAGCCTTCTCGATCCCGTCCAGCACGGTTTCGGCCGGTGTGATCTTGCCAGCCATCATCCAGGCGCTGAGGTCCTTGATGAATTCTGGCTGGAGGTCGAAATGGTTGGAGACGATGAAGCCCTGGATCTTGAGTGACTTGCCGACGATGAAAGTCAGGTTGTCGGTGATCGTCGCAGGCTCGGTGTCATTATAGCGCTGGATCATGCCGCAGGCCGCGACCCGGCCGAAGGTCTTCAGCGTGTTGAGAGCCGCTGTGAAATGGGTGCCGCCGACATTCTCGAAATAGCCATCAATGCCCTTCGGTGCGACGGCCCGGATGGCAGCGGTGAGATCATCGGTTGCCTTGTAGTCGACGACTTCATCGGCTCCGATGCTCTTCATGTAGTCGCACTTCTCGGCGCCGCCGGCCGTACCGATCACGGTTGCCCCCATCGCCTTGGCAAACTGGATCCCGGCTGAACCGACCGCGCCGGCACCGGCCGACATCCACAGCGTCTCGCCCGCCTGCAGGTCGATCATGCGCTTCAGCCCGACATAGGCGGTGAAACCGGTCAGACCGGCAATGCCGAGAAAGGCTTGCGGCGGCAGCAGGCTGGTATCGATCTTCTGCAGGCCCTTGCCCGCGGCGGTGTAGCCTTCACGCCAGCCGAGCATCGACATGACGTGGTCGCCCTTTTTCAGCCCGTCAAAGCGGCTCTCGACGACTTCACCGACAGCACCGCCCTGCATCACCTTGCCGATCTCGAACGGATCGACATAGGTTTTGATACCGCTCATCCGGCCGCGCATATAGGGATCGACCGAGATATAGAGGTTGCGCACTGTGACTTCGCCGTCCTGCGGTGCAGGCACATCGACCTCGACCACAGAATAATTCTCCGGCTTCGGGCTGCCCTTGAGATAGGCGTTGAGATGGATCTCGCGAGATTTCATGGCTGGTATCCTTGGCAAGTGTGGGGAGAAGGGTCAGCCCGGTTGATCCGGGCCGGTCTTGTCGTGTTGCAGCGGGGCCGGGTGCCCGGCGATAAGGCAGGCCTGCCGTTTCCGGTAGCGTGTCTCCTGATCGCCGCAAAAATCTGACACCACCCATCCCCTCTGTCGTATCTTCATGGTAGAGCCCGTGCGCCGTACCGCAAGTAGGGGAGGCTGAAGCCCATGCGTACCACGTCTGATGACCCCACCGGGATTGTTCTGCGCTTCGGCGTCCGCGAGGATATTGCCGCGCTCACGGGCGTCTTCTACCGCGCCGTGCGCGAGGGCGCCGGTCCGGAATACTCTGCCGAGCAACGGGCAGCCTGGGCGCCGGCACCGCCGGAGATCGAGGCCTGGGACAAGCGCCTGACGCCGCAGAAGGTCTTCGTCGCCGAGCTGGCCAGCACGGTGATCGGTTTCATGACCCTGCGCCAGGACGGCTATATCGATCTGGCCTTCGTCGATCCGGACCATATTGGCGAGGGTGTGGCGCAGGCGCTGTATGACTGGCTCGAGCGCTATGCCCGCGAACAGGGAATGGAGCGCCTCTACAGTGATGCCAGTGCCCGGGCACGGATCCTGTTTGAACGCCAGGGCTGGACGGTGGAAGCAGAACAGCGCCCCGTTCTCGGCGGTGTCGCCATGTCCAATTATCGCATGAGCAAAAGCCTGGCCGGGCAGGACTGACCCCGGGCATTTGCAATGACAGGAAACAAGTGGTGATGCGCGCCGGGCTTGATTGCAGGCCCCGCGCGGGTATTCAGCCGCCAGTTGCGAAGGGACGAGTTGATCATGTCTGATGCGAAGCGGGTCGAGGGCGGGATCGCCCGGGCCGGTATTGTCGGCGCCGGCGTGTTCGGCGGCTTCCATGCCGGAAAATATCTGGCAGACCCTCGCGCCGAGTTTGTCGGTGTGTTCGATCCCGATGCGGATCGTGCCCGTGAGCTTGCAGCACGCATGGGCGGCAAGGCTTTCGACAATCTCGCAGCCCTGATCGCCGAATGTGATGTCCTCACAGTCGCCAGTCCCGCCATCCACCATTTCGAGGCTGCGGCCTCCATCCTTGCCTCCGGGCGTCATGTCCTGGTGGAAAAGCCTATCGCCTCCTCGGTCGAGGAAGCGCGCGAGCTGATCGCCCTGGCGGCGGCGCATGGCTGTGTGCTGCAGATCGGGCATCAGGAGCGCTTCGTCTTCAATGCCATGGGCCTTTTCCAGGTTCCCGTGCCGCCCAAGCGCATCATCGCGCGCCGCATGGGGCCGCCTTCGCCGCGCTGCCTGGATGTCTCCGTGACGCTTGATCTGATGATCCACGATCTCGATCTGGCCATCGCCCTGGCCGGTGCCGCCGTGAAATCGGTGACGGGTGAGGTCGATGAAGGCCGGTTCGGACACCCCGATGTCGCGCACGCTGTCATCACCTTCGAGAATGGCTGCGTTGCCGAGCTCAGCGCCAGCCGTATCCATCACGAGCGCGACCGGGCCATGCGCGTTGAGTATGATGAAGGCGTGCTCGATATCGATTTCGTCGCCAAGACATTCGAGAATTCAACGCCCTTCGCGCTCAATCCCGATTTCGCCGAAACCGAGACGGCACGCGATTCGCTCGGTGCCAATGTGAAGGCGTTTCTGGCCTCGGTGATCGATGGCGCGCCGGTTGCGGTGCCGGGCATTGCCGGTCTGCGGGCGCTTGATGCGGCACGCGCCGTCGATGGCATGCGGGTATACGGCTCCTGACGGTGCTTGCCGCAGGGGCAAGGTGGGGATAAGTGGCGGCCATGACGGATCGTTTCAGGATTATTTCCGCCCAGCTCAACCCCGTTGTCGGGGATGTGAGTGGCAATCTCGCGCTCGCCAGGGCCGCCCATGCCGAGGCACGGGCGCGCCAGGCCGATCTGATCGTCTTTCCCGAGCTCTTCCTGATCGGCTATCCGCCTGAGGATCTCGTCCTCAAGCCGGCCGCGGTTGAAGCCTGTCATCTCGCACTGGAGGCCCTGGCGGCTGAAACAAGAAACGGCCCTGCCATCCTGATCGGTCTGCCCTGGCGGCAGGACGGGTATGTATTCAACGCCGTCGCCCTGCTTGATGAGGGCCGCCTCTTCGCCCTGCGCTTCAAGCATGATCTGCCGAACTACTCCGTCTTCGACGAAAAGCGCGTCTTCGCGCCCGGACCCTTGCCGGAGATCGTGAACTGGCGCGGCATCAAGCTCGGCCTGCCTGTCTGCGAGGATATCTGGCTTGATGATGCGCCCGGCGCGTTGATCGCCCAGGGTGCTGAGATGATGATCTCGATCAATGGTTCGCCCTGGCGCCGTTCGATCGAGATCGAGCGGCGTACAGCCTTCGCACGCTGGTATGATCGCTGGGCGGGCCCCAAGGCGCTTATTTTCGTCAACCAGATCGGCGGCCAGGACGAGCTCGTCTTCGATGGCGCCAGCTTCTCCTTCGATAGTGACGGGGCCGAGTGCCAGCGCCTGCCCGCGTTCGAAGAATGCATGGACCTCGCCATCTGGACCCGTAGCGAGGCCGGCTGGCACAGCGAGAGCGCACGCCGCGAGAAGGCCATTATCGGGCTGGAAGCGGACTGGCTCGCCATGTGCCGCGGGCTCGGGGATTACGTCACCAAGAATGGCTTCCCCGGGGTCGTGCTGGGCATGTCCGGCGGGATCGATAGTGCGATCAGCGCCGCGATTGCCGTCGATGCACTCGGGGCTGACAAGGTCTGGGCGGTGATGATGCCGTCGAAATATACCAGCGAGGAGAGCCTGGAAGACGCCAAGGATTGCGCCGCGCGTCTGGGCATTCGCTATGACATCCTCGATGTCGAGCCCTCGATCGCCAGTTTCGGCAAGGTGCTGGCGCCGGCCTTTCGCGGCACCGAGGTCGATGCCACCGAGGAAAATATCCAGTCGCGGGCCCGCGGCGTTGTGCTGATGGCGCTTTCCAACAAGTTTGGCCCCATGGTGCTCTCGACCGGAAACAAGTCGGAAATGGCGGTCGGCTATGCCACGCTCTATGGCGACATGAATGGCGGCTATAACGCCCTGAAAGACATCTACAAGACCGAGGTCTTCGCCCTGGCGCGCTGGCGCAATGCGGCGAAAGAGGCCATCGGGCTCGGCCCCGCCGGCGAAGTCATCACGCCGCGCATCATCACCAAACCGCCCAGCGCCGAACTCCGCCCCGACCAGACAGACCAGGACAGCCTGCCGCCCTATGAAATCCTTGACGCCATTCTCTATGGCCTGGTCGAGGATGAGAAGGCGCCGCACGATCTCGTCGCCGAGGGCTATGAGGCTGACACTGTCAAGCGGGTGGAAAACCTGCTCTACCGCGCCGAATACAAACGCCGCCAGGCCCCGCCGGGCGTCAAGATCGGCTCCAGGAATTTCGGCCGCGACCGGCGCTATCCGATGACGAACCGGTTTCGCGCGGATTGAGGGCGGTAGCGCCCGTCATCCTCACCATCTCCGTCCGCTTCGCGGCCACCTCTTCCATCAAGGAAGAGGAGGGCGATTATCGCCGCCGACCAGATTCGCTGTTCTCCTCTTCCTTGATGGAAGAGGTGTCGCCGAAGGCGACGGAGATGGTGACGGTCTCGCGCCATCGTCTTGGGCCAGCGTTTGGAGCATTGAGCTCGAGCATCACGCTCTCCATCTGCCCCGCGACAACCCGCCCCAGTGTCAATTCCCGAATATCTGCTATTTCTGTCATAACAGAAATACAGGAAATTGGAGGGTGTCATGAGCGGTAATCTTGTAGACGGGCGGACGGTCGGGATGGAGGGCACACCTACTTCCGTCAAGGTCGCCAGAGCCATTGGCGCCTGGCTGGTCGCTGATCTGATGGCAGGGGCGGCGCTCGTTTTCGGTTTTGGTGTCATGTTATACGTCGACAACCCTGCCCCGCTGCGGGAGGTTGGCCAATTCCTGCTCGCCGCCATCCCGATCTCGCTCTATGTCGCTTTTCTGGTCGGCGTCATGACGGCCTTGCCAATGATCGGCATCGTCGCCTTCATGCGCTTCGCCCACATGCGGCGCGGTCTCGGCGATGTCTTGCTCAGTGGCGTGATGGGCGCCGTCCTGATCCACTTGACCGGCATGCAGGCGCTGGGTGTCGAGGGCCTATTTACGACCGCACTATTCTTCGTCGCGGGCATGGTGGGCGGCTTCACTTACTGGCATTTTGCGGGCAGGCCACGGTGATGGTGATCAGCTTTGCGAAAGGGACGGTGGCGCGAGCCGTCCTGGCCTGGGTCGGGCCGTGCCTGATGGCGGGCTCCGCCGTCGCCGCACCGTTTAGCCTTGCGATCATGTTCAGCGACACGACGGCCTACGGGACAGCTCAAATATCCGCCGGCGTCATCGTGATGTTTGCCGGTGTCGTATACACGGCGCTATTCACAGCAATTCCCGCCATTGTTCTGGTATTTCTTGTACGGCTGTTCGGTTGGAGACGCGGCCTTACTGATGCTGCGGTTCCGGCGGCTGTGCTGTTTGCGATTGCGACGCTAGTCGCGGCTGGCGATGCTGCACAGCCCGTTGGTTGGACGCCGTTCATAGTGGCCCTCGCCGGCGCGCTCGGTGGCTGGTCATACTGGCACCTCGCCGGCCGTCCCCGCCCGCCATATTGACACCTCCGCTTGCCCGCAGCCCCTGACAGCGCTAAGCCACCGCCTCAACTTCAGGCAGGCCCTCAACCCATGACCAAAGTCCGTTTTGCTCCGAGCCCGACCGGCAAGCTTCATGTCGGCAATGTTCGTACCGCGATCTTCAACTATCTGTTCGCCAAGAAGGCGGGCGGGACGTTTTTGTTGCGGATCGATGATACCGATACCGAGCGCTCGACCCAGGCCTATGAGGACGGTATCCGCGAGGATCTGACCTGGCTGGGTCTGATGTGGGACGATACGTTCAAGCAGTCTGACCGGTTTGACGTCTATGAGGCGGCGGCGGCGAAGCTGCGGGCGATGGATCTGCTCTATCCCTGCTATGAGACCGGCGAGGATCTCGACCGCAAACGCAAGCTGCAGATGAAGAATGGCCGTCCGCCGGTTTATGACCGTGCGGCGCTGGAACTGACGGATGCGGAGAAGGCGGCGTTCGAGGCCGGGGGTCGCAAGCCGCATTGGCGTTTCAGGCTGTCGGGCAATCCGGTGGAGTGGGATGACATGGTGCGCGGGCATGTCTCGATCGAGACCTCGTCGCTGTCCGACCCGATCCTGATCCGTGAGGATGGCAGCTATCTCTACACCCTGCCGAGCGTCGTCGATGATATCGATGCGCAGATCACCCACATTATCCGCGGTGAGGACCATACGACCAATTCCGGCGCCCAGATCGAGATCTTCATGGCGCTGGGCGGCAAGGCGCCGATCTTTGGTCACCAGGCCCTGCTGGTCGGCGCTGATGGCGGCAAGCTGTCCAAGCGGATCGGCTCGCTCGGCATTGCCGAGATCCGCGATGTCGAAGGCTTTGAGCCGATGGCCGTGATCTCGCTCCTGTCCAAGCTGGGCACGTCTGACCCGGTCGATGCTTTTGAGACGATTGAGGGCCTGCTCGAAGGCTTTGATCTGGGCAAGCTGTCGCGTTCGCCGGCCCGCTTCGATCCGGAAGATCTCAAGCGCATCAATGCCAAGCTGCTCCACGCCAAGCCCTATGGTGAGGTGAAGGAGCGTCTCGCGGCGATGGGTGCCGATGGCGGCGAGGCTTTCTGGGATGGTGTGCGCTCCAATCTGGAACGCCTGACTGATGCCAAGGCCCTGGCGGCGCTGGTTTCCGGGCCGGTCGTTCCGAGCATTGCCGCCGAGGATGCGGAATTCGCGACCACGGCTGCAGACATGCTGCCGGCCGGCGATCTCGATGGCTCAAGCTGGGGTGCCTGGACGAATGCGCTGAAAGAGGCGACCGGCCGCAAGGGCAAGACGCTCTTCATGCCGCTGCGTCTGGCCTTGACGGGCGAAGCCCACGGGCCGGAGATGGCCGTCATGCTGCCCTTGATCGGACGGGAGCGTGCGATCGCGCGGCTGCGGGGCGAGACGGCCTGACCGGCCAAGCCCTCTGCCGTGTCAAAATCCGGCCCTGCGCGATGCGCGGGGCCTTTTTGTATTGCTCTCCTGACCATATGTAAGGTCATCTTGACAAATTTGGTTGGGGTAGTCAGGTTTGCATTACATTTTGTCGTTTCAACCTGATGGAGCCAGGCATGCATTTCAATCGACTTCGCTGGCGCAAGCTCAGCCCGCGATTCCTCCTCCTGGCCGGGATGGTGATCGCGATTACCTCGGCGACATCCACCCGCCACAATGACGCGCCTGCACCGGCCCCGACCCTGGAGGACAGCGCGTCATGAAGGATAATGTCCGCCGCTACACGATCCATTTTGGCGGCTCGATGCTGGCCTATATGGGCCTGCTCTTCGCCTCTGTCTCTGTACTGAATTCTGCCGAGCTGGCACCGGTCTGGCGCGCCGCTCTGGCTCTGCTCCCGGTTCTGCCAGGGCTCTATGCCTTGCATGCCGTGATGGTCTTCTATCATTCCATCGATGAGTTCAAACGGCGCGTGATCGCCGAATCCCTGATCATCGCTGCTCTGGTGACCGGCTTTGCCACCTTCGCCTATGGCTTCATGGAAGGGGCTGTCGATCTGCCGGCCATCCCTATGATCTGGGTGTTTCCGGTCATGATCGGGCTCAGCGGACTGGTCTCCTGCGTCCTGAAGTGGGTCTACCGGTGAGGAATCGTTTGCGCGTCTTGCGCGCCGAGCAACGCTGGAGCCAGGCCGAGCTCGCCGAGCGGGTCGGAGTGTCGCGCCAGGCGATCAATGCTGTGGAGACCGGCAAGCATGTGCCTTCGCTGACGCTCGCCTTCGCGCTGGCCGGCGCATTTGGCCTGCGCATTGAGGATGTCTTCGATCCGGCCGGCGAGCCGGATTAGGCCGCGCCGGGCTCAAGCGCGTCGAGCGCCTCGATGATGTAGCGGACCGCCTTGGCGCCGTCGGCCTCCAGCACGACATGGTCGGCGAGGGATTGCGGCGTGAAGCCTTCATCGACGGTGTGCCGGATCAGGGCAATGAAGGGCTCCCAATACCCGTCCGTATTGACGAAGACGACCGGCTTGTCGTGCAGGTCGAGCTGCTGGCGCGAGACGACATCGAAGACCTCTTCCAGCGTGCCGGTGCCGCCGGGCAGGATCACGAAGGCGTCGGACTCGGCGATCAGCTCGCTCTTGCGCTCCGACATGGTCTCGACAATGCGGATCTCGACGCCTTCGAGATGACCCTCGCGGGCGATGAGAAACCCCGGAATGATTCCCAGAACCTGGCCACGTTCTGCAGCCGCTGTTGAGGCGGCCACGCCCATCAGCCCGACATCGCCGCCGCCATAGACCAGGCGCGCGCCGGCCCGTGCGATGGCACGGCCAACGGTTTCGGCGGCGTCCTGGTAGCTCTCGCGTTCACCAAGCCGTGAACCGCAAAAAACACCAATCGACCTTAGTTTCGCCATCGAAGCATCGCCCTTGTTTGATTTCTATCTTCTCGATGATATTCGCCGTAGGCTGGCGGCGCGAGGTTTGCATCAGCTGTGCGGATGATTGATTGCAGTGATCGAGGGGTGATGATCACGACCATGGTTGAAATGGTGACAGGAGAGTTCTCATGACCGCAACGCGGTCCTTCGTTATCGCTGCTGCCCTTGCGGCTATTGCCATCGCTGCTGCGCTGGCCTTCATCATGTACCGCCCGTCCGGCGACCGGCCCGCGGAAATCGCGACCTCCGACGCCAGTCAGGCTGGTGAAACCGCTGCCGGTGAGGGCGATGCAGCCGGCGCCGTGCTGCTGGCCCAGCCTGTTTTCGACATCGTGCGCGTCGCACCGGCCGGTACGGCCGTTATCGCGGGCCGTGGCCAACCCGGTGCCCTGATCATGGTGCTCGCAAATGGCGAGGAAATCGCCACCGAGACCGTCAATGATCGCGGCGAATGGGTGATCATCCTCAATGAACCGCTGCCGTCGGGCGCGATCGAGCTGGGTCTGGTGATGCGGGCCGTGGACGGGCGTGAATTGCGCTCCGAGCAGGTTGTGCTGGTCTCTATCCCGGAATCGCGCGGCGCGACGCCGCTGGTCGTTGTCGGCCGGCCGGGCGAGGCGAGCCGCGTCTGGCAATGCCCCTCCTGCGCCGATTCCGAAATGGGTCCGCTGGTGCTGGAGACGGTCGATTACGACGAGACCGGTGCCGTGATCTTCGCCGGCCGCGCTGAAGCCGGTTCGACCGTGCGCATCTTTGCCAATGGCGCCTTGGTGGGAACAGCTGATGTTGGCCGTGATGGCCGCTGGGATCTGCGCGCCGGCGCCTTGCTGGCCCCGGGCCGGTACGACCTCCAGCTCGACCAGCTCGATGCGGACGGCAATGTCACCGCTGTGATCGCCCTGCCGTTCGAGCGCGTGGCGGCAGAGGATCTCAATCTGGGACCAGATTCAGTCATCGTGCAGCCCGGCAATTCGCTGTGGAGGCTGGCACGCCAGCTCTATGGCCGCGGCGTGCAATACACGGTGATCTATGAGGCTAATCGCAGCCAGATTCGCGATCCCGACCTGATCTATCCCGGCCAGGTGCTCAGGGCTCCGGTCGAGGACGGCGCAGACGAGGGCTAGGGCTGACTGTGCCGCTGGATCTCGACTCCTCGCCCTGGCGGCGCTGGAGCCCGATCCTGCTCGATGCGGTGGTTGCGGCCTTCCTGATCCATGTCGAATTCGCCTTGCTGCATGCCGTCTTTCCGACGGCCAGCGATGCGGCGATCAGCGATTCCGGCGTGGTGCTTTTCTTCTCCTGGCTCGCCCCGACAGCTTTGTTGCAGGCGTCGTGGTGGGGCAGGGCGGCGGCGTTGCTGGTCGCACTGGTCCTGTTGCGCGCCGCGCTCACGATCACCGGTTGGCACAGGCTGGCGCTGTTCCCGGTCGTTCTGGCTGTCCCGGCTGCCGCGCATTTGCATTGGCTTGATCCGCTTCTGACACTGATTACTGCGTGACGGCTGGCGCTTGGCCTCCGAGCGCCCTATCTGTCAACGCAATGCGAGCTTCAAGCCACGACCTCCCCGATGACACAGCCAAATCCGCCGATGGCGGGCTTGGGCCTGCCATGGCGCGTCTGTTCGGTCTTCTGGCCTCACCGGAAATGGCGCGCTGGCGCGTGCGCATGGTCGTGGCGCTCATCCTGACGGTGGTCGCCAAGCTTTTCTCTGTTGCCGCGCCGGTGTTTTTCGGCGACGGGATCAATGCCATCTCGACCCACGCAGCGGCGGGCGGAACTGAGGCCGCTGCAGTCCTGCCCGTCATGGCTGACGTGCTGGCGGGTTTCGGGCTCGCCTTCCTGGCCTATGCCGGCGCGCGCTTCATGTCGGTCGGGGCGCCGCAATTGCGCGATGCCATGTTTGCGCCTGTCAGCCAGGATGCCCAGCGCATCACCTCGGTCAAAGCCTTCGGCCATGTGCAGACACTGTCGATGGGCTTCCATCAGATGAAGCGGACGGGCGCGCTCAACAAGATCATTGATCGCGGCGCACGCGCCGTCGATTTCCTGATGCGCTTTTTGATCTTCAACATCGCGCCGACCCTGCTCGAGCTGGTGCTGGCGGCGGGCGTGCTGAGCATTAATTACGGCTGGGAATTTGCCGTCATCGCGCTGGCGACCGTCGGTATCTACATGGTGATGACCTGGACGGTGACCGATTGGCGCGTGAAGATCCGGCGCGACATGAATAATGCCGACAATGAGGCCAATGCGCGCGCTGTCGACAGCCTGATCAATTTCGAGACCGTCAAGGCTTTCGCTGCCGAGGAGCGCGAGACCGAGGCCTATGACACGGTGATGCAGCGGTATGCGAGTGCGGCCGCCAAGTCGCAATCCTCACTCGCCGTGCTCAATGGTGCCCAGGCGTTGGTGATGAATGCCGGCCTGCTGGCGATGGCATTGACGGCGGGCTGGAAAGCCTGGACCGGCGTGCTGCAGCCAGGCGATGTGGCCGCGGTGACGCTGATCCTGATGAATATCTATCAGCCGCTGAACATCCTCGGCTGGGCCTATCGCGAGATCAAGCAGAGCGCCGTCGATATGGAGCGCCTGTTCGACACGCTCGCACTCAAGCCCGATGTCGCCGACGCGCCTGATGCCCGGCCGCTCGTGCTGCACGGTGGTGCGGTCACATTTGAAGGCGTCAGTTTTGCCCATGATGGCCGGTCGCGCTCGATCAAGGATGTGTCGCTGGAGGTCCCGGCGGGCAGTTTTGTCGGGCTTTGCGGCCCGTCCGGAGCGGGCAAGTCGACGATATTGCGCCTGTTATTCCGCTTCTATGATCCGGAAGCGGGGCGGGTGCTGTTTGACGGACAGGATGTGCGCTCGGTGACCCAGACCAGCCTGCGAGACGCGCTCGGCCTCGTGCCGCAGGACGTGGTGCTGTTCAACGACACGCTGGGCGCCAATGTCATCTATGGCCGCCCCGATGCCAGCGAGGCCGAGGTGCTGGAGGCGTTGGAGCGGGCGCAATTGGGAGATTTCGTGCGCAAGCTTCCCGAGGGCCTCGCAACGCGGGTCGGCGAACGCGGCCTGAAACTCTCTGGCGGCGAGAAGCAACGCGTCGGCGTTGCCCGCGCCATCCTGAAAAACCCTGCTGTGCTGGTGCTGGATGAGGCGACCTCGGCGCTCGACAGCGAGACCGAGACAGATGTGCAGGCCGCCCTCGCCGAGGCCTCAAGGGGGCGCACGACGATTGCCGTCGCTCACCGGCTCTCGACCATCGCCAAGGCGGACCGGATTTTCGTCATGGATGCGGGGGTGATCGCGGAATCAGGCACGCATCAGGAGCTGCTCGCGCTCGAGGGCCTCTACGCCAGAATGTGGAAGCGGCAGAGCGAAACTGTCAAACCCTCCATCTTTCTCAAGGCATTGTGATCGAGTTTATCCGTGGCTCACGAGCTTGTAACTTTGGGGCACGTTGAGGGTGTGCGAGCTTCCTGACGGTTATGAGGGGTGATTTCGTGTGGGTTGGTGAATTCCTGGCCAGTTATCCGACTGCGGTGAAGCGCGTCTTCGAACGGATCAATTTCCGGCGCGATGCGGGCGGGTGGGCCGGAGAGGTCACGCTGCTCTGTGGCTGCCCGGATCGCTTCTATGTGCGCAGCGTGACGGCTGATTCCAGGCGTTTTGTAGCTCGGATGACGCCCTCGCTCGGGGCCGTGGAGGAGACTGTCCTGCTGGATCTCGAGGTCCGCGAGGAGGCCGATGGCGCGATCGTGCTGGCGGGAAGCCGCGCCCGGCTCGACTGCGATGGTGTTCCAGGCACGCCGACCGAGTTCACCGCAGAGTATGAGTCCCGTGTGCGTATCGCGAGCAGCGAGATCCAGGGCCATGGTGTTTTCGCGCGCGAAGATATTCCCGCGGGCGGGATGATCCTGACGATTCGGGGCGAGCGGACCTCGATCCAGACCCCCCACTCTGCGCGGATTTCCGAGGATGTTCACTGCGAGCCGACGGGTTATCTGCGCTATATCAATCATTGCTGCGATGCCAATAGCGTCATCGATGCGAGCAATCCCGACAGGCCGGTGCTGCGCGCCCGCCGCCCGATCCCGGCCGGCGATGAGGTGACGTTTGACTATGTGCTCAATGAGGGCCTCGTGGTCGCCGATTTCGCCTGCAATTGCGGCGCGGCAACCCACCGCCTCTAGCCTCGCTGCGGGAGCACACTGGCGAGAGCGGAGAAAATCCCGTTCAATCATGCCTTCACAGGGATGGGGAGGGCGGTCGTGCCCGACATGCGCCGGCAGCTGGGATTGATTGGACTCGGAGCCTTCGGCCGCCTCGCCGCCGAGCATCTTTCACCGCATTTTGACCTGATTGCCTTTGATCCCGCAGTCCAGGAAGACGCGCCGGCAAGTCTCGCCCCTTTCGAGACCGTCGCCGGCTGCCCGGTCGTCATCCTGGCGGTGCCGGTGCAGGCGCTCGAACAGACCTGCCGTGATGTCGCGCCCTACATCGCTGAGGGCGCGCTGGTGCTCGATGTCGCTTCGGTGAAGGTCCATCCCATGCGGGTCATGCGGGCGAGTCTGCCGGCCCATGCCCGCATTATCGGCACGCATCCGCTTTTCGGTCCGCAGAGTGCTGCCACCGGGCTGGCGGGTCAGTCGATCGTGCTGTGCCCGGATGACGGGGTTGATCCTGGCGGGGTCGTGAGCCTGTGCCGTGAGACGCTCGGGCTGGAGGTGCACGTCAGCGATGCCGATACGCATGACCGGGCCATGGCCGATGTTCAGGCGCTGACGCATCTGGTGTCCAAGGTTATCGCCGGGCTCGATATTCCGCCGCCCCCCTATACGACGAAGAGCTATGATCTGCTGCGCCAGGCGACCGATCTCGTGCGCAATGACAGCGACGAGCTGTTCCGGGCGATCGAACAGCTCAATCCCTATGCTGCGGCCCTGCGCAAACGCTTTTTCGAGGCCGCAAGGGCCTTTGACGGGCGGCTGCAGTCTTAAGCTCAGGAATAGGGGGGATAATAC
>TARA_R110000868_G_scaffold143173_4_pt1 | contig 22163 bp, 22 predicted proteins | sample TARA_R110000868 | Tara Oceans TARA_R110000868 (sample SAMEA4397489) | marine metagenome | biome: Polar Biome; feature: [SRF] surface water layer (ENVO:00010504); material: water (ENVO:00002006), including particulate matter (ENVO:01000060) such as... | depth 5 m | reverse complement strand
CCGCCGGCCCCCGCAAGGTGGCCGGCGGTTTTCGTTCGGGATCCGCAGCGGTGGCTGGTCAAAGTCAGGGGGGGCGGCTATCCCGGCCGTCTGCCAACGAGGGGATTCTGAATGCGCGTCGCAATGATCGGCACCGGCTATGTCGGCCTGGTATCGGGAGCCTGTTTCGCCGATTTCGGTCACGTGGTTTGCTGTGTCGACAAGGACCCGTCCAAGATCGACCGTCTGAACCAGGGTCAGATCCCGATCTTCGAGCCCGGCCTGGACGCCCTCGTGGCCAGCAATGTGCGGGACGGTCGTCTGAGCTTCGTCCTCGACGGAGCCGAGGCGATCCGGACCGCGGACGCCGTGTTCATTGCCGTCGGGACACCGTCGCGCCGCGGTGATGGCCATGCCGACCTGTCCTATGTCTATGCCGCCGCCGAGGAGATCGCCGGCCTGATCGACGGCTTTACCGTCGTCGTCACCAAATCGACCGTCCCGGTCGGCACCGGCGACGAGATCGAACGCATCATCCGGGCGCGCCGTCCCGACGCCGAGTTCGCCGTGGTCTCCAATCCCGAATTCCTGCGCGAGGGGGCCGCGATCGAGGATTTCAAGCGACCCGATCGGGTCGTGGTCGGTACCGAGGACGACCGGGCCCGGGTGGTCATGGCCGAAATCTACCGGCCCCTGAGCCTGAACGAGACGCCGATCCTGTTCACGGCCCGCCGGACCAGCGAGCTGATCAAATACGCCGCCAACGCCTTCCTGGCCCTGAAGATCACCTTCATCAACGAGATGGCGGACCTGTGCGAGGCGGTCGGTGCCGATGTGCAGCAGGTCGCGCGCGGCATCGGCCTGGACAAGCGGATCGGCTCGAAATTCCTGAACGCCGGCCCGGGCTATGGCGGATCCTGCTTTCCCAAGGACACCCTGGCCCTGGTGCGCACGGCCACCGACGCGGGCAGTCCGGTGCGGCTGGTCGAGACCACGGTCCAGGTCAATGACGCGCGCAAGAAGGCCATGGCCGGGCGCATCGCCGGGGCGCTCGGGGGCGAGCTCAAGGGCAGGACGGTGGCCATGCTGGGCCTGACCTTCAAACCCAATACCGACGACATGCGCGATTCCCCGGCCCTCGACGTGATCCCGGCCCTGATCGCCCGCGGAGCCACGGTCCAGGCCTTCGATCCCGAAGGCATGGAGGAGGCCGCGCGGCTGCTGGATGACGTCCAGTTCAAGGACGGGCCCTACGAGGCGGTCGCCGGGGCGGACGTCGTCGTCATCCTGACCGAATGGAACCAGTTCCGGGCCCTGGACCTCGATCGCGTCAAACTGTTGATGCGGCAGCCCGTGATGGTCGATCTGCGCAATGTCTACCGCCCGGAGGACATGCGCGCCCGGGGCTTTGCCTATACGTCCGTGGGCCGAACCTAGCGGCCGGCGGCCGGATTCAGGCGCGATGTCGGGGGGACGGACTCCGGGGGCGAACGATCGAGGACCGCCCGTCCGGCTCCGATGACGAGGGTGGCGGTCAGGGCGGCGGCGGCGATGGCAATCGCCGCCAGCTTGACGCCGTCGATGAATTCCTTGTGGTCAGGCCGCACCGCAATCCCTCGGATCGATAGACGGACACAGGGAGCACGCCGGTTCGGGATTCGCAAATCACGGAACGGCGTGCGGCCGGAAAAAGGGGGCGCCCCCCCAAATTGCCGGAGCGGACGGCATCGGAGTGCCGCCCGCCCTGCAGGGATAACGGTGAAGAACCCTAGCCGCGGAACGGCCGGATCACGATCTCAACACGACGGTTCATCGCCTTGCCTTCGGCGGTGGCGTTGGACGCGACCGGTTCGCTCTCGCCGCGACCGTCGACATAGAGGCGATCGGCCAGGACGTTGCGGCTGACCAGATACTGGGCGACCGACGAGGCCCGGCGACGCGACAGGTCGAGATTATAGTCATCGGCCCCGTCGGAGTCGGCATGACCGATGATGTCGATGGTCGACTGGTCATAGCGGTTCAGCACGCCGGCGACGTCATCGAGCGTGGCGTAGAAGCGCGTGTTCACGGCCGACTGGTTCGACGCGAACGTCACGTCCGACGGCATGCGCAGGACCAGGTTGTCGCCCTGGCGGGCCACGCCGACGCCGGTGCCCGAAAGCTCGGCTTCCAGCTCGCGCTGCTGGCGGTCCATATAGGCCCCGACGGCCGCGCCCCCGAGTGCGCCGATGCCGGCGCCGATCAGGGCGTTCTTGCGACCCTGTTCACTGTTGGAGGTGTTGGTCAGATAGCCCAGCAGGGCACCGCCGATGGCACCGCCGATCGCACCGGTCGCCGTATTGTTGCGGCGCGGCGTCGAGCTGTAGGGGTCCATGGTCGTGCAGGCCGCGCCGCCGAGCAAAATAGCGATGCTGGCACCGGTCAGGTAAAGCTTGGAGCGCATGTTGGAAGTCCTTTGGGTTGGAAGAGGCGTCAGCCGCGAAAACGTCACCCCACAGTGAAGGTTCCATTCTGTACCGGGAATGAATGGCCGGCGTGCGGCGGGCTTTGCCAATTTCCGGCAATGGGGCGTATGGAACTATCTCCCACCGCTAGCAAAGGTCACGATCGTGAGCACGTCCCTGAACGCCTCTTCCGCTGGACCGACCCGGCACCGATCGATCGCGCCCGTCTCGATGGCGCTGTATGAGACCGATTTCCAGCGGTTTGCCGACGCCCTCGGGGCCTCGTTCAAGCGCTACGGATTCGCGGTGCTCTCCGATCACGGGATCGATGAGGCGACGATCGAGGCGGCCATTGCGGATGCCAAGGCCTTTTTCGCCCTGCCGGAGGACGTCAAACGCGCCTACCATATGCCCGGAACCGGCGGGGCGCGGGGTCTGACCCCGTTCGGCGTCGAGGCGGCCAAGGACGCCAGTGCCGTCGATCTCAAGGAGTTCTGGCACGTCGGCCGCGAACTGCCCGAGGGGCACCCCTATCGCAAATACATGCGCGACAATCTGTGGCCGACCGAGATCGCCGGCTTCCAGGCGCATCTGTACGGCATGTTCGACGCCATGGATCAGCTGGGTCGCAAGATCCTGAAAGCGATTGCCCGCTATCTGCAGCTCGGCGACGACTATTTCGAGGACAAGGTCCAGCTCGGCAACAGTGTGCTGCGGATGCTGCACTATCCGCCGGTTCCGGCCGGGGCTCCCGGGGTCCGGGCCGGGGCCCACGAGGACATCAATGTGATCACCCTGCTGCTCGGGGCCGAGGAGGCGGGGCTCCAGCTCAAGGACGCCGAGGGCGACTGGCTGGATATCGCGCCGCCGCCGGGGGCCCTGGTGGTCAACATCGGCGACATGCTGCAGCGCCTGACCAACCACGTCCTGCCGTCGACGACGCACCGGGTGGTCAATCCGGCCCCGGAGCGGGCCAGCTTCGCCCGCTATTCGACGCCGTTTTTCCTGCATTTCAACCCGGATTTCGTGATCGAGACCCTGCCGACGATGGTGACGGACGACAATCCCGACCGCTATGCCGGCAAGGCGATCATGGCCGAGGACTTCCTGATGGAGCGCCTGCGCGAAATCCGGCTGATCTGACGGCCGGACCCGTCCCGACCGTTGTCGACCTAGCGGGATATCCGGAGTTTGGTGATGTCCCGGCCGATGGCATTGAAGGCCTCGGACAGCTCGGTCCCGCTGCCGGCGTCGTGGAAGCCGCCGGGGGTCGAGGCGCAGTACTGAAGCAGGGCCCGGGCGTTGCCGCTGTTCCCGATCTGGAACCCGACCGTATAGACGATGATCCCCTGGGCCTTCATCGCGTCGCACAGGGCCCGGCTCTGGGCATAGGGCTCACCGTTGTCGGGGTCGCAGTTGTTGCTCTCGGCGTTGGGCGCATTGTAGCCCCGGGCCATCACCCCGTTGCAGTAGGGGGCGTTGAACTCGCCGTCGGTCATGATGATCACGGCCTTCAGGGTCTCGGCCGTATTGTAGGCGGCCCCCGCCGACGACGGCCACAGCGCGCCGAAATTCGGCGACACCATGTACCAGCCCCAGGCGATGCCGATCTGGCCGGCGGTCGAGCCGCTGACCGTCAGATCATCGATGTCCGTCTTGATGCCGCTGATGCTGCTCGACAGCGGCTGGATGGTGCTTTCCATGCAGGCGCCGTCCCGGTCCGGATAGTTGCGACCGACCCGGGCCGACCCGGTCGGAGCCGCGTCGGTGTAGGCTTCCCTGCCGGTGCGTTCGGTGACGCAGTCGCTGATCCTGTGGGTGGTGAGGTTCCGGTTCTCGTTTTCGAAGGCATACCAGGTACAGCCGGGCCGGGCGCACCAGGACCGGCCGCCGGACCGGTAGGGCGACAACCCGGCCGGGTCCACGTCGATGGTGTAGGTATCGGTCGTGGGGTTGCCGACCCGATGGATCCGGTCGTTGACCTCGGTCATCCCGGAGACACCGGTGATATAGACGTGATCGTTGTCCCCCAGGCCGTGTCGGGTCGAGGTGACGGTGAGGGCGCAATCATTGTTGCGGCATTTCTGGATCCGGCCCGATCGCCCCAGAAGTCTCCCGTAGTTGCGCCCGTCGATGCGGTTGCCGTTCTGATCATTCAGCTCGAAGCTGTTGTTGCTCCGGCCCGCGACCACGAAGGCCCGGTTGTTGATCTGGGTCATGCCGCCCACGCCCGAGACCCAGACGACGTCGCCGTTGGCGAAGCCGTGCCCCCGGGACGTGATTTCGACCGGGCGCTTCCGCGAGGCCTTGCTGATGCTGCGTTGCGGGCCTGTCAGGTCGATCCCGATGTCGGTGATCGGGGTCGAGCCGGTGACCGGGCCACGCACGTCGTTCAGATAACGCCCGGGATTGACCGAATAGGACCAGGGTACCAGCGCCACCCTTGAGTAGTAGGGCGTCTGGACCGGCTGCACGATCAGGTCGACCAGGTCCTTGGCCGCGGCCTTCAGGTCCCGCAGTTTCTGGCCTCGCATGGAGCCGGACATGTCCAGGGCCAGGGCGACCTCGATGTTCCGGGAGGAGCGGTCGACCTCGGAATGGGCCCCGACCGGCAGGTAGTCGTCCATGAATTTGCCGTAGGGCGGCAGGATGATGTTGGCGACCAGGGTCTTCACATCGACCTTGGAACTGCCGACCACCACGCTGTCGCTGTCCAGGGTGAAGGTGGTCTGGTCCTCGCGCAGGAGGATGTCCGGATAGGCCTGCAGATTGGCCCTCAGCGCCGCCAGCCCGACCCGGGACAGGTCCGCGTCCGTCGTATAGGGCGAGCGGGCCGCGGCCAGGGTGGCGGCGTCCAGCGCATCCTGAAGATTGACCCGCACCGTCGAGGCGCGGTGAATGTCGACCCCGCCGAGCGTCATCAGGACCAGCACCGGCAGGGTGAGGCTGAAGATCATCGCGACATTGCCGCGCACGTCGGATCGCAGCCGGCGGACAAGGGTCCTCAGGCCAGAAAGGAAGCGCCGGTCTCGGTCTGCCATGGATGTCGGTCCAGCCATGTCGCCGGGCAGGATCGCCCGGCTGTAAGCGCACGAGTCTGAAGCAGCGCGGTTAAGGCTTGATGATCCCCGACGGTCTGGCGGGAAACCGGTCCCGGGGAGCGTCGCGCTATCGCGAAATTCTCAGGCGGGTAATGTCACGGCCGATGGCCTTGAAGGCATCGGTTAGGTCGGCCCCGCTGGCCGGCAGGTGGGCATGGGCCGTGCTGGTGGCGCACTGGGCCAGGATGTCGGCCGCGCTGCTGCCGGACGACACCTGGAATCCGACCGTGTAGACGATGATGCCCTGCGCCTTCATCGCGTCGCACAGGGACCGGGCCTGATCGAAGGAGTGGCCGTTGGTGGCGTTGCAGGCGATCTTGTCGGTCGAGCCTCCGGACCCCGACAATGCGTTCTGGGCGATCACGCCCGAGCAGTAGGGGGTGTTGTAATCCCCGTCGGTCATGATGATCACGGCCTTCAGCAGGTCGCGCTCATTGCGCACACCCGCACCATTGGACGGCCAGAGGGCGTTGAAATTCGGCGATACGGTGTACCAGCCCCAGGCGGTGCCGATGTGGCCCGCGGTGGAGCCGTCATCCGACAGACTGTTGATCAGGTTCTTGATCGTCGAGATGTTGCTGGACAGCGGCAGGATCGAGGCGGTCGGGCAGACATTGTTGCTGTTGGCGTAGTTGAACCCGACCCGCGCCGACCCCGGCGAGGCGTCGGTATAGGCCTGGGCCCCGGTGCGCTCGCTGACGCAGGTGCTCGCCGGCAGGGCGCGGATGGCGTTCGAGGGGTTGCGGAACACGCGGTACTCGCAGCCGTACTGGCCACAGTAGGACCGCCCCCCGGAGCTGTAGTTGCCCCAGCTCGCCCCGTTTTCACCGATGGAATAGGTGTTGGTCGTGACGTCAGACACCTGGTAGCCGGAGCCGTTGATCCCGGTCATGCCGCTGACGTTCGAGATGTAGACATAGTCGTCGTTCGACAGTCCGTGTCCGTTGGCGGTGACCACCACCGAACAGTCCGAGACCAGGCATTTGCGGGCGATGCCGCCTGAACTGTAGCTGCTGTAGCCGTTGCCCGAGGTGGTATTGACCGTCGCCCAGCTGGACCCGGTCCAGGCCTGCAGTGAATAGGCGCTGCTGCTGATCCGCACCACGCGGAACGCGCGGTCGTTGATCTGGGTCATGCCGTTGACGCCGCTGATCCAGATCCAGTCGCCGGTGGCGAAGCCATGTGAGCTCGAGCTCACGACTCCGGTGCTGGCGCGGGTGATGCCCGAAATCGACTTGGAGGACCCGGTCGTCCAGGCGGCACCGGAAATGTTGCGGTAGGCGGTCGGGGTGCCGCGGGCGCTGTTGGCGTAGGCACCGAGGTTCACGCCGACGGCATAGGGAATGACCGACATCCGGGAATAGAAGGGCGTCTGCACCGGCTGGACCACCAGGTCGACCAGATCCTTGGCCGCCACTTTCAGGTCGGTCAGTCGCTGACCGCCCATGGAGCCGGTGATGTCCAGCACGAGGGCGACCTCGAGGTTCTTGGACGAGCGGTTGACCTCGGAATGGGCCCCGACCGGCAGGTAGTCGTCCATGAACTGCCCGTAGGGCGGCAGGATGATGTTGGCGACCAGGGTCTTCACATCGACCTTGGAGTTGGCGATCACCACGCTGTCGGTGTTCATGGTGAAGGTCGTCAGGTCTTCCCGCAGGATGATGTCCGGATAGGCCTGGAGGTTGGCCCTCAGCGCCGACAGCCCGACCCGGGTCAGGTCCGTGTCGGTCGTATAGGGCGATCGCGCGGCGGCCAGGGTGGCGGCGTCCAGCGCATCCTGAAGATTGATGCGAACGGTCGAGGCGCGATGGATGTCCACGCCGCCCACCGTCATCAGCACCAGCACCGGCAGGCTGAGGCTGAAGATCATGGCGACATTGCCGCGCGTCTCACGCTGGAAGCGTGCAGCGAAGTCCCGGGTGGCCCGGCCGCAGGAACGGATCCAGTTGAAAACGCCCATGTTCAGGTCGCGTGCTTCCGTTCACGGGCACACAATGACCCGTCCTGGTCGCAGGATGGCGCATTTCGGTTAAGGGAACCGATATCGGGAACGGTTAATAGGCGGCGCCCGTCAGGTCCGCCGTCGGGTCGTCAGGCCTCCCAGCCGCAGGGCTTGCCGCGGTTCTGTTCCGTCAGCCAGACGTTGAGCGGGGCGAAATACTCCGTCACCGCCGAGGCGTCGTTGCGGCGTTCGCCGGTGAAGGCGGCCATGGCTTCCGGCCAGGGGCGGGACTGGCCCATTTCCATCATCGCGTTGAAGCGTTGGCCGACCGCCTCATTGCCGTAGATCGAGCAGCGATGCAGCGGTCCGGTCCAGCCGGCCTGCTTGCAGGCCGCGCGCTGGAACTGGAACTGGTAGATGTGGGCCAGGAAATAGCGGGTGTAGGGCGTGTTTCCGGGGATGTGATATTTGGCCCCCGGATCGAAGGCCCCTTCCGGACGTGGTCCCGGCGGCACCAGTCCCTGGTATTTCAGCATGTCGGCCGACCAGGCGTCATTGTAGTGGGCCGGGTCGGTCTTGCCGCTGAACACGTCCCAGCGCCAGCGGTCGACCATCAGGCCGAACGGCAGGAAGGCGATCTTGTCGAGCGCCATCTTGAGCAGGAAGGGAATGTCCTCGGATGCACCCGGGACCGTGTCGAGCAGGCCGATCTGGTTCAGATACGTCGGGGTCAGGGCTGACAGGCCGACGAAATCGCCGATCGCCTCGTGGAAGCCGTCGTTCGCCCCGTTCTTGAACAGGAACGGCTGATCCTTGTAGGCGCGCTGGTAGTAGTTGTGACCCAGCTCGTGGTGGACTGTGTAGAAGTCGTCGGCGTTGACCTGGGTGCACATCTTGATGCGGAGATCGTCGCGGTTGTCGACGTCCCAGGCCGAGGCGTGGCAGACCACCTCACGGTCGCGCGGCCGGGTGATCTGGCTGCGTTCCCAGAAGGTATCGGGCAGGGGGTCCAGGCCCAGCGATGTGTAGAAGCCCTCGCCGGTGCGGACCATCCTGGTCGCGTCATAGCCGGCCCGGGTCAGCAGTTCGGTCATGTCATAGCTGGACGCGCCGCCGGTGGTCGGGGCCACGACGTCATAGATGTTGCCCCACTGCTGCGACCACATATTGCCCAGAAGGTCGGCGCGGATCGGGCCGGCGGCCGGCTGGACCGCATCGCCGTATTTCGCGTTCAGCCGGGCGCGGACATAGCAGTGCAGGTTCTCGTAGAAGGGTTTGACCTGCTCCCACAGCCGGTCGGTCTCGGCCGCGAAGGCGTCGGGTTCCATGTCATAGCCCGCGCGCCACATCGCCCCGGTGTCGGCGAAGCCCAGATCGCGCGAACCTTCATTGGCGATCTCGACCATGCGGGCATAGTCGTCGGCCATGACCGGCGAGATGGTGCGCCAGCCCTCGTACAGGGCCTTGGTTTCGGCCGGATTTCGGCTCTGGGCCAGCATCTCGGTTGCATCGTCGAGCGTGATCTCGCGCCCCTGATACTCGAATTTGCCGGTCGCATAGGTCGAGTCCAGCCGGGTCGTGATCTCGGCCAGTTCCGCGGCCGCGCCGGGCCGGTTGGGGGCGGGCAGGACAATGCCGAGGCGCAGCAGGTTCAGCTTGCGCCGCACTTCTTCCGGCACCCGGACGTCGTTGAAGCGCGCGGCTTCGGTGGCCAGTTGGACCTGCAGCTCGGTGACCTGGGCATTGGCACGCGATTCCAGCCACATGGTGTCGAAGGTGATGTTGGTGGCCCGCACCCACTGCACCCGGGCGGCATATTCGAACAGATCGGCCAGCCGGGCCTCGGCGTCGGCGACGAAGGCGGTCGCGCCGGCGGCGGTGACGGGGAAGGATCCGGTGTCGGCGGGGGCAGCCCCCTGGGGCCCGGGCGCGGGAACCGTCGCGCCGGTCATGCCTGCGCAGCCGACCGCGGCGATGGCGAGGGTGCAGGCGGCCGCGGCCGTCATCAACTGGCGCTTCATGGGGTGTCCTCCGGTTCGCCGGGGTTTCGATCCCCGACTGAATTGCAGCGCCATTGGCCGCCACCGGGTCCGTCGCGTCAAGCTGGGCCGTTCAGCGCAAGACGCAGACGGCCAGGCCTTCGTTGCGCACGGTGCCCATCGCGGCCTGGACCCGGGAGGCGCGGCGACGGACGTAGGGACCGGGATCGCTGGCCTTGTACCGCCGGGGGCTGGGCAGGATGGCGGCCAGCCGCGCGGCCTCGCGCGCGGTCAGGGCATCGGCACTCTTGCCGTACCAGTGTCGGGCTGCGGCCTCGGCACCATAGACCCCCGGGGCCCATTCGGCGACGTTCAGATAGACCTCCACGATCCGGCGCTTGGACCAGACGGTCTCGATCAGCACCGTATAGCCGGCCTCCAGCCCCTTGCGGACCCAGCTGCGGCCCGGCCACAGGAAGACGTTCTTGGCCGTCTGCTGGCTGATGGTCGAGCCCCCCCGCACCCGGCGGCCGCGGGCGTTGTCATCCATCGCCTTCTCGATCGCCTGGAAATCGAAGCCGTCATGGCTGCAGAAGCGCGCGTCCTCGGAGGCGATGACAGCCTCGACCAGACGCGGCGAGATATGGTTGAGCGAGCGCCAGCGGTAGTCGAGCCCGTGGCCGGCCACAGCCTGGCTGACCATCAACAATGTGGTCGGGGGCGGTACGACGGCGTGCACCAGCACGCCTCCGATCGGCAACAGCACCAGCGCCAGCAACAGGATCAGCAGCGTTCGGCCGAATTTCATGGTGTCAGACGCCCCCGCCGTTCGCGCCATGATCGCGATCCTGACGCCGGGCGCAAGCTTTCAGAGGTCGACCACACCGGCCTGGCCGTCTTCACCGGCCCAGGCAGCCGCGCCGCCGTCCGACCGCATGGCCAGGGCGGTGATGGCGGCACCCTTGTCGGCGCGGACGAAATTCAGGCCGCGACCGGCGGGGTCCGCGACCCAGACCCGCCCGTCGTTCAGCCCCGCGACCAGACTGCCGTGATCGGCTCGCGCCGCCACCATCGTCACCAGGCTGGATTCGTCGAAGCCGATCTCCGTGGCCTCGCGCCCCATCGGCCCGTTGCTGCCGGTGAAGGGCCACAGCACCACACCCTGGGCCCCGGCCGTGGCCAGCAGCTGGCCGTTCGACAGGAAGGCCAGCGACCGCACCTTGGACGGATAGCCGCCCATCCGCAGGTTCTTGCCGTCCTTCAGCCGCCAGCCGTGCAGCTGGTTGTCCTGCATGGCGGTGACGACGAAGGCCCCGTCGGGCGAAAAGGCCACGCCGGTATGGGAACCGGCCCATTTCAGCAGGGTCGGCTTCTGCTGGGCGATTCGTGCCAGCCACAGGGCCGCGCCGCCATAGGTCGAGGTGGCGATTCGCCGTCCCTTGGGGTCGAAGGCGATGCCGGAGACGGTGCGCTCGTGCTGGAAGTCGCGGCGGAAGGCCGGGTCGGCGGCGTCGATCACCGTCAGGGTGCGGCCGGCGGCAAAGGCGATCAGGCCGGTGGCGGGCGCGGTGTCCAGGGCGTCGATCCATTGGCCCGGCGTCTCGACCAGCACCTGGCTGCCGTCGCGGCGGGTCCAGGCGACCTTGCCGTCATCACCGCCGGTGACGACGCCGTCGCCGGACGGATGAACCGCCGCGCTGAGCACGGCCCCGTCGTGGACGTCGAACCGTTCACCGCCGGCGAACCGTACCGAGCCGTCACCCAGGGCGAAGGCCGCGCCGGTGTTGTCGAACAGGGCCGCGGTGACCTGGGCGTCGAAACTGAAATTCGTCGACATCGTCCTAGCCCTCACCGAAGCCGGTGCCCGCGACGCGCGGCTGGCAGCGGATCAGGCGCGAGTCGGCCACGGCGGCCTGCCGATGGACCACGGCCCGCTGATATTCCGGATCCCGAACCATGACGATAAACCGTTCGGCGGTCTCATACTGCACGATGAAGGCCAGATCCCAGGCCTCGTCAGCCGGGCCGATCAGGGTCAGGTCGGGACGTCCCAGCCAGACCTGAACACCGCCGGAGCGGGCAAAGGGGGCGGCGGCGGCGCGGCCATAGGCGGCATAGGCCTCGGCCCCGGTCCGGGCGAGGGCATGGTCGGGGTGGTCGGCGGGATAGGCGGCGGCCTCACGGAACCGCACCAGATTGATCATGGCGATCGGCTGATCGGCGGGCAGGTCGCGGAAGGCCGTCATCGCCTCGCGGGTCGGATCGACGAAACCGGTCATGCGGCACAGGCCTCGAACCCGGCCTTCAGCGCCGCCTCGTCCAGATCACGCCCGATGAAGACGGCGCGACTCCAGCGGCGCTCGTCGGGCCCCCATTCGCGCTGAAGGTCACCCTCGAGGATCATATGCACGGCCTGGAACACCAGCCGCCGGTCCTCGCCCTGAACATCGATGATGCCCTTGGCGCGCAGGATGTTCTGGCCCTGCTCGCCCAGCAGCCGGTCCAGCCAGGCGGTGAATTTCGCGCCGTTCATCGGGCCGTCGATCGACAGGGAGATACCCTTGATGTCGTCCTCGTGCGCGTGACCGCGGGCCCCGTGGTCGTGGCCGTGATCGTGTCCGTGGTCATGGTCGTGGTCGTGGTCGTGGTCGTGGCCGCAGTGTTTATCGTGCACATGGCCGGCCTCACCGTGGGCGGGATTGGCGAACTCGGGATTGATGTCGAGGATGCGGTCCAGGTCGAAGCCGCCGAGGCCGAGGATCTGGTCCAGCGGCACATCGGCGCGTTCGGCCCGGGTGATCGGGGCCAGCGGGTTCAGCCTGCGCAGCCGGGCCTCGACCGCGACCAGCTCCGCCGGCGAGGCGAGGTCGACCTTGTTGAGAATGATGCGGTCGGCGAAGGCGACCTGCTCGCGGGCCTCCCTGGAGTCGTCCAGCCGCGCCATCACATGTTTGGCGTCGACCAGACAGGTGACGCTGTCCAGCTGTGTCTTCGCCTTGACGTCCTCGTCGACGAAGAAGGTCTGGGCCACCGGACCCGGATCGGCCAGGCCGGTGGTCTCGACGATGATGGCGTCAAAGGCCGGCTGACCCGGGCGCTGGCGCTTCATCAGGCCGGCGACGACGCGGATCAGGTCGCCGCGCACCGTGCAGCAGACGCAGCCGTTGTTCATCTCGAACACATCCTCGTCGGCCCCGACCACGAGGTCGTTGTCGATGCCGATCTCGCCGAACTCATTGACGATGACGGCATAGCGCTTGCCGTGGTCGCCGGTGAGGATGCGGTTCAGCAGGGTCGTCTTGCCGGCGCCGAGATAGCCGGTGAGGACGGTGACGGGGATCTTGTCGGAATGCGGAGAGGTCATGCCGCGCTAGATGGCGGCTCGCGACGGCCTTGTGAAGACTCAGCAGTCCGGACAGTCGGGCGACGGCCCGGTTTCCAGTTGCAGGGTCGTGTGCCGGATGCCGAATTTGTCGCGGGCCAGAGCCTGCGCCTCCGCCAGCAGGGCGGCGGCATCGACCCGGTCGTGGACCACGTGGACGGTCAGGGCCGCCTCGGTGGTCGACAGGCCCCAGACGTGCAGGTCATGTACGGCGCGGACCCCTGGCAGGGCCGACAGGGCCGCCCGCACGGCCTCGACGTCGATGTGGGCCGGGGCCGCGTCGATGGCCAGGCTGACCGAGTCCTTCAGCAGGCCCCAGGTGCCGATCAGGATCACGATGACGATGGCGACGCTGATCAGGGGATCGAGGATCGACCAGCCGGTGACCATGATCAGCGCCCCGACCACGACCACGCCCAGCGATATGCCGGCGTCGGCCATCATGTGCAGATAGGCCCCGCGGGCGTTCAGATCGCTGTGCTGGTCGCGCATGAACATAAGGGCGGTGCCCAGATTGATGACGAAGCCGATGCCGGCCACGATCATCACCACACCCGAGGCCACCGGTGCGGGCTCGGCCAGACGGCGCACGACCTCGAAGGCGATGGCCCCGCAGGCGAAGATCAACAGCAGGGCGTTGGCCAGGGCGGCCAGGACGGTGGCCTTGCCGTAGCCGTAGGTCAGATTCTGGCCGCTGGACCGGCGGACCAGCCAGGCCGCCCCGCCGGCCATGGCCAGGCCGAGCACGTCCGACAGATTGTGCCCGGCGTCGGCCAGCAGGGCCGCGGAGCCGCTGAACAGGCCGGCCACGACCTCGCAGACGACAAAGGCCAGATTGACGAGCAGGCCGACGGCATAGCGCCAGTCGCCGGTGTCCACCGGTCCGTGGCTGTGACCGCCGTGCCCATGGCTGTGCCCGTGCCCGTGGCCGTGGTCGTGAGTGTGGGCAGGGTGATCGTGCGAAGCGGCCATAGGCCGGACCCTAGAGCCAGATCGTCGGGGAGGGAATCGCGCGCGTCAGTGGCGGTAGAGGAAAATGATCACGGCCAGCCCGATCAGCACCAGACCGAGCACGGCCCCTTCATAGCGGGCCCAGCGTTCCAGCCTCAGCAAAGAGGCCCCGGCCCGGGCCAGGGCGGTGAAGACGGCCATGCCCAGCACCGTGCCCAGGGCCAGCATCAGCGTCAGCAGGGCCAGGGTCGGCAGGCCCGCCGTGGCCGAATGCAGATACAGCGGCAACAGGACCTCGCCCGGCGAAACCGCCATCATGATAACCAGACCCAGCATGGCGGCCCGGTCCGAAACGGCGGGCGCGGGCGTCCGCAGGCTGGGGTCGTCCGGGGTGACGGCGTGAACCCACAGCGATCGCCCCAGATAGAACAGGCCGAACATCAGCAGCAGGCCGGCCGACAGATTGGGCAACAGGCCCCGCACCCAGGAGTCCAGCGCCAGGGCTGCGACCACGATCAGCAGGCCGAACAGGGCGGTCGAGGCGATATGGGCCAGGCCGGCGGCGGTGACGGTGGCCAGGGAGCGCGGCCCGCTCCAGCCCTGCGCCCGGCCCACCAGGACAAACGGCAGCCAGTGGGTCGGCAGGGCCGCATGCAGGAAGGCCGCGACGAATCCACCGCCGAGCAGGGACAGAAGGACCGGGGGTTGCAGATCGGGCGGCGACATCGGCCGCTGCATAACCTGTTACTATATAACGGTCGAGGCCAATTCCGTCAGGAATGAAGACTGCGCCGGTCCAGCGGCAGGCCGGACGCCCCCGGTCGACGCCGGCGCGCCACGGTCTGGTAGACCAGTACCGACCCCCGTTCGAACCCCTTGGCGAACAGGGCGAAATAGATCAGCCACAGCCGGGTCCTGGCGTCCCCGACCAGGGCACGGGCCTGGTCGCGAGCCAGGTAGAGACGTTGTGACCAGGTGCGCAATGTCAGTTCGAAATGCTCGCGCATATTCTCCACGTCCAGGACCTCGAAGCCCGAGCGGCCGAGGTTGGTGACGGTCATGCCGATGGTGTCCAGCTCGCCGCCGGGGAAGATGAAGCGGGTGATGACCCGGGTGGTCGGTGTCGGGCGGATCGGGCCGCGGCCGCCGCGCCGCACCGAGGCCTGGTGGAAATAGAGGCCGCCCGGTTTCAGCAGCCGGTGCATTTCGGCGAAATGCCGGTCGTGGTTGGCCAGGCCGACGTGTTCGAACATCTCGACCTGGGAGATGGCGTCATAGGTCACCCCCGGGTCGATCTCGCGATAGTCCTTCAGTTCCAGGGTGACCAGATGATCCAGGCCCAGGGCGCTGACCCGGGCGTGGCCATGGTCGAGCTGGGCCTGGGACAGGGTCACACCATGTACCTCGACCCCGTAGTTCTGTGCGGCCCAGCACGCCAGACCGCCCCAGCCGCAGCCGACGTCCAGCAGGGTCTGTCCCGGCCGCAGCCGCAATTTGCGGCAGATCCGGTCCAGCTTTTCGGTCTGGGCCTCTTCGAGCGTGGCGTCCGGGCGGGTGAAATAGGCGCTCGAATAGGTCAGGCCCGGATCGAGGAAGAGGGCATAGAAATCGTTGGAGACATCATAGTGGAAACGGATGAAGTCCGGGTCCCGCCGGCCGGCCTGTCCGGCACCGATCCCCTCGCGCCCGGTCTGGTCATAGCTGGCCGGCGCGCGCTCCACGCGATCCCGGCCCCACAGGAAGTGCAGGGCCTGCCGGGCCAGCAGCCATTTGTCGACGCGCCGGGCTAGGTGCACGGCGCGGCCGTGGTCCCAGCGGTCGGCCGCCTCCAGCGGACTGCCGCCCTCGATGGCGAGGTCGCCGGTCGCGAACAGTTCGAACAGGGTCATCAACCCCGGCTTCAGCAGAAGGCGGCGGATGACGGCGGGACCGGCAATCACGATCTGGATGTCGGTGCGCGCGCCCGGCCCCAGCGGCAGCACCTGTCCGTCCCAAAGCCGGACCGACAGGTCGGCCTGCAGATGTCCGGCGACATGGGCGATGACCGTCCGGGCAGCCTGAATGCGGCGATCCGCTCGGTCCGTCATGGGGTGTCGTGATCCTCGGTTCGTCGCCAGATTTGGCACGACGGCGGAAAACCGGCTAGGTCATCCGGCGAATTCGCGGGTTTCGCGGCCTTTCGGGCCCGTTTCACGTTGACTCCGCGAGCCTCGTCCGTATATGTCGCCGCTCTTCGCCCGCGGGGTTTGCCCGGCGGGCGCTATCTTTTTTGCGTTTACGCTGAGGCTTCAAATGTACGCGGTGATCAAGACCGGCGGCAAGCAGTACCGGGTCCAACCGGGCGACGTTATCGTCGTCGAAAAGCTGGATGGTGATGCGGGTGCCGAGATGTCGTTCGGCGACGTGCTCATGCTGGGCGGTGACAAGGGTGTGACCCTTGGTGCCCCCCTGATCTCCGGCGCCTCGGTCGCCGCGACCCTGGTCGAAACCCGCAAGGGTGAGAAGATCAAGATCTTCAAGAAGACCCGTCGCCAGGGCTATCGCCGTACCAACGGCCATCGCCAGATGGAATCGGTCCTGCGCATCACCGGCATCGCCGGTGCCGGCGAGACCGCCAAATGGGACGGCACGGTCGACCTGATGACCAAGGCCGAGATGAACCTTCGTGCCCGTGGCCTGGCCCCGCGCGTCGACGAGACCGAGGCCAAGCCGGCCAAGGCCCCGAAGGCCGCCGCGACCGCCAAGGCCGCTCCGGTCAAGAAGGCCGCCGCGCCCAAGGCTGAAAAGCCCGAAGCCAAGAAGGCTCCCGCCAAGAAGGCCCCCGCCAAGAAGGCGGACAAGGCCGGCGACGACGCCTAATCCGAGTTCAACCCGCACCGCAGACGGTGCGACGCGCGCAGGCGCAAACTGAAGAGTGACGGAGCAGACCTATGGCTCACAAAAAATCCGGTGGTTCGTCGCGTAACGGTCGCGACTCCGAGTCGAAGCGCCTTGGCGTGAAGAAGTTCGGCGGCGAGCGCGTGCTGGCCGGCAACATCCTCGTGCGCCAGCGCGGCACCACCTTCCACCCGGGTGACAATGTCGGCCTCGGTCGCGATCACACCCTGTTCGCCCTTGCCCACGGCGCGGTGAAATTCACCACCAAACGTGGCGGCCGTTGTTACGTCTCCATTATGCCGGCCAACGACACTGTGGCGATGGCCGCCGAGTAGCGCGAAACGGATACCTCCCGGATCGCGCATGGCTCGAAGAGCTGCGATCCGGACCAGGGAATTTTTCCGCGGGGAGTCTGGGTCAACCAGGCTCCCCGTTTGCGTTTCCCCGCCTCGAAGCCCGCCCGAGCCCTGACTCAAGGACGGCGGCGCACACTTCGCGAGGCGCCCATGTGCGTGATCGAAATCTCTCCTGTCGTCGAGACGCGACGTCTGGTTCTGCGCGCGCCCCGTCCGCAGGACGCGCTGCGTCTGGCGGCCCTGGCCAATGATATCGACGTGGCGCGCATGACGCTGCGGATGCCGCATCCCTATGCCGTCGGCGACGCCGAAGGCTTTATCGACTCGCTCCAGGGGCAGGACCCCCGGCGCGGGGCGACCTTCCTGATCGACCATGAAGACCTGGGGCCTGTCGGCGTCATCGGGCTGTTCGAGGACGCCGATCCCGCACCCGAGACGGGCTACTGGATCGGCCGGCCGTTCTGGGGCCGGGGGTTCGCCACCGAGGCGCTGGAGGGGGCGTTGGTCTGGGCCGGCCGCCACTGGAAGCGTCGTGCCCTGGTGGCCGGCCATTTCCCGGACAATCCGGCCTCGGGCCGGGTGCTGGAGAAGGCAGGCTTTCTCTATACGGGTGAGGTCCGGCAGGCGTTCAGCCGGGCGCGTAACGCCCCGACCGATATCCGCCGGATGGTGTGGCTGGCCTAGACGTTCGCGGTGCGGGTCGCAGCGTCGGGAATCCGAAAAGGGGGTCCGGCGTCAAACCGGCGCGACCTGGCTCTAGCCGAACAGGGCCGGGCTGAACACGGCGGCGGCGGCGATGGCCACGCCGATCACCGTGGCGATGGCCCCGGCGATGAAGGCCCCGGCCATGCGGGCGCGACGCCGGCGCAGACCGCCGGTCCGTACAGACCGGATCATCACCTGCGGGGTGCGGTCAAAGGCCTCGGAACCCGAGATATTGTGCTGGGACATGGACGCCTCCCGATTGACTGGATCCCCCGAGGGGGAGTTGCCCCAAAGGCGGGGACGATACGGCCAAAGGATGGCGAACGGCGGTTACCAACGGTTCTGTGATCGCCTTGACCGTATGGTCCTACCCCCGCAGTCCGGTGCCGCCTAGCCGCAATAGACGAGGCGACCGCTGTAGGCGCGATAATAGCCGCTGGCCGGGTCGTAGGATCGGTAGTTTGACCGGCACCAGGCCATGCGCCGGGCGTCCCGGCCGGCGCGGTGGTCATTGTTCGCATAGACCAGGTCGGGGCGGCCGTAGGCCCCGTGCCATGCCTCGCCCCGGTCGGTGTCCAGGGGGGCGTACCCATAGCCGCGGCGACGCGACGAATAGCCATACCGGCTGCCGCCGTGCGCGGCCGGACGCCCGTAGTAGGGATCGGAGTGGCCATAGCCCGGACTGTTCCAGCCGTAACCGTATCCATAGCCGCTGGACCGGCGCTGATCGCGCCACGGAGCGGCGCAGTCGGTACGATGGGCGTCCCAGAAGGCGTCGCAGCGATAGTCGCCCGGCCGGTCCAGCTGGCTGCGCCAGCCGGCCGTCGCCGGCACCGACCCCCAGCTCGTGCGGGCCTGCCCATAGTCACGACCGTAGTCACGACCGTAGTCCCGGTCATGATCGCGGCCATAGTCCCGGGAGCCGTGATCATAATACTGGGCCGCGGCCGGTGCGGCGGCGAGGGTCAGGGCGGCAACGAACAGGGCGGCCGGCATCAGGGCGGGGCGACGCATGGTTAACTCCCGGAAACGGCCCGTCCCGAGGGGGCGGACCCGGTTGAACGCACGGACACTGTCTACAGGGTGATATTCACGGTACGGCCGCCACGCGTCTCGACGCGGCGCATCAGCACGACCCGCTCGCCGCCGGCGCTGACCGGGGTGATGACGAACCAGCCACCGTCAGGCAGGCCGGTGAAGCTGAAGCGGCCGTTATTGCAGGTGGTGGACCGGACGAAGGACCGATAGTCGGCGTTGGGATCGGACACGGTGCGGGCGCGCACGACCGCCTCGGGCACGGCGGCCCGGTCGATCGATCCGTACAGGATGTTGAAGCGGTTCCGCGTATACGGGGTGTCCGGCGTCAGGGCGACCGAGCCGGTGCATTCATAGGTCTGGCCGTCGCGACGGAAATCGACTCGCCCGTTGATCGCGGCCTGGCCGGTGCGGGCCGACCAGGCAAAGGCCTCGGCATTGAAGGCCGTCGACACTGGAGGTCTGTACGGAGTCGAGCCGGTGGTCGGCGCACAGGCCGCGCCGAAAACGGCCACGGCGGCGAGGGCGAGCAGGGGGCGGATCGACATGGGGCGGACTCCGGTAATTCGTCGGGCAGTCTATATCCTCATCACGCCTAACGCAGCGGCCAAGGTCAAGGTTGCGACGACAGTCGCTGTGGGCCAAAACCGCAGCCATGACCGGACGAGGTTCGGCACCGGAAGCGTCAGGATCGTTCATGACCGTCACCTTCGCCGACATCCAGGCCGCCCAGCAGCGGATCGCCGGTCAGGTCGATCGCACCCCCGTTCGCCACTCCCGGCGGCTGTCGCAGCGCACCGGGGCCGAGGTCTGGGTCAAATACGACAACCTCCATTTCACCGGCTCGTTCAAGGAGCGCGGAGCCCTGAACCGGCTCAGCCAGCTGACGCCCGACGAACGCCGGCGCGGCGTGGTCGCGGCCTCGGCCGGCAACCACGCCCAGGCCCTAGCCTACCACGGGGGGCGTCTGGGCATTCCGGTGACCATCGTCATGCCTGTGGGCACGCCCTTCACCAAGGTCGACGGAACCCGCGCGCACGGGGCCACCGTCGTGATCCACGGGGCCGATTTCTCCGGATCCTCCGAGGAGGCCAAACGGCTCCAGGTCGAGCATGGCTATGTTTTCATCTCGGCCTTCGATGATGCAGGCATCGTCGCCGGCCAGGGTGTCTGCGCCATCGAATTTCTCGAAGATGCGCCGGATCTCGATGCCCTGATCATTCCGATCGGCGGCGGCGGTCTGATCGCCGGCTGTTCGATCGCGGCCCGGGCGATCAGGCCCGACATCCGCATCTTCGGTGTCGAGGCCGCCATGTATCCGTCCTTCAGCGCGCGCCGGAAGGGCGAAACGCCGAAATGCGGTGGCGCGACCATCGCCGAGGGTATCGCCATCAAGGCGGTCGGCGACATTCCCTTCGCCCTGGCCGACCCGTTGGTCGAGGATGTGCTCGTCTGTGAGGAAGAGGATTTCGAAAAGGCCGTGGCCCTGTATGCGACGCTGGAGAAGACCGTCGCCGAGGGCGCGGGCGCGGGCGGCCTGGCCGCCCTGCTGGCCCACCCGGACCGCTTCCGCGGCATGAAGGTCGGGCTGGTGCTGTGCGGCGGCAATATCGACGCGCGGATGCTGGCCGTGGTCCTGAACCGCGAGATGGTGCGCGAGCGGCGGCTGGTCGTTTTCCGCATTCTCAGCGACGACCGGCCCGGCATTCTGTCGACGATGGCGGCGGTGATCGGCGACGTCGGCGGCAACATCATCGACGTCGTCCACAACCGTCTGGCGCTGGATGTTCCGGCCAAGGGGGCGGAGTTCGACATCATGGTCGAAACGCGCGATAGCGCCCATGCCGACGCGATCGGCGAGGCCTTGAAGGACAAGGGTTATGCGCTTCGGATGGGGTAGGGCTGCGGTCCTTTCGCTGGCACTGCTGGTCGCGGCCTGCGGCGGTGATGCGGCACCGGATGCCGATCTGGCCGCCAACGCCCGGGCGGCCGAGTTCTTCCTGACCAACAATGCCCGGGTCGAGGGGGTCCAGACCCTGCCGTCCGGCCTCCAGTACAAGGTGATCGCGGCGGGGCCGGCCGGTGGGCAAAGCCCCGACGGCAATGACCTGGTCCGGGTCGACTATGAAGGCTCGCTCACCGACGGCACCGTCTTCGACAGTTCGTTCGCCCGGGGCACGCCCTATGTGACGACGCCGGCGGACGTGGTGCCCGGATGGACCGAGGCCCTGCAGCGGATGAAGGTCGGCGACGAGTGGCTGCTCTATGTGCCGCCGGCCCTGGGCTATGGCGAACGCGGCGGCCCGCCGAAAATCCCGGGCAATGCGGTGCTGGTGTTCCGGATCAAGCTGCTGGACGTGGCCCACACGCCGGGCGGCGGCACCGGTGTCGGCACCGCCATGGGCTAGGGGCGTTCGCCACTTCGCCATTCCGCCAGCACCTCCGGATCGGCTTCAACGGCCGCCCGCTGCACCGCCAGAACAGCGAAGGCGTCATCCGCCATCAGACGTGACAGGGCCCAGACGGCCGCGCCGCGCACCAGCGGTGCCGGGTCGTCGATCAGCCGGGTCGCCACGGGGATCAGGGCATCGTCCGCGCTGTTGCCGATCGCGTACAGGACATTGCGCAGGAACCGGGCCCGACCGATGCGCTTGACCGGGCTCTTGGAGAACAGGGTGCGGAAGGCGGCATCGTCCAGCGTGGCCAGTTCGGCCAGCCGCGGTCCGTTCAGGCCGTCACGCGCCTGTAGCCGGGCCTCGCGTGACGCCGCGGCGAACTTGTTCCATGGACACACCGCCAGACAGTCATCACAGCCATAGATGCGGCTGCCGGTCGCCGCGCGGAACGCGACCGGCCACGGCCCCGGAAATTCGATGGTCAGATAGGACAGGCAGCGGCGGGCATCCAGCTGGAACGGGGCCGGGAAGGCCCGGGTCGGGCAGATGTCCAGACAGGCGGTGCAGCTGCCGCAATGTTCGGTCTCGGGCGCGTCGACCGGGAGGACGGCGGCGCTGAGGATGACGCCGAGGAACAGCCAGTTGCCGTGTTCCCGCGACAGCAGATTGGTGTGTTTGCCCTGCCAGCCGAGCCCGGCCCGCTGGGCCAGCGGCTTTTCCATCAACGGGGCCGTATCCACGAACACCTTGACGTCCTCGCCGGTGCGGGCCGCGACCTGTCCGGCCAGGGTCTTCAGCCGCCCCTTGATCAGCTCGTGATAGTCGTCACCCCGGGCATAGACCGAGACATAGCCGGCCGAGCGGTCGGCCAGTTCGGGCAGGGGGTCATGGTCGGGGCCGTAGTTGAGGCCGAGGACGATGGCCGTGCGCGCCTCGCTCCACATGGCGGTGGGGTGGCTGCGGCGCTCGAGCGTCGTCTCCATCCAGCCCATTTCGCCGTGCCGCCCGGCCTCGAC
>TARA_R110000868_G_scaffold141780_9_pt1 | contig 22173 bp, 23 predicted proteins | sample TARA_R110000868 | Tara Oceans TARA_R110000868 (sample SAMEA4397489) | marine metagenome | biome: Polar Biome; feature: [SRF] surface water layer (ENVO:00010504); material: water (ENVO:00002006), including particulate matter (ENVO:01000060) such as... | depth 5 m | reverse complement strand
TAAGTATTAATAAATGATTAAGAGAATTAAACGATGTTTTCTTCCCACCAATCACTACGGAATGCTACATCCATATCAACTTTATCACCACCACCATAATCAAGTGCTAGTTCAGGAATATCTCCTTTTGGTTGACAATCATGGAAAGTTCTTTGCCAGAAAATATCACCTTTACGGTTATAGTTTGTGACAATTAATGTTCCGATATAGTCCTTTTTAAGTCCTTGCTCACCTGTAAGTGGGTTATAAACTAATCTGAACCAATCTCTAATTGTTTTGTAAACATAAAGTTCGTTTGCGTCGTTTAAGTTAAGAGAAAAACTAACAGTAAGATCGTTAGTTGTTCCTGTAGGAACTCCAGATGCATAAGAACGAGTAGCAAATTTATATTTTTGCTCAATCGTTTCAGAACCTTTGTCTTGTGTTAAACCTGCTATTTTATTAACATGTTCAATTAATATACTACCACCAGAAACAGTTGCAGGAGGTAGGATTGTAACCTCAAACAAGTTTTGATAAAATGGTTCATAGTACTTGGTAGCTGCTTTGCTATTTAAGAAATGCGGTAAACCTGCCATTGTTTTATTGTTTTTTTGTTGTATTTAAGTTATTTATCTTTAGATGATATAAAAAAATGACCGACCGAAGCCGGTCATTTTAATTTATTAAATAAAGTTTCCTGTTGCTATTGTTCCAGTTTTAAGGATTGTAGTTCTGTGAACTAATATTCCCATACCTCTTACTGGTTCGATGTAAGTATCGAGTATACCGATATTATTATCAATAACCTCAGATGTGTTGTTAGTTGAATCCATTATGTTTTGGAAGTCATAAACACCTCCATCAGATAATACCTGAGATAAGAAGTTATCAGATAACGTTTTGATTTCAAGTCTGTTTTGAGCAGTATTGAACTCCCAACGATAATTCTTTAAGATAGCTTCGATTCCGTCTTGTATGTATATTAATAGCTCTCTTACGTGAACTTGAGATAGTGCAGATTTAACTGTTTGTTGTGCTGTTTGATTAGCATTAATAGTTAATCCAAAACCTCTTTTGTTTACGATTGCGTTATATCCAAATGGTTCGATGTAATCAAGGTCTTGTCTATCGAATGCATATTCAACACCAACTAAACCTTGACCTGTTACGACTCCTCTACGAGGACCTGCAACTATTGAGTAAGGTAGAGCTAAGTTATATTTATCGATAAATAAGTTTGATACAGCTGCAGCCGGTGGAACAGAAACGTTAGAACCATTCTCTCTAATAATCAAGTTTGGACCGTAGTATGCAGCGTAGTTTGCACCATCAGCAATACCTGGTAAATTGAATAGATTAGAAGGGTTAAGTGTTAAGTTACCTCCAGTTGGAACGTATTGAGTACTGAACGAAGATGTAGTATTATATTTGAATAGTGGGTTAGTACTATTCTTGAATTGCTTAACCGATGGCATATTACAAATTGCTAATGCTGATTGACGATTTTTTGCAAGTCTAGATAATCTAATTTTCGATGCTGGCTCGATACCTCCTTGGAAAGTATCAACGATATATCGGAAAGAAATTACCTCTCTATCTGTTAATGCTTGTGCAATATTTGAATTGTACATAACATCTAAGATTTCATTTTCTCTTGCAGTATTACCATTAGGCATTTGAGCAGTTCTCAATGTATAACCATCAAGTGTAGAGAATTTGTAATGAGTGATAAAATCCGTGATTACTTTATATCTTTCAACTTCATTATCATCAGTAGATATAAAAATTGGATCGTTTGTTGTTATTGTTATTTTCTTATATGTAGCCGATAAAGGATTTACATCTTCAGAAACCGATATGATTCGTGTTAATCTTGATTTTCCTGTAATAGGATCGATTTTTGTTGCAGTACCAGTACCACCATGATTCATAACGAAATATTGACCTTTAAGGATTTCTCCATTAAAGCCATTAAGACCGAGAGGACCACTAGCACTATTATCAACAGTAACCACTGTAACAGGATTTGTGTATGAACCATTCAATTCGAAAGATTCGTTAATATCTCCTGTATAAGTTCTAATTTGATAATCAGTGATTGATGTATCAATTGTTGTAACTCCAGTGAAATCAGAATTTACCCAAGGAGTTAATCTTAAGTAATTAACAACCTCATTAAGTTTAGGCGATTCAGCTCCAAAAACAGAGTTTCCAGTTATTCCTGTAGCACCACCGATATTATTTGTAGATAGTCTTTCAAAATCGGCAAAAGCGTAAGAGGTTCCTCCGAAAGAAACATTTATAGCATCACCATCAGTAATAAGTCCTGAAAGGTTATTTCCATATAATGTAGAATTAATACCAGAATATAATGCAGCTCCTGGTGTAGCACCCGCAGCATCATTTATAGTAAAGTCTAAACTTTTTATTATGGATATTGATGCAGTACCACCAGCAGAAGTAGCTCCAAGTGCGTCGATATAATAAAATCCATCCGAAGTAATATCAGTTGGTCCTGTTACTCCAGTTCCAGCTGTTAAACCGATTTGAATTACTATTGTATCTAAAGCAGAATTATAAGCTCTCGAAATTACTTTTGAATGATCAACTGTTGATGCAAGACCTGATGGACCTTGTAAATACTCAGTTCCTACAAAAGATGAAGTGTTGATTTCAGATTGTAGTGCAGTCCATGTAGCTCCTGTTGCATAAGCAGTATAACCAGAAGGTAATGTAGCTGACGGTCCATAAATTGTTAATGTATCATAATAACCTGTAGCTCCTGCTCCTACCCACCCTGTAGCACCTTGAAGTGATGTTGAAGCAGTAAGTAAAGCATTAGCCGTTACACCAGATGTAGCACCAGCAATTATTGCAATCGGAGTAGAAAATACTTCAGGATAAGAAATTATATCTGTTATACCTCCATAGTATGATAAGTAATCAAGTGCAGCTGGAGATTCAGATTCAAGTGTATGTCCTACTAAATCAATAGTATCTCCACTCATTGTAGCAGCTGAATCATCGAATGTATCTGTATTAATACCTAAAAGAACTCCTGTTTTAGAAGTTTCAAGGTTAACAAGATCTTGAACATTTACGTTATTTCCGTTTTTATCTTGGAATTCAGGAAGTAATGAACCTGAATAAACACCTAATACATTAACTTGATCTAAATTTAAGAATGTAGTAAGTCCATCTCTTACGAAACCATATTCGTCAGTAAAAGATTTTTTAAGACCTGTTGTATCGAAATAAGGTCCGAATATAGGGTCTATTGAAAGTAGGCTGTAATTTGAGAAGTCTCCTTCAACTATAACTACATCTACTAAGTAATCAGAAATATAATCATTATCTCTGAGGTATGCTGGAACCTTTCCAACACCGAACCAATCTTTTGCAAGAACATCGAATCCTAAGATATCAGATTTTTTTGTAAGTATTGATACAGTTTTTCTTCCAACATTTGCAATGTTAAGAAGTCGTTGCTTTAAAACTGATTGTGATGTTCCGTTATTTGCTGTATCTACTAATGAAGTAGCATCTGCAAACCAGAACTTATCTTGGTTAAAGAAATCTGATACCGCAGTAAATACATCAGGAGAATTATCTTGATATGCCGCAGTAGAGATTGAGCGAAATTCGCTTTGATCTAACGTGTCATCTAATTTTAGAAGATTAAGAACAATTACTGGTCCTCTGTCCAAAGCTGTAAGTACAGTTCGATGGAAGAATGATCCTTTTCTCTCTAACGTTGTGTCGATGTCGCCGAATACCGTAGTAAAAAATACGTTATCTTGAACAAAAACAGGAGTGTTGAAAGGTCCTTTCTTTGAAAACCCGATGATTAAACGGATAGTCTCAGATGGGATATTTGTAATTTGGCTCTTATCAAATTCTAAACGATATACACCGGAAGATTTGAATTGTTGTAAACTTGGTGATAGTGCCATTTGACTCTAATTTTTTATTTATATATCCATGGTCAGACTAGGATTTTAAACAAACATATCATAAATCGAATCAGATGTTCCATCATTATCTAAAAGGCCATCCATTCTCTTTTGTTTTTCCATTTCGAGTGTGTCGAAATACTCTTCAATAATCTCAGAGAAGTCTAAAGTATCGAAGAATGATGAGGTAGTTACACAAGTCATCATAATATCATCATTACCAGATTGAGCTGAATAACTTCCGTTTGGTGTTCTAGAAAACATCCGAGCTTCATTAATAGTTTTTTTATCTTTTAATATAAGTTGTCCGTTAGATATTACATTTTTTAGTTTTTCGCAGTATAAAATTTTATTATCTTTATTGATCCTAATACCTGGTGATTTTGTTTTAGCTCCAACTCGATGATAGTATCTTACTATTGTCTCCTCATCGAAATCATTTGAATTTGGATATAAAGTCACTAGATTTTTTATTAATTCGGATCCGTATGTATTATATTCTATTATTAATCGGAGGTTTTCTTGATCAAAAAATTTAACACAAAGTGTATATAGTATTTTAGAAAAGTCTTCTAAGTTATGAAGATTAGATCTAAAAACTCCAATTTGTGTAAGTCTAAATAAATCAATAAGCGATCCAGGAGAAACAAGCCTATCTATATCGATATCACTCATTGGTTCAACTTTAAATATATTAATAATTGTATAATCTCTACCAACCCCTTCTGCTAAATCTATAGCAAAAGTAAAAAATGTATCAGGTGATTCTATTTCTTCTATTTCAAATTCAGGATCCCATGTTAAAGCCGAGTAATCTAAACATAAATCATCTAGAGGGTCTATTTCATGGAAAATAAATTCTCTTTCATTCTTTTCTAATCTCAACAATTCTTCAGATGACAATAATAAAGAAGATGCTGAAAGAAATTGACATCCATACTGTTGATTGAATGCTTCTTCAGAACCCAAGTTAGCAATTTCTCTAGCCTTCCAATCTTCATCTCTACCAGGAACTTCCCACCAATCAACTCTAATAGGTGTATATTCATTAGCATTACTAACGGCTCCTTCATATAATTGTTGAAATAAGTCATATCCATTTGGTGTACTGGTTATAATTACTCTAGATATTGCTGATGAAGAAAGAGTAGGATATACATTTTCATAGAAAGGTTTTTTAATACTCTCTTGTATATGAGCAAATTCATCCAAAAATAATAAATGAATAGTAAATCCAATACCACCGGTTTTAGTAGTGTTTTGTCCTATAATTCGACATTTATTATCGAAAATCATAGTCATAACATCTTTCTTTACTGTTCCAGGTTTAAGAAAGAAAGGAAGACCTTCGAAAATGGCTTTGATTTTATCCATTATCTCTTTAGTCGTAGCTCCCTTATTTGACATAAGAAGTACGTTTTTATCAAAATGAAATACCAAATACCATGATAAAAATATAGCAGATGTGATTGTTTTTCCAATCTGTCGTGGAGCTAAAAATATATTCCAACGATTTTCTTGATATGATCTAAGAACTTTTTCCTGGTATGGACGAAGTTTTATTCTCATATAGCCTTCATCCGTCATTACTTGACAATGAGTATTAGCAAAATGTACAATATCTCTAGCACATTTCTTTAATTCAGCAACCTCATCGTCAGTATAATCAAATACTATATTTCCTTTCTTATAAGTAGGATCTCCTTCATAGAATGGATGTGTTGCTGTTGCATATCCCTCTTCCATTGCAATAAGTAATTTATCTACTTTTTCGGAAGTCCAAATTAACTTCCCGTCATCATCATCTTTTTCTTCTTTGTATTCTTTAACAGTAAACATATTTAGCTTAATTTTTCAAAGCGATAACCTCTTCCAATAGCCCAATTATAGGCTTTCTTTAGAATTTCGAAAGAATTTTCTCCCTCTTTGTTGATATGAAAGATCCAAATATCTCCAGGCATAGTATAATTTTCCATATAATCTATTGCTTTTTCATTAGGATTTTCTATCTCAGGTACAGCTTTATCGAAGATATGTCCTGCCCAAGAAGCATAGGAAATTCCTCGGTCACCCAAAACATTTATTGTATCTTCGTTTGGTTTTCCAAATGGAGCTCTATACCATTTTACTTTTCTACCTAATTCGGTTTGAATGAATTTTACACAACGATTAATATCTCTTCGTTGCTCAGTAAAGTTTTGTCTAGTAGGTCTCTTATGTTCGAACCCATGACCACCTATTTTAAATTGATCAGATTTCAAAAATGAAAGATCTTTATTTTCATTTTTATTAAACCATTCAATATTTAGAAATATTGTAGCTGGGATTTTATTTTCAACTAACCAATCTATGATTTGGTAGTCTACATCATCAGTAGGACAGGTATCAAAAGTTAGATACAAAACCTTTTCTTCAGTTTTGATTCTCGTATATTGACCAGGATCTAATTCCTTGTCATTATGTCCAGTAATTTTAATATAATCACGAAAGGATTTGAAGCTTCCTTTAATAGGTCTGTTCATTTATATTTCGGTTTGATTTTCTGAATCAAAATCCGTTTCTTCTATTTGATCAGGATTTAATTCGGCTTGTATTTCTCGCATTAGGTTACGAGTTCCTCTAGTGGTTGTTTTATCTGCTTGAACTTCGATAGTTTTAGATGGAGCATCTTGATATATATCGATATCTCTTTTTAGCTTTTTCATATTTTCTTCAGCAGCCATCATATGTAGTGTTTGATGCTTCATAATATCTAACATGGTTTTTTGTAAACCACCTAAAACCTCAAACATCCTAGGAGTCATTTCTCCCGTATCAATAAGTCTCATTAATGTATCAATAGATCTTTCTGATACTTGAAGCTGTTTTATTAAACCAGCCTGAGTCATCATATCAATCTTTGCTTTAGCTTGAATATAATCACTTTTCTGTATTAATTCATTCGATAAATAGAATTTTAACAAAGAGTTCATTAATTTTTTAGAATCATTTGTTGCAGCTACTTTCATTTCATCGTAATCAACAGCAGAGCCTACACTATTAAATGCAGGTAAATTGTTTGACGTATTTTGTAATGAACTTAGATCATCCTCATTAAGAAGGGCATCAATACTTTTCTTTATAGGATTATTTTTATCTTCCATACTATTTTATTATATAATTATAATATCTATCCCTGACGAAGGGTGATATCTCGTCGGGCTTAACTTTAATAAGTCTCTCTATATCATTTTTACCTTAGCACCAAGTATTGGTTATATGACTTCTTGGACTGGTGAGTTTCATTAAATTGAATAAAGATCATTCAATTTAAAAGTCGAGAGAGGGGATTCCCCTCTCTCTATAATGAAAAGATATTCGAATTATTCTCATATAACCTATAGCAATATTAAAATAAAATTGCGATTTGGAGAAATTATATTCGGGACTGAACCAAAATAATCTATCATTATTATCTTTATTATATATCAAAATTATGACATCTTGGATATGCCTTTAATGATTATTTTATTAAAAAATTGTATATGAGATATATGATAATTCTATTCCTCTAAAGGAAATTATTATCTAACATATTCTTTCACCATCCGCAGAGGAGGAATAGCATTATCTATTAGGAGTGCTAAATTGTTATCCCTAACAACATATTGATTAAGTGTGATAGGTTGATTCTCCTCTTCTATGGATTCTTTCCAAACTCTAACGTTAGTGATGTTTAGTGTGCTAGACCTTAACTTGAAATGTTTATCACACTTAACTGCTTCTGGGATAATATCAACTGTTTGTGTATAAACTAAACTTAAATCAGTAGTCTTTAATTGACCGGTAGGAACTAAATTAGGATTATATTTCATCTTCCAAATATGCACCGAAGCTTGATTAAATTCATTCATATGATTAACAACTATTGCATACCAATCAGAATTTACTAGAATAGGAATATCTGTGAATATGAGAGATTGTGAATTTATTCTAAACAATATATTGTTTGTTTGTGAATTAACATAATTCAGTGATATATTATATCCTTGGTTTGTTATCGTATCAAAACCATCAATAATGGTGTCGCTCGTGTTAGCTGTTAAAGAAGTTTTAACTGTATTAAACCACATACTAAATGCAGTATTTTGTGTTATTAATCTATCAGGTTTAAGTTTATATTGAACGGCTACATCACCTAAAGACATACCTTGCTGTAGATTGTAATTATATTTTGAAACTATCGTGAAGTAATTAGATAAATCTTTAGTTTCTATAAAAAGTTTAGAGTTTATAAGACTTCTTACATGATCAAACCCTCCGATAGAAACAGTTTTGTATTGTTGTGGTTTAGTGACCTTTTCAAATTCATCTCGCATTTCCTCTCCAATAACATCCTCAAAACTAACAGCAAGTTCATCAACATATGCATCGATCTCAGGATTATCTCTCATCACATTTTCTTTATCCTGCCATTTGTATAGCATGACTTTATAATATGATTCGGCTGCCATAAAATCTCTAAACAAATAAGCTGAATGTATTTCGAAAATTCTATCAATAATCGGGAAATATAAATAATCCTTTTCTTCTGGTAATTTAGTAGCTCCGAATGCTCTTTCAAAATGTTCTCTAACTATATGAACTTCTAAACCTTCACCAAAATCCATATCAAATGGTGTGAATTGTATAGCATTATCAGGAAACTGATTATCCGGTACTAATATTTTAATATCTTTAACATCGGTTACTGAGAATAGAGAATACTCCTTTAATATAGTATCAGCTGAATCAACTTTCGCTGAAGTCTTAAAATATCTAACACAATGTCCGAACATCTCAGACACGGCACATGACATTTCTTGATAAATCTTGATTGCAGGATTCATTACATCATAAGGTCTGAATAATAAAGAAGGATCTGCGTTGATTGATATTCCAGAAGAGAAATTAGTAGAAGGGCATGAAGTAGCTTTACAATTTTCCTTTATAATTGAGCTTTCTGGGGACTCAGGAGAATTTCCTTTGGTATAATCTATTACAACTCTAGTTATGCTTCTAGCACCACTTTCTATTCCACGTCTTACAACTTTAAATTGAAGTAGGAATGTATTATTTTTACTTACTATTTTTGAATATGTCGTGTTTAAATCTTCACTTAATACAGCATTAATAGAATAAGGAACCCATGATGAGTAAACAACTTTAGGACTACCAGTAGCTTTATTAGTAGGATCCGTATCATATGACCAACGAAGATACACATCATGACCATTCGCCGTTGTGTCTATTGGCGAAAAGTCTATGGATATATTTTCAATCGAAGTAACATACTGAAATTTTTGAGAGAAATCTACTAAAAGAGTATCGCCACTATTATAGGTTATGTTATTTGATTCTATACTAAAGTCGAATTTCATATAGAGTTTTTATTTTGATAGTATCGAAAATATCATAGCAATAATAATACCGCCTATCGTTGTGAATAAAAACCACATGGCTTTATTAACTCCTCCTTGCCACTTTTCAACATTGCTTACTCTATTTGCAATCATTGGTATTATTTCAAGATTACTATTTCCTTTTGCTAATGCATCCGTGTTCTTATTAATTCTAACAATAACACCATCATCAGGATTGAATAATCGACGTTTAAAATACTCTAAATCGTCTTTTATTATCTTTTGATCCTCCCCTAGGGAATGCATGGAGCTTTTGATTACTTCTAATTCACCGTTTGGTAATTTTTGTTTTATTACATCTAAAGCGATGAGAATTTCTGCTATTCGAGGGTCGTTTTTACCGTCCATTTTTTAAGTTTTATTTCTTTTTTTATATATTCTCACGATTCCATGATAATAAGAATAATTGAATTATCTCTTTCTATTCTAGGACCGAATAAATCAAGAATATTTTGAATCAAGGAATGCTCTTCTTCGTCTTCATCAAAATCTTTTTCGTATTGATAAAGTTTATCAAATAAAATACTACCATCAATTTCAAAGTAAGGTTTATCGAAGAATATTTCGTTTCGGTATATATTAATTTCTGAAAAAATTCGTTTAATTTCTTTAATAAATCTTTCTGAACATCGATTAGCTATATCAACTTTAACATGCATTAATCTATAATCAAAAACAAGCATATCATCTTTAACTCTCGAATATTTCTCAGTATTTGAAACATTCACTCTAAAATATCTTAATTCTCTATAAGTCTGTAATATGCCATCTAAAAAGAAGATAGAGCTTGCTGATGAACCAATCTGTGAATCTGAAGTAGACCGGAAATTTAATATTTCCTTACCGAATACCGTATATAAAGTTTCTTGAAATTCTTCAGCTTTCACAAAAAATGAATTGCTCGAATCTTCAGGGAACCCTATTATTCGAGTAGATCTTTTTAAGTCATTAATTAAAAGCCTCTCTTTATAAATTGAATTGTTTAAATATATCTCTAGTATTAGAGGTTGTATGAGAGAAGAAATTAGTGGTAAATCACTGGGCATGTACTTGAATCTGTTTTTCTAATCTTTTGAAAGATTTTTTCATTTCTTCTGGATTGAACTTAATAGCCATAGCCAGGTCTTTATCACCTAAGCCATGTCTTTCCATCCAAATAGTTGAAACGGTCGGATCCGGTTTCCAAACCGTCTCGTCTTTAACTTTCTTAGTCTTTGTATATATCCATCCGGGAACTCTACCGAATCGGATAGCTACAATATGCCAAAGATCCATAACAGCCGAACCATTAATTCCATTTCTATTTAACTGTTGTGATGTCATTGGATATTTTATACTCATAAATCTATTGACCATAAAAAAGTTTTTACCTTTATCGTTAGATTTCAATGTTGAATAAGTTTTACTATCCGAAAATAATACTTTTATGAAAGGGAATAAGTCCATTATATTTTTATTTTATTATATGTTATTTTTGTATTTGGGGTACCCACCACGTAGTTCGACCTTCTTTTGTTTGCTCTTTAATAACAGGAAATCCACTATCACACAAATCTCTTCCATAAACTTTAAATTCGAAAACATAGTCACCATCTTTACCATCCATTCCTTTGTATGTTTGAATTGAAGCACCTCTACTATAGAATGAAGATCTAACAACTTCAGAAGTATTTTCATTTAGTTTAGAAAATTCTTCATCGGATAAAGTTTTAACTAACCTATGGGGAGATATTCCCGATCTATATAAAACTTCGGCTTTAATATAATTACCTATTCCACCAATCAACGCTTGATTCATTAAAACTTCAGGCATAGTAGATTCTGGATATTTCATCAATCTTTCTTTGAAAGTCTCATCGGAAATATCTTGAGATAGATGATTCGGTCCTATTGATTTAATCTTCTTAATTGTTTCTTTTTCGTCATCAATAAATTTAAGAGTTCCGAAGTTTCTAATGTCTGTAAAGAAAACAGATCCTTTAGAAGTTTTAAATTCAACATGACTGTGTTTAGTTTGATCATATCTCCACCCACCAGACATACCTAAAGTATTCCAACACCACCATTTTTTATTTTCTTTATTAGAGAATTCAAAAACAATAAGCTTCCCATAAAACTGAACAGAATTAACTTTTATAGGAAATTCTTTTCTGAGTTCTTCTAATCCAATAGGATCACCGTGTCGAGAATATCTTCCTGAATGAATTATTACTTCACTTAATTCTGATCCTTGAACAGCATTATTTAGTGACATTGCTGTTCTTGCAACTTCAGGTAATTCAGGCATTTTTCTTTTCGTTTAAGTATCTTTTTTGTTCGATTAATAGTTTCTTTTCTTCAATCTTATTAGATTCTAATAGAGCATTAGCTAATTTTTCTAGAACTATTACAAGTCTAGGCATGTCTTTTTCTAAAAACTTTTTACCTGATAATGTACTAGCAAATTCTTTGTTATCTGACATAATATTTTTTATTTATTTTTTTATAGTAATCCCTTTAAGAATGTATCGTCGAAACCTTTTGAATATTCTTCCTTTTTGATAATTACATCACTTACTGGATTATTTTTATTAGACGGTTTCATTGCTGTTCTGAATATAGAAGAATCATTAAAAGAATTATCATTATCTGGTGTATAAGAGGATTCTTTTAGTATGTTATCTTTGTTCATTATATTATGAATATCTGATCCAGATAGAGTTTTCTTAAACATTTCTTCTACTTGAGCAAACATAAGAGTGTTTATTTCATCAGGTATACAATTTTTATGTAAGAAAACTAAATCTCTGTTTAATTTCCATTTAGTTTTAATGGTTTCGAGATCTTCAGGTATTTTTATTAATTCCTTAGCAATTTTACATATATCTGTAATTATATCTTCATTGAATAAATGTGATTGATTAACAAATACTCTATTTTCTTTAAATGAATCTAGAACTTTATCGGCTTGATTAGGTGTTACTTTATAATTACGAGATCCTCCTTTCGTTTCTTTAATATAAGAATATAGTGGTGGAACGTTATCCCCAGCATCCCCTGTTAAAACCTTTTTGAATATAAATTCGTTAGTGTTTACTTCATCGATTTTCATTTTACCTTTACGAATAATATCTCTTAAATGAATTTTTGTATTAGATATAAGATCGACTGGCATATTAAATATATCCCCTGAAGTAGATTTATCATCTTCACCTAACCAAGCTTTAAATCCTTGGAATGTGTGTATATTTTTATCGAATTTATTATAATATAAAGTGTTTGCATTAGATGACCTATCCATATTACAAAGTTGTAATAAATCATTATCCCCTGATATAATTAGAGTGTTTTGTTCTTGTTGATTTAGGAATGAAGACCAAGCAAAAATTAAATCATCTGCTTCAGCCCCACGTATTCTAGAGATTGTTATTCCTTGAGCTTCAAGAGCTTTTACGAATTCATCATGAACTTCGTATATTTTACCCCAATCAATATCGGATGATTTAGTTCGGTTAGCTTTATATTGAGAATCTAAGAATTGTTTTCTCCATGAGGATGAATCAATTGTATAAACAATACGATTAGTGATTCCTTCGAATCGCTTAATTTCCGCCGAGAAGTCTAAAGCTAATTTCCAAAGAAGAAGATTTTTATCTGCTTCTGGTTCTTCGATAAAATTGAATGGCTTTCCTTGCTTTATTTTTTGTCCTATAAAGTACGTTTTATGAAGCCAGAAATTTCCATCAAATATAAGTGTGTACTTACCTGTCATGGTTATTATGTTTTTTATTTATATGTAAATATTGCATTTGTAGTTAATCTTTTAATATAAATGTTTTTGCACTGATTCATATACGAAGTCTTTATCGTCGTTTAAAGTATCTAATTGCTCATCGGTCATTTCAATACCGTTATAGGTTGCGTAAGATATAAAAGCGTCAACAAAATCGGGATAGTCTATTGTATCTATTCCATCTACTTCTACATCGTTTACTTTGTTTAAATCTAATTTCATTTTATTTGTTTTTTAATTATAGTATAAATATAATCATTTTTCTTTGGATATAACAATGAATCAACTAAAAGTTATTAACATTTTTAGTTTATAAAACTTGAATTATCCTATTATATCTGTGGCTAACCACGGTAGTCGAGAAGGGACTTGAACCCTTATGTAACCAATTACTCTTTCTACAAGGTATAAGCTTGAGGAGATACACGACTGTTTTTGTAATCAGGACAGGAATCGAACCTGTATGTTAATATCAAAGCTCCACGATATTAACCATTGCCTTATAGGAACTTTCTAATTGCGTCTACCATTCCGCCACCTGATTATACCATCACTAATTACTCCGCTACTGCTGGAGCAACTAATGTAGTGTCGATTACAGCTGAATCTACAGTAACTGAATCAACTACACCAAACGTGCTGTCACCTGTTACTGCTTCTTCTGTTGTTTCCACTGTGTTTCTGCAAGAAGCCATGGCTAATGCTAAAACTGCTACGAAAATTACTTTTTTCATCTTTTTTATCTAATTATTAATAATCTAAACCCCATGTTTAGATTGTGATTCGAGAAGGATTCGAACCTTCAACCTACGCCTTAGAAGGGCGTTGCTCTATCCAGTTGAGCTATCGAACCATATTTTGTTGGTACTCCGAGCGGGAATTGAACCCGCACTCCCAAAGGAATGGGATTTTAAGTCCCACGTGTCTACCTATTCCACCACCGGAGCATCTTTTGTTACTTGCTTAAATATGCTATTATAATAAAAAATAGAATTCCTATGATACCTATGAATGCTCCAATATATGAAGATTTCATTTGCTCTTCACTTCTACCTTGTCTTTCTCTATTTGTCATAATTTATTTTTTTAAGATCTAACAATCATTTGAATTTTATAAACTAGAGAAAGCATTGTTACAACAGGGTCTATTACGAATCTGAGTTCATATGAATGTTTATTTGTTTCGTAACAAATTTCCCCAACCTTTCTCATAAGATGTGGTTTTTCTAATTGAATATAATCAATAAAGTCAGTTCCTAAAGATTGAATTACATCATCTACTTTCGATGAATAATTAGAAACTAAATATTGATAATTCTTTACTTCATCGGTGGTATTGAATATATGTTCAAAAAGATCTTTAAATATCCCATGAAAGTTTGTAACATCTTCTTCAGTTATTGTAGTTTTACCTTCTGCGTGATATCCTTGAAGAATGTTTATGATAGATCTTAGATCTGGAAATTTACGTCTTACTAATTCTATTAAAGCTTTTTTATCAATTTCCATTCCTTCGGTTTTGATAATATCATAAACTCTTTTATAGTATTTCTTTTCGATTTCTTGTTCTTCTATATCTGCAAAATCAAAATTAAAACATTCAAATCTAGATTGTATATTGTCGGGTATCTTATTAATATAATTACAGGTGGCAACAAATCTAGCAGTTTTTTCAAATTGTTCGATAGTTCCACGAAGAGCTTTCATGTATTGATCTGATACCCCATCAAATTCATCAAGAATAACAACTTTTAATTTTTTCTGTCCATCCATAACAGATAGAGTAGAACAAAATTCCATGATCTTAGATCGAACGGTATCAACCCCAGTTTCAACCGAACAGTTGATGTACATATATGGATTATCACCTGCAAGAACTTTTGCTGTTGAGGTTTTTCCTGTACCTGGACTTCCATAGAATAAGAAATTCATATATAATCCGTTTTCTAATTTTCTAGAAATTCGATCTGGTAATATTAATTCATCGAGTTGTGATGGACGATAGCGTTCGGTCCATAAAGCTTTTTTTGGATTCATGTATATGTGGATTTATTAATTATATGACTTTATTTTTAAGAGTTTATTTGAATAGCTTTTTTAATTTTTCCTTTTCGATAATTCTTTTTAAATCTTGTACATAAGTTGGTGATTCAGCATAAGTTTGGCCTAAAGCTTGAAAGTATTGATCTTCTGTTTTTGCTTTTGACATATATCTTGCTTGATAGAATGCATAATCGTAAAGAGAAGATTCCCAATCACAATAGTATGCATGATTAAGCTGGGTTCCTAAAGAAGTTTTGACCCTTTGTTGAGCTTCTTTCATTCCAAATAAATTATGATTTTCTTTAAATATTGTGCTTGTCCAATGACCAGTTTCTAGTATGGATTGAGCTAAAACAATATGTGGAAATCTTAAGTTTAAATCAGATATTTTATTTACTAGAGATTCTTCAGAGAATACTTTTATAGAATTATTAATTATAACAATGCCTGATTCTAGTTGTATTTCGATAGGAGGTTGTATATACCCTAATATAAATGAAGTTGAGTGTGTTCCAATCATAACTAAAATAGCTATTAAGAAATGCTTCGGTTTAAGTATATTAAATTGAAGCTTTACTTTGTCGTAGATGTATATCATAAATTATTTTTTTATTTGTGTAGTAGTTTGAAAGAAAAATATTACTGTTATTAGAACAGAAAAGAATAATGTTCCTATTTCATTTTTTATCCCATCAAAGTGAATATATTTTTGTAGAGACCCATTTAAAATCGAATATGAAATGATACCGAATATGATGGTTAAAATGAAATAAAATGATCTTGTTAATGTTTCTTGGTTTATCATAATTGTTTATTTTTATTTATAGTATAAATATAATCATTTTTCTTTGGATAAAACAATGAATTGGTAAAAAGTTATTAACAATTTTTTCAGACAACAAAAGCCAAACTCTCGCTTGGCTTATATTACAATTGTTATTTTATTAAGGAATGTTAGGATCCAGCTCCTCCTCCACCACCAGCAGCAGAACCACCAGCAGCAGAACCACCTGAAGCACCTGTAGGACCAGTTATACCTTGAGGTCCTGTAGGACCTAATTCACCAATTGGGCCGGTCGGTCCTAATAATCCAATAATCTCCAGGTTTATTCTTCTACCTGCAAAATCTACTAGAACTCCATTTACTAAATAAACTAAATCTTTTGAACTAGGCATATATTATAATTATTGAATTATTTATTTTCGAAAAAATGTCCAACTTGATCAATACTTTCTTTAGCAGTTGAAATATGATCCTCTGCCCAGTTATGACCATCTTTAAGAATTTCATCAACTTTACTAGGATCTAATTTCATTAATTTATCAATAACGATCTTAATCGTGTTGAGATTCGCGAAGAACATGTAATTCTCTATAGTATCTTCTTTAGGTGCAACTAGTGGATTGCTAGATGCATCCTCGTTAATGTATTCTTCTAATGATTTAATGTTTTTCATGATTATTCAAATTTTATTCCTGCATGATTATCAGTTTTTGATTCTCCAGCATCATACTCTCCCTCAAATGATGTATATATGAATGTTTTATATGGACTAACGGAACAACCAATTCTCTCCATAAATTTTCTATTTGCCAAGAATTTAGTTGATTTTTTAGATCTGTCTACCAATGATACGTGAACTTTTTTGTAAGTTTTACCTAGGAATATAATGTCTATTTCTATGATAGGTCTTTCTTGTAATACATGCCCAACTTCAGCATTAGAATATCCTATTATTTTGTGAGTAAATTTCTTATCACCTAATTCCCATTGAACTTGTTTTTTATCATCACTAACAGTTGCCTTATCGTAAGTTAAACAAGAAGATCTAGATCCATTTCCTGTATCAAATTTACCAACAATCTCTCCGATCCCAGGAATTGTGATAGTCTCTCTAAATCCTATAGTTTTCTTTGATCTGATCCAGTTTTGTTTATCTGATATATAATCGATAACATCAGATACAACATCTATTCCCGTAGCCTTTTTAAGACCTTCAGTTCCTGGTGAAGCATTAACCTCAAGTACATAATTTTTACCGGTTTTCTTATCAATTATAATATCAACACCACACCAATTACAACCTAAAGCTTTAGCTGATTCAATTGCAATTCTTTCTTGTTCCGGTGTTACTTTTGTTTTCTCAACAGATCCTCCTAATGAGTGGTTTGTTCTAAAATCATTTTTGATTCTATTTCTTTTCATATACCCTAAAAGAACTGAGTCTTGTTCATCAGGGGTAGGTGAATTAAATCTTTTTGTGAGGACGTGAATTCTTAAATCATGATCAGATTCAATTTTCTCTTGTATTAATAATTCCACTCGAGGATTAGCTTTCATTATAGTTTGTATTACCGATTTAAGTGATTCTATTGAATCAACAATGGAAACTCCGATACCTTGAGATCCTGATAACATTTTCAATATAACAGGGAATTTACCTCCAATTTGTTTAACTGAATCATCTAATGAAGAAGAATCTTCAATCAAAGCCATTTTAGGAACAGGAAGTCCTTTATCTTGTAATATTTTAGATGTGATATATTTATTTTCACAAGCAATAATGGATTCGAGAGTATTAACAACAAAAAAGTTTGCTGTTTCTAATTGTTCAACAATATCTCTTGTGTATGTACTTTTAACAACACCTCTTCTCGTTAGAATAACTGTGTTTTCGGAATTGATTTTCATTTTTGTATTATTATCATAAATAATAAAATCTTCACTATCTTTTTCCGTTTGTTTCAATCCACATTTATCAATATCAATAACACTAAAATTTAATCCCCTTTTCTCACACTCTGCTTTTATTGCCGGAACCGATTTAGATTCCTCAGAAATATTAGAAAGTAAAATTACTTTCAATCCTTTAGGTGATTTAGTTTTTTTAGCTTCATTGACTACAAAATCCCTGAAGTATGATAATCTATTTTTCATTTCTTTTAATATATTTTACAAATTTTTTCTGGTTATCTAGCATTAATCTTTTACAATATGTGGTAAACTCTAATGAAGCTTCAACGATTCTACTGTTATAAATTTTTGTATCTTTAATATAGTAGTTGAAACATTTAGTACATGTAAAATTGCTTGCTTTGTAATTATCTATCTTTGATTTAATTGGAGTTTTGCAATAAGCACACTCCCAATTTATAATTTTATAATCATTAACCACATTTGAATAAGAAGACACTCCTTTTGTCTCTGGGTTAATGAACGGTCTTTTATTATGGGATATCTTTATATTTGAATCCTCTATCTTAAATATGCTTAAAATGAACCTAGTGTCATCTGAGTACAATCTAAATATTTTATTTTCTTTTAAAATTTTCTGATATCTAGGTAACATTCCTTTAAGAGAGATTCCCCATTTTGTAGGCGTTCTTCCTTTATTTTGTCTTTTTATATCAATCATTCAAAATTTCTATGTCATTATTAAAATCTTCAATCTGAGATTCAATAATAGAAAACAAAGCATTGATTGTCCAAAAATCTATATCTAGTGATTCGTTTGATTCACCTACACCACCTGAAAGTTTATTTGATAAATCTTGTATTGCAGTATCTGCTGCTTTCATATTACTTTCGATTTTCTTAGCTGCTGTCTCTAATTTTGCTTTCTTTTTAGGATCTTTTTCGTTTGCAGCTTTATCCTGAACATCTTGCCAAGCAGTACTAATTTTCTTTTGCTTTTCTTTTAGGGTTTTAAGCTTATATTCATCAGCACCTCTTTCATCTCGATCGGTAATTTCCGAAGTGTCTATATCTTTTTTACCTCTACTTTCGGTGTCAGTAGTTTGTGATTTTAATTTCTTTTGCTTTTCTTCAGTTTCCGCCTTTTTAGCTTTTTGGTATTCAGGATCATCGGCATTCTTTTTATCTGCTTTTTTCTGTTCATCTTCAAGACCTTTATCGATATTAGAAGCAGATTGTTTATTTTTATCCATTCTTGCTTTATATCCTTCTATTTGCTCAGGACTTTCTAAAAATGCAATTGTTGTTTCATCAAAAGCTAATTTAGCTTCAAGTCTTTGTTTTGCAACAAAAGCTTTTAATAATTTATTAGATGCTAATTCGTTTGTTTTTGCAGTTAGATTTGTATATTGTGTAGCTGCAGCTTTCTTCGTAGATTCATATTTAGCTTCAAGGTTTTCTATTTCTTTTTGAAGTTTCTTAGCTTTTTCCTTATCATCTCCTTTTAATACCTTACCATCTTCTTCAGTATTTTTGTCAGCTTCAATTGCTTCTTTTTCCTCATCAGCAGCAGTATCAGATTTAGATTTATCTGCCAAATATGCGTCTTTCGCGTTCTTTTTATCTTCGTCAGTTGCATTAGGATCTGAATTTACTTTATCATAATTAGATTTTGATAATTCTGTTGCAGAATCAGCATCTCTCTTTTTTTGCTTAGCATCCTTCATTGCAGCTTTAGATTTATCTTTTGCTGAAATTTCTTCAGCTGCAGGAGTTTCCTCGGCATCATCAGTAGGAGTTTCCTCGGCATCATCAGTAGGAGTTTCCTTTGTGTCAGGAGTTTCCTCGGCATCATCAGGAGTTTCCTCAGTGTCAGGAGTTTCCTTTGTGTCAGGAGTTTCCTTTGTGTCAGGAGTTTCTTCTGCCTTCTTAATATCTTTTGCAGGTTCTAATTTATCTGCCTTCTTAATATCTTCTGCTGGTTCTAATTCATCTGCCTTCTTAAGCTTATCTGCTGGTTCTAATTTATCCGTTTTCGAATCTTTATCAGGTTTTTCTTCTTTTGATTTGGTTTTTAAATCATCTTTGATTTTCTTTACCTCATCTCTAAGCTTTGGATATTTACCAGGATTCTTAGCTACAGTACTTGCAGCAATTTCCTTTCCGGTTTCGGGATTTTTAACTTTAATCTTCTTTAACTCCTTTTCCGTTGCAGTTTCCGCCTCATTCAAGGCATCTTGATAGTTCTTTAAGAGAGTATATTCTAAAAGTAAGTTATCTTTAAAATTTTTCATATTATAATGTTATTTCTTTTATCTTAACTCTTTATTTATCGCTAGAAGGTTCGGACCGAGGTTCGGTACCTTGAGGAAATCCAGGAGGATCTCCTTTTGGGATAGTTTTCCCTTCAAGTTTAGCCTTTTCAACTTTTTTAAGATAAATTTCTTTATAAGCATTTAATGGCTCCATTGCAGCAGCAGTTTCTTGTTTAACTGCACCTTTAACTTTGCCTTTTTTCATCATATAAGCAATCCAAATTCCGGCTCCAACTACTCCTGCAATTCCAAGAGCTGCAGTTGCAACAACAGCGGTTTTAGCAGTACCAACTGCAGTATCAAATTCAGCTTCACCGTCGGTTTCTAGTGGTTTTCCTTCTAGAATTATTTCTGATTCATTGACATTAGAGATATTTAATTTATGAATAAAATTCTCATAAAGGTATTTCATATCTCTATCAGAAAAAGATTCAGTCATTGTTCCTCCTGCCGTAGAAGCTCCTCCATATAAAAGGAGAAAATCAAGAATATCTTTAAATTCTTTTTGAGCTGGTGAATGATTAAATTCATCACATAGCTTTCTATATTCAACTAAATCTCGTTGAATTGTTAGTATATTAATAGGTTTTGCAAACATCATATTTCTTATATGTTTTATTATTCTTTAAGTTTATTTATATATCACACATAAAAAACTCCACAAAAAAAGGAGCCCTTCGAAAAGAGCTCCTTAATATTTAAACTAATACTAGTTAGGATTAAACTAATGATCCGAAAACTGGAGACATAAAAGCACCAGTAGTAAAGTACATAGTTTCTGGGTGGAAACCAGCTTCAACTAAAGCGTAACGAGATTTAACCGCAACTTTAGGAGCCATAGTTCCTTCAGCAATTGTCTGAACTGATTCAGCCATTAAATAAGGCATGAATACCAATCCTGGAGAGTTACCGTCACCTTTACGTCCAACACATAAACGAGTATCATTCCAAGCCATGTTAGGATCGTTGTAGATAGCAAGACCAGCTAAAGTACCGATAGGGTAAAGTGATCCACTCATTTGATTGATAGTGTTAGCCATAGGAGCAGGTACGAAACCAGCAACATCTTGTAATGCTGAACAAACTTGTCCGTTAGTAACAACGAAACTAGCAGGGCCTCTACGACCTCTAATAGCGATCAAGTTAGCGATAGCAAGAACTTTTGACATGATCTTTCTCTGACGAGAATGAAGATTTTCAGAAGCACTGTTTATAACTTCAGAGGCAGCCATTGTAGCACCTGTTAAAGTAGCATTATTAAGATAAGAAGCAAAACCAGTTGAAGCGTTTAATGCTGGAGAAGCAGATACCAATACTGCAGTAGCACCAAGATTTACAAAGAAATTAGTTCCTTGAGTATTGATTACTGCTGCGTGGTTTGTTTCACCCAAAGCAAACAATCTAGTTAAGATGTTCTTGTTGATAGATTGAGTTAATTCGTTGATAAGAACTGATTCTACTTGAGATACAGCATCAACACCGAATTGTTTCAAATCTTGAACTTGCTCTCTAGTTACTGCAGCAGCAACTTGGAAAGTCTTAGCTTCAACAGATTTGTTGAACAAAGTTAAGTTCATTACATTATCTGCAGTAGATTCACCGTCATTACGAGAATATGGATCGTTTAAAGCAGAACCAGAATAAACACCGTCAGCTAAAGCTGAACCGGAGAATCCTGTAATGTGATCTTCTAAAGCTCTAACTAATTCAACAGAAGTAGCAGTTCCACCAAAAGCAGTGATTCCTGTAGCTCCAGCTAAGTTTGAAAGGATAGTTCCTGAAGAGAAAGCTCCAGAGATTTTGAAGATTGCGTTTCCATCAAGACGAGATCCACCAACATAAGTGAATGTTCCTCCAGCAGAAACTGCAGTGTCACCAGCAGAAACGGTAGAACCAGCAATAAAGTCACCTTTAATCAATAAAGGCATATCAGCAGCAGCAGTTCCAGCAGTTTTACCACCACCGTATACGA
>TARA_R110000868_G_scaffold1650_2_pt1 | contig 22195 bp, 13 predicted proteins | sample TARA_R110000868 | Tara Oceans TARA_R110000868 (sample SAMEA4397489) | marine metagenome | biome: Polar Biome; feature: [SRF] surface water layer (ENVO:00010504); material: water (ENVO:00002006), including particulate matter (ENVO:01000060) such as... | depth 5 m | reverse complement strand
GGGTAAGAAAGTATTGCTTTTTGAAGGGGGAAAATCCTTGGATATCAATAATGAGGTTACTGAGATCGGTATTGCAGGAGCGCTTAGGGTGATGGATCACTTGGGAATGAGGGATTTTTCCGAGGAACTTGCTTCCATACCAAAAGCTGTGACCAATCCTATCATAATTGATGGTTCCCAATGGGTGCGTGCCAAATACTCTGGGATGTTACACCCCTTTGCGGCATTGGGAGCCAAAGTAACAAAGGGTGAGGTCCTAGGGAGTATTTCCGATCCCTTCGGCCATTTTGAAAGGAATCTTAAGTCACCCATCAACGGCCATATCATTTGTACCAACCAATCGCCGATCGTAAATCAGGGCGATGCTATTTTTCATGTAGCACAGGATTAAACCTTCTAGTCCTAAATCTATTATCCCGGGCTTTGAACTTTTTCACTAATCCTAACCCAAGATAATAACTAGGAGATTTGTAATATGCTAGAATCAGGTCTATTTTAACATTATGATGACTTGTATTAATTAATCAAAACTAGGTATATTCATAGATTCACCTCCCTGTAGTGCCGATGAATGAGCAACAATCCCTGGTGCCGTATACGCTAGGGCTTCATGAATATTGATTTCTGGGTCACGGTTGTTTACAATGGCATCAATAAACTCATGGGTTATAAACGAATGGGAACCATCATGCCCACTACCATGTCTAAGTGCTGCAGGTAACATATTCGTCTCCCACCACAGAGGTTGATCATATTTTTCTACCCTACTTTTTTTGTTTTTAAAACCGGCGTCATCCTTTCCAATAACATCAGAGGCCCATACCAAGGTGGAATCCCCTCCTCCATGCTCAGACATGTAAAAGCTCATTTTATCGCCTCGCCATTCGCCCCTTTCAACTTCGCGAAGTGCTCCTTTCCAGTTCACTTCTACACGAAAAGGTGTTCCCCTATTGGTTTTAAAAAAGGCAGTTTCGTTCCAAAAAGGGTTGTTGTATGGATTGTTTTGCAATAATGGACTGTCATCACCCCAGCCCATAGCACTAACTTGGGTCAGTCTTTCCCCTGTTACGGAAATTAAGAAGGAAGTACAATGTGTAGGATATAACATGGGTGGTACTCCATGTCTCCAAGTGGCTTTGCCATCCTCAAAATATAGTTCCTCCAGTCCTGGGTGGTTATATTCGGCTGCGGCACTGAACACCTTCCCGAAAGTTCCTTCCTTATAAAACTTTTTGGCCGATATGGTAGCCTGTCTGTAAACGCTGGTTTCGGCCATCATATACGTAAGGCCGGTACGGTTCACCGCTTCCTTTAATTCATAACATTCTTCCAAGGTCCAAGCGGCGGGCACTGCACACAAAACATGCTTTCCCGCGTTAAGTGTGGCCAAAACATGCTTAGCATGGTCCGGTGCAGGGGTCGCAATAAATACAGCTTCGATTTTGGGATCCCGCAGCAATTTTGCCAAGGATTCATAACTTTTTTTGCAGGAATAGACCTCCATGAGATGGTCACGGCGATCGGCACGTAAATCGCTTACCGCTTCTACAATGCAATTGGGGTGTTCATGAAAATAAAAGCTGGCTCCAAACCTTCCTCCAACAATACCGATCCTGACTTTTTTATCTACGGCCGGTACGTCTGCCAGGGCATAATATGGGGCTAAGGCCAGGGTGCTGCTCCCTAATAATGTTTTGCCAAGAAACTTTCTTCTGTCCAGATTGGCAATGTCTCCAGTTTTTATTGTTTTCATACCCTTTAATTATTTCTATTATAAATGCAAATTATACAGTTGGCAAAGGACGTCCCCTACATCCGGGTTCTTGAAAGTCATCACAATATTTAGTGTGACTTTCCTTAAATATTGTCCGCTTTGAGCCTTTTATCAATTAATTTCGGCCTCGTCCCAAACCTTACCGGTTTTTGAATCGATCATTTGGATAGAAACTTTTTCGCCATCAATCTTAACGGACAATACGTAAAACATAGATTCAGGAATATCGGTTTCAGTACCATCGGCAGCGTGGAATTTATAGGGGGCAATGCCCTCTCCTAGCTCTTCTTTAACCCTTTTACCGTAATAGGCATCTCCTTCAATGGCATCCTTTTCCCTTTTCAGCGGGTAAATACTGGCCCCAGCACCTGCAGAAATAATGTAATTAGTGGCATTTCTTTTGGTGCGGTAATAAATATGGTCGTGTCCGCTAAAAACAGCAGTAACATTGTATTTGTCAAATAAATTGGTGGTTTCCGTTTCCGCACCTTCTACATCGTCATAGGATTTGTTGCCCAGAGTATAATGCGGACGGTGTTTGTAGACAAAAATGTGCTTTCCTTTTGCCTTCCTTAACTCCCTTTTAAGCCATTTCAATTTTTTTGGATCATCTTTAATTTTGGGCCACGGTAAGGCAATAAATTTTGCATTGCCATAGGTGAAACTATACATTGCCTTTTTCATCCCAAAGAAGTTGCTGAAATTTTCTATACCATCTTCCCCGCCGGACTCTTCGTGGTTGCCTACGGTAGGCCACATAGGATATTTTCGCATAAACCAGCCCCCATCCTCGTCCAAGGTTTTATAATCTATTTTGCCTTGATCACCGGCGCCCCGGTTTACAAGGTCGGCAGTAGTAATACAGAAATCGGGCTGCAGCATATCTGCTCTTTTTAAGACCCCTGGAAAATGTTCCGATCCCTTGGAATCCCCAAACACCAAGAAGTGCATTTGTGTTGGCTTCTTACCTTTTCTGGCCCTTAATTGATCCATTTTTGGTTGAGGATTATAAGGATTTTCAGATTGTTGGGCATTAGTGGATAGAATAATCAAGAAAGCAATCAGCATCAATTTAAGATGTGGCACAGCTAAAAAGTTGAAGGTCATTAATTCGTCTATTTAAATTGTATTGAATGGTTATAGCATCTTAAATAATCACATATATAATTGAGATTGTAATGGACAAGTTAAACAATTATACCATAGGTATTCCTTTGATGAAAATATCTGCCATTATATGTTTATTTAGCCGTTTTATTATTTTGAATGGAAATTATACTAGGAAACATTAGGTTGGTGTCTCCCTTTTTGGATAAAGTTTCGTAAATATTTAATATAGTTCTGTCGGCTAAACCTTTATAGATAATATCCCCACGATATTTCACGGTTATAGGGTCATCTAAATTTAGCATTTCATCATTGATGAAAAGTTGGATGCTTTCACTATAATTATCCAAAATATTTATTTCATTAAGTGTATTATTGTATTCAGCAGTAATTATACCCTTATCTAGAATAAAATCGTTTGGCGTCCCTAACCAATAAAAGCTGTTTTGGTGGCGATTGTCCTGAATCCAAATTACCTTATTGGGTATGGGGTTACGCTCATAGGTTTTCATCCAGGGCAATGCCACTGCATCCTCAAGTTTCATCCAATGTCCCAAGCCTTCATGAACTTGAGCGTCATGTATATAGCCATCAGGGTCATTATTTCTTAAACTATCAAGTTTTATTCCCCATTGTTTGGCGTGTTCATTTCTTTGGTAGGCTTTGTCCAGAGATCCTACATGGATGGAGAAGGGCAGGTTTCGCAAGCTTAAAGGGGAAGCGTCACCGGGATGCCCCGCCATCATTGAAGCTGCCGCCCATCTATCCGCCATCCTTGGGGCAAGTTGAAATAAGCCATCACCGCCGGCAGAATACCCAAGTATATAAACTTTGTTAGGATTTACGTTTTCTTTTATTACTGCCAATTGAATTATAATATTTAGAAAATCATCAATATGCTCCTGATGCCATAGGTCCCAAGTATCGGTCGGGGCTCTTAACGCCATGTATACACCTTCCATGTTTTTTAAAGTAGCATCATATAAATGCTTCTGATTTTCATATTGCCGATCATTTACAGCTGGTGGTGCCCCACCACCTCCGTGCAGTGATATGAAAAGACTACGCCCGTCTGTAGGTTCATTGCCAAAAATTTGATAGTAAAAAGGCATTTTTAAATTGTCATATAACAATAAGCGATCATCCCATTGTTGACCAAAACTGTGTAGTATATTTTTTTTCTTATCATCTAAAAGAAGTGCTGAGGCAGATGCTGTCTCATTTTTAGTTAGCGCTACATTGGAAAAACTTAAAGTTTCCAAGGGCATTCTATCCACCACAGGGGCAGACAACCAATTTTTCAATTCTTGGATTTGGGCAGAGGAGCTTAAATTAATGGTAAGGCCTAAGATTAGGGTATAAAGTATTTGTCTTTTTGGAAGCATTTTTTTGTTTTATTTTATGCAAAGGAATAATTATTCATTACTTTTCAAGTAGTTGGGGTTAACCGTGTAAAAATCAGTATTTATGGCCGAAGTGGCTGGAATTGAATAAAACTCATTTTGGAGTTATTGGTAAATCGGATTTAGGTAGTCTAAATATAGACAATGCTTTGTTTAGAATATTTTTATAGTGTAAATTATCGCTACTTGTGAAATGATTTCCTATTTTTTGGATGTCCTCTGGATCGGTGCTATTATAAGCAATCTCCGGGATTGTTGAATTGGAAAATAAGTAATTTCCCTTAACTATATTCCGAGAAGCCTTATGAAAGCGAAGCGGAGATTTGGCAATATTATAGATCAGGTTGTTTTCAACCAATACATCTTTGGTTCCTTCATCCAGAAACATTCCATTGCTTTCCGCTCTCCCGGCATTGACCGAAATATCGTGTATATGGTTGCCAATCAATTTACTCCCTGGTTGTAATCCTAACATGTATATTCCCCCGCCATCACTAAGTGTTTGCATTACATGGTGAATATGGTTGTTTTCTATGATATTGTCCCTACAGGGCGTTGCTTCGGGACTCCACATCCAACCAATGGATATTCCGGTATAAGGTAGGTCATATACCTTGTTATTTTTCAACTTAGTTTGAGCGGTTAGTCCGCACCATATTCCGACGGCACCAAAGAACTGTACTCCACAATCCGAAATATCACAGTCCTCCACTGCATTGCCTATGGCAGCCTGTTGGGGGGCCGACTTCCACCATGGTTCTCCAGAAAGGAGTCGGTCTTGACCTTCACCTATCATTACGCCATTCCCAGAAATATCCTTTAGCCTGCTGTTTTTAACGGTGCAATTGGTGCTTCCTGTTCCTAGCCAAATGCCACTTCCTCCCAAGGAAGAGAATTCACAATCTATAAACCGAATATTATGGGCCCAGGATGTCCGGACAGCAGCTGGGACAACTGCCCATTCTTTATTGCCCTTTTGCGTATCAAAATTGCAGGCCTGTATTCCTGCATAGGTTTGGTTAGGTATATTCCATCTGCAGTGTTGAAAGCTAATCCCTTCAAAACTCACATTGGAAATAGGCCTCTGTTCACTACCTTCCAAAACCAATAAGGATTCCGCAATTGGCACTTCTATGGATAGTTGGGAAGGTTCCAAGTCCATTGGTAATTTTAAGTAAATTTTGGAGGCTGAAGTATCTAAATACCATTCGTATTCCGCATCCAAAAATTCAATATCATTTTCTAGGTAATAACGAGGATTGGGTTCCCAATTATCCAGATTAAAGAAATTCAAACCTTTTGCCCCGATCGAATCGGAAGCGGTAATAGTGTGGGAGTCCAATGATATATCTTTAATCGGAATTCGTGTTATGGACCAATCGTGTAATACAACCAGTTCTACTTCACTAGGGTTTTTTGGTTGTGGGAAATCGCCCTTGTTATAAGTAAAATTAGTTCGTTTATCGGCCCCGACTTCCTTCACCCTTAGGTATTCTTTGTTGGGATGTCTGGCGCGCACGGCACGTTTTCCTTTAACGAACAATTCACGAAAGCTTCCAATATTTTTGGGAATTGTAGAAACCCAAATTCCATCACCTGAAGTTGTCCAATCGTCCAGCTCAACAGCTCCAGAAATTTTTGGTTTGGATCCCCTAACTGCCTTAAATTCGATGGGCATTTCACCATTCTTTAGGGTTGAATTTATAACAATTGGATCAGTTATGCGATAGACCCCATCATTAAGCCAAACTTGTATATTGAGAGGTTTGGCGTAATCCATGTTTTCCAATATTGCAGTGACCTTATGAAGTGTTTTAACCGGTTTGTCATAAGTTCCAGAATTGGAATCAGAACCTGTTGGCGAAACATAGATTTCTTTAATTTCCTGGGCCATGGAAAGGTTGGTCATGGAAATAAGGGTAATAAAAAAAAGTATTTTAATGTTCACTTCTCTTTTCATCTTTATGGGCAATTCTGTTACCTCTTTCACTGCTAATTGGAAATCCTTGGATTCCCTTTATTTATACTAGATTCTTGGCGCTTATGGTTTCAGCCATATTTCTTGTCCTGCGGAGGTTGGTATGATCAAGGTTTCGCCGTTCCAGGTATATGTTACTTCTTTATCTATGGAAATTTCTTTATTCTGAAAGGGATTCTGTAGACGAAGTTCTCCTCCTTTTTCGGAAACGACCTTTACCCATTTAACAGTCCCTGCTTCCATTTGGGCGGAAATTAGAAAGGCGCCTTCTGTCCTCAATTTGCTAAAGCTTACATTCTTCCAATCTTTGGGAATGGCCGGAAATAGGCGTACCGTTCCTGTGTGACTTTGAATCAGCATTTCTTGCAGTCCGGCCGCAAAGGCAAAATTACCTTCCAAGGTAAACGGCCTATAGGTAAAATTGGATTTTCCGGTTCCCGATTGATCGCCGTTGACATGAAAACTATTGGGTAGTACAAAGGAGGTGGCAAAATCCTTAAGTGCTTTTGCAGCACCTTCCCCATCAAAGGCCCTGGCTTTTAAGTTGGCTAGCCAGCTAAAGGAATAGCCAACCCATTGGCTAGTGCCGGTGGCATCCAAATTTGCAATAGTTTTTTCTATAATCTCTTGGTCCTCTGGTCCGTTCGCAACGTCTATCAGACCTAGGGGATGTATGGCCATTAAATGGGAGAAATGGCGATGGGATTCTTTAAAGGGTAGGCTCGGGGAGAACATAAGCCCTTGATCGTTTACAGCATAATCTGGCCATTCTTTTAATGCGGTTTTCCATTTTTCGGCCTCCTCTTTCAGCCCTAGTTCCAAGGCTAGTTCGGCCGCATGGGAATAGGTCCATTTGATCATGGAAAGGTCAAAATTGGTCATATCGCCAAACCAGGCCTCTCGGGAATTATTAAGGATTTCAGGGCTGGAACTTAAGGGAAGTTTTCTTTTTCCATCCTCACCCAAAACTGACAATTCATTAAAATGGATGGCTACCTCCTTGATCCACGGATAGGCCTCGTTTTTAAGAAAATCCTTGTCCATGGAGTAGCGCCAATGCAGATAAAAATGTTGCCCCAACCAAGCCCCGACCGTTGGTCCGAAGGAATATTGGATCCAACCGCCCATAGGTTCTCCCGTCAAAGTAGTAACCCCGGGTACATTAAGTCCGTTGGTACCGTAGAAATCTTTGGTATATTTTTTAAAAATAGGTTTGTATTGGTTTAGCCAGTCGATGAACCCTTGTTCCAAATCCAAATGGTTACCGGAATAGGTGGGCCAATAACTTAATTGCGTATTAAGATCATGATGGAAATCGCCTTTCCAAGGTGGTAATTTGCCGTTGTCCGCTGTCCATACACTTTGTAAGGATATGGGCGGCGCCCCTTGTCTGGCTGCCGATCCCAACTTGTACATTTCCATATACCATTGGTTTTGTAATAATGGATCGGGAACATTTATAGTAGATTGGTTCCAGAATGAATTCCACCAGGCCAGATGACTGTCCTCGGAGGATGTAATTCCCAGTTGCAAGACTTTTGCTACTACTTGTTCCGCGGTTTCTACAGAATCCTTATCCGAAGTTTGTGAGCTTATGCTCCAACTGCCCTGTATTCCCGTTGTGGTAGGTTTCCACTGGGTATGTACCTGAAACTTAAAATTGGCCCATCCCTGTTGGTCATAGGTGATCATATGGTCTTTTTGGGCAACCCTCCCGCCATCATAATTTAATCTTCGAAGATCTTGCCCAGTTACCGGGTCGTTGGCACCTTCTTGTTTTACCGAAACATAGGCAGGTGGAATTATGGTGGGATTCAAATCTCCGCTAATGTTTTCAAAGGTATACCAGCCCAAAGGTTCAGTGGCATGGACGAAGGTTTTGAGTATGGCGCCATTCTTCCATTTTACTTCGCAAATGGCCGAATCCAAATTAAGTTTTACCGATTCCACTTCTCCAAGGCCACTAATGTCGAACTCCAAGGCTCCTCCGGGAATTTTGGAAGGTGCTGGTAAATTGTCATAAGGAACATCATAACGATCCTGTACATTTTTATAAGTGTCTTTTTCCCATTGCTCCTTTACCCAATCAAATCCATAATCCACAAAATTTAGATTTTCCATGGGGCGCAAATCCCACAGATCTGCGCGGTCCAGGGACAATCGGAGCTTTCCATTATTTTGCCAAACCAGGGCTCCAACAGTTCCATTGCCCAAGGGAATGGCTTCGTCCCAGGTAGTGGCCAATTGATTAAAGGTAAGTTTGTATTTGGGAATTCGATCGAGTTCCACTTTTTTAGGGGTGGAATTGCAACTGGCCATGAAGAGAATTATGGTCAGTATGTATATTGTTTTAGCTCTCATATGTTTTGTTTTAATTTTCAATTAATTAAAAACCAAGTACTAGCGTTGGCAGGAATTTCCACCTTTATTTCCACGGAATAATCCCTTGCCATTTTATAGTTTATTATTTTTCCTTCTTTTTCCTGAATGCCTACCGTATCGGTATGCCCCGTGTAATAAAGGGGGAGTCTTATGGTTTGGGCCAAGGTCTCGTTGGTTGGGTTAAAGAACAATACCATTCCTTTTTCTTTCAATTCCGGGTCCACGTGCATAATTCCATCAATTTCCCTTCCATTGGCCCTTTTTAAATGTATAATAGGCGCATTAAGTATGTTACGGTATTTCTTGTACCAATTAACAACTTCGATTACACTGTTCTTTGTTTTTTCTGTATCATATAAACGAGGCCCTCTGTAACAAGCCTGTACTCCCATTCCATAATTTTGTACCATATGGGCCCTGTATGCCTCCAAATGGGTATCCAAGGGCTCTATAGTGGCCTCAGCTCCCCCGCCGTGATATTCCGTAAGTGGCACAAAAGTCCAACTCATACTAGGAAGTCGGTCAAAGGTGCCATCATACATATTTTGTCTCCCAAGTACCAATTGGCGTTCCCGGGGTAGGGACCAATTTACTTCCCTATATCCAATACCGTTTTTAGTGCTGCCACTAAGGTAATACCAATCCGGGATATTTAGGGAGATTCCTTTTTCGTTGCACCATTTATAAAAGTCGGTTATACGCTTCCATGATTTCCATTGGGAATCTTCCACTCCTTTATGGCCTACGTGTACTGTTGAGGCACATAATTGACCAGGGTAGGAACCATCGTGTTCCAAAAGATCAAAACCGGTTTTTTCGAAGAAAGTCCTTAGTTTCTCAAAATAATCTATCCCCCATTGGCTATTTATACAGGGGGAGCTGCCGTGAATAACACCACCCCTTTTACCGGTTTCCGGATTAATAACATCTACTTCCTCACTTATCCACCTACTGGATAACAGTGAATATCCACCTAGTTCTATGCCCTTGGAGTGGGCATAATCCGCCAAGGCCTTAAATTTGTCAATGTTGCTTTCGGACAGGTCTTCCATGTTAAGGCCACTGCCAAAACTAAGTATGACCATTTCATAACCGGTTTCGGCACATTGATCAATGGCTGCCTTTACTTTGGTATCGTCCGTTGTGGTCAAATGTAAAAATAAGGGATTTTCTGTTGTCCAGGGTGCAATTAAGGCATACATTTCGTTGGTATATAAGCCTTTACGCTGTTTGTCATAACTGTCAAAGGGCATTTCCCAGACTCTAAATGATTCGAAAATAGAATCTTTTTCAATGGTTTCATCTGGACCAATAGGAAGTTTGCATTCCAACAAACAGGGAGTGGTTAACAAATAACTTGCCTGTGAGGTATAACGGGGATCTTTTTCCCAGTGAACCACTTTATTGGCATTTTTCATGGATATGGAATGAAATTCAAAATCGCTTTCCACATGAATGTTGGGGGTCTCCCATCCTTTTTGCTTTTCCACAGCGCTTTCCGCCTCTACCATAGCCAAGATTTCACTTTTAAAATTGTTTAAAACAACGGATTTTAACCCACCGTTTTCAATGGTGAACCATTTGCTGATCAAGGGTATGCCATCATAAATTTCATAGTGCACCTTTACAACCAGGCCTTGGAATTCAGGATGGGCATAGGTAAAAATAATGTGCTTGCCTAGAGTTGGACTTTTTGGTTTGGAAGACCATCTTTTGTTTGGCCAGTTTATACGTTCTTGAATTTCATCAATTTTAAAATCGGTAAGTTGAAAGGATCCTGCCGGGCTCCACATCTGTGCTAACCATTCCTCTTTTAAATAGCCATATTCTATTTGTCCGTCCAATCCACCAACCGTATATTCTTGTCCGTCTATAGTAAGCATGGCCTCTGGACTTACACCACGGAGCATTGATTCCCCGGATACAAGATTGGTAAAACCAACTGTGGCGCAATTTGGTGTAAGTCGGAAAGTTCTGCTGACCAAGCCGTTGGATATTACTATTTCCTTTCCATTGGCCTGTTGGTAGACTATAGAAGGCAAGTTTGTTTTTTCTAACAGCCAATCTGTCTTTACCCCTTCCTTATAAACGACTTGGCCAAGGGGCAACTTTTGTACTATTGGTTTAATACTGTTGTTAAAATTGGCATCCACAGTTTTTAATTTATTCAGATAGTTGCCATCCACCAATTGTGGTTTAAACTTGGAATAGTTGATAGTTGCATTTGCCCAGACGGCATGGTCACCAGAGACACCATCACCATTGTCCTCAACGCTAAGTTCCAAGACCTTAATACCACTAAGGTCTAAATTTACTGTGGTAACTTTTTTGCTACCAGTAATTTTTTTGCTCTTCCACATCAATTTTCCATCCCCTTTTATGGCGAATTTAACACTGCCGATTCCCATGGTTTCTTCTGAGTTGGCAATACCTACAAATGTTTTATCCTCTTGGTTTTGGGTATAGAATAGTTTATTGCCATCGCTAAGGGTATTATATTTTACGTTTTTTGGAAAGTCCTGTTTATCCTGAATCCCCACCTGGGCCTCAAATGTTTGACTCTTGCCATCTAGGAAAATATATAGTTTACTTCCTGATAAGGTCCCAATACCATTTTTAAAGGATTCTCCCCCAATTTGAATAGGGACTCCGTTGACGGCCGTGTTTTTTTGGGCAGACCACCAAGGTTGTTCAGATTTTTCAATATCCAGTTCGGATAGGTAAAGGGTCCCTGAGGCCGATTGTTGGGAGTACAAGGCCATAGAGAATAAAGAGAATAATAGGAATAGTGGTAGATATATTTTTAAGGATTTCATGGAGAAATGTCGCTGAAGTTTGAATATTTTTTTTGATTTACCAAGTTAACTTGGATCTTGGCATAGGGCAACCAATGCCAAGACTAATTTTGATACTTTTTTTGCTGATTATAGTGAGTTATTGATTTTTTTGTTGTCCGATGCAACTGCTGAATTGATTGGGATGTTCAAAAAAAAATGGTTGGCCAAACGTTTTGGCCAACCATTGTAATAATCAAATTTGAATATTTTTTCAATATGCAAATTTAGTTTCCTCCACTACCAATGGTTGGGTTGTTTTTATCCCACCAAAGGCGTTGGGAATTTAGTACACTTGGTGTTTCATCCCTTGGGCTGGTAAAGCCTTGGTCAGTATTGGCTTGCAGCCATTTAGAAACATTAAGGTCACCAGGTTCCGGGGAAGGTATTCTTCTTGGAAAGGGAATTTCCGGGCTATCAGTGGCAGATCTTGCCAACAATGAAGAACCATATTTAGGATATCCAGTGCGCATGGAAAGTATCCACCCTTCCTCTGGAAGGCGGTAAAAATTCAAGAATTGTTGGATGTAAACTTTTTCCAAATCATCTGTACCATTCAACTGTAGGGAAGGGTTGGCCAAGTAATTGGTTATTTCATCCTCACTGATCGGTAAATAAGGGTATTCCTTATTGGCTACCCGCATAATCAAATCTTGCCTCTCACCCAACATATTATAGGTTCTTAAAGAAGATTCCATTCCTTTTCCGTACCAGACTGCAGCATCACCGGAGGTGTAGCCTTTAAGGATGAATTCGGACATCATAAAGCAAACTTCAGAATAAGATAACATTACATCAACATAATTGCCTTCAGGTTGAGGTAACCCACCATAGCGAAAATTACATTCCTGAATCAATCTTCTGTTGTATTTGGATAACATTGTGGCATTGGATCCCACAGTATTGGGTTGGTCTGCGAACAGGTAATAATCTGGAACATTAATATTTGGATCGTTTCTAAAGGCTGGTAAACCAATATAACGATAACCCAATATATCTTCGCCATCTGCAGTGGTATACAGCACCTCATTGTCATTGGCAATATCCACTGCTGGGGAAATTGTTGCCGGATCGGCAAATGCATCAATAGTTTCCTGAGTGTATCCATTGGGTTCATAAAAAATCCTCAACCTTGGATCCGCTGTAGATTTCATGAATTCTACCATTGGTTCGGCAGACCACATTACACCTTTCCATTCAAAATCGGCTCCTGGAGCACCTCTGTAGGTTCCGCCAAGATCAAAGGTAAATTGGTCATCTTCGCTTTCGAAGATTCTGCCATCCGATACTACACTGGTGATAATTTCCTGTGCTTTGGATTCATTTTGGCTCAATAAACGAGTTGCAATCCTTAATTTAACAGCATTGGCACATTTGATCCATTTGGAGGTATCTCCTTGGTAGGCAATGTCATTGGATGAAAAATTATAACTACTGGAAATATTTTCGTCCATTTTTTGAATCGCCAAATTCAATTCATCCAGAAGTTGCATTAAAACTGCCTCCTGTTTGTCATAGTTAGGGTCTAATTTACCCTCCCTACGGCCATCAGCCGCTTCGGAGTAAGGTATATCACCATACTGGTCCGTAATTCTAAGTGCAAAAAAGGCTTGAAGGATATCCGAGGCAGCCACCATTTTTTGATAGAATTTTTGTTCATCTTCCGAGAGTTCGGAAATCTGAAGTCTCATCTCAGTTAAGTGGTTCATTATCTTCACATAGAATGTACCATACTTACTCCCAGGTAGAATGGTATTAATGTCACTATCATTGGCCTTGCCCTGCACTAAGTACTGGGCCCAGGTCATTTTTTGATGGTTTTCATGATACCATTCACCTCCATTTTTATAGGTAACCATTTCTTTTTGAACATATGTGAACAAAGTTTCTGGTGGCGGTACCCCAATGTCCGGATTCGTATTTATTTCTGCAAAATCGTCGTCACAGCCGGTAAAAATAAACAGGCCGATTAATATATATATAACTTTTTTCATGTTGTAAATTTTCAAATTTAGAAATTGAGTTTTAACGAAAATGAAATAGATCTAATGTAGGGCGAAGACTTTTGTTGAAGTGGATTCGCGGCTGCATTACTACTTAGCGTAGGGTTTATATTATCCGGTAATGAATTATAGATAAATCCTAAGTCCCGTCCTGTCAATGCTAAAGAAGCACTTTTTACTAGAAGTTTGTCCAAAATCTCAGCAGGAACGTCATAGGTCAAGGTTACTTCTCTTAAACCCACCCAACTAGAAGTATAGACACCTGTGATTGGAGTTCCAGTACTGGCGGATGTCCATCTGTATACATAACCTGACCAATGTGTTGGTTCAACCAGACCTTGATCGTAAGCTTGCTGATATGTTAAGCCACCAACATCAACATTGGTTCTATTATCTGCAGGTCCAGAGGTAACGGTTGTACCGTCGGGGAAAACACCATTAGGTATATAGCCGTCCTCATAGGTCTTTCCGAAAAAGTTTTGACCCTGTCCTTGACTTGTCCAGGTAATACCTCCTTGGGAGGCGTCCCTGTTAGGCAAAGAGCTTTCCAAAACACCTTGATGTAGACCATATCTTGCATCTGCTGAATAAATTTCACCACCATATTTAGCGTCTACAATAGCACTTAAACGTACTCTTTTATATCTTACGGAAGTGTTGATTCCCCCATACCAATCTGCTTGCATGTTACCCATAACGTATAGGGAATCTTTATTCTGGATACCGATAGGGTAGGCCACAGACCATCCGTTTCTATTTGCCAAAACAGGAATACCTTGGTTTGCGCTATTTGCACCATCATAATAATCGTAGCCTCTTCTGGTAACCAAGTCACCATAGTTGCCTCCGACATATGCGTAAGACGCCGTAGCTGAATTGGAGTCATCTGGATTACCAAATAATCTAAATTCGTTTATTCCAGGGGCCAATTCTATAATTTTATCACGGTTATGTGTGTAATTTGCTCCTATGTCCCAACTAAAATCTGGGTTATCTATAATCTTGAAATTTACAGCCGCCTCAACTCCTTCATTTTGAAGATTACCCGCATTGATCAATTGATTATCTATCCCAGATTCTGAAGGAACCTGCAATGGAATAATTTGATTTTTAGTATTATCCTTGTAATAGGCCACATCCAAACCAATTCGGTTATTCCAGAATCTAAGATCTAAACCTGTTTCAAAGGAATACTTCTTTTCAGGTTTCAAATTTACCGAGACTGCCGTATTATCTTCAAATCTAAACATATTCAAGTCTGGGTTTTGACTGAAATTATCAGCTACAAATCCAGTAGATAACCTGTAAGGGTCGGTGTCATTACCAACAATGGCGTAGGAGGCTCTTAATTTGGCAAAGGATATGAACTCTGGAAGTTCAAAGGTTTCCGAACTAACCCAACCTAAGCTGGCTGATGGGTAGAAGTAAGAGTTGTTGCCTTTTCCATTGGGATAAACCAAAGCAGAAGACCAGTCATTTCTAGCAGTGGCACTAAAATATAGCTCTCTTTTATAACTGGTATTGAAAAAAGCGTAAACGGAATTGATTTTCTTTCTTGGTCCAATACCACCACCTGCATTGAGGGCATCTTTTGAGTTGGCCAATGAATAGAAATCACGAATTTTAAATCCACCAGTGGTGTTGGTATATTGACCTTGTTCTTTAGAAGTCCACAATTCTCCACCTAACAACAAATCCATTCTAATATCCTCGTTGATCTGTTTGTCGAAAAATATTTTGGCAGAGAAACTATGTTGAAATTTTTCTCCATTTGCAAAGGAGTAGGATCCGTTAAGTCTGTCTCTATTGTCCGCAAAAGTCTTGGTTTCCTGATTATAGGTATATTGGTTAATATTGCCATCAAGGGTTGCTGTAATATTCTCCGAAATCTTATAGTTCAAGTTTATATTTGATATAAATGAACCTTCTGTTCGGATATTATCGTCTTCGAGTGCATGGGCCCAAATTCTACTCATTCTTGTAAAATTGTAGTTGTCCCCATAAGGGTGAGGTACTCCACCGTCTACGTCCAAATAGTTATTCTTCCACTTGTTTACATCATAGTTTCTCGGGAAACCGTCATGAAACCAGGAAGTTAGTCCTCCCGGTTGTAGAGGATTCTTTGCTTTGGAGCGAGTGTAATGCATAACGGCATTGACAGTTAGTTTATCTTTTATCAAATCATGAGATCCTTTAAAACTTAAAGAATTTTTGTCAAAATCGTTCCTTAACTCCACCCCTGATTCGGAAAAATTGGAAAATGATAGTCGAAAACTACTTGTTTCACTACCTCCATCAATGGCAACATTAGTGTTTCTTATAAAACCAGTATCAAAAGATTCTTTGTAATTGTTTGGTTGGGCAGACCATGTAGCTCTAGAACCATCATAGTCTATAATTTCCTGGCCATCAAAACGGGGTCCCCAACTGGCTGCATGTTCTTCATAGGAATCAAAAGCCATGGATGGTAGACCGGTATCAAGGTCATAGGTAAAAAACTGGCTAGTGTCATGTGCATCGTCTCTTGTTCTAGTATTGGGACCGTTAGTTACAAAACTAAACCCTCCTGCCGTGAGGCCGGATCCATACTGATTTTGAAAATTTGGGGAATCATAAACTGTTCGTACCCCAACGGTCTGGTTAACACTAACCCCAAGTCCCTTGCGTTTTTTTCCGGATTTGGTAGTAACTATTACAACGCCGTTAAGTGCACGGGAACCATAAAGTGCAGAGGCTGCAGCACCTTTCAAGATTGAAAAGGATTCAAAATCATCAGGGTTAAGGTTTTTAAGTTGGTTACCCCAATCTGCTCCATTTTCACCACTAATATCATTGTCTAAAATTACTCCGTCCACAACAAAGATGGGTTGTGTATTCTGATCGAAAGTAGAATTACCTCTTATCGTTATTCTGGTGCCGCCAAACGTTCCTCCAGAAGTAGTGCTAATTTGAACTCCTGCAGTCTTTCCTTGCATGGCATTTATTGGGTTGATTTGTGCCACTTGGGCAATATCCTCACCTTTTATTTCGGAAACTGCATATCCAAGGGCTCTTTCCTCTCTTTTTATCCCAAGGGCTGTCACAACAACTTCCTCCAATTGACTGGCATCTTCTTGCATTGAAACATTTATACTATTTGAATTGCCAATGGTTACCGATTGAGTTTTCATTCCGATATAAGAGAAAACGAGTATATCACCGGTAGCGGCCTCAATATTAAAATTTCCATCAAAATCTGTTTGCGTACCATTTGTGGTCCCTTGAACCACAATGCTTACTCCGGGTAAGGGAGTTCCATCGTTTGCATCCGTAACACTGCCGGATATTGCTTTACTTTGAGCCATAACTCCATTAAAACAGAGTAAGGTCAAAGCCATTAAAAAGAAATAAATCTTCTTGTTCATATTATTTTAGTTATTTAGTTAGTAAATACGGCTTGAGTTTTGACCATTTAAGGTATTAAATTTCTTGGTCATATGTTTATTCTAGAAAGATTATCGACGAACGACATTTGGAATTATCTCAATAACGGCTATGGATGGTTATTTGAAAATAATTTCTCATTTTTGGTTGTGAAAATTTACCCTACATTGATATTTTTTTTGCCTCAAATAATCATCTAAATGGGATATGAGTTTTTTTTGTCTCAACAATTCTAAGATTTCATAATTTCTATGAACTAATATGCGCATTTAACGGAAGGCATATTTTTAATAGATGCTAGAATATGATTCTTTATAAATTCATTTATTTCCCATTGGTCCCTTATAGGTATTTTAGTATTGGCCTTATAAAGGTTGTAGGGATGCGGTCCATATTCCGGAGCTACCGTGATAAAGGGTCGTTTTTTTTCTTGGGCATTTAAAATCATTAAACGCCACCACTCGGTAAACCGATCCAATTCATTTTTGTAATTTTCGTCCCGAGGGTCTATTACCTGTGGACTCTGGGCCGAACCTACCCTGGCATGGATATGGTAGGTGTGTTCTATAGCTTTTTGTACTGCTTTGGGTTGATTTTCCAACAGGGATTCTGCCACACAGCACCAGTGCGATAAGTCTGAGGTTAGTTTTAGAAAGGGATATTCCTCTAGATATGGTAAGCAGGCGTGAGAGGCAAATGAAAATCTGGTGCGGTGGGTTTCATGGGTAATGACAACCCCTGTTTCCAATTCAATTTCATGGGCCATTTCAATCAAGGTGGCATTTTGGGAGTGTGTGAAGAAGTCCATGCCCGTATGTGAATTTATCAATAAAGGTTTAGTTTCTGCTAGGTTGTATAAATGCCTTTTATACTTTTCTCGATGCTTTTCAAAATTTACGTCCTTGGTTTCCCAATGTTGGGCAACAAAATCCAATTCAATATCCTTCAATATGGAGCAAATTTCGTTTTTTTTAGGGCTACTTAAAGGAAGGTCTATTTCAACACCATGATAACCGGCCTTCTTTACCTTATTTAAAAATACCGGCCAGGCCAAATCTGAATTTCCCCAACGCGGATATATAAGTTTAATATACATGCATTATTATAATTTAATTTCTTTGCTTTCTTTCACCTGTATGATCTACCCCCTGTTCCCTTTCAAAATCGATCATTTTTTTAGGTCTAAAATTTAGGATCAATGCCCTGCGTTGGGTATGCGTGGTGTTACCTTGACTAAAATGGAGTGTATAACCATCATGAAAAGTGCATCCACCAGGAAGTAGGGGAATGCTTTCAGCTTGCGATGAATCGGTTTCGCAAAATAAGGCTCCGCCATTGGGCATGTTTTTATGGGGAAGAATAGGTTTGCCTTCCGTTTTGGGGATAAACCACATACAGCCATTTTCTTCATATACCTCATCCAACGCAATCCAACAACTAGCAGATCTTTGGTCTGGCATCTTAATCCAATAAGCAGCGTCCTGATGCCATGGGGTTGGAGTATTGGTGTTTGGCGCCTTATTGATCATCATGTCAAAATCGAGTTCCATGTCCTCTCCCAAAAGGTCTTTGGACCATTGCGAAGCCTTTTTATAAGTGCTTGTTGTAAGTAATTCCGGAACCAGACTGCTGGGCCTCATTATTTGGGTAATTCGTTCAATTTTTTTGTTGGTACCTTCTTCTACCCCGGCCAGGTCGCTCCGCAAATGGGCAGTTCTTACTTTGTCCTGTAATAATACATCGTATATGGCCCTAAGGGCGTCCACTTCTTTAAGGGAAATTAAGCTTTCAATTTTAATATATCCTTCTTTAAGGAACTTTGTTTTTTTTGTTTCCATAATTAAAGTTTGTAGGCTCCAAATATGTGATTTAAATAGGCAAAAGTCTTCTAATTTTATACTATATTACTTTTTTATACATTCTTTATGGATATTATTACACAAGATAGAAAGGTATTTGATCTTCACGATTTTGGCATAAAGAGGGTGTTGTCCTTTGGTCATTATCGATACAAAGAGGTTAAACCAGGCCTTGAGGGCCATCAGCATCAAGGGGCATTGGAAATTTGTTTTTGTATGAAGGGCAAGCAATATTATAAGATCGGGGAGCAATTGTACGAACTGAGTGGGAATGATATTTTTGTGGTACCGCCGGATACCTTGCACAGTACGGGAGAATTTCCTGAAGATAAAGGGGAATTATTTTGGCTTCAGTTGCTTTTGGATAACTCGGTTGGTAAACTTTGTAACATGACCAAAAAGCAATCTGATTTTTTACTGACTGCGCTACTGGATAAATCCCAATATATATTTAAGGGTTCGTTTCAACTAAAATTTATATTGGAAAAGTTGGTAGATCATCTGGGAAATATGGATTCTATATTGTCTAGAATAATGGTAGATCAATTGATCACCCAGCTATTGTTGGAAACCGTTATCCTGTCGAAGAATGTCCAACAAAGTCCACCGTCTATAAAGTTGAATTCCTTGGATAATTATATTCAGAAAAATCTATTTAGAATCATATATGTAGATGAAATGGCCAATGTAGTAGGGATGTCCACGGGCTACTTTAAGGCTTGGTTTAGGAAGGAATCCGGGATGCCCCCAAAGGAATATGTAAACCGACTGAAGATTGAACAGGCAAAAATAGATTTGCTTAGCGCTAAAACGGTTACAGAAGTGGCATTTGGTCTAGGTTTTGGTTCCTCCCAGTATTTTGCAACCACTTTTAAGAAGTTTACTGGTGCTACGCCCAATTCCTATAGAAGGCTACAAAGAGGAATATAGAGTAACTGGGGATCAATCCCAATAGTTGTGTGTGAATTGGAAAAAGTTGGAATAGACTATTCCAGTATTCGTGTTCTCGCTCTAGCGAAGGCCAGTTTGATCACACTTGCCTTAGGTAAGGCAACGATCTCCATGGCCGCACCGTCCAGGCCGCTTTCGCTTGGGTGAAATGCTCTATGGACGCCTACCTGCGGAAGGCAGGCCTTCCATCGTCCAATGTGGAAACCGCTTGATTTAAGAAGAAATCGAAGATTCACGAAAACTGATGAAAAACAATAAAGACCATTTGAGTAAAATGAAAGAATAATTTGATCATTGGTTTTACTGGATTATTCCCTCCAATTAAAGCTATTGATCAAAAATACGACCAATCAAATTAATCCTAATTTTTATTGACCCAACAATAAACAATGATTCCAGTTCAGAGGTGTCAAAAATGTTGAGTTCTTCCTTTATGGATTAAACACTATTTTCGCAAAAACACAACAATTGTTCTAACCCTAAGGCTACAAAAAAAAATCCGGAACCTAAAAGGTATCCGGATTTTTCAAAACTAACTCAACTCAACTTTTATCAGGCTCAATTAGAGGAACTTGGAATGAACCTGAAATTTTTAAAACTCTTTATTTTAACAATTAATTTCGCTTATGAAATCTTATGCAAGATATATGGTTTGTATCTAGTTAGCTACCAATTAACTGACAAACACTGATATTATTTTTGCATTTTTGGTGTATTAGCGTATTTTTTGGTATATATATTAATTCCTAAATATAGTTTGGAAGCCGAAATATTATATTTATTGTTAACTAAAAACTAGAGTATTTACGGCCATATTTAATAGTTTAAGTATATTTTCAAAGTTGCAATTGAATTTTGTTTATAGATGGCCTAGTTGAAAGGCATATTTATAATAGAACTTATATAGTCTATAATAACAAAGACACGGGTGGAAATTTCCACCCGTGTCTTTGTTATTAGCTTCTTTGTTGAACCTTTTGAGTTTTCAAAAAAGTGTATTGGATACTAAAATGTTATTTTGCCTTTGTGGAATACCTGTTTTGGGCATTCCACAAAGGCGGTGATAATTAGTAACCTGTATTTTGTACTAGGTTAGGATTGTTCTGCATTTCAGATGTTGGTATCGGAAACAAAAGTTCCCTTGCCGTTAGTGCCTTATTTGGCAAGTAAGAAAAGTTATGACCCACGAAATCTTCCAATACATTGGTTTCAGGGTTATACGCTTTTCTCCATCTCACCATGTCATACCATGTCTTATTTTCAAAACTTAACTCATGAATTCGCTCTATCTGTACAGCATCTCTAAATGCGGCCTGTGAAAGACCGGTCAAATCCAACAGTTCAGCACGTTGCCTGATCTCGTTCACAGCGTCATATGCCTCAGTTGAAGGTCCACTTTCAGCTTCGTTAGCTGCTTCCGCATACATCAGTAATACATCGGCATAGCGATAGAGGCACCAATTCAAGTCAGATTGGGCGCTTCCTTCTTGCGCTGCAATATCAAAATGCTTAAAGATATATGGGGCTCCTAGATTTACACTGGTGCTGCGATCGGCATCTAAAGTATAGCTATTAAAATAGAATTGCTTTTCTTCCGCCCGTTTGTCTCCCACCTCATAGGAGGCTACAAATTCATTTGTTGAAAAGATACCGCCAGTTTGGGCTGAATAGGCCGAAATTCCCAAGTTATATGGTAAAATTCCCGGCTGCCAGTTTCCATCTTGTATACCTGCCGCGAATTGGGTCATAAAGATGTATTCCCCTGTGTTTTTGGTGGCAGGGTCATGCAACTCGTCATAGGTATCAAAAAGGGCAAACACGTCCGAATCCATGACCTCTTTAGCCTTGGCGGCGGCAAGCGCGTAATTCTCTGTTTTTTGAAGAGGATAGCCTGCCATAGTCAAATATACATCTGCCAATAGGGTTTTAACTGCGCCCAAAGATACTCTACCAGATAGATCTCTCCAAGCTAGGCCAGCGCTTTCGGCTGCTGTAAGGTCGCTAACAATTAAGTCATAGACCGCTTCTGGCGAAGATTGTTCAGGGAACAATTGCTCCGAGCCCAAATCTACCGAATTGGTAATGATAGGAATGTTTCCAAACATTCTTACCAAGCCAAAATAATAATAGGCCCTAAAGAATTTGGCTTCCGCCAAATACTTTTGCTTTAAAGCTTCGTCCATATTTATTTCGGGGATTTTTTCAATTGCCAAGTTGGCCCTTGAGATGCCTAAATAATATCCGGTCCAGAAACTGCTTCCATATCCATTGTCGGAATTATTAATTAAATCCTTTACCAAGTAAATATTGGTGGCCTGCCCCAAGGAGGTGTTCGCCAAACCTGTGGCAAACTCTAACATCATCCATGTGCCGCCGCCAAAACCACTGTTGGTAATTGAAATTAATGGTTCATATGCCCCATTAACGGCACTTTGGGCATGCGCAGCCGTGGTAAAGTAGGTGTCGGTTGTGAAGTTCGAC